>ERZ1026946.49-NODE-49-length-67838-cov-13.349586_pt1 | contig 67838 bp, 68 predicted proteins | sample MGYA00519460_ERZ1026946 | MGnify/ENA primary metagenome ERZ1026946 (study PRJEB26926, sample SAMN06164620) | human gut metagenome | biome: ENVO:00009003; feature: ENVO:2100002; material: ENVO:00002003 | host: Homo sapiens | place: USA | collected 2012 ...
CGGAACTCAACCTGAATCCCGTATTTTCCATTTACACAAAATATTTTATAGTGCCCGCTTAGGTGAGAAAAAGCTTTCTTCAGGACTTGAATTCCTTCACTGCCTTTTCCAGCTTTTCCAAAGGCAATTCTCCCGATTGTCTCCAAAGCTGTTCACCTTTTCTCATTAATATAAATGTGGGATACATTTCAATGGTGTAGAAATCAGCAAGGGCACTTTCCTGGTCGATATCCACTTGCACTACTTCAAGGGTTCCTTCCATTGCCTTCTTAAATTCTTCTACAATAGGCTGCATGCGTTTGCAATGCGGGCACCAGCTTGCATAAAATTCTGCCATAACCCAGTCTCCATTGGCTAACTTTTCCCTGTTCCGTTCTTCACGGGCTTCTTTTTTCTCTTCCATGATAGTATGTTTTAAAATGATTGATTATACTTTGAACAATACGGGAAGAAAAAAAGTTTCTATCATTACAATTATTAATGCTATAAAAATTGCTACTTTTGTAAGCAAAAACACGAAAGGACAAATAATATGTCACACTTGGCTACTTTAATAAACGATTTGGCGTTGATACTGATTTGTGCAGGAATCATGACGCTATTGTTCAAGAAACTGAAACAGCCGTTGGTGCTGGGGTATGTGGTGGCAGGCTTTCTGGCCAGTCCGCATATGCCATATACTCCCTCGGTGATGGATACGGCTAATATACAGACTTGGGCGGATATCGGTGTAATATTCCTTCTGTTCGCGCTGGGACTGGAATTTAGTTTCAAGAAAATTGTAAAAGTTGGTGGAGCGGCTATTATTGCTGCCTGTACCATCATATTCTGTATGATTCTTTTGGGAATAACTGTCGGTACGGGCTTTGGCTGGCAGCGTATGGACAGCATCTTCCTGGGAGGTATGATTGCCATGTCTTCCACTACCATTATTTATAAAGCATTCGATGATTTGGGAATGCGTAAGAAGCAATTCACCGGATTGGTGCTTAGCGTGCTGATCTTGGAAGATATTCTTGCTATTGTCTTGATGGTGATGCTGTCTACCATGGCGGTAAGGCATAATTTTGAAGGTTCGGAAATGCTGGAAAGTATCGGAAAACTGCTCTTCTTCCTGATACTTTGGTTTGTGGTCGGTATCTACCTGATACCCGAATTACTGAAGCGATGCCGCAAGTTGATGAGTGAAGAAACACTGCTTATTGTCTCCCTTGGACTTTGTTTCGGTATGGTGGTTATGGCAGCTCATACGGGTTTTTCTGCTGCATTCGGAGCTTTTATCATGGGTTCCATTCTTGCTGAAACGGTTGAGGCTGAGAGTATAGAACGGTTAGTGAAGCCGGTGAAAGATCTTTTTGGCGCCGTATTCTTCGTGTCGGTAGGTATGATGGTGGATCCTGCAATGATTGTGGAATATGCACTCCCTATCATTGTAATAACACTGGCTGTTATTCTGGGACAGTCCTTGTTCGGTACGTTGGGTGTGCTGTTGGCCGGGCAGCCTTTGAAGACGGCTATGCAATGCGGTTTCAGTTTAACTCAGATTGGTGAGTTTGCTTTTATTATTGCATCGCTGGGGGTATCGCTCCATGTGACGAGTGATTTTCTGTATCCTATTGTGGTGGCAGTTTCGGTTATTACCACCTTTCTTACTCCCTATATGATTCGCTTTGCCGAGCCGGCTTCAAATTTCGTTGATACTCATTTGCCGGCAAAGTGGAAAAACTTCTTGTTGCATTACTCATCCGGTTCACAGACTATGAATCATGAGAGCCTGTGGAAGAAGTTTATTTTGGCTTTGACGCGAATCACTATTGTCTATTCCATAGTGAGCATTGCGGTTGTTGCGTTAGCTTTCCGCTTTCTTGTTCCGTTGCTTTTGGAACATATACCCGGAATCTGGGGGAAGCTGCTTGCCGCTTTCCTGACTATTCTGTTTATTGCTCCATTCTTGCGGGCTATTATGATAAAAAAGAATCATTCGGCTGAGTTTGTAACTTTATGGAAGGATAGTCGGGGAAATCGTGCACCGTTGGTAGCTACAATCGTTATACGTATTCTGATAGCTGTATCTTTTGTGATGTTTGTGATAGCAGGCTTGTTTGAAGTCTCTGTTGGTTTATTGTTGGGTGTAGCTGTTTTATTGGTTACGATGATGATATTGTCCCGGCAACTGAAGAAACAGTCTATCATGATAGAGCGGAAATTCTTCCAGAATCTGCGCTATCGCGATATGCGGGCCGAGTATATGGGAGAGAAGAAGCCGGAATATGCAGGACGTTTGTTGTCCCGTGACTTGCATCTGGCGGATTTCGAAATCCCCGGTGAATCGGCATGGGCGGGAAAGACATTGCTGGAGCTTAATTTTGGAAAACAATTTGGCGTACATGTCGTCTCTATTCTTCGAGGAAAGAAGCGGATTAATATACCGGGAGCTTCCGTAAGGCTTTTCCCGGAAGATAAGATTCAGGTCATAGGTACAGATGAAGAACTGAACCAGTTTGGTACCGAAATGGAGAAAGCTTCTGCTCTGGATACGAATGTAGTTGAAAAGAGTGAAACTATCCTGCGTCAGTTCCGCGTGGATGAGCTATCTGAATTTCTGGGTAAGACGATGCGTGAATCCGGTATTCGTGAGAAGTATCATTGCCTTATAGTAGGGGTGGAGAGGGGAGAAGAAGCCTTACATGCTCCCGATCCGCATGAGCCGTTTATGGAGGACGATGTGGTATGGGTAGTGGGAGAAAAAGCCGATGTGTATAAATTAGTCGGCCAAAAGAATGAAAATATCGACATGGAATAAAGATGGAAAGTTTATCTTTGTTCCGTAAACATAAATAATAAACCAAGAATATCATGAAAAGTGATCCGAAAGAATGTCTGTATTGTCAGAATAACGAGACGCTGCACAATCTGATGATTGAGTTTGCCGAACTGAGTGTATCCCGTGTGTTTTTGTTTAAGGAACAAACATACAGAGGACGTTGCCTTGTGTCTTACAAAGACCACGTCAATGATTTGAATGAATTGAGCGATGAGGATCGTAATGCTTTTATGGAGGATGTGGCGCGTGTAACTCGTGCTATGCAGAAAGCGTTTAATCCCGAAAAGATTAATTATGGTGCATATTCCGATAAGTTGTCGCATCTGCACTTTCATCTTGCTCCCAAATATGTAGATGGTCCCGATTACGGTGGTACTTTCCAGATGAACCCGGGAAAAGTATACTTAACGGATGCTGAATACAAAGAATTGATTGAGGCTGTGAAGAAAGAGCTTTGATAAGTTGAGGGTTGAGGGTTGAGAATTGAGAATTGAGAGTTGCCATGCGGTTTGTAGCGCAGCCTAACTCTCAACTCTCAATTTATTAAAGTTTATTCAGTATTTTGTCCATTGCCCAATTAGTGAGCGTTGCGCTTGCTCCGTCGCAAGTGCAGATGGATTTGCCTAAAAGGTGGTCGACAACGGCTTGGATAAGCGGTTGTTGTACATGTTCCGGATTAGCTACCGGGATTTCTTCTCTTCCTTTTTCTGTGTGAAGGGCGATAGGATCGTAAGTAAATACAGAGAAACAGATCATTCCTTTGTCTCCTATCACTTCAATGCGGTCTTCGCGTGCGGAGTCGTGCGCTACGAAACACCAGGAACCACTACCTACCAATCCGTTGTCAAATTGGAAACATGCACTCAGAGTGTCTTCGGCAGGATAAAGTCCGCCGCGATTACTCTTATATCCACAGGCTTCGAGGATGCAACCGAACATGTTTTGTAATAAGTCAATCTGATGTGGGGCTAAATCATAAAAATAGCCGCCGCCGGCAATATCCGGTTGTACACGCCACGGGAGATTTTCTTTGTTGTAATCTAAGTCACGGGGAGGTTGGGCAAAACGAATTTGAACATTGATGACATTGCCTATGCTTCCATTCTCTATCAATTCTTTTACTTTGAGGAAGTAAGGCAGATAGCGACGGTAATAAGCAACGAAGCAGGGAACCCCGGTTTCATTGGAGATACGGTTGATGCGGCAGCACTCTTCGTAGGTTACGGCCATGGGCTTTTCTATATATACAGGTTTGCCGGCTTTCATTGCCATGATAGCATAAGTGGCGTGTGAAGAGGGAGGGGTGGCAATGTAGATAGCATTCACATCTTCATCGTCAATCAATTCCTGGGCATCATCATACCACTTTGGAATACCTCTTTCCTTAGCATAAGCTTTGGCTTTGGCGCCATCGCGACTCATGACAGCAATTACTTCCGAACCTTCCACCTTTTGGAAGGCGGGACCACTTTTATATTTGGTCACTTCTCCGCAACCAATGAATCCCCATTTAATCTTCTTTTCGCTCATAATGATGTAATGTGATTATCACTCTTTTTTTATTCTTCCTCAAAATCGAATTCAAAATCAAAGTCATCCATGAATTCAGGAGTTGTAAACTCTTCCAAAGTTCGTCGATCCTTTTTTGTGGGACGACCTGCACCTTTGGCACGGTCAATGAAACCACTGATACGGCTCATCTCCAGCAGTTCATACTGATCGGGAGTCGTAACGTTCTCCATCATTTCCGTAACGAGCTTTGCACCAATACGTTTCTCGATAGCTTGCAATACTTTGAAAGAGTAGGTCACAGGTGGTTTGCGCACTTGTATTATGTCGCCTGGTTTCACCGTACGGGCAGCTTTTGCTAATCCTCCATTGATACTGATGCGTCCTTTCTTACATGCTTCGGCGGCAATGGTACGTGTCTTGAAAATACGTACAGCCCACATCCATTTATCTATTCTTGCTTCACTCATATCGTTCTTTAGTAGTTAGTAGGAAGTAGTTAACTACTATCTACTTCTTATTAAATTGGTTCATTGTAATATCAATTCCTGCCAGGCAGAAGCTTTTGATAATATCTCCTGCAGTCTTTAAGCGTTCGTCCATGGTCTTCCAGTCTTCGTCAGTGAAGTGACCCAGAACATAATCTATCTGACCACCTCGTGGGAACTCGTTGCCGATACCGAAACGGAGCCGGGCATAGTTCTGTGTGCCCAGGATGGCTGCAATGTGTTTTAGTCCATTGTGTCCGGCGTCGCTACCTTTTCCTTTCAGGCGCAGAGTACCAAATGGCAGAGCAAGATCATCTACTATTACTAACACGTTTTCCAATGGAATGTTCTCTTTCTGCATCCAGTATCGTACGGCATTTCCGCTGAGGTTCATGAATGTAGAAGGTTTCAGCAGTAAAAGCTGGCGTCCTTTCACGGATAGGGTAGTGGTAAAGCCGTAGCGGCCATCATTGAAAGTGACCCCTGCTTCTTTTGCCAATGCATCCACTACCATGAATCCTATATTATGGCGGGTTTCGTGATAGTCAGGACCGATATTTCCTAATCCAACAATTAAGTATTTCATTTCTCTGAGAAATTATATTTTTCACCACGGGGTTGCGCTGAATTTCACGGAGTTTTTTCTTTAATAATACAATTCTGTGATGCTCTGTGTAACTCTGTGGTGAATAATTATAGAAACAAGGAACGCGGATTATCACAGCTTTCGCGGATTAATGAAATCTGCGTCTTCTGCGTTAATCCGCGTTCCGGAATGTGTCTTCTTGTGAAAGAGCTGATTAGTTGCCAGCAGCAGCGGCAGCACCTCTTGCAGCACGAGTCAACTTAACTGCGCATACAACAGCTTCTTTTGCATTCATCAATTCCAAACCTTCGAAGTTCAACTCACCAACTTTAACAGTCTTACCCAGACCCAGGTGAGCAACATTTACTGTCAGTTTTTCAGGAATAATGTTGTATAAAGCTTTTACTTTTAGCTTACGCATCTGCAATACCAGCTTACCACCGGCTTTTACACCTTCTGCTAAACCTTCCATCTGTACAGGAACTTCCATTACGATGGGTTTAGACTCGTCAATCTGATAGAAGTCAACGTGCAGGATTGTATCTTTTACCGGATGAAATTGGATATCTTTCATGATAGCGTTGATTTTCTTGCCGTCGATAATCAGGTCAACCACGTAGATGTGCGGAGTATAAACCAGGTTACGCAGACCATCAGCAGGTACAGTGAAGTGAATGTTTTCACTTCCTCCGTAGAGTACGCAAGGTACACCGTTGTCTTTACGAATAGCTTTCAAAGCTCTTGCTTGTTCCGAAGAACGTTCTGCAATAGTTCTTGCAGTACCTTTTACTTCAATTGATTTCATTTTTTTAATTTTTTGTGTTACTCTAAATTAAGTTGTTTTGTTGCTTAATTCACCATCGCACGATGTGGGGTAGCCACACAATGTTGCAAAAAAGCGGTGCAAAAGTACAGCTTCTTTTTGAATTATCAAAGAGTTGGCTCTTCAAAATCAATATCAATCTTGATTTCTCCGTCCAATTCCATTCCTTTGGTATTCATTTCAGCTATAGCATCCAACTCTGCTTCTGCATTTTCATCTGCTTCTGCATTCATATCGCTTATAACTTCCAACATCTCTTTCCGGTTAATGAAATCAATAGCTTCGTTCAGGCCGTTCATGAATTTCTCAAAATCTTCTCTATATAAGAAAATCTTATGTTTTTCAAAACTTACCTGCAAATCTTCGCCTTCACCGGTCACTACCTTCTTACTTTCAGTAATGGCCAGGAACATTTCATCTTTTCTGTTCTTCTTTACATCCAGATAGTAGATTCGTTTACCTGCTTTAATGGATTTGGAGAATACAATCTCCTTATCGTTCATGTCCGCACCGTTTTTCTTCTTTAAGTCTTCCATATTTTAGGTTTCTTGTTGTAATTGGCTTCAAAAATGACGATTTTTTTTAAACTGTCAAAAGAAAAAGCCCGGATAATGAATATCTGCATTAAAAAATGTGATTTATTTGCGTAAACTCATTAAAAATGTCTACTTTTGCATCTCGTTAACAACAGTATTGATTAATAGATTTATGATTAACAGAGTTCTTATTCGTCTTAAGATTATACAGATTGTATATGCTTATTATCAGAATGGCAGTAAAAATTTAGACTCAGCGGAGAAAGAATTATTCTTTAGTCTTTCAAAAGCGTATGACCTTTATAATTATTTGCTGATGCTGATGGTGGCTCTGACGACGTACGCACAAAAACGCATTGATGCGGCAAAGTCCAAGTTAGCTCCGACCGCAGAGGAGTTGTATCCCAACATGAAATTCGTAGAAAACAAGTTCGTTTCACAACTGGAAGTGAATAAGCAGTTGATGGAGTTTGCTGCCAACCAGAAACGTTCGTGGGCAAATGACGAAGACTTTATCAAGGGTTTGTATGACAAGATTATAGTTTCTGATATATATAAGGAATATATGGCTTCGTCTGATAAATCTTATGAAGTTGACCGTGAACTATGGAGAAAGCTCTATAAGGCATTTGTTTTCAATAACGAAGAGTTGGATGTTTTGCTGGAAGATCAGAGCCTTTATTGGAATGATGACAAAGAAATAGTAGACACTTTCGTGCTGAAGACGATTAAACGTTTTGAGGCAAAAAATGGTGCTAACCAGACTTTGTTGCCGGAATTTAAGGATGAGGAAGACCAGGAGTTTGCCCGTCGCTTGTTCCGTCGCGCTATACTGAATTGTGACTATTACCGTCATCTGATCAGTGAAAATACACGCAACTGGGATTTGGATCGTGTAGCCTTTATGGATGTGATAATAATGCAATGTGCATTGGCGGAAATTCTAAGTTTTCCGAACATTCCGGTAAGTGTTTCGTTAAATGAATATGTTGAGATCGCTAAAGTCTATAGTACGATAAAGAGCGGAAGCTTCGTAAACGGTACATTGGACGGAATAGTTAATCAATTAAAAAAAGAAGGTAAGTTAGCGAAAAACTGATACCTTTGTTGAGTATTAAAAACTAAAAACGAATATTTTATGAATTTAATGACCGTATTCTTGCAAGCTCCTGCCGCAGCCCCTGGTGGTGGTAGCATGATGTGGATTCTTCTGATTGCTATGTTTGCTATCATGTATTTTTTCATGATTCGTCCGCAAAACAAAAAGCAGAAAGAAATTGCAAACTTCCGTAAATCACTTCAAGTAAACCAAAAGGTGATTACTGCCGGCGGTATTCATGGTGTGATTAAAGAAATTAATGACAATGATATAGTACTTGAAATCGCTTCTAATGTTAAGATTAGAATAGATAAAAATTCTATATTTGCGGCTGCTGCTGATGCTAACAGTAATCAGGCTGCTAAATAATTTTGAATAAGTGAGCCTATGATTGATCGTAGGAACATAAAACGCATATATTTAAAAACAGCGAGAAAAGTTAAGGACTTTCTGCTCAGTGATAAGAGCAGAGAGTTCTTAATTTTTTTATTCTTCTTTTTTATAGCCAGTGGTTTCTGGCTACTTCAGACGCTGAACAACGATTATGAAACGGAATTCTCCATTCCGGTACGTTTGAAGGGAGTGCCCAATAATGTGGTTATAACTTCCGAACCACCTTCTGAATTGCATATCCGGGTGAAAGACAAGGGCACGGTGCTGCTCAACTACATGCTTGGAAAGAGCTTTTTTCCTATTACTCTGGATTTTTCTGATTATAAAGGGACTGATAATCATGTACGTATCTACTCTTCACAGTTTGAGAAGAGGTTGCTTAATCAGTTGAATGTATCTACAAAACTGCTTTCTGTAAAACCTGATACTTTGGAGTATATTTATTCTACAGGTGCTTCCAAACTGGTTCCGGTAAAGTTCCAGGGCACGGTGAGTGCAGGGCGGCAATATTATATATCCGATACGGTTTGCAAGCCTGATTCTGTGTTGGCTTATGCGCCGGAGGGAGCATTGGATACCATAACAGTTGCTTATACGCAAAAAGTGAAATTCGAGGATATTTCCGATACATTGAGGCAACAGGTTCCTCTGTTGGCTCCAAGAGGAATTAAGTTTGTGCCCGCTTCGGTAGAAATGGTTTTTCCGGTAGATATTTATACTGAGAAAACGGTGGAAGTTCCCTTGCGGGGAGTTAACTTTCCGGCAGGAAAAGTGCTGCGTGCATTTCCTTCGAAAGTCAGTGTCACCTTTCAGGTTGGTTTAAGCCGTTTCAATAAGATAACGGAAAGTGATTTCCATATCAATGTTTCTTATGAAGAACTCTTGAAACTGGGTTCGGATAAGAAGTACACAGTAAAACTGAAGTCAGTACCCAAAGGAGTTAATCAGATACGTATCAATCCGGAACAGGTCGACTTTCTTATCGAGCAAGTATCCTTTGAATATGGCGATTAAAATAGGAATAACCGGTGGGATTGGCAGTGGGAAAAGCCTTGTTTCCCGTTTGCTGGAAGTAATGGGGATTCCTGTTTATATCTCAGATATTGAGTCGAAGCGGTTGACGAATTCGGATGCTTTGATCCGTCGTGAATTGATTGCTTTGCTGGGTGAAGAGGTGTATGCCGGTGATGAACTAAACAAACCTTTGCTTGCTTCCTATATTTTTGGAGATCCTGAGCATATCCGTACAGTAAACAGTATTATCCATCCGCGGGTACGGGACGATTTCCGTCAGTGGGTAGAGCGTCATACTACCTATCCGGTAGTAGGCATGGAGTCTGCAATTCTGATCGAAGCAGGATTTGCAGGCGAAGTAGATGCTGTGGTTCTGGTTTATGCGCCCGAAGAACTTCGCATCATGCGTGCCATGCAGCGTGACACCGCTCCTCGCGAATTGATAGAACGCCGTGTTCGTAGCCAGATGAGTGATGAAGAGAAGCGTACTCAGGCTGATTTTGTAATTGTAAACGACGGTAAAACTCCGTTAATTCCGCAGGTTTTAGAGGTAATAACTTCTCTATCTAAAAATATTGCTTACCTTTGCTTAAGCGAAAATAGGCTGCACCTTGGTAAAAACAAATAAATTTGCTTTTACTCTCGGTTTGCACTATCTTTGCCCACCGAAAAAATAAAATATTACTAATAAAAAATAGAACATACTATGTTGAAGACTATTTTGTCTATTTCCGGTAAACCGGGATTGTATAAACTCATTTCACAAGGTAGAAATATGTTGATCGTAGAGTCTCTCACGGACAAGAAACGCTTCCCCGCTTATGGTAACGAGAAAATAATCTCTTTGGGTGATATTGCCATGTATACGGATACGGACGACGTACCTTTGAAGGATGTGTTGACTGCTATGAAAGAGAAAGAAAACGGTGCTGCCGTAGTAATGGATTTAAAGAAAGCTACTGCTGATGAACTTCGTGCTTATCTGGGTGAAGTTTTGCCGACTTTTGATCGCGATCGTGTATATCTGGCTGATATCAAAAAGCTTATTTCCTGGTACAATCTGTTAGTTGCTTGTGGAATAACTGATTTTGAAGATACAGCGGAAGCGGAAACTACAGAAGAAGGAAAGACGGAAGAATAAATTTAAAATAAACTGTTCTTTTAACAGAAAAGGCGGATTATCAGGGGCATCCCGGATAATCCGCTTTTTTTTATGCGGTATCTTTAATTTTGATTACTTTTTTTATACCTTTGTTGCCATCCTGAGATGCAGAGTGGGCGGTGGCCTCTCTCACAAAGATTGAGGGATAATTATGGATAAAAGCGTTTAATATTATCTTGTACTTGAAATCTGGACAATTTCATGCTATTCAAGGATGATAGACAACAAACGCTCATGCTCTGTTGTATATGCATATTCAAATGTATAGTACGGAGCGTGGGCTGTTGTATATTATTTGAATAGTGGCAGTCCAGAGCCCCAGGTACAGTAATAACAGCAGTTCCCACGCTTTTTTTATATGAATTTATTGCCTTTAAGGGGACTTGAGGCTGGCATTAATTAAGATGGAAGAGCATAAGAGCGTAACAGTACAGGTGGATAAAGCCGCTGGTAAGATATATGTGGATGGAGTGTTGCCAAACGCTACGCTTTGTTTATATCATATCCGGGGGAAGGTGATTGAGGTAAAACAGGCGAGGGAAGAGAGCGCTTCGTTTGATTTGCCATGTTCTGGAGAGTATGTGTTGGTTATAACACATGCGTTGTCCGTACCGGTTGTTAAGCAGCTCGTTATAGAATAAGAAAAAAGCTGCCTTGCCTTCAGTGGCAAGACAGCTTTTTTTATTTGCGGATATTTTAGTTTAGTTTTTGAATACCAGTCCTTCACCACCGGCATCTACTATGATTGGTTTACTGCGGTCTACTTCTTGAGCGAGCAGCTTTTTCGACAAGTCATTCAGTAAGTAATGTTGGATGGCTCGTTTCACCGGACGGGCACCAAATTCCGGATCATATCCGACCTTTGTCAAGAACTCTATAGCTCCATCTGTCAATATCAGTTCCACACCATTCTGGGCCAGCATCTTTTGTACACCTTTTATCTGGAGTACTACAATCTGCTTGATTTCGCTTTCATTCAGTGGCAGGAACATGATTGTCTCATCAATACGGTTTAAGAATTCCGGGCGAATTGTCTTTTTCAACATATTCATCACTTCCTTCTTCGTCTCTTCAATCACTTGTTCTTTGTTAGTACCATTCAGCTTTTCCATCTGACTCTGAATGTAAGCACTTCCCATGTTGGACGTCATAATGATGATGGTGTTCTTGAAGTTTACCACACGTCCCTTATTGTCTGTCAATCGTCCGTCATCCAATACTTGCAGCAAGATGTTGAATACATCCGGATGCGCCTTTTCTATTTCGTCGAATAGTACGACTGAGTATGGTTTGCGGCGAATAGCTTCAGTCAATTGTCCACCTTCATCATAGCCTACATATCCCGGAGGCGCTCCAACCAGGCGTGACACACTATGCTTTTCTTGATATTCACTCATGTCGATACGTGTCATCATGCTTTCATCATCAAAGAGGAATTCAGCGAGTGCCTTGGCAAGTTCCGTCTTACCCACACCGGTGGTACCGAGGAAGATAAACGAACCAATCGGACGTTTCGGATCTTGCAGACCTGCACGACTACGGCGTACGGCATCGGCAACAGCTTCAATGGCTTCATCTTGTCCGATGACACGCTGGTGAAGTTCATCTTCCAGATGTAACAGTTTATCCTTTTCGCTTTGCAGCATCTTACTGACGGGGATGCCTGTCCAACGGGATACTACATCTGCAATGTCTTCGGCATCTACTTCTTCCTTAATCATGGCTTTGTCGCCCTGCATGGCATGAAGCTCCTTTTGAGTATCCTCAATCTCCTGATTCAAAGCCTGCAACTTACCGTAACGGATTTCGGCAACTTTACCGTAATCTCCCTCACGTTCAGCTTTGTCTGCTTCGAATTTAAGGTTTTCTATTTCAACCTTATTCTGCTGGATTCTGTTGACCAATGTCTTTTCACTTTGCCATTTGGCTTTGTACGATTTTTCCTGTTCTTTCAGTTCGGCAAGTTCCTTACCGATTTGTTCCAGTTTCGGTTTATCGTTTTCGCGTTTGATGGCTTCACGCTCAATCTCCAGTTGTTTGATCTTACGTGAAATTTCATCCAGTTCCTCCGGTACGGAGTCTACTTCCATACGTAACTTGGCAGCGGCTTCATCCATCAGGTCGATAGCCTTATCCGGCAAGAAACGATCTGTAATATAGCGGTTGCTCAGCTCTACGGCAGCTATGATGGCGTCATCTTTAATCCGTACATGATGATGATTCTCGTAACGCTCCTTCAATCCACGCAGGATGGAGATGGTGCTTAATGTATCCGGTTCGTTCACGTATACAATCTGGAAACGGCGTTCCAGTGCCTTATCTTTTTCGAAGTATTTCTGATACTCGTCAAGAGTTGTTGCACCGATGCTTCTTAACTCACCGCGCGCTAATGCAGGTTTCAGAATATTGGCAGCATCCATGGCACCTTCACCCTTTCCGGCACCAACCAGCGTGTGAATTTCATCAATGAAGAGAATGATATCTCCTTCTGATTTCTTTACCTCATTGATAACGGCTTTCAGACGTTCTTCAAATTCACCTTTATACTTTGCTCCGGCAACCAGCGCACCCATATCCAATGAGTAAACTTGCTTGTTCTTCAGATTTTCCGGCACGTCACCACGCAGGATACGATGGGCAAGTCCTTCCACAATGGCAGTCTTACCGGTACCCGGTTCACCTATTAATATAGGATTGTTTTTGGTACGGCGACTCAGGATTTGCAACACACGACGGATTTCTTCATCACGGCCGATCACCGGGTCGAGCTTTCCGCTTCGGGCAGCTTCATTCAGGTTGATGGCATACTTTTCCAGTGACTGATAAGTATCCTCGCTGGATTGTGAAGTAACTTTTTCTCCTTTGCGCAGCTCTGTGATGGCTCCTCGGAGCTCGTGCTCCGTCATTCCCGCATCTTTCAGGATGGTGGCAACTGTGCTTTTTACAGTCAGCAATGCCAACAGTAAATGTTCCAGTGAAACAAATTCGTCACCCATCTCTTTGGAATACTGGGTAGCCTTCTGGAATACTTCGTTCGTTTCACGACTCAGGTAAGGCTCTCCCCCCGAAACTTTGGGTAATGAATCTGTTTGTTTGTCAAGGACGAGTGCGATCTGCTGTCCGTTCATGCCCAGTTTCTGGAAAATGAAGTTAGTGACGTTTTCGCCCACCTTCATCACTCCCTGCATAACATGAACCGGTTCGATAGCCTGCTGTCCACGGCTCTTGGCCAGGTTCAGCGCTTCTTGCACCGCCTCTTGCGATTTAATGGTAAAGTTGTTAAAGTTCATATCTTATATCTCCTTTCTATTTTCATTTTCAATAACACTTGAATGGGCGCAAAAGATTTGCCAATAGCCTGTACCTGACAATTTTACAGTTAAAAGATGAAAGATAATGCCAAAATGTCTTTATTGTGCCATGCTATTGATATATATATGACGCATCGGACGTATAGATTCCACAATAGAATACTTAGAAACAATAAGTAGAATGTGAAGGAAGTCGTATGAAAACCACGCTTTGCCTTATTGTTTTCGTTCTTTTGCCCGTAGCAAAACTTCGTCCCACAGTTGTGGGCTCTACGTTTTCCATATGGGGGCTGTGTAGCCCGCAATTGAGGGCCGAACAGCCCTCAGCTGGAAAACAAGGTTTTGCTTATAGCATAATGACATTAACCTTAAGGCTTTAAGGGGAAAAGGAAAGATCATATCAAGTTTCTCCTCTGTAATATCTGCTTTCTATATAACGAGATAATGGAGTATAACTCCTTAATTCCTAACGAAGTGATACTCCTTTTACACTTGCGATGAATAATTCAGGCTAAAAAAGGAGATATTTGCATCAATTCGGCCAAAGTTTGTATAATGCATATTAAGGACTTGTGAATTAGTGAATTACAAACATAAAAACGCTCTTTTTTTCTGTTTTTCGGTGTAGGATGCAACTTTCCTACATCTTCCTACACACCTTCCTACACCACCTATCTATTTGATAACCAGATAAAAATAATAGCGGGTGTAGGATGTAGGAAATATTGATATAAACTCGACAATATGAGTTTTCCTTTCAGCGATTATCTTTTTATGAAAGAGCAGTGACGAAATTCCAGAGAATCTTATTTTCTAAGCATTACTAAAATATACTAATGTGTAAATTTTGAGTAAAACTAGTGCAGGGCTGAAAGGAATATTGTATCTTTATCCCTCAAAAATAGAATAGAATAGATTATGGCAGAAAATGTAAAGCTCGCAGAGAATGTGATACTGGTGGACGTAGCATACTTTAATGACGTAGTTAAAGATCTGAAGAGATATTTTGAGTTGCAGCTGGGACGTCCGTTGCAGAATATTTATGTAGAAGAGTGGGCTTCTTATCTGGCACTCGACTCCGGTGTTCGTGATAAGGATAATAACATAGAAGTACTTTTTGTACATGACAGTCAGACCAATAAGTTGCTTCACTGCGATCCGTCTGATTTGAATAAAGATTTGAACGGGGTGGGCTATACAAATCAGTTAGGTGAGTTTACATTTACTTCTGTATCTTCTGAAGGATTGGTTCCACGGGCAAATCTCTATCTTGATCTGCTGAATATAGCACTTAACTCTGCCGATGTTAAACGGCTTATACTGGTTCCGTTTATTGATGATTACGGTGCTAAATTAATGGAAGTTTTGGATGAGTATTTAAGAAATGCTGATACTGAAAACTCAAAAGGATTGTTTCTTTTCAATATGGATGAACCTGCGCATCCCCTTGGTTGCAAATGGGATTTACTGGGTTACTCCATGATGCGTGCATTGGGCATCAAGGCCGAAGAACTTGAATAATACCTGTTACTTATCACTAATCGCTAACCTTTAATCACTAATTCCCGTGTCTGATTTTCGTTTAAAAGTATTTCAGTCTGTAGCGAAGAACCTGAGTTTCACGAAAGCTTCGCAAGAGTTGTTTGTCAGTCAGCCTGCCATAACAAAGCATATACAAGAGTTGGAAAGCACTTATCAGGCGCGTTTGTTTGACAGGCAAGGTAGCAAGATTAGTTTGACCGAAGCGGGAAAGTTACTTTTGGAACATTGTGGCCGTATTCTGGAAGATTATAAGCGATTGGAATATGAGATGCATTTGCTGCATAATGAATATACCGGAGAATTGCGTCTGGGTGCCAGTACTACCATTGCCCAATATGTTTTACCTCCATTGCTTGCCAGCTTCATCAAAAAGTTTCCGCAAGTAAATCTTTCATTGATGAACGGCAATTCACGTGAGATAGAAGCGGCTTTGCAGGAACACCGCATAGATCTTGGGTTAGTGGAAGGTGTTTTCCGGTTACCAAATTTGAAATATACTACTTTTTTGGAGGATGAACTGGTGGCTGTGACACGTACGGGAAGTAAACTACAGGTAGGTGAAGAAATTACTCCCGAAGAGTTGCTTCATATTCCTTTAGTGCTTCGTGAAAGAGGATCGGGCACTTTGGATGTCTTTGAGAAGGCATTGCAACAGCATAATATAAAGTTATCGTCTCTTCAGGTATTAATGTATCTGGGTAGTACGGAAGTATCAAACTTTTCCTGGAACATACTGACTGCATGGGGATCGTTTCCATTCGTTCTATCACCCGTGAACTCTATGCCGGACAACTGCGTGTCATTGAGATAAAAGACATGGTTATGCTTCGTGATTTTAGTTTTGCCCAACCTCAGGGACAGGAGAGCGGGCTTTCCCAGGTCTTTATGCAGTTTGCTGCACATCATAACCATAAGTTATAGCGTATAAACAGATACAATTGGTGTATATAGGTAAAGAAGCCTACCTTTGCACCCGGAAATCAGAAATAATATAAATATTGATATACAAGAAAAATTATGGCTTCAATTCAAACAGCGAGTGTAAACACTCTGGCGTATCTTCAACGGAAGAACAAAATTACTTATGTGTCTTTAGTGGTGCTTTTATCAATCTTCTTATTATTGGATTATATCCCTGGTTATTCTACTTGGGTGACACCTCCTGTCGCTCTGTTCCTGGGATTGATTTTTGCTTTGTCAAGCGGGCAGGCACATCCGAAGTTTAATAAGAAAGTATCCAAATATCTTTTGCAGTATTCAGTGGTGGGATTGGGATTCGGTATGAATCTTCAGGCATCTTTAGCCTCGGGTAAAGAAGGAATGGAGTTCACTGTTATTTCAGTAGTGGGTACTATGCTTATCGGTTGGTTCATCGGGCGTAAATTCCTGAAGGTAGACCGTGATACTTCTTACCTCATTAGTTCCGGTACAGCTATCTGTGGTGGTAGTGCTATTGCGGCGGTAGGTCCTGTGTTGCGGGCAAAAGATACGGAGATGTCTGTAGCGCTGGGTACCATCTTTATTCTGAATGCTATTGCACTGTTTATCTTTCCGGTAATTGGCCATGCTTTAGATATGAGTCAGCAAGAATTCGGAACATGGGCGGCAATTGCTATACACGATACCAGTTCGGTAGTGGGTGCCGGTGCGGCTTATGGTGAAGAAGCTTTGCAAATTGCTACGACCATTAAATTGACACGTGCCTTGTGGATTATTCCTTTGGCTTTGATTACTTCTTTTGTATTCAAGAGTAAAGGACAGAAGATAAGTATCCCTTGGTTTATTTTCTTCTTTATTCTGGCTATGGTATTCAATACATATGTATTAAATTCATCGGAAACCGGTATTATGATAGGAGAGGGAATTAACAGTCTGGCCAGAAAGACACTGACTATCACTTTGTTCTTTATCGGTGCTTCCCTTTCACGTGATGTATTGAAGGCAGTGGGCATCAAACCACTTATTCAAGGTGTGTTGTTGTGGGTTACAATTAGCGTAAGCACGCTGGCGTATATTTATTGGTTCTAAAGAAAACACTTATTAATATAAGGTATGCGGCAGAAGAAAATTTCTTTTGCCGCATTTTTGTATAAAATTCATTTTCTTTGTAACAAACTTCTGTCTCTTTACGTCTAATCAATAGATACAACCAATAAACAGGATTGAGATACAGAAAAAGCCCATGGATGCTGAAAGTTTTAAAAATGAGTTTCTGCCCTACCACCGCAAGCTGTACAGTGTAGCCTATCGGCTGCTTGAGAATGCGGCAGATGCGGAGGACCTGGTTCAGGAAGCCTATCTGAAGCTATGGGATAAGCGGGAAGGATTGATGGTTATCAGCAACCCGGAAGCGTTCAGTGTCACTTTGGTAAAGAATATGTGCTTTGATTTGCTTCGTTCAGGGAAGTATGTCTTATCCAGGCAAACTGTGGAATTGACTGCTGTGCAGGATATTTCTCAAGCTGATAATCTGGAGGTACGTGACGAGGTAAGGCAAGTAAAAGATATCATTGCCCACTTGCCCGAACAGCAGCAGCGGATTGTGAACTTGCGTGATGTCAAAGGCTGTTCTTACGAAGAGATAGAACAAGTGACCGGGTTGAACTCTACAAATATCCGTGTACTGCTGTCCCGGGCGAGGAAAAGAATACGTGAGGAATTTAATAAATGGAATAACTATGAAAGTCGAGGAAATTGAAAGGCTGCTCGCCGAGTTTTATGAGGGGAACACTACCGAGAGCCAGGAAGAGGCGTTGAGAGATTATTTCAGAACAACGGAAGTGCCCGAACATCTGCAAAAGGATAAAGAAATTTTTCTTAGCCTTAACCAGGGTGCAGATAGAGATGTGGAAGTTCCTGCGGGCTTGGGGGATAAACTGAGCCGGCTGATTGATGAAAAGGCTGAAGAAGAACAACGTTTCTTCCGGCCTAACAAATCCAGACGTAACTGGCGCTGGATTGGGAGTGTTGCAGCAACCATACTGGTAATTATAGGCATCGGATATGGTGTGGAAAATCTGGGAAAAGATGTGTGTCCGCCCACACCGCAGGATACATTCTCTGATCCGGAAGAAGCTTATCAGGTTTTGCAAGCCACTTTGATTGAAGTTTCCACTAATCTGAACCAAGGCATTGCCCAGGTGAAGGAAACGCAAATGGATATGAAAAAAGTTAATCAGGAAGTAAAAAAAGAAATGCAAAGATAAACGATTATGAAACTCAACAAGATTTTATTGGCAGGTGTGCTGCTGATGCTCCCCCTGCTCTGCCAGGCGCAGAAAAATATATTCAATACGTATAATGATATGAAAGGGGTTTCCTCTGTTTATATCTCAAAAGCGATGATTGAAATGAACCCCAATCTTTTCACGAAGGATATCTATATTGGGAAAGTATCCGGTAAGCTGGAAAGCGTACAGATCGTTTCTACAATGGATAATAATATCAAGAAGGATTTGCGGAAAGATTTGCGTACACTGGTACAGTCGTCCAAATATGAGCTGTTGATGAAGCAGAAAGGGAATGTATCCAGTTCCGAATTCTATATTAATAGGAAAGGGGATAAGGTGAAGGAACTGATTATGATTATAGACGGCGCTGCTAACTTGAAGTTCGTTTATCTGGAAGGAGAAATGACTTTGAAAGATATTCAGAATATCATGATGTATCAAAATACCAGTATGAATGTGGGAGGGAATGTATATCGTATTGTAGACGGTACTCTTGATTTGGCGGATTTGGGCGTTTTGGACGGTTTGAAAGGATTGGAAAGCTTACAGGGCTTAGAAGGTTTGAAGAGTCTGGAAAGCCTGAAAAGTCTGGAAAGCCTGAAAGGATTAAAGAATTTGAAAGACTTAGGTAAACTAAAAGATAGCGAATATTTAAAGAAACAGATGGATGCCGATTCCTGGAAACGTTTTGAGGAGAGCATGGAGATGCTGGAAAAACGCTTGGAAGACTTGGAATGAGGCTGTCTGCTGATAGGTGTAAATAGTTTGTTGAGAAAGGGGAACCGATTCCGGTTCCCCTTTTGTTATGAGTGAAAATTTGATTACTTGTCTTTTCTTAAAGCTTCGAAAATCAATCCTTCCAATTCTTCTGCCAATTCCGGATTGTCAGCGATAACTTGTTTGGCTGCGTCGCGGCCTTGGGCTATCTTGGTATCATTGTAGCTAAACCAGGAACCACTCTTTTTGACGATACCCAGTTCGGCACCCAAGTCAATGATTTCTCCGGCACGGGAAATGCCTTCTCCGAACATGATATCAAATTCTGCTCTGCGGAAAGGAGGTGCCACTTTGTTCTTTACCACTTTTACTTTAGTCTGTTTACCCAGCACTTCGTCACCATTCTTGATAGCCTGGCTTCCGCGGATATCAAGGCGTACGGAAGCGTAGAATTTCAGAGCGTTACCACCAGTGGTTGTTTCTGGATTACCGAACATTACACCGATCTTTTCGCGCAACTGGTTGATAAAGATACATGTGGTGCGTGTTTTACTCACGGCTGCCGTAAGTTTACGCAATGCCTGAGACATCAGACGTGCCTGCAAACCTACTTTATTATCCCCCATGTCGCCTTCGATTTCGGCTTTTGGAGTCAAAGCGGCAACAGAGTCCACAACGATGATGTCGATTGCAGAAGAACGGATCAGCTGTTCTGCAATTTCCAATGCTTGTTCTCCGTTATCCGGTTGAGAAATCAACAGGTTGTCTACATCTACCCCCAGTTTGGCCGCATAGAAACGGTCGAAGGCGTGTTCAGCATCAATAAACGCGGCGATACCACCTGCTTTTTGTGCTTCAGCAATGGCATGGATAGCCAGAGTTGTTTTACCGGAAGATTCCGGGCCATAAATCTCGATGATACGTCCGCGGGGATAGCCGCCAACGCCCAGTGCTACGTTCAGTCCGATAGAGCCTGAGGGGATTACTTCTACTTGTTCAACGCTTTCATCTCCCATTTTCATGATAGAACCTTTGCCGAAGCTCTTTTCTATCTTGTCCATAGCTGCCTGTAACGCTTTCAGCTTTTCGCTTGATGCCATATTGTTTTCGTTTTCAAAATTAAGTTCGTCTTTCTTTGCCATATACTTGCTGTTATTAGAGTTGACAAGCTAATAAGATATCAATTGATAATGAACTGACTTTTTATCTGTTTGTCAACTTGTCTTCTTGTTGATTATAATATTTGTGCGGCGTGGTCTTTGGTTTTCACCTCCTTGGGGGTGATGATTCTCTCTATCACTCCTTCTTCATTGATAATGAAAGTGGTGCGGAAGGTTCCCATATATTTACGTCCGTACATACTTTTTTCTCCCCAAACACCGAATTGCTCCACGAGTTTCTTATCCGTATCTGCAATCAGCGGGAAAGGTAAGTTGTTTTTCTCAATAAATTTTTGGTGCGACTTTTCATTATCTACGCTTACGCCAATCACTTCGTAGCCGGCTTTGCGTAATTCTGAATAATTATCGCGCAGGTTGCAGGCTTGTGCCGTACATCCTGAAGTCATATCTTTGGGATAGAAATAAAGAACTATCTTCTTTCCTTTATAATCGCTGAGGCGGATTTCTTCGCCTTTTTCATTGATGCCCAATACTTCGGGCGCTTTATCTCCAACTTGCATAATCTATAATTAAATTAAAAATGAAGAATTATACTTCCAAATCTTTATCAAACACTTCATGCCAAGGCAATCCCTGTTTGTTCAACTGTTCCATGAACGGGTCCGGATTAAACTCTTCCACATTCCATACTCCCGGTTTCTTCCACAATCCTTTGAGGAACATCATGGCACCTATCATGGCAGGAACTCCTGTTGTATAGCTTACACCCTGCATACCTGTTTCCTTGTAGGCTTCCTGGTGGCTACAATTATTGTAAACGTAGTAGGTGCGTTCTTTACCGTCTTTCAATCCCCGGATGCGGCAGCCAATGGAAGTTTCTCCTTCATAATTTTCGCCCAGATCCTGCGGGTTAGGCAATACGGCTTTCAGGAATTGCAGCGGAACGATTTTCACCCCGTTGTAATCCACTTCATCGATACGAGCCATACCGATGTTCTGGATTACTCGCAGGTGAGTCAGGTATTCCTGACCGAAAGTCATCCAGAAACGTGCACGCTTGATGGTAGGGAAGTTTTTCACCAAAGATTCCAATTCTTCGTGATATAACAGATAGGAATCACGTGGTCCGATATTCGGATAAGTCAGGTCCTTATGGATTTCCAACGGTTGGGTGGTTACCCATTGGCCATTCTCATAGTAACGTCCGTTCTGCGTGATTTCACGAATATTGATTTCCGGATTGAAGTTCGTTGCAAATGCCTTATGATGATTACCTGCGTTGCAATCTACGATATCCAGATATTGCATTTCATCGAAATAATGTTTGGCAGCATATGCAGTATAAATACCACTTACCCCCGGATCGAAGCCGCAACCAAGGATGGCGGTCAGTCCGGCATCCTCAAAACGTTTCTTATATGCCCATTGCCAGCTGTATTCAAAGTGAGCCACATCTTTCGGCTCATAGTTGGCAGTGTCCAGATAGTTGACTCCGCTTTTAAGACAAGCTTCCATAATGGTAAGATCCTGATAGGGAAGTGCTACGTTTATGACGATTTCGGGTTTGAAGCTATTAAAGAGAGCAACCAGTTCATCCACATTGTCGGCATCTACCTGTGCGGTCTGGATGTTAGGGTTACCGATTGCTTTTACGATAGCGTCGCATTTGGACTTTGTGCGGCTGGCAATCATGATCTCAGTGAATACATCCGGATTTTGAGCCACCTTGTGCGCAACGACGGTACCTACACCGCCTGCACCGATAATAAGAACTTTACCCATTTCTTTTAATAACAAATTACGAGTTACAAATTATAAATTATCCTTCTTTTTTATTGGTGAGCAAATATAGGATTTAATTCGCAGATAAACATTAAAATCCTACTAAATACTTTTTATAAAAAGCTTCTATTTCTAAACAAACTGCTTGTATTTGGGTTATTTTGTATATATTTGCCCCGCGAAAATTAACTTAAACAACGAATAACAATGAAGAAAGTAATAGTTTCTCTTTGTATGGCAGGAGCTTTGATAGCTCTGTCATCTTGTCGCTCTTCCAAAGATGCTGCGACATTATCTTCCATCAATGGTGAATGGAATATTATTGAAATAAACGGCGCTGCCGTAGTGCCTGCTCCCAATCAGGAATTCCCTTTTATCGGTTTTGATACGAATACCGGAAAAGTATTCGGTAACAGCGGTTGTAATCGTATGATGGGTTCGTTCGATGTGAACGCTAAACCCGGTACAATTGATCTTGGAGCTATGGCAAGTACGCGTATGGCTTGTCCGGATATGACGCTGGAACAAAACGTGTTGTCTGCTTTGGGACAAGTGAAGAAGTATAAAAAGTTAGGTAAGGAGAACATCGCTTTGTGCGGTTCATCCAATCGTCCTATTATTGTATTACAAAAGAAAGCTCCTACAGTGAAACTATCAGATTTGAGTGGTAAGTGGATTATTTCCGAAGCCGGTGGTCAGTCCATTCCCGAAGGTATGGAGAAACAGCCGTTTATTGAGTTCAATCTTTCTGAAAAGAGAATACACGGCAATGCCGGTTGTAATCTTATTAATGGCGGATTTGTTGCAGACAACGAGAACAGTTCTGCAATTTCTTTCCCGCAACTTATCAGCACTATGATGGCTTGTCCGGATATGGAAATAGAAGGTCGTGTGATGAAAGCACTGAATGAAGTGAAGTCTTTCGGTAAACTGGCCGGTGGTGGCATCGGACTTTATGATGCGGATAATACACTGGTGATGGTACTGGTAAAGAAGTAATTCAGAATATAGAAAAACAGGATGTCAATATCAATTGGCATCCTGTTTTTTTGCTTTAATGAGATACTGCTTTCAAACCGATAATCGAACCTATCAGCGTTGCAATAAAAAATAACCTCCATATAGTGGAAGGTTCCTTGAAAATCAGTATGCCCGCCAATACGGTTCCTACCGCACCTATTCCTGTCCATACAGCATAAGCCGTACCAATAGGCAGGGCTTGCGTTGCCTTTATCAGCAAAAACATGCTGATACTCATAGAAATAATGAAACCGGTGAACCACCAGTACATTTCACTGCCGGTTGTTTCTTTAACCTTGCCCATACAGGAGGTAAACGCTACTTCGAACAATCCGGCCACAATCAAATATATCCAACTCATAACTTTTATTTTTTGTGTGCAAAGTTCATGAATTGGTTTGACTTCTTATTTAACAAATGATAAAAAGTGATTTATCTGAATTTTGCCCGAATACGGCTTAAACTGACCTGTGTAATACCAAGATAGGAAGCGATATAGCCTAATTGTACTCTTTGCAAAAGATCCGGAGTATGATTCATCAGGTCTCTATAACGTTCCAGGGATGTCTTGAACTGTCGGCCGATAAACCTTTCTTCTGTTTTGAGCAATTCCTTTTCTGCAAATTCTCTTCCCCAGTTGGCGATGTGTATATCCTTGCTGAATAATTCATGTAAGGCTCGTTTCCTGACTTCATATAGTTCACATTCTTCCAGAAGTTCTATATTTTCATAGCCTCTTTGGTTGGACACATAGCTTTTCATGGATACCACCGTATCGCCTTCGCGTCCGAACCAGAATGTTATTTCGTTGTCAGCTAACTCGGTATAGGCACGTACAATGCCTTTCTTGATGAAATATACTTTGGTTTCTACTTTGTCCGCCCTGAATAGGATATGTCCTTTGGGGTGAGTGACTTCAGAGATGATCTCCTTCAGCGCATTCTTTGACGGCTCCGGCAACTTGCCTATATTATCGATAATCTGATCTAAATCCATGTTGAGTACTGTATTATGTATCTTTCTTATGGTATTTGCACGGCATTATCTCCGTACTATCTCCGTAGCATTTCCGTGCTATCTCCGTACCGCCTCCGTATCTGCTCCGTACCATCTCCATAGTTATAGGTATAGGTTTGGTACGGAGTAGATACGGAGCAGATACGGAGCTGACAGATTGTGAAGCATAGATTCTGAAAAGGGAATGGATGTATTGGGATGATTTATTTCCTTCTCTTCAGCCCTGCCCGTATTCTGCTCAAAGATTGTGGTGTAATATATAAATACGATGCTAAATGTTTTAACGGAACATATTGCAACAGTTCCGGATTTTCTTCCATCAAGGTCAGATAACGCTCTTTGGCACTTGGGGTACCGTATGCCAATGTGTAGCTATCAATAAATAAAATTTCCTGTTCAAAGATTTTTCGGCCGAAGTTGGATAACTCTATAGAACTATTGAAGAGTTCTTCTAAATCCGGTTTGGCAATACCATAGGCAATACTTTCATTTACAGATTCAATATTCACTTGTGAAACTTCATTATTGACATATCCCCAGGAGGAAAAAGCTATTTCTCCTGTTCCGGCAAACCAGAGGGAACTTTCAGTACCGTCTATCATATAATAAGCACGCCAGATACCCTTTTTCAAGATGTAGAAGTTACTGTTACGTTCTCCTTCTTTCACAATGGATTCCCCTTTACCGAAATGATATTCTGTCATGTGTGACAAAAGTTCATGCAGGCTTTTTTCCGGGAGTCTGTATCTTTGGCAGAATTTCTTTATCATCATTTCCATGCTGCAAAGATACTATATTTTTTTTGTGCTTTCTTTTTGCTTTTATATAAATAGTAAATATGAAAAGGGTGGTCAGTAGCTCAGCCAGAGGGGTTGCCAACCAGATACCCGGATTACCAAAGAGTAGGGGAAGTCCGAAGAAGCACGCTGTCAGCAGGACGAAACCACGCAACAGGGTAATGATAGTGGCATAACGAGCCTGTTCCACACTTTGAAAATATCCGATGGAAACGATATTGACAGCAAAGAAAATAAAGCCGGTGGCATATAGAGGAAGTCCTTTGCTGGCTATTTCATAGGCCGGATAACTGCGGTCGATGAACATGGAAACAATCTCCGAACTGAAGAAGATGGTGACCAGAGCGAAGACAGTACCACAGCCGATGGCTGTTTTCAGCGCCAATAAATAGGCACGACGTACGCGGGTTTCTTCATGAAGTCCGTGATTGTAACTGATAATGGGTTGAGCGGATTGTGCAATGGCGTTGTACACCATAAATATAATAGGGAAGAAGTAACATGCAATGCTGAATGCAGCTACACCTTCTTCTTGTAAATAATGTATAAACACGATGTTTCCGACAAACATCATGCAGGCAATAGCTACTTCACACAGAAAAGCAGAAGACCCTAGCCGGCACATATAACCTATATTACGACGCGTCAGTTGCATACTTTTGCGAGTGAATTTTACGGGGTAAAAGCGTAGAGCGCATTTGCGGCGGGAGAGGTAGATGATTATCATCAATGCTCCCACCGTAGTACCGATGGCACTGGCAATAGCTGCACCGAACATGCCCCAACCGAAAGGAAAGATGAACAGGTAATCGAGAATGATATTCAGGACGGCAGCTACTATATTGCACATCATGGCAAAGTTAGGTGACCCGTCCAGGCGCAGGAAGAACATCCCTGAGTTAAGCAGGGCGGTAAACACCGAGAACGGAACAAACCATATCATATACTCTACAGCCAGTGGAGTCAAACGCTCGGAACCGCCCAAAAGATGTACTACCTGTGGGGCGAACGAACAGAATAGCGTGGAGGTACCTATCAACAACAATGAAGATACAACTATAGACTGAGTAATATTAATGCGGGCAGCTTTTACTTTTCCATGTGACAAGTGGATGGAGGCTACAACAGATGCTCCTACACCAAACATCAGTCCGATGCCCGTAGAGAATAACCATAATGGCGCCACTATATTTACTGCTGCAAGTGCATCACTGCCAATACCTTTTCCTACGAATATTCCATCCGTAATGACAAATAATGCGGAAAATATCATTCCCAGTACAGTAGGGAGTAATAATTTGCGGAACAATGCCGCGATGTCTGTGTTTTTAAAATCAATGCTATCTCTTTCCATAATTATATTTAGTTACGAGCTACAAGCTACGAGTTACGAGTGGCTGCGCTATGATGCCGAAAGGTACTCGTAGCTTGTAGCCTGTAGCTCGTAGCTTGTACTCTACTGCTTTTTCGTCGGCAAAATTACTGCTTTTATGTGGGAGGACGATTAACAAATGGTAATTTTCGACAGAAAAACAAAGAAGAATTCTGCCAAACTGACAGCCTTTCTGCCAACCTATAAAATTACAACCTCCCTGAACATTTTGGCACGACGTTTGTCTTTTTATTGGCGTCTGCTGCTGATGCAGGCGACCGAAACTTGAATAATAACAAATAAAATATTAAAGATCATGGGAAAAATTATTGGTATTGACTTAGGAACTACAAACTCTTGCGTTGCTGTATTTGAAGGTAACGAACCTGTAGTAATTGCAAACAGTGAAGGAAAACGCACTACTCCGTCTATCGTAGCATTCGTTGACGGCGGTGAGCGTAAAGTGGGTGACCCTGCAAAACGTCAGGCTATCACGAACCCGACAAGAACCGTATCTTCAATCAAACGTTTCATGGGTGAAACTTGGGATCAGGTACAGAAAGAAGTTGCCCGTATGCCATATAAGGTTGTAAAGGGGGATAACAACATGCCGCGTGTAGATATCGACGGACGTCTGTATACTCCGCAGGAAATCTCAGCTATGATTCTTCAGAAAATGAAGAAGACTGCTGAGGACTATTTGGGACAAGAAATTACGGAAGCAGTTATTACTGTTCCGGCTTACTTCTCCGATTCTCAACGTCAGGCTACAAAAGAAGCCGGTCAGATTGCCGGTCTGGAAGTGAAACGTATCGTAAACGAACCGACAGCTGCTGCTTTGGCTTACGGTATCGATAAAGCGAACAAAGATATGAAGGTTGCCGTATTCGACCTTGGTGGTGGTACATTCGATATCTCTATCCTGGAATTCGGTGGCGGTGTATTCGAAGTATTGTCAACAAACGGTGATACTCACCTGGGTGGTGATGACTTCGACCAGGTAATCATCACTTGGTTGGTAGATGAATTCAAGAATGATGAAGGCGCTGACCTGACTCAGGATCCGATGGCTATGCAACGTCTGAAGGAAGCTGCTGAAAAAGCTAAGATTGAATTGTCTTCTTCTACAAGTACTGAAATCAACTTGCCGTACATTATGCCGGTAGGTGGTGTGCCTAAGCACTTGGTGAAGACTTTGACTCGTGCTAAGTTCGAAGCTCTGGCTCACACTTTGATTCAGGCTTGTCTGGAACCGTGTAAGAAGGCTATGTCTGATGCTGGTTTGAACAATGCTGATATTGATGAGGTAATCCTTGTAGGTGGTTCTTCACGTATACCGGCCGTACAGAAACTGGTTGAAGATTTCTTCGGTAAAGCTCCTTCTAAAGGTGTGAATCCGGATGAAGTAGTAGCTGTAGGTGCTGCCGTACAAGGTGCTGTGTTGACGGATGAAATCAAGGGTGTGGTATTGCTGGATGTTACTCCGCTGTCTATGGGTATCGAAACTCTGGGTGGTGTAATGACAAAGTTGATTGACGCTAACACTACTATTCCGTGCAAGAAGAGCGAAACATTCTCTACTGCTGCTGATAACCAGAGCGAAGTAACGATCCACGTATTGCAAGGCGAGCGTCCGATGGCTGCTCAGAATAAGTCAATCGGTCAGTTTAACCTGTCAGGTATTGCTCCGGCTCGTCGTGGTGTTCCTCAGATTGAGGTAACGTTCGATATTGATGCTAACGGTATCTTGAAGGTGTCTGCCAAGGATAAGGCTACTGGTAAGGAACAGGCTATTCGTATCGAGGCGTCTAGCGGTTTGAGTAAAGAAGAAATTGAAAAGATGAAAGCTGAAGCTGAAGCTAATGCAGAAGCTGATAAGAAAGAGCGTGAAAAGATTGACAAGCTGAATCAGGCTGACTCAATGATCTTCACAACTGAAAATCAGTTGAAGGAATTGGGCGACAAGTTGCCGGCTGATAAGAAGGCTCCGATTGAAGCTGCTTTGCAGAAACTGAAAGATGCTCATAAAGCACAGGATTTGGCTGCTGTTGATACTGCTATGGCAGAATTGAATACTGCATTCCAGGCTGCAAGTGCTGAAATGTATGCACAAAGTGGTGCTCAAGGTGGTGCACAGGCTGGTCCTGATATGAATGCCGGACAAGCTGGCGGTGCTCAGGATAGTGGTAAGCATGGTGATAATGTGCAGGATGCAGATTTCGAGGAAGTGAAGTAAGTATCGGTAAATAACGATAACTATAAATAAGAATATAGGGTGTAACTCAGTAAGTTATGCCCTATTTCTTTTTATATCACTTTTCCTTGGCTTTGCTTGTTATCCGGATTTTTATTGTATATTTGTACCATAATTGTACCGACACTTAAAAGTAGATAATATGACACTTGTAAAAATGGCGGTACTGAGAATGAAGAATATAAGTAAAACATAGGTTATGCCAGCAGCAAAATTTGAAATAACACGTCAATGCAAGGTTTGTGGAGAGACTTTTGTCGCTAAAACCATTGAATCGTGGTATTGTTCTCCCAAATGTTCTAAAATTGCGTGGAAAAGGCGTAAGGATGAAGAACAGCGATTGCAAAGGTTGGACGAAGTGGTTAAGAAGATACCCAAGTCCAAAGAGTACATCACGGTTTCTGAAGCATACGCTTTGTTTGGCATAAGCAAGGAAACTCTTTATCGCTTGATTCGTAAGGGTACAATTCCAAGTGTGAATGCCGGGGAAAGGCAGACATTATTATCAAAAGAAGAATTGATGAAACTCTATCCTCTCCGAAAGAAAACTCTTACAAAGCCAAAGCCTATTGCCAAGCTGTATAGTTTGGAGCCAAAAGACTGTTATACCATTGGTGAAATCACAGAGAAGTTTCTTGTAAATGAAAGTACGGTTTATCTCCATATACGCAAATACTCTATCCCTACCCGGCAGATAGGAAATTTTGTGTATGTACCCAAGAAAGAAATTGATAACTTATATAAAGGTATGAAGCGATGAAGAAAGCATTAGTTAATACACGAGTGTCGGTAAAGCTCCGCAAGTCTGAATATCGTGATGAGTGGTATCTTTATGTGGAATCTTATCCTGTATTCCAATCCGGGAAAGATACTCCGCAAAGAGTTCGTGAATATCTCAATCGTACTATTACAACACCTATTTGGGATAAGTCACGTAATGCAAGGACTAATGCCGAAGGCAAAACCACTTATAAGCCAAAGCGAGATTTGAACGGTATCATTCAATGTAAATCTCAATTAGACCAAGAATCATGTATCTATGCAGACAAGGTCAGAAACCTACGGCAAAAGGAATATGACAATGCGGCTCTTTATGCCGATACTGATGCAGAACAGGCAGAGCAGTTAGAACGCTCCAAAAGCAATTTCATTGAGTACTTCGACCATGTGCAGCGAACAAGGCATGCCCATAGTTCCGATTCTATCATTGTCAACTGGAGGAGAGTTCATGAGTTGTTAAAGATATTTGCAAAAGGCGATACCATTCTCTTTTCACAAATAGACTTAAAACTGGTAGAATCGTTCCGCCAATTCATAATGAACGCACCGCAAGGTGGTACTAAGCGAGGTACGATTTCTCAAAACACAGCTTCTACATACTTCTCCATCTTCAAAGCCGGATTGAAGCAAGCTTTTATAGACGGCTATCTGACTATTGATATTTCTGCGAAAGTCAAAGGTATTCAGGAAAGGGAAAGCCGGAGAGAATATCTCACGGTAGAGGAATTGAACCGACTGGTTCAAACGCCATGTGATCCATTACTGAAACGTGCAGCTCTGTTCTCTGCTTTAACAGGAATCCGTCATTGCGATATTCAAAAATTGAAATGGTCGGAAGTGGAAATGTTCAATGGAGGCTATCGGTTGAATTTTACCCAGCAAAAGACAAAGGGTGTTGAATACATGCCTATTTCAGAACAAGCATTTAATCTTTGTGGAGAACAGCAGGAAGGGGAGCTTCTTGTATTTGCAGGATTGCCTGATCCGTCGTGGATAAATCGCCCAGTCAAGAAATGGGTTGAAGCAGCCGGAATATCCAAACACATTACATTTCATTGCTTTCGTCATTCCTATGCGACCCTACAACTAGCTGGAGGTACTGATATTTACACAGTTAGCAAAATGTTGGGGCATACAAATGTGAGAACTACCCAAGTGTATGCAAAGGTTGTTGATGAAAAGAAAGAGAAAGCTACAGAAACCATTAAACTGGATTTGTTGATATAGAGTGGCTCTATATTTAGCATTTATAATTTAAAAATAAGGAAAGCTTTCTTGAAAAAATTGTTTGAAATCACATAAAATAAAGAATACTATGCAATCATGTTTATTGCATATATAATTTAATCGGAGGGTATTTTAATACTTAACACCTCCAAGGGTAATAACTATTTATATATACATTAGTCATACAAATAGAATCTATATGAACATAGAAAGTATCAAATCAATTGTTGACTCTTGCATAAGCAAGAATATATTAGAGGTTGAACCAGAGATAAATAACCTATTGGATAAGGTCATCGCTCATATTCTTCAGAGTTATAATAATAGTCGAAATGTATTACAATATACATTAGGACAATTAGATAGAATTCATAAATCTGTTGTATGTATTATGATGAAACGTATACTAAATCATGTGCAAGACTTATGTGATAAGTTTGAGAATGAAAGTTGCGGAGATAATAATTATGTGAATGTAAAATGGAGTGAAAATAAAATAGGGAAAATACTAACAACTGCGGCATCATATTATCAAGGAAATTTTCGCATTAATAATGCAAATATGGAATTTGCCAACAGTCTATCTTCTGATGAAAGGAGAACGCTGGTAAGTTACATTATTGACTCTATACAACATTATGGCACTGATACGCATTGGACAAAGGACATCATTGAAAATCATCTTCTATATTTAGCATTTCTATATGCAATATGCAAGAAAGATTCTCAAATGTGGTATATGTTTCATTATGCCAACAACTTCATCGATAGACTGGCAACCTCAAATGAAGCACAGGCGACGAGAGACATTGCTGAAACTATATTGATGATTGGTCATCAGGAAAATATGGAGGCTGAGGGATATTTTTGTGCTTCAAGAGCATATACCATACAAAATAATTCTGTTGCTGGATTATTCTATATGGAAATAGCCTTAAAAAAATGGCAGGAACAGCCATCTCCTATTCGGTACAAGTCCTCATTCGAGATATTATGGCAAATCCTAAAATTAGCTCGTAATATCTCGTTTGCCTCAGAAACACATTTAAAGCCAATAGCTAAATGTTTTGAAGCTTTGAATCCTTTACCATATGATATTAACTCATTCTATCATACCTACCTTTCTTTAATGTTTTATAGTAAAGGTCTAAAGGTATTGGAAGATATAGCTGATTTTTTAGATAAACATAGAGAAATAGTTTATAAAAACCTTGATCATGGTGCGATGCCTTGGCTTTCATTGATTTTTACAGTAAAGTTAAATTTTCCATCTGCAAATTTATCAAGATTGAATCCATATATTAATGCATTCAAGAGTGTTGTCAACAGAAAAGGTAATGCTATGATGCTTGATTTGTTTGATGGAGAAAATGAAGATATTCATTTAAAAGAATTAATGGTTAAATTGGAATCTACACGCAATGTGGAGGATTATTCGCATGATAATCATCTTGCAATGATTTTTTCGAAGTCCCTTATAACTAAATCAACATTAGAATGTAACCCAAGTAAGTACCTGTTAGCAATGCTTATTAGAGCAGACTATACTTTCGTTAAATCAGAAATCGCACCAAATAATCACTTTATGCAAACTAAATTTAGAGATATAAATGGAGCAGAGTATAATCTACCCATAGAAGATACAAAAATTTTAGAAACTTTAATGCAATTAAGAGGGAATGATGAAGTATTATGGATTGGTAAAGGTACATCATGTTTACACTTTATGGCTTTTCTGCAAAACCATTTTGCCTTTGGAAATTTAAGTCTCCTTACAAAAGTAAATATTGAAAAATTACAATCTAATACTATTCGCTTTCTTAATTATGAGCGAGATGTTAAGAAACCCGGAGAACCAATTTATACAAAAGATATTAGTGAACTAGAACAGGAAGCTGAAGATTTAAAGAATAATTTATCAGACTGCCAAATAATGATTTCTGACAATGCGAATCGTTTATTATTAGTTAAGGATATGGATGTTGCAGCCTATCCTCATCAGTTATTGATAGATCAGAATAAAAATGAGTTTATTGGAAGTCTCTTACCAACATGTAACATTATCTCAACAGAAGTTCTTATCAAAACTAACTTTGAAGAACCATTTCACGAGCATCCTTCTTGCGCATTTTGGAGTCCGCTTAATTGTAGTGAGTTTACATTTGAGATTATTAAGAGCAAATTGCAGGATATATTTGCAACTTACAATTTTGCACTCAATAAGCAAAATATTCCTGATAGACCCATTGATGCAGAAATTAATATAGCTTGTGCACATGGTGGTGCAGACATCAGTGATACTCAATGGTTCTATGCAGATGACGAACCAATAGTTGAGACCAATAAAATTATAGGAAAGGGCAAACTATTGATCCTTTTTGTTTGTCATTCAGGAAGTTTTACTCGACCAGATTACGACAATGCTATGCATACACTGATAAAACGCTATATACGTGTTGGATACAGTTCTGTCATAGCCCCTATGTGGTCGTTGAATACAGAAATTTTACCCACTTGGTTATCTACATTTATGAGGGAAGTGACAAGTGGTCAGTTTGTCATCGATGCTTTATTTCAAGCAAACATGGCTGTAAAGGAGGAATATATTTGTCCAGAAGTATATGCTTGCCTCCACCTTTTTGGTAATCCGTTTTTGCAGATAGCCGAAAAGCCTATATTGGAGATTAAAGAAGAAACATTATAAATTAACAACACGATATATTATAAGCCATCTACATTTGTGGATGGCTTTATTTGTTCGCCCGACATGGACATAATCTAACGAGTGCAAGTCCCCAACGCGGCCTAATAGTGGCAAGCGTACAACCAAAGCCAAGCTGCCAACGGTGACGTTGGGTGTGAAGGAAGGCGGTGGCAAGTCACTGGCTTGACGTACAGAAACTTGTCAAGGCGTTTGCTCGTGGGTGAGACTGCAAATTAAGTCAAAGCCCGATAGCTATTCGGAACGGGTGGTGTAAATCAAGCAGGTATAAGTGTGAAAGATTATGTTCTTAATCGGGGAGGTCTCACGGACGCAAGGCGAGGATTTCATTATTCGATGTACCTTAGCGGAGTAAAGCTTGTCGTGAGAAGTCAGCAAATGTCATAGTACCGAACTACGTGTTGGTTTGGGAAGGACTGAACCGTGCAGTCAAGCAGTAACTGATGGTCTGATTGATGGTCTTTAGTAGTCAGATGTCCGAAGAGGAACTCCCTGCCGGACGATAGGTCGGAAACCGACAATAGGCAGAAGTGACGATACCTTAGTTGTGCCTAAGACAACGCGAGACACCGAGTCGAGTATAAACAAATTCGGTAAAGCACGGAACCGCCGTATGCGGACCCGCTTGTACGGTGGTGTGAGAGGATAAGTGGACACGAAAGGAGGCAAACACCTCTGATTAGTGTTCACCTCCTACTCAATTTATCTACGGTCATTTCTTGTGATAGCCTTATGATTCCTATATGATAGGCGACAATATCATAAAAATCAGCTACTGATATTCTCCATTATTGGTATTGATAATCAACAAGTAATCCTTATGATAGTTATGTTTCGCTGCTGTCTTTTTATGTGATGTATTACACCATAAAATCAGTATTTGAAATCGCTGTTACTTTGCCGAAAAATCAAACAGTAAACAAGTAATAATATGAGCGAGAAGAACATTACATTTGAAGATTTGCCCAAGGCAATGTCGTGGATGATGGATAAATTGAATGAATTGGATTCCAAAATTGACGGTCTGAATAATCCAAGTTCCAATGTTCCAACCGAGCAATGGATGAACCTGAAAGAGTTGTGTGAGTATATTCCCAGCCATCCGGCAGAACAAACAGTATATGGATGGACGAGTTGCCATCAAATTCCATTTCATAAAAGAGGAAAGCGTATTATGTTTCTTAAATCAGAAATAGACGAGTGGCTTCATGCCGGTAAGATAAAATCTGAGAAGGATCTGGAAAATGAAGCATCCCAATTTATAAGGTCAAAAAGAAATACCCGATTCTAATGGATTCTGTCAACTTATGCAATGCTATTAGAATGGAATTTGAAGGAGTCTTTGAAAACAAGATTCCTTTAGATGCTTTTCCGGTAAAAATCCAAGATATGATATTGGCTTTATCCCGGCAAGAGAATTATTCCATAGAATACATGATGGCTTCTCTTTTGATAACAGTCTCAACCGCCATTGGTAATGCTGTCAATATTCGTATTCGTGGCGGATGGATTAGTAACCCTGCCCTTTATATGATATTGGTAGGTCGTCCAGGAATGGGCAAAACTCCACCTTTGGATTTTGCTTTCCGTCCTATTCGCAAGCATGATGCCAAAGCTATCAAACAATTCAAACAGGAGATGGAGCAATACAACAATCTGGTAGAAAGCAATAAAGGTAAGAAAGAAGGCACTACTCCTTTGCCAAACAAACCTGTCTTACGGAGAACTATTATATCGGACTTTACTCCAGAAGCGTTAATGCGTGCGCTTGATGATAATCAGCGAGGTATTGTGGTATATGTGGATGAGATTATGGGTATGTTTAATGCCGTGAACCAATACAGCAGAGGACAACTTATCGAGCAATTACTGACTGCATTCAGTGGTAAGCCTTTGGATATTTCAAGATGCAGTATGCCTATCCCGATTCATATAGAATATCCCTTTATAAATATTGTCGGTACGATGCAAACAACTCGTATGCACGAACTGATAGAAAAAGGTTATAAAGAAAACGGACTGCTTGACAGAATTATTTTTGTTTATCCATCGTCCCAAGAAATTGCTGATTGGCAATCTGATGAAGATTCGTCTTTTGATAAATACTCGACTATGTGGGAATCAATAATCGACAAAGTGATTAGCTTACCTTTTGTAGAGAATGGAGACGATAGAAATACACAAACAATTTTGGATTTTTCCTCAGAAGCTAAAGTCTATTTTACAAACTGGCGTAATAATGCAATCCGAGCCATCAATCAAATTCAAGATGATGGACTGGTAGATAGCAGAGTGATTAAAGCCCCCATGATAACGGCTCGTTTGGCATTAGTCCTGCAAATCTTTCGTTGGGCTTGTGGCGAAGTGCATAAGGATTTTGTGGATATAGATTCAACAAAATCGGCTATTGCTTTAAGTGAATATTTTGAGAGTTGTTATTCTGACATTCAAAAGTATATGTTGCAAGAGAGCATTGAACCTCAAAAGAAAGAATTGCTCGACTGTCTTTCTGCAACTTTTACTACTTCCGATGCCATTCAAGCCGGGAAAGAAGTCGGACTATCAGAAAGGTCTGTAATGTATTCTCTAGTCAGTCTTGCTACAAATAAAATTATCAAGAAAGTAAAACGAGGTGAATATGAGAAACTGCAATAGACAACCTCATTTGCACTTTGCAGTTGTTGCAGTTTGCACTTTGTTCTCATATAAGTTTCTGCAAAACTGCAATAAGTGCAAACTGCACGGACTGCAATAATAAAACAATGAAGTATGAGCGAATATAGATTTTCCCTTCAAAAATACAAGCGAGGTTCAAAACTCTCATGCCCTAAGTGTGGAAAGAAACAGTGCTTTGTCAGATACATAGACAATCAAGGAGAGATTACCTTTCCCAATTATGTAGGTAGATGTGACCATGAACAATCTTGCAAATACCATTATACACCCTTGGATTATTTTAATGACAATCCAACGTTGATGAATTATAGCAAGTACAATTCTATAATAGTAAGTAATTCCAAACCGTGTTTACCACCTTCCTTTATTGATAAAGAACTAATGGAGCGTTCTCTGATTAATTATGCTATGAATCCATTGTACATTTACTTGTCTAGGGTGTTGGGCAAAGATGAGACATTACGGATATTCCGATTATATCATGTTGGAACTTCAAAAAAATGGGGCGGTTCTACAGTCTATTGGCAAATAGATTGGCAAGGTAATGTGCGAACCGGGAAGATTATGTTGTATGATTCCACGACAGGACATCGGATAAAAGAGCCAAGAAGTTATGTTAGTTGGGTACATACAGAACTGAATCTTCAAGACTACAATTTGAAGCAATGTTTGTTTGGAGAGCATCTTTTGTCAGATAACCCAACCAAATCGGTTGCGATTGTCGAAAGCGAAAAATCGGCTTTAATAGCAACCCATTATATGCCTGAGTTTACATGGCTGGCAACAGGTGGAATGCATGGGTGCTTTAAAGCTGATGCGGTAAGCGCATTGAAAGGTCGGTCTGTTATGCTGTGTCCTGATTTGGGAGCAAAAGATGTTTGGAAAAGCAAGTTAGATTTACTCACGCCCATTTGTGCTAAAGTGGTATTAAGTGATAGCTTGGAACAATACGCCACTGACGAACAGCGCAAGAAAGGATTGGATATTGCGGATTTCTTGTTGATGACTGAGACACCAGCGATGATACTTCAAAAGATGATCAAAAGAAATCCTAACTTACAGACTTTGATTGATTGTTTGCATTTGGAATTGGTGGATTCAAGTTGAAGACAGGCTCAACTAAGGGAAGAGAAAAATAATTGATTAGCCAAATAAATATTAATGCCAATAGCCACTCCTTGTATTGGCAGATAAACGGATTTACTTTGGACAAATGTAATGCTTGCATTGAGGTTGATAATGCTCCATTTTTAATGGGTATCCTATGCAAGAAGTACCACCGTCCGACAAAATAGTTTCACTCATTTGTCGTCTTGGAGGCTTCTTGCATTACTCGCAGGCTCGCAATGAATTGAATACTTTTATAAATAAATTCCAGTTATAAACAGCTATGGATATACAACAAGATAACGAAAAACAGAATATTCGTAACCGTCATATAGACATTCGTTTGACCGAAGAAGAATATAAAATGGTTGTTGAAAAAGCAGCTGAATGTGGTTTGACGCTCAGTAACTATGGACGAAAATTGCTCCAAAATCACCATCCAAGCAAACGACTTTCCGATGAGGAAGTGCAAGGTTTAAACTCTTTGTCGGATGCAAGAGCTGACCTTATCCGCATTCAGAACGTTCTCAAAGGTAAACCGGACGAGATAAAAAAGAGATATTTCCGTGATGAGAATTATATGCGTGCATGGATAGAAGCAGTCAACAGACTTATCGTCCGATGGGGACAGATACGAGACAGTATAAATCAAATTTGAAGTTATGATAGCGCAAGGAAATGCAATTTCTCACGGAGCGAGAGCCATTGAGTATTCAATGGAAAAAGACAAAGCACGACTTGTTAAGGTGAATGGTTTGCCGGAAAATATAGAACCATTGGCTATGTGGTCACGGATGATGCAACATCAGCACCAATGTATGAAAGACAGGTATAACCCGAAGCCCATAACGCTGAATGCACTACGCTTTGAGATTTCTCCAGCCAAAGAAGAAACGACAGGATGGTCGATGGATGATTGGCAGAATTTGGCAGATGAGTTTATCACTGTACTTGATGGTATTGACAGAAGAACAGGCAAATCAGATTGTCAGCTCAAACCAACCAATATCAAAAACAGCCAGTATGTCGTTTCGTTACACACCGACAGCAAAAGTGGCATTCCTCACCTGCATATTGTGGCTAATCGTATAGATAATATGGGTAATACAAACGATGCACATTACATCGGTGAACGTGCTGTTCGTGCAGCCAACATCATCAATGATAAACGAGGCTGGGTACAATCTGAACAACGTCGCAACGAGAACATCCAGCAAATCAGCGAAGACTGTTTCTCCATCCTGAAAGCCATGTCTAAATTCGATTGGACAACTTATTGTCAGATGTTGAGCGCAAAGGGGTATGACATAAAACTGACCAAAGATGAAAAAGAAGTTGTTAAAGGTTATGCCATACGAAAGGGAAACTCCATTTATAAATCTTCGATATTTGGTAAAAGCCGAAAATTGATGCCGTCAAAAATTAAAGCGACATGGGCTGGATTACATGCTTCTGATAAACAAGCTTTAATTCAGTCAAAGGAAGCAGGTTCTCAAACAAAGGCGCATAATCATAGAGAGACAGTTGTACTGTCAAAGTTTCCGACTCATCACCATTCTATATCTGTGGATGGAGAACAATTCGAGGTTGATATACCCGATATGGTTAAGTCAGTTTTTGATAAAGAGTTTGGAAGCCTTGATGAAGAAGCCAAACAGACCGATGTGCTTAAAGTCGCTGTTTTACTTTTCGCCGGATATTTGGATGCAGCCACTTCCATGTCTGCATCAAGCGGAGGCGGTGGCAGCCCCGGTGGTGGATGGGGTAAAGACAAGGACGATGATGAACGCAAGTGGGCAATTCGTTGCGCAAGAATGGCAAAATGGCTCTGCAAACCGATTAAGCGTAACAGGGGTAGATAGTATTTCATTTATAATCACATAGAACAATGCGTAAAAGTAAATATGACCAATCTTCTTTGCCTGTGCAGAATAGCAAGGACATAGATAAAGATAACAACATTAGCAAAATAGAAAATCGTGTTGATTTTGATACCGAGCTTGTAAATCTGGTAAATCAGATAGAGGACATCAAAGCCATTATCCAAGAATTGAGACAGATAAAAGCATTTGTAGATAGTTCAGTATCAACCTTTGAAGAATCTGCACAGGCTCTCAAAGCTGCTGTGAAAACATCTAATAATATCTCTAATGCTATTTGTAGAATCTTTATGCAGGTAGAAAATACAGTTATAACTGTCAAACTTAGCGAAGAGGATAAATCCATTCTTGCAGAGTATCGACATAAATTAATTGAAGAAGAGAAGACTTTGTTTGAAAAGCAGATAACAGAATTGAAGACACTTCATGCGAATCACTGGAAAGAAATTCAGAAATATGTGAAGTCTCATACCTCGTTTTCTCTTAATGGTTGGTTGGCAAAGAGTGCCGTTATAGGATTCTGGATATTGTATGCATATTTCTGTTTAACATTAGGAGGATTAATAATCTATATGAAGTTCTTTTAGCGAAATTTGGAAGGATGGACGAACCAACCTTCCAAATACATCACCATGTTATGACCTTATCAACAATTTCTTGTTGCTCGGCACTACTGCGCCTCAAATAAATGCGAGTAGTTTCTATGCTCTCATGCCCCATCAGGTCGGCAAGCAAAGAAATATCGTTAAACTTCTCCAAGAAATTCTTGGCAAAGCGATGACGGAACGAGTGAGGGTAAACCACTTTTTCATTCAATCCATATTTGGTAGCATAGTTCTTCAATTGTTGCGCAATACCTCTTGTAGTGATACGTTCACCAAAACGGTTAAGAAAAAGATAACCTGTGGTACGATTAACATTGTCAAGCCATTCTATAGCTTCTTTGCGTAAAGCCTTCGGAATGTAGATACGGCGTATTTTGCCACCTTTGGTGTAGATGTCGAAATAGCCTATCTGTACATGCTCCACTTTCATTTGTATTAGTTCGCTGACTCTTGCTCCAGTGGCAGCGAGGAAACGAACTACGAAATACCACTCTTGATTTTCTTCTTTTTTAAGTTTGTTCTTCAGGAAAACATAGTCGGCATTGCTGATTACATTTTCCAAGTAGCTACGCTGTTGTACCTTAACGGATTTTAATCTAAGACGAGATTTCCCCATGCAATCAAGATACTTGTTCATTGCCTGAATACGAAGATTTACAGTTTTAGGCTTGAACTTCTCAATGAGATAAGTTTTATAAACAAGCAGATTGCGCTTGTTCAGTTCCTTGTGTCGGGAATAGTATTCTCTTACGGCATAGAGGTAAGCCGCGACCGTATTCTCTGCCATATTCCCTTGACGAAGATACGTTTCAAAATTTTCAATGTTCATATCTGATACATTATTAGTTAAACAATTCGCTATCATTAATAATGTATAGCATCCACAAATTCATTGAGTTCCTATTATGAGAAGTTTCTCGCTACCGGGGAGGTTAAGTGCATTGATGACGAGATTCCGTTTGAGATTCCGCAAGGGTGGGAATGGTGTCGTCTTTGTCATGTTACAGAAGTAGCAAGAGGTGGTTCTCCGAGACCAATTAAAGATTATATTACTGAATCTCCTTCTGGCATTAATTGGATTAAGATTGGCGACACTGAGAAAGGAGGAAAATTCATTTTCTCCACAAAAGAAAGAATAAAGCCTGAGGGGATGTCTAAGAGCCGCTTTGTACATAAGGGTGACTTCTTATTAACAAACTCAATGAGTTTCGGAAGACCTTATATTACTCAAGTAGAAGGGTGTATTCATGACGGCTGGTTAGTAATATCTCTAATTGGAGGTGCGTATTGTCAAGATTTTTTATATTATCTCTTATCTTCAAATTTTGCCTATGCCCAGTTTTCAAGCAAGGTTGCTGGAGCTGTTGTTCAGAATCTTAATTCAGACAAGGTTGCTAATAGTCTATTTCCAATACCTCCTAAAACAGAGCAAAAAAGAATTGTACAGAAAATTGAGTCAATACTCCCTAAAGTTCATCAATATGAGGAGCTATCTAATGAACTAGCAAGTATCAATATAGCTATACACTCAAAGCTCAAAAAGAGTATCTTACAGGAAGCGATTCAGGGTAAACTTGTTCCTCAAATAAAGGAAGAAGGTACTGCAGAAGAGCTACTTGTCGATATTCGCACGGAGAAAGGACGCCTTGTCAAGGAGGGCAAACTCAAGAAGTCAGCTCTCAATGACAGCACCATCTTCAAAGGTGACGATAACAAGTACTTCGAGAAGATTGGAAATACAGAAATGGATATTACTGACGAGATTCCATTTGAAATACCTGATAGCTGGAGTTGGGTAAGACTTAATGATATATGTTCTTATATCCAAAGAGGTAAGTCTCCCAAGTACTCTCTAATAAAGAAATACCCTGTTGTAGCACAAAAGTGTAATCAATGGAGTGGATTCTCAATAGATAAAGCCCAATTCATAGATCCAGATACTTTATCATCGTATGGTGAAGAACGTATTTTGCAGGACGGGGATTTAATGTGGAACTCTACAGGATTGGGAACATTAGGACGAATGGCAATTTATTGGAGTAGCTTAAACCCGTATGAATTGGCTGTGGCAGATAGTCATGTTACCGTTATAAGAGTAATGAAAAAGTTTGTTATGCCCCAATACCTTTATTACTATTTCACGAGCAATACGGTACAATCTGTAATAGAAGATAAATCGGATGGCAGTACAAAACAAAAGGAACTTGCAACTTCTACTGTAAAAACTTATTTAGTACCTATTCCGCCTCTAATGGAACAAAATCGAATTATATCGCAGATTAAGCAATTAACAAGTATTATGAGAGAATAAACGGCCAAGTTGTTGAAATTAAGCTTCCTTTTGAATATCCTAATAGCTGGGTTGTATTGCGTTTGAAAGATGTATGCCAGCTGACCGATGGGGAAAAGAGAACCGGAAAGGGCATTTGTCTAGATGCAAAATACTTGCGTGGTAAATCATCTGCAACCATTATTGAGAAAGGAAAATTTGTCTATTCTGGTGATAACATCATTCTTGTAGATGGTGAAAATTCAGGAGAAGTTTTCACTGTTCCGCAAGATGGATATATGGGAAGTACATTCAAACAGTTATGGCTTTCTTCTGTTATGTGGAGACCTTATATTTTGGCTTTCATCCTGTTCTATAAAGAGGAGTTGAGAAATTCAAAAAGAGGTGCAGCTATTCCGCACCTCAATAAAGAGTTGTTCTACAATTTACCCATTGGTATTCCACCTTTTGCTGAGCAGCAACGTATTGCAGAACGAATATATGAATTATCGCAGTTGCTCAAATAGTTTTTCTATTTGAGCAACAATGCGATGTTGCTCTTTTAGTGGAGGCAAAGGTATTAAGTGCTCAACCAGTTTAACACGAGAAATATTAGGTTGGGCACCACCTTCTCCTTTCTTTATGAAAGAATCTCGACTTGCCATAAGGAAATAAAATAGATACCAATTATAAATCAAATAAGGAGTACAACCACAACAGGCTTGATTTGTAGTGAGATCCTTGCCCACGATTGCTAATTTTCCTATAGTAGCACCATACATTGCAATAAGGACATCCCCAATTTTATTCATACGTAAAGAGCAATCCTGAAAAGCCTTCTGCGTAATTTTTTCCTCTGTATCATATACTATTCCATTATTCAATTCTCCAGTTTTAAGCCATAAAATATTGCCATTATAATAATTCGCATTACCCCGTTGGGGAGTTGAACCTGCACCCCAATCTCCAATTTGCCCCATTCTTGCCCAAGCCCAATTTACAGGAATTTCAAAAGTTATCTGTTCCGTTATATCTAAGCATTTTTTGCCTATCTGCTCATAATACTTGTTATCGTCACCTTTATAGATAACAGAATCAGTCAAGGCAGACTTCTTTAACTTGCCATCTTTGACGAGTTGAAACTTCTCCTGCCTTATCTGTTCAAGCAGTTCTTGGGCTGTACCTTCTTCCTTTATTTGTGGGATAAGCTTGCCTTGGATAGCTTCTTGAAGAATCGATTTTCTTAACAAACCATTGATGTTTGCATTCAAATTCTCCAATCTTTGTTGAGACATTGCATATTTACTTATAATTGGAGAAAGTTCGTCTATCTTATCAGATATTCGTAATTGTTCATTTAATGGTGGTAGTAATATAAGCGTATTAGCAATCGCAGTAAGTACCCAATTTTTGTTACCTACTCCACGTGTATTCTCTTGTACTTGTTCTTGTACTAATGGACTATTGATTAAATGTATCAAAAATCGTTTATCAATAGGAATTGAAGTAAATTTAATCAATGCTAAACTAACAAATATACTAAACTCCTTTTCTGTTTCAATAATCAAAGGTATTCCAGTGGTACCTACTTTGGAAAGTAATAAATCACCTTTCTGTGGATGGCATCTTTTGGATAATTCAATATGTTCGTTCTCAGATATATATTTTGTATTATTGAATCTTAATATTCCACTACTCATATCTTTGACAGACAGAAAAGGAATACCCGATTCTGTGTAATGAGGTGTTGAATGCGTACCGTCAGTAAGTGTTTTGTATATACTTGAGAATCTACACCATTCCCACCCTTGCGGAATCTCAAACGGAATCTCGTCATCAATGCACTTAACCTCCCCGGTAGCGAGAAACTTCTCATAATAGGAATTATCGTCACCACGGTAAATGATTGATTCGTTTTTGTCTTTCTTGATTTTCTTCTCCTTGACCAGCTTAGCTTTTTCTGCCCTGATACGTTCAAGAAGCACAGATGCCGGTTCGTCATTAGGGTCTTGCGGTACAAGTTTCCCCTGTATCGCCCACTGGAGTATGCTGTTTTTTAATTGTTTACCGTTCATTTTATTCTAATTGACTTAGAAGTTTTCGTCTTTTTGTTTTTCCTTCAGATAGAACTGATATAACTTTTTTCCTATCTTGTCTTTTTTGAAGGTACGTTCATGATTCATAGGTGTCATAGACAACCGAATTTTTGCCACACCTTCATTCAAGATTTCAAACTGCTGTGGAGTAATTCTGAATTGAGCAGTAGAACTTATTTCTGTGACGGGGATTACAATATTTCCACTTATAACACCAGCAGATTGACTTCCATTCCCAATCACAGTTCCTCTTAATTCAAGATATTTACCTGTGAATGTCCGAATTTTCATAGTTGGTTCAGCGAGAAAATTCATTCTGTCTGAACGCACTGTAGCTATTATCGAATAAATGGTGTCTTGCTTAGCTACACTGTACTTCATATTGCAACCTTCGGCTGCAAGTGCTTTATAAGTATAACCTACTGTTTGTGCTTTAGCGTTGAGTCCTAAAATAATACAAAACAGTAATAATATAATTTTTATAGTTTTCATATTTAATCTTGTTCGTAATCTTCGCCTTGTATTCCTAATTCACCCTTACTCATGGCATTGGCAATATCTATTTTCAGTTCCTCGTCATAGTCTTTACTTATCAAAAAACTATTGACGATACGCAGCAGCAAATCTTGGTCAATGTTTGATGCCGCTACATGATAAATGATAGATTCCAATGTACGCATACAGATGCAAGCGTGCCAGTAGTAGTTATTCTTGTGTAAGAAGTATGTGCCTAAAGTCAATGCAATACGCTTATTCCCATCATTGAAGAAATGCCCGGAACAGAATCTATACATCAGATAGGTTAGTTTGTCGGCAAAGGTTGGATAGTATAAATCATTTTGCACAAAATCCAATGTTGCACGAATACCACCTTCATCACGCACTCCTTCAAAACCACCATCGCTGGCATCAATCATTTTGCCATAGATGTTTAAGGCTTCATCGTAATCTATGTAAATAATTTCCTTACTCATCTTCTGCCTGCTTTAAGCGTTTAAGCACATCTTTGTTATCAGCTAAGATACGGTCAAAATCAATAGACTGGTCACCGATGAATCGTTCAAACTCTTCAGGAGTAACAGCTTGCAGGTAATCTGCTATATTACCATGATACGCATCCCGGAAACTGAAATCCCTTGAAGCCATTTTGGTTCTAGCATCATTCAGATAAGGTTTCTGCATGGGGTGTTCGGCAAGTTCGTTTACAATATGTTCCACTTCGTCAACGGTAAGCAACCTTCCACCATTTTCTTTGAATCGTTCACTGATTGCTGCACCCACTCCGTTTTCAAAAGAGGATATAACCAATAGAACTTCTGAATACAGCGTGTGCCGAACATTGTCTTTTGAATCCAATTTCAATACTTCCCGATACTCTTTGGCATTCTCTTTAAAAACAGCCTTATAGATAAAATCCGTAATCTGAGAATACTTGTATGTATGATGCCCATCGACATATTGATTGATGGCAGAGGTAAGATTTTTCCGATAGTTTTCTTCTGTGATTGCAGCAGGAAGATAATGCACATCCCTGCGATTAATATATTTAGTTCCTCCTCCGGTCTTTTCGTTGATGGTGGTAATCACAAAATCCAATATAAGACTACGGACTTTTTTAGCTTTCTCACTCTCTGTAAGCAGCATACCCATATCTAAGAATGAGCGGAAGTTAAACAGTCCGAGCTGGGTTGTTTTGCTCCCGACATTTATGACGGGAGCAAATTGCAACTTCAACTCTTTCAGGTGTTTACCCTTACATAAAATATATCCGTTAGCCGATAATTCATCGGAATGTTTTTCCAAGTAGCGTTCTATGGTTCGTTCTTCTATTTCGTAGAAATCGGCAACCATTTTTTTTGTAAAGCGATACTCTCCCTCAAAGAGTATTCCTTCAATGTCAAGATGTTCCTGTACTTTGCTAACAGCAAAACGGTTGTTGAGTACATTCTGCCTTTCAATGTTTGAAATGGTCAAATCTTTCATATCATTTCACAATTATCAGTTACACGATTTTATATCTATACCGAGAATCCTTTGAACCTCAGAAAGCGTTTTGTCTATTTCATGGTCGAGTGCAGCACGTTTCTCAAAATACTGTTTGAGCAGTTCTGCCGGAGGAAGTATTTCTTCTTCCTCTTTCGGGAACTTACATTGGTCAAAATTGCAATCCAAGTCTATCAACTGTTGGGCGGTAAACACACGGCTCTTTTCTCCTACTTCGTCATTGATGATTTCTTTTCTGTCCTTCCACCATTCTTGAATAGGCAGAGTGTGATCTACCTTCATCGGTTTGGTTTTTGAAAAATGTTTGTAGCCTTCTGGCATATCAAGGCGGTAGAACCATGTCTCTTTGGTTTTGAATCCTTCTTCGCAACCCTCGGCTGCCTCATTGTTAAAAAACAAAATGTTAGTTGCTATGGATGTATATGGAGAGAATATAGAACCCGGCAAACGGATGATGGTATGCAGATTGAACTTACGGAGAAGGTTCTCTTTTAACGCAAGTTTGGCTCCATCCGTGCCAAACAAGAAGCCGTCAGGGATAATCACACCGCATCTACCGCCTGCCTTAAGACGGTACATGATAAGTGCGATGAACAAATCCGCTGTTTCACTTGAACGGTATTGCACCGGAAAGTTGCTTTTTACGCTATCTTCCGTACTTCCGCCATACGGAGGATTCATGCCGATAACATCCACCTTGTCGCTTTCCTTGAAATCTGTGATATTTGTTCCAAGCGAATCACAATTTGCAATGTTGGGAGCCTCAATATCATGGAGCAATAGGTTTGTGATACTTAAAAGATAAGGTAACGGTTTCCATTCTTGACCGACAACTGCATTTTGCAACTTTTCTCCATCTTCGGCAGAACGGACGCTTTTAACCATATAATTGAGAGCAGAGGTAAGAAATCCTCCTGTGCCACTGGTGAAGTCGCCAAAGGTTTCACCCAATTTCGGGTCAAGCATCATGACGATAAAATCAGTCAATGCACGAGGAGTATAAAACTCTCCGGCATTCCCTGCTGACTGTAGGTCTTTCAAGATACCTTCGTAAATATCTCCGAATGTGTGACGGTCGTCTGCATCGTCAAATTCGATTTCATTTACGATATTGACCACTTGACGCAGAAGCGTTCCATTCTTCATATACTGGTTCAAGTCGGCAAATGTCTCTTGAACGATACTCTTTGCTCGTGGTGTATCGGCATTTACCGGAAGATTCTTCAAGGCAGGAAACAATTTTTCATTGACGAAAGAGAGTAGTGCATCGCCAGTCAATGCTTCACCGTCTTTCTTGTCTACTGCCCACTTACGCCAACGCAAATCTTCGGGAATGATAGACTTGTAATTCCCATCTTTCCATTCCCATGTCTCTTCTTGAGCGTCATAGACCTTCAAAAAGAACATCCAAGTCATTTGTTCTATTCTCTGTGCGTCACCATTGATACCGGCATCTTGACGCATGATATTTTGGATTCGCTTTATGATGTTGTTTACTGCCATTTTTAAGCTGATTTATATATTTGATATTCAAGTTCTCTGATGGCTTGTTCAAAAGCGACTTTGCCACCGAATAGCTTTATAATTTTAGTTGGTTTTCCTATGCTGTTGAATGGCGGTATTTCCAAAATGTTTGCCTTTTCAAAGTCAAGAATACCATTTTCTGCATATTTTTCAAGAAGAGCCTCTAGTACTTCACGGGCTTTGCCTTCATACTTTCCAAAGTAGTTGCGCTTCTTCACATTGTTCGCCCTTTCTTTCCTTGTTAAAGGTGGTTGGTCAAACGCAACGTGACATATCACATCAAAGATGTCGGCATCTTTCAATGCAGGATTCGCTTCACGTACAGCATCTATCAAAATAGCATATTCCTTTAACTCATCCATAATGGCTTGTTTGCGTTCTGCCTCCGTCCAAGTCTGTATGAAATCATCCAAGGTTTGATAATGACGCAATAATTGTTTTTTAGCAAATGACTGAACACTTTCCGTTCTCATTGTCTTGCCATCTTCGCCCAATACAGATACTATTTCATGGGCAATACGAATGTCCTTACCATTTATGAGATATTTCTCACGAGGCTCTGATACAGTGGGGATTGGGGCGTCAATGATTTTATAAGGTTTAGGCTTTTTTCCACCTCCTTTGGGCGGTTCTGGGTCGCCATCAAATGCCGGGTCTTTGAATTTTGCGGTAGCGTTACGGAAGTCAAGGATTTCCAGATGCCATTTGCCTTTATCTTTTCTAAGGCGTGTACCACGTCCGATAATCTGCTTAAATTCTGTCATAGAGCCAATTTCTTTGTCTATGACAATTAAGCCGCACGTTTTACAATCCACTCCGGTAGAAAGAAGTTCGGAAGTGGTAACAATCACCGGATAGGATTCGTCAACACTGATAAAGTTGTCTAATTGTTTCTTACCTTCTTTATCCTCGCCTACAATGCGTGTTACATAATAGGGGGATTTCTTACATAAATCACTATTCATATTGATAAGCAAGGTACGCATTTCGGCAGCTTCTTCAATATCAGAACAGAAAACTATTGTCTTTGTCATACGACCTATGTCGTGCAACATTTTAGTAATTCTGTTCGCTACGACCTTACGCCTTAACTTAATGGCAAGGTCACGACCTATATTTTGTCTTTGATATAATTTCTGTTCAATCTCCTTGCCTAATAAATCAGTCTCTCCCTCTTCGGGTGTCCATCCTTGCAAGTCAACATTGATAAAGTCGGCAGTAACCCGATATGGAGCTAAGAAGCCATCATTGATACCTTGAAGCAGTGAATATGTGTATACTGGTTCTCCGAAATAATCAAGATTATTCGCTCCCTCATCGGCTTTCGGTGTGGCAGTCATACCAATTTGAGTGGCTGAACTGAAATATTCCAATACTTTGCGCCATGCGGAATCGTCTTTTGCACTTCCTCGATGACACTCATCGACGATAATCAAATCAAAGAAGTTTGGCTGTACTTCTAAAAAAGGATCGGGCTTCCCTTCTTTTCCGACCAATTGATGATACAAAGCCATATACACTTCGTATGACGAATCAATTTTTTCTTCACCCTCTCCGACAGACGTTATCTTGGTCATAAACTTCTTGAAAGGCTTGAAGTCTTGCACCATCGTTTGGTCAATGAGGATATTGCGGTCTGCAAGATAAAGTATCTTCTTTTTTGCTCCACTTTTATGAAGCCGATGGATTATCTGAAAGGCAGTAAAAGTCTTGCCTGTACCAGTTGCCATTACCACAAGTACACGTTGCTGTCCTCTTGCGATAGCTTCTATTGTACGGTCAACTGCTATACGTTGATAATATCTTGGTTCATGGCTATGGGCATCATAGTAGAAAGGAGTTTCTATTATGTTGAGTTCATCCGATGTATAGTTCTTAGATGCCAGATAACGGTTGTATAGTTCTTCCTCAGTCGGAAAGTCCTCTAACTTGATTTCTGTTTCTTTCCCAGTAATAAAGTCATGTTCCAAGAACGCATCACCATTACTGGAGTAGGCGAATTTCAAGTCAAGGATTTGGGCATATTCCATAGCTTGTTGAATGCCACCTCCAACTGCATGTTTATTATCTTTAGCTTCAACTACCGCAATGGGCTTACTTTTATGATATAATAGATAATCAGCTTTTTTACCCTCTGCTACTGAATGCTGGTTGCCAACAACAAGCACTCGACCATCCGTAAAATAGTACTCTTCACGCATATTTATGCTTACTGCCCACCCCTTTTGCTGGAGTGCAGGAGTAATGAACAGAGTGCGTATCTCTTGTTCTTTGAGTTCTTTCTTGTTTACTTCCATGGCAATAACTCATTTATGGTTTGTGCTGCTGACAATCAAATCTTTTACATCAATATTAAGGGCATTGGCTATATCATTAAGCGTTTTAAGGTCTGGTTGAACAGAATTACTGCACCATTTACTTACAGTACAATTGGATTTTCCAATCTGTTCAGCAAGCCATTTTCCTGTTTTCTGCTGTTCTGCGAGTACTACTTTAAGTCTGTTGAAATTAGCCATAGGGTAAAATATTTTAATCACAACGCAAAATTATATAATTTATCCGACATGGACGCTACTTCCTATAATAATTATTATCAGGAAGTAGGAATTTGGCTTAGTTAAGGTATTTCGATAAGATATTCTCGTCAATTTCAATCTTATGTCGTCCTGTGGTTGTGCGTAGATTCTTCCTGACAGTGTCAAATGTAGAGTTGGCAAACCACTCTGTGAATGTAGCCATTACAAATGATGTTGTCATATCTCTACCTATGTTATATTGGAAAGCTATATTCCAGGCAAAGTTCTTTAGTGAGATTTGGGTGAGAGAAGTATGCTTCTTTATATGAATTTCAGTTGCGGATAGCACCCGACGGTTAGTTACAAAATATCGGACAGATTCGCAAATTTGGAAAATCTCTGTTTCATCTAAGTCAAAACGTTTAAATGTATCTCGTGTGTATCTTAGGATAGCATTCAACTTTTCATCTTCTTCTCTTTCTTTTTGCCATTGGTATTGTTGCTGCTCACGTTGGTATTCATAATGAAATAACTCCATTCGCTTTTTCTGGACTTCTTCACAGTTTGAGGTAGGTGAATAAGCCAAAGATTGTGCCTTTTTACTCACACACTTTTTGACAGATATTAGAAATGATGGAGGAATTGCATCAACAATATACCTTGCTGAGATAATGCAAAGATGGTATAGTAGTTTTTGTATGACATATCCGATGACCATAACTAATGGAATCAAACTCATTCGTATTCCAAGCATATTGCATACTTGAAACGCTACCATCGAAGCTAATAGCACCATAGTAACCTCGATTATCATAGAGTGAAGTATATCTTGTTTTTGCTTCATGCTTATTGTTGTTTATTTCGCAATGCAAAGATACAATACATTTTCATAGAAAATGAAAGACAAAAATAGGTATGCTTTTGCAAATCAATTGCTTATGAAAAGAAAAGCTAAACAAATGCAAATATCAAAGGCGAAATGAAAGCATCTGCAAACAAAAGAAAACACTTAAATAAAGTTAAAGTTTTATTTTGCGTTTATTGGGCATACAAAACACTCTATAAAACTATGTTTTGAGTATAAAATAGTCATATTTGTACCAAGTGTTATATAATAAGCTGATATACAATAGTGATTATATTTGAGGAAGTCAAATGATTCCGATAAGGATACAGATAATAAACAATAAGCAAAAGCGTGCAGCTCAATGAGTTGCACGCTTTTTGTGTTTATGGGGTTCATGGTTGCTATGCGTTTTCTATGGGCTTTTTTATCTCTTATTTGCGACATGTTTGCGACACGTCTTATTTGGCGATAAGGTACAACTTAGATTGATATAAACCATTTAAAACGAGAAGAATATGCCAAGAGGAAATTACACTATTCAAAGAAGTTGCGAGGAGTGCGGTAAAATCTTTACTCCTCCCACATTGATGTCAAAGTATTGTAGCCCTGCTTGTTCCAAGAGAGCGTATAAGAAAAGACAAATCGCAAAAGAGAAAGAAGCGATACGCCAAGCACTGATTAGACGAATACCATCCTGCAAGGGGTATCTAACCGTAAAAGAGGCTATGTTGATTTACGGCATTAGTAAAGACGTTCTTTATCGTATGATACGGCAAGGCTTGATACCGTCATACAATTTTGGTCAGCGTCTGATACGCCTTAGTCGGCAGTATATGGATGAACACTTCAAAACAAAGGCAGGGAGTAGAAAGAGAAAAAAGGAAGCATTGTCCTTTGAACCCAAAGACTGTTATACTATCGGAGAGATTGCCAAGAAATTCCATATCAATGACAGCAGTGTATTTAAGCACATACGCCGTCATTCTATTCCTACACGCCAAATCGGTAACTATGTTTATGTTCCCAAATCTGAAATTGATAAATTATACAAGTCGTTATGAAGAAAGCATTACCTAATACCAAAGTGACCGTCAAGCTCAGAAGGTCGAACTACAAAGAAGAGTGGTATTTGATTATAGAATCATACCCTGTTTACAAACGAGGTTCAACCCGTGCAAGCCGTGTGGTAGAATCCATTAACCGAACTATATCTACACCAGTTTGGGACAAATCGTCCATAGCACGTATCTTACCGGACGGAACATTCAACTATAAGCCTAAACGTGATTTGAATGGGATTATCCAATGCCGTTCAACGATAGACCAAGAGGCTTGTATCTATGCCGACAATGTGCGGAAGTTACGGCAGCATGAATACGATAGTGCCATCCTTTACACTGATAAGGAAAACGAAATCGCTGCACAGAATGAGCGGAGCGAACAGGATTTTATCAAGTATTTCAATCGTATTATAAGCACACGTCATCCCAATAGTTCCGATTCGATAATAGTCAACTGGAGGCGTGTAGGTGAATTATTGAAAATGTATTCGCAAGGGCAGCCAATTCCATTCAAGGCAATTTCCGTTAAACTGCTTGAAGATATTAAGATGTTCCTTCTCCGTGCTCCAATGGGAGGGAATAAGAAAGGTACTATCTCACAAAACACGGCATCAACCTATTTTTCCATACTTAAAGCCGGATTGAAACAGGCTTTCATTGATGAATATCTGACCGTTGATATTAGTGCGAAAGTAAAGGGAATAACAAACATTGAGAAACCTCGTGTTGCGCTTACTATGAATGAAGTACAGATGTTGGTTGATACTCCTTGCAGGGATGATGTTTTGAAACGTGCGTTCTTGTTCTCTATTCTCACTGGATTGCGGCATAGTGATATTCAAACTTTGAAATGGAAACAAATTCAGCAAACAAGCAAGGGTACATGGCAAGCGGTCGTTGTACAGCAAAAGACAAAAAGACCGGATTACAAGCCAGTCATTCAACAAGCACTTCAACTATGCGGTGAACGCCCAAGCAATGACGAAGCACTTGTTTTTGAAGGATTGACTGATGCCTCTTGGATTTCTCGTCCTCTGAAAGTCTGGATAGAAGCATCCGGCATCAAGAAGCACATCACCTTCCATTGTGGCAGACATAGCTACGCTTCGCTGTTGCTGGAAAATGGTGTTGACATATACACAATCAAGTCTTTGATGGGACATACTAACGTCAAAACCACGCAGATTTATACGCATCTCGTAAACGAACAAAAGGAGAAAGCCGCCAATACGCTGCATATAGAAAATTTGGATTTATAGGTTGTGGCGGGGATTCCACCGTTGAGCACCAATGACTTATGTAATGCCAATCATATACTTACCACCGTTTGCCCCTCATGAAGCATCGGCTTTTTGAGGGGTATTTTGTAGTATAGAGGTGTTCAGTAAAGAATGTGTTAGTCCAAACAGTGGTTTATTCCCCTTTTATTATGTCTTCCAATAAATTCTCGCATTAATGAAACTTAAATCTGTCAGTGGTAAATGAGCGGTTGATTGGTGGCGGTCAAGCACCTATTTAGCACCTATAAGCATCCCTATACTTTTGCGGCATCAACTTTAATACGAAGAAAAAATGGCTTATAAAGTAAATTCGTTGGAGGAGATGCCAAATGCGTTGTCCTACCTGATTGAGTCTGTAGAAGCACTACAAACCAAAGTAAATGCCTTGCAGCATAAGCAAGCAAGTAATTCACCCAAGTGGATGGATATAGACGAGCTTTGCGCTTATCTGCCATCACATCCAGCCAAGCAAACGGTTTATGGATGGGTATCAACCAAACAGATTCCCGTACATAAAATAAATAAAGCGTTGGCTTTTCTGCAATCTGAGATTGACGATTGGTTGAAGAACAAATCGCATAAGACACAAGATGATTTAATGGAAGAAGCCAGACGATTTGTCGAATCTAAAAAGATTATCAGATGATGGAAACGACAGACTATTGTTTTTCATTCTTTCGCAAGCCCATTCAAAACATCGAACCGATAAGGGCGGTAGGTATTGTGGATGTGTATCGTTATATCATCGGGCATTATGCCCAACCACAAACTGAAGCCCTGCGTTTGATGATGTCTTCTTCCGAAGCTAAAAGATACAAAGCCACTCATTTTGACTATTGTACCTTTTCTGGATTATTCCGCAAGCGTAATGAGAAGGAACTGATTATGCACTCAGGATTGATGTGTTTGGATTTCGATCATGTGGATAACATTGGGGAGTTAAAACAACAATTACTTAACCATGAGTATTTTGATACGGAACTGTTATTTGTCAGTCCATCCGGTAATGGATTGAAGTGGATAATACCTGTTGACTTGAAAGGCTGGGAATATTCCCGGTACTTCAAGGCTGTTGCCAACTGCATCAAAGCGACAGGTTTGCCATTAGTGGATATGTCCGGCAGTGATGTGGCTCGTTCATGCTTCTTACCCTACGACCCACAAGCATATATTAACCATAAATACAAAAATGATGTCGAAGAAAATCTTTTCCGCCCAAGATTGGGAAAATGTCCCTTCTGAAATACAACAGGCACATACACCAAGTATTGTCCCTATATGTAATAAGGTGGAGGACGATGTGGAAAGTGTTGTTCGGGAGATAGAAGGGCGTGCCATTGATATAGCCCCTCATTATAAAGATTGGGTGGAGTTGGGCTTCGCACTTGTGGATGGATTGGGAGAAAACGGACGGGAGTATTATCACCGCATCAGCAGGTTTTACCCTGCCTATAAAAGGGAAGAAACGGACAAACAATATACGTATTGTCTGCACTCTAAAGGGCAAGGCATTACTATCCGTTCTTTCTTCCATTTGGCAAATCAAGCCGGAATCTCATTGGCTCCGTTCAGTAAAGAGCGTTTATCCATTTTGCCAAATATCCAAAATGGTAAAACGGGTAAATGGATAAAATCAGAAGAAGAACTTCCTGCATTTCCAGAATGTGTGTTTGAGCATCTTCCTCCTTTTCTAAATGAGGTTGTCAATAATTCCATTTCGGTAGATGACCGTGATACGATACTGATTGGGGCTATTGTGTGTTTGTCGGTCTGCTTTCATAATGTTTGTGGCGTGTACGATGAACGCATTGTTTATCCGAATCTATATCTGTTCGTGGTGGCAGATGCCGGTATGGGAAAAGGAGCATTGACCTTATGCCGAGAATTGGTAGCTCCCATTAACCGTAATTTGCATGAACTTTCAAAGCGGATGGAACAGGAATACAAAGAAGCGATGAGCGCTTATATCAAAGGTAAGAAAACTGATGAAATGACTATGCCAACAGAACCGCCCATGCGTATGCTCGTCATTCCTGCCAATAGCAGCGCAAGCTCTTTCTTGAAGATATTGGGAGATAATGACGGAATCGGACTGTTGTTTGAATCGGAAGGCGACACATTAAGCCAGACTTTGAAGTCTGACTATGGTAACTATTCCGATGTGTTGCGAAAGGCATTTCACCATGAGTTGGTAAGTTTGAGTCGGCGCAAAGACAGGGAGTATTGCGAAGTAGCTAATCCAAGAGTTTCGGTAGCTTTGGCTGGAACTCCCGAACAGGTAAGAAAATTGATATCTGATGCGGAGAACGGATTGATGAGTCGCTTTTGTTTCTATATTATTCGCTTCAAACGAGGTATAAGAAATGTGTTTGCCACAAGTGACATTTCTCAATCCAAGAATGCCATGTTCAAACTGTTGGGAGATAAATTCTGTCATCTGCATGAAGAATTTGTACGGCAGGGTAATTATTCCTTTTCTCTTCCCTCTGATTTGCAGGAACAGTTTATTGAATATCTCAGTCGTGTGAATGAGGAATGTTGTGACGAAGTGAATAACAAGATGCAAGGAGTAGTCAGACGGATGGGACTGATTGCTTATCGTATAATGATGGTGTTGACCGCTGTCCGACATTTGGATAATGTGATTCACAAATCTTCTTTTGACGAGACTGTACAATTGGTTTGCCATGAGTTTGACTATTCCATAGCCATGAGTATTTGCGACACTCTGCTTTATCATGCCGTATTCATTTATCAGAATTTGTCAGGAAATCAGTCAAAGCGATTCAATACCGCTTCGCAAGAGTTGGGCGTTTATGCACGAAGGAACACCCTTTATAATATGTTGCCTGACACTTTCACAAAGAAAGATTATGATGCAGCGGTTTTAACTTTGGGAGAGAATGGAAGTACGGCAAACAAGTGGATAGAAGCCTTTATTAAAGATGGCAAGCTATGCCGGATAGAGCAGGGGAAATATAGGAAGATTTTTTGAGTGGCAAGTTTGTGTTTTAGTGCCACTAAAACCTATGCGGCAAGCGATAGAACTGCCACTCTCAAAAAAATAATTTATCAATATTGAGAATCAATTGAGTATAAAGGAAAAGAAACTTGGTGGCCGCCCAAAGTTGGCGAGCTATCAGAAACGTACCAAATGTTTTCGGGTAATGTTTACCGAGAACGACTACATTTATATCCAATCCAAAGCGGAACAGGCTGGATTGTCTGTCAATGAATTTTGCCATCAGGCGGCAATGGATTGTCAAGTCTGTCAACGCATCAGTCCGGAAATGGTATCGGCAATTCGTGACCTTTCCGGCATCGCCAATAATGTCAATCAGATTGCCCATCAGATGCACATCTATGGATTGGAAACAGTCAAACAACAATGTTTTTCGATTATCTCGGAAGTTAGTAGAATTATCACCCAAGTAAAGAATACCTGTTATGATAGCGAAGATTAAAACAAGAGTCGATTTCGGAGGTATTGTAAACTATGCCAACGACCAAAAGAACAAGAAGAAATGCGCTACACTTTTGGCGCACGAAGGAGTATGTGCCATTAGCAATAAGTTGATTGCCGATTCTTTTTGCCTTCAAGATCCATGCGCCCGAAAGTAAAGAGTCCTGTAAAGCACGTATCGCTTGCTTTCTCTTCACAAGATATTAGCCGTTTTCCTGATAATGAAGAAGGGGATACGCTTATGGTGGAGATTGCCAAGAAATGGATGGAACAAATGGGGATTCGCAATACTCAATATATCATAGCCCGGCATCACGACACGAAACATCCTCATTGTCATTTGGTATTCAATCGGATAGACAATGATGGCAATCTTATTTCTGACAGCAATGAAAGAATACGCAATGCAAAAGTCTGTCGTGCTTTGACTAAAGAGTATGGACTTTACTTTGCCCCTAAAAACAGCAAAGCGAGAAATAAGAGCCGTTTGCGTCCTCATCAATTACGGAAATATAATCTCCGTTCTTCAGTTCTTGATGCACGAGCAAACTCTCATTCGTGGAATGACTTTTTTAGCATTCTCAAAGACTTGGGTATAGATATGCGTTTTAATCATGCTGAGAACTCGGATAAAATTCGTGGTATATCATTCAGTCAGGATGAGTATAGCATGGCTGGTTCCAAACTTGACCGTGATTTGAGTTTTAACAGCCTTTGTGCTACATTGGGCAATGTGGCAGCAGAACTGATTATTCAACCCCATCAAGCCATAACTCCCAGTGGAGGTGGAGGAACCAACAATGAACAAGGATGGCGAGACGATAAAAACAAAGACAACGAAAGAAACGAACCTTTTTATAAAACCTCAAAACGTAGAAGATAATGAAAGAAGATGTAGTAGCTGCAAATCTTGCGAATTTGCGTCAAAGTATCAACGAGCTAAAAGAGTGTATTGAAAAACAGAACGCTACTGTTCCTAAACCGGAACAATTTGTAAATGTGGATTTCAATGAAAAGGCCATTTATGCTGGAATTGCCAAAAGTTTCTGTACTTGCTGGAATGAAGCCTTGTCTGTGGTCAAGAAACATATCTGGCAACAGCAGCCCAACACATTGCCGTTTTCACTATGGTTCCCGAAACTCATTGATTTATTCAAGCAAAAGTCTAAACTTCTTGAATATCTTTATAGGCATGTCTGCGATTACAATCAAAATCGTATGACTATCGAAACTAATACCCGATGTATATTGAAACGGCAGGATGAGATATTGGCAAAAATCAATGAGCTGAAAAGCCCTGTAACTGTTATTCCGCCTAATATTAATGGGTTGTTTATATATGGCTATCATATAAAACTCCAGTATATTGTGCCCATTATTTCCGTTATTATTATATGGGCTGTTGTTGCTTCTGCTAGTAGTATGAAGTTTAAGGAAGAATCCTTTGCGCATTATTCGATGTATCGGGCTATTAAGGAACAATATCAGCATTTAGTGGAAATTACTTATGTAAAATCTAAGCCTAATGCGGAATAAGACGTTTTTATAGATTACTATTTGTCTATTTTACCATATGACACTTCCGGTTCTGCAGCCATGAAATTATTGTCATTTTCTGCTATTTGATATGTTTTGACTTTTCGGTCTTCAAGAAAAATATGATTCAATGTATAAACTAGTGATTCAAGTGTTTGTATGAGGACTTTAGGTTTTAGTTGACATTCCCAAATTGTAATGCAATGCCAGCCCATAGCTGCAAGCTGGCATTGCTCTTTTTTATCACGCTCTTTGTTTCGTTCTATTTTCTTTTGCCAAAAATCAATGTTTGTTTTAGGTAGGCGAAAGTATCTGCAATTATCATGACCATGCCAAAAACAGCCATTCACAAAAATAACAGTTCGGTATTTACGAAGTACTATATCTGGATGACCGGGAAGTCGTGGATGATTCAGCCGATAGCGAAAGCCACGGCTGAAAAGGAATTTCCGTACTACCATCTCAGGTTTTGTGTTCTTACCTTTTATAGCAGACATGCAACGATGACGTTGTTCTTTAGTTAATTTATCCATATCACTTGTTGTATTTTATCAGCATGTTCTTTATTTTTTCCCGATTGTTTCCCATAGTTATTCGTGGGTAGTTATTCCTATAATGAACATACAGATGCTGATTAAATTATCTTCTAATCGTTATATGGTACAAATTAGATACAGTTCGCAATGTTACAAACAACACATGAAAAACACCTCCAATAAATATGGTGTTACACACCCCAGCAGTCACCTCGCTGACTCTTATAGGGAACAATGATGCTAGATAATATAAAATGCAAAGTATTGTTTCGCAAACTATTAAATACGAATATAGAACAACCAGAAACTCATATATTGTTATGGTGTTACCTCGAATTTTTCTTTCGGTTGCAAAATTGCGAGTTTTTTCTTCTATTCTATTATTTGACAATAGAAGAGTTAACGCAGCGAGAGTAAAACCCAATAAAGTTCCAACAAAGGGTAAAACCTCTTTTATAAACTTTAATTGTATTGTGTCGTTACCAGAAATAAAAGTATAAATCAAACTTATAATAGCTATTATTGCTGGAATCCATAATTCAAATCGTTTCTCGTTTTTCTTTAGCACATCAAAATATGCTAATATAACATATAGATATTCACTCCACATTCTAAAATTAATACTCATTTGAAAGTGCTAATAATTGGGAAAAAACATTCGCGGAAATGTATTCTCCAGTATCAGAATCTTGTTGTACTTCAATAAATTCTTTTTTGACTATAAAATCTGTGTCTATTATACTTGCATTTCCATTTGTGTTTTTACCTGTAATGCGAATTCTTCTAATTTTTGATTGAGCGCTATTATATTTATCTATAATATCATATAATGTTTCTTTGATACTTTTCTTGCGTTCAGCTTTTATAGTGAGCAAAATATTTTCTTTTACCTGCTCTGAAGAGTTTGAAAAATTCAACACTTCAGTTCCCAATACAGACTTATCTATAAAAATTTCTGCACATAAAACTCTATCCATGCCTTGAAGAATTTCTTGAAAATCATCACGAGCGATCATTTCAAATGAGAATTTTCCCAATAGTCTTTGTTCATCATCCTCCCTAAACTGTGAATTATACGATAACAATGCCTGGTTTAGATAGTTTACAATATTTCCGCATGTTAACATATTACTACCAGTCTCTAGGAATATAATCGCATCCCCATCTTTGAATTTAACGAGGACATGAGTTTTCATTTGTTCTCCTTCACTCATTGTTTTAGGGTTTTCTCTTGATTCTACTGTGTTTTTGTCAAGAAGTGGGGCGCGATAACTATGCTTGGCACTTTTGAATAATATTTGCATTGTATGATATTCACTGGTTGTATCGTAATTGATATTATCCAAAAATGCAAATTTTTCATTGTTTACATCCTGCTTCCTATCCACTTTTTCTTTGGAAATAATATAGCTTAAGATAGTACTCAGAGCATTCTCTATAGGCTGTTCAAATTCTCCCATTTTAAGGAATAAATAATTATAGCTTATTTTTCTTTTTGCCATATATTGTCAATTTAGATTATAATTTATTTCTTAATTACACATTTATCTAGCTCATCAAAAGTAGTGTCAATAAACGTGTAGTTTACCATCTTGCTTGTATTGATGGGTTGAATACTGGCATATTGTTTGCGGAAGTATCGCAGTTCAAAAGCGAGACGAAGGTCGTTGCTACCTTCTTCTCCATCTGTTTGCCTCACTTCTTTTGACGTGATAGTTCTAACTCTCATTATTTCATAGACATCACGGATACCTTCTCCTTTGAAGTAAGGCATGAAGTAATGTAGGTTTTGTAGAGCAATAGTTGTTGGAAAATGACTACCTGTGTAGTAGAGGGTGGCAGTGCCATCCTTGAAACTTTGTAGATAACCTTTTCGACTACTGTTAGTTGCTAGTCCGATGAGTACACGATTACCGACTTCTACGAATGTACCCTTTTGTGGTATTACTTTCGATATTGTTTCATGTGACTTATTTTGAATTAGCTCTTCTATGAATTGCTCTAAAAGCAATCGGTTGTGTGTGTCTTTGGGACGAAGTGGGAATGCTCCAATATTTACCTCATCTATAGTCTTACGGAACTTAGATACGGCAACATCAGTTGGCTCACCATCACCTGGAAACAGGATATAACCGCCTATTATTTCTTTTTTCAAAGCATCCGATTGACAATCTTTATAATAAATGGCATCACGGTATCTATGCATCTGGTTGATTGCATCTTCGGGAGGAACATCTACTCCATTTCTATCCTTTCCATCAATACGGTATTTTGCATCAAACAAGTAAGTCATTTTCATTCCTTCTTGCAAATCGTTTTTGGTAAGCTGCAACACAATATCCGGTCTTTGGGGCACAGTTGGTACTACCAAATCAGTTATACCGACAGAGTTATTTTCACGTTCTGAACTCTTTGGATTATAGATTAGTTCCGCCAGTTCCACATTATCTTTCTTAAAAAGAATACGCGAATGTTCACCTTTGCCTAAATCCCATGTAAACAGACCATTCATTTCCATACGGTTTCTATGGTCTATATCTTCATCAGATAAGTGCAGTTTTTCTTTTACTATATGGCTTACTTCTATGAAACACCAGATTTCATAAAGCGTTGCAATGTCTTTGGTCTGCAAGCGATATATGCCATCATTCAGTGAATAGGAGCGTTGGAGTAGGCTCCATGTACGATATACCTGACTATATCCGGTAGCCTTTTGTAAGGCCAAGCTTTCTTGATTCATACCTTTGTAATTTCCTACAGTGCGGAAAAAGGGATTTCGTTGTAGATGTTTCAGTATCGTTAACGTGGCTTGCATATCATCCTTCATTACATCAGAGGCATTCTTCACTGCTTCTATACGCTTCTTCAAGACCTCATATTTGTCGGTAATTTGGCCAAGAGCAAATTTCAAGAACCTGTTTTCCTGCGTATCGTTTGTCCAAACATGTTCCTCTACACGGTATAAATGAGCACAGTCATTTCTGTGTTCTGCCAATTCGTTTTCTATGTAAGAGGGGATAAATGTCAGCTTGTCAGCACGTTTATAGGCATCCTTTCCATGTAATCGATGTCGTGGGCGGTCAATGATATTTTTACAAGCCTTTATGAATTTCTGTTGTTCATTGGCAAATACGCTCCACCAGATTATTTCCGGAGTTTCTCCACTTGCATCGGGCGAAAAGCCATGAAAGGTTCTTCGCATATAATCAAGTGAAAGCATCCTGTACTCCTGTTCAATATCCTCGATAATAGTTTTCCAATGCTCGTGATAGTTGAGTTTTGTGCTTAATACTTCAAAGGAGAAGGCAAACCTACGGGTCTCTGTCCCTATTTGATATATGAGCTGTATTTCACTGCGCCCAATCTCATTGCCATAATTCAAGAAACCGGCTAATATCTGTCTGCGAAAAGTAAATTTCTCATTTTCATTTTGAAGAATGGAACCAAACTGTGCTTTTTTTACATAATCCTTGAATTCAATCCAAATAGGATAATCGACATTATCAAAAAATACGGCAGGGGCCTGTTGGCTATTCTCAATCGTAACTCTTTCTCCGATATGGTCTAGAGTAACAGATACGACTCCCTCCGACCAAGAGTAAGTAGAGTGTAAGCCTTCTCCTCCCACATTACTCTTAGCCTTGCGCCAAATGTCATCGAACTTTGTACATTCGACAATCATTTCAAAATCCTGATGTCTTATGGTAAGCAGTTCCATTGTCTCTTGCAGAAGTCTGATAGTTTTAACTCCAAAAACTTGTATAACCGGATGACAGCCGTCCTTGCATTTCTTTCAGTTTGGCTATGGAAACAGATTCTATTTTCTTATCTTCTCCAGTCAATGCCAACAACTGCGTTTCGATAGTGGCAATCAACTTTTCAAGAAGTGAATGCTTGACTTTTGTATCGTCTCCTTCAATACGCGACAATATTTTCATGCTTGTTATTTCATCCAATGCTATCGCTATAACTTCATCCTCACTGAAATCATTTCCGTTTTCATCCGTGTTGTATGGCAAGTTGTTTACCACATAAAGTAAGAATTCGTTTCGTGTGCGATAGGCGATTTTGAACGGTGTGCCATCAAGGACATTATTCACAGCTTGCAAATAGGTTAGTGCCTTGTTACAAACCTCCTCATTATCGGCATAAATATCCACACCTTCTACGGCTGTACCGATAAGCATATCACTGTTTAATTTGCCAATACGCTCATATTTACTGTCTAATCCGGCATACAAATCTACTTCATTCATTTCTATGGTCATTGCGCGATCGAGTACCTTTCGGGAAAAAGAGAAGGTTGTTTCATCCATATTAACTGTGCCGATAACTATGAAGTTTTGAGGTATGCAAATGCCTTCTTCATTGAATCTCATTCTAATGTCTTCAACTGTGGTCAAGGATGCGGTTAAATTGAAATACCATTCTTCATCTACCTTCTCAAGTATTGGATCTGTTGTTACGTTTCCGCCTTCATGGCTCTTGCGAGATTCGATTACGCTCAGATATTCTGCAAAATATTGTTCTACAGGGGCAAGATTCATTTCGTCTAAACAGAGGAAATAAGGTATGTCTGGATTTTCCCAAGCTCGTGCAATAAACTTTAAGAAATGGCCTACCACATACGTTGGTTTCCCACTAACACGACTGATATACCCCATTAATTCAGTGGAATCATGCCAATTGGGTTTCACCTGAATCATTTCAAAATTTTTAGGTTTATGAGCATTATACTCTGTGGAGCCTTCATCCCAACAAGCACGAGCTAGTTCACGAACAATACGGCTCTTGCCTGTACCGGAAATACCGGCTAGTAACAGGAAAGGTTTGGACTTGATAGCGGTGATATAGGGACGGTAGTTAGAACTTTTTTTGTAGTTAATACAATCTATGCTGTTATTAGACTTTACGGTATTGCCATAAAGAGACAGGTAGTCTGATTGTAAGATAAGAACATAGTCTGTAATCTCCAGTCCAGCATATAACGTTTGAACAAAAGGGCCACGGCTTATTTCGCCAGGAGAAGCTACAACGCTTCCTTTTTTTGCATCAATATTTTCCTTAGACACATCGACACCGATAGCATTCAGTTCTGATTTGAGTACAGACTCAGAATACAAGGAATCCGTAAACACAGTTTCTTTGGTACGAGTGTTGAAACTACTTGAAATGATGTTCAATGGAATATTGAATTCTTTTGCAAACCTTTGGAGAATATCTTCCTTGGTCACATTGTCTTCAAAAGAATTTCTTCTGTATGCCCAAATTGCTACATCATAGATATTAGGGAGGTGCTTTCCTTGATCGTTAAAATATTTATCCCATTTGTTCGAGAATACAACATGCAATGTACGTCCACTGTTATATTTCTTTTTTGTTTGACTTAAATTGAATATATCTTCAAGGAAGTTTGATACTTCGTCAAGATCAACCTCATAAGGTACTGAAGGGCAAACTCTATTCTTGCATCCTTTTAGCAAAGCCAAATAGCCCCATGACTTATTGGTCATGCAATCTTGAAAGCCTTTGTAGGCCTCAACGACAGACTTTACATTTATGTATTTCATTTTTCAAGAGTTTTTTCGTAAGTTTTAATCATATTGTTCATTATCTTTACGATAATTGGCACACTGACAGAGTTTCCTAACTGTTTATATGCTTGGGCATCGGACACAGGGAATACAAAGTCGTCTGGGAAGCCTTGAAGTCTTTTAGATTCAAGTACAGACAGCTTTCTGCGAATATCCCAAAGTTTTGGAGTCCTATTAGCTATAATTGTAGAAGCATATGTGTCAAGACAAGAATAGAATGCCTCTTGAATCTGCGTTTTAGCTGGATCCCCAACATGAAATCGTAAAGAGCCGTCTGTCTTTTGAAAAGAAAAAACACCATATTTTCCTTTTTTTGTATTTGGCTTATATTTCGAGTTGTCATGTTGGATTCTATCGCCAGGTTTGGCGTTTGCAAAATGATAATCTATTCTGTCTAATTCAAATTTAGAAATAGCCAAAGATGGGTTCCTGTCATTCATTTCTATGATGTCACGTAATACAGGATGTCCTTTTATGGGCTTAGGCCATTCAAAATCGACATCGGTTCTAAAGGCTACACAATACCATCTTTCCCGTTTCTGAGGAAGACCATAATCTAAGGAAGATAAAATAGTCCAATGTGGGTAGTAACCAAGTTTTTTTAGAGTGTCCAGAACGGTCTGAAGCGTTTTCCCTTTATCGTGGGATTTCAAACCTTTTACATTCTCAAGAAATACCATTGGAGGTTTATGGTATTCTAGAATTCGACATACGTCAAAAAAAAGTGTACCTCTTACTTCATCATTAAAACCTTGTTTTTCTCCTGCATAACTAAATGGTTGACATGGAAACCCAGCTGTTAAGATGTCAAATTTTGGAATGTCTTTTTCATCAACAGCCTTTATATCTCCCGTCGGCACTTCATGGAAATTCGCCTCATAGGTTTGTTGTGCAAACTTATCATTATCAGATGAGAATACACACTCCACCTGACTGCTGTTCATGGCAAGTCGAAAACCGCCTATACCACAAAACAAATCTATTCCTTTATATTTTTTCTTCATTGATGTCTGTCCTCTTTCACTTAGTATTTTTAATTGACCATAATAAATCCTTGGTGTCCACTTCAAGGACTTTTGCGATTTCAACTAATGTCTCCAAATTAGGTTGCATGGTGTTTGTGCACCATTTTGAAACAGTTCCTGGATCTTTTCCTAGCTGTTCAGCCAACCATTTGTTAGTGCGTTTTTTTTCTGCCAAAACCACCTTTAGCCGATTTATATCTTTACTCATATAACTTATATTGTAGATATTTGAATGCAAAGTTAATCATTCTTTTTGAGTTTTCGTCTTATAATAGGATTTATGGGATGAAAATATGTTGGAAAACAACTCTATATTGACATATATTTCAATTATATAAGTGTTTGTTGGCTGTGGTTTTCTCTAAAAAGAGTATTCGATATAGTTACATATACTTTATTTCGTGTAATTCTGTAGATTGGCTAAAGATATTTTTCCTGAGGTGTCATATTTTGCAAGAAAAATAGTATCTTTACAAGTGTAAAAGGTGGTTTGTGACATTAATTTGTTGCCGAATATGAATAATGCTAACATAGAGTATGAAAAATTTGCCCAAGAGGTTTATCAAGAATTAGTAAACGCTGATGTTGTAAAAAGTACTGAAGTCAGGCATGATATAAAGATTCTTGGTAAATCAGGGCAGAAACATCAAATAGATGTGTATTGGGAGTATGAAATAGCAGGAGTATTACACAAAGTTGCTATTGAGTGCAAAAATTATAATAAGCCTGTTCCCGTCAGCAAGGTTCGTGATTTTTATGGTGTTTTATCGGATTTAAATAATGTATCTGGAATTATGGTTACAAAGATTGGTTATCAGGAAGGGGCTAAAAAAATTGGCAACCATTATGGTATAAGCCTAAAAGAATTAAGAACACCTAATCAAGGAGAGGCCATTATTGCAGAAGTAAAAACTTGTATAAACGTATCAATCAGACATTGTCTTTTTGAGGTAGATGAAATTTGGGCGAAAGAAAACGGTTTAAATCTTCAATCATATAAGCAACAATTGGATTATCTAAACTTTCCTCCAAAAGAAAAATGGGTTCATTCCATTTATATTCCTTTACAAGTTAAAGGTGGGAAAATCTGTAATGCAAAAGGAGAAATTATAGACACATTGGATAATTTGGAAAATCAGTTGCAGCCTGATAAAGACCGTGTTTTTTCTTTGGAAGATTCTTATGTAGATACCCCTTGGGGCTTAGTAAAGATTAGAGCTATAAAATATGAGTGTGAACAAAATAACAAAACCATAAATATGTCTATTGATGCTCAAGAGTTTATCAAGGCAATTCTAAAGGATGCCTTGAATGGGGAAATTAAATTAATTGCCAAACGCTAGTGTTACAGTTTTAACGTGACACTAGCGCTGTTGTTTCTTTTTCCCTTCTCTCCCTAACCTTTTCTAATCCTGGCATCTTTTTAGCCAATGCACTTTCTCCGGCAGGAAAATAGAGTGGAAAGACTTGGAATAAGAAACTCACAATTTCACTACGGCTTTTATCCATATTGTAAAAAGCAGAGCAGACAAAGTACATTAGTTCTTGCTGACTACATGTTTCTTTGGACTGTATGTTTATTGAGGGGGCAACTATCAAGTCATGCTCAGCAAATGATAGAGCACTAGCAAGAATAGCTTCCTGTTCTTCTTCGGTAAACATCTTTATTTTCCCAGCTAACCATTCAAGCTCTCTTTGCTGAAGTGCTTGTTGCTTTTCATTCTGATGTTCCAATAGAATTGCTACATTTTTTTGTTGCTTTTCGGTCAAGGCGTTTTCTAATGCTTGGTTCTTTCGTTTAAGAACATTGAATTTCAGCAAAGCAGCAATGTACATACAGAAATACCCTACTGCAATATCGAATATCAGAACAAGCAGGTAATTGTTGTTTGAGTTTTGTGTGTCACCAGCCATATACTCACTAATAGGAATAACGGCTAATAACATGATGATGGCTATTGCATAAAGTACCCTGTATCGCGTCTTGTGGTTTACCTGCGGTAAGGAAGCAAACAGAAAGGCGATAATCAAAGCGGCAATTATTGCACCGAGTGGTATGAAAGGTGTTCCCATAGGTTTATTGCTCAGTTTGAGGGTTAACAATAATGCGCCAATAGCCGGATTTATCAGAACCTTCGTGTGTAAGAATACCTCTTTCACGGAGATTTTTAATCTGTTTCTTGACACCATCCAAAGAGATACCCAATTCATCTGCCATTTTCTCACGAGTTATCATCGGGTTAGATATAACCATATCTATAATACGTTGAGCCGTTCTACCAACAGGTTTGTTGATGTTTCGATTTACAGGGTACTTTTCGAGGGTACTATTTCCGTTTACAGGGTACTTTTTCTCCGAACCTTCTTCATTTACAGGGTACTTTTCGAGGGTACTATTTACCCTATTGGCTACTTCTTCCACAGGTATTCTTCCATTCTCACCCCAGTTCAAATTATAGAATGTGGTGTAGAAAGAAGTCGCTTCCGTTTGAT
>ERZ1026946.50-NODE-50-length-67789-cov-35.695987_pt1 | contig 67789 bp, 55 predicted proteins | sample MGYA00519460_ERZ1026946 | MGnify/ENA primary metagenome ERZ1026946 (study PRJEB26926, sample SAMN06164620) | human gut metagenome | biome: ENVO:00009003; feature: ENVO:2100002; material: ENVO:00002003 | host: Homo sapiens | place: USA | collected 2012 ...
ACGAGATGTAGCTCCGTCTCGTGGGCTCGGAGATGTGTATAAGAGACAGCCCAAGCCCCGAACCGCCCCGCAAAACGCGAGGTGGAAGTGTTCGGCGAAAACTCCCCGGAATTTGCCGAAGCCATGAAAAAAATTTCGCCCGGGCTCCTCGCACTAATAAGGGACCAGTTCAAATGCGATCCCGACGCCCTCGTGCGCGGCGCATTTCAGGATGACGCCCCGGCCGCCCAAGCCGCCCAAAAACAGGATGCAGGCGCCATACTGGAAGACGACCAGACGATGCAGGAGCTGGAGGAAGGCGACGACTGACCGCATCCCCTCCTCCCAAAAATCCCGCCCGCAGCCAGTGTAGGGGGCTTCCGATGTTGGAAGCGGGAAAGAGCGGAAGACAACGGAATTTCGGAATATTTAGAAGTTTTGTTGCAGGTTTAGCTGCCGGATTTGGGCTTGGGATTTCACACGGTTAAGTCAAATGAAGCGGGATTTGGATAGCTTTTCCACCCGCCGAGGCTTGCGCCGCCCCGCCCTTTGCCGGCAAATAGCGCGACCACCGCCTTCAAAAAAATTTTGCAGGAAAATATCCGACTGCAAAAGGCGCGCGCCGGCAAGCGGCAGGGGCGGCGACGGTGGGTTTTTCATCTTTTTTGCGGAGCTTCCCATCCCAAAATCCGGTTTTTCATTCAATCCTATTGCAAACTCCATGCTGAAAAGCTCCGGCCAAAAGCCGTGAGGCGAACCCCAAAAAAATGGGGGCCGCAAACTTGCGGCCCCCGAAAAACACGCAGGCTCAACTCCGGCTCACTTCGCCCCGGAAGCCGCCAGCGGCCTGTCCTGCCTGAATACCAGCCTTCCGCCGTCCGCCGAGACAGTTATGTCCCCGGCGCCTGCGACCACGCTGCCTCGGAGAAGCGCCTCTGCAAGCGGGTCTTCCAGCTCGCGCTCGACTGCCCTGCGCAAAGGGCGCGCGCCGTACTTCTCATCCCAGCCCTTTTCCACCAGAAACTTCTTGGCGGAGTCGTCCAGAACGACCGCGAGATTCTGCTCCTTCAGCCGCTCGCGCAGCCGCTGAAGCTCGATTTCGACAATATTGCCCATGTCCTCAAAGGAGAGCGACCTGAAAAGCACTATGTCGTTTATCCGGTTGAGGAATTCGGGGCGGAACACGCGCTTCATCTCGTCCATCACCCTGTCCTTGGTCTTTTCGTAGTCGAGCTCGCTGTCGAGGCCGACGCCAAAGCCCATGGACTGAGTCTTTTGCAGTATGTGCGCCCCCACGTTGCTCGTGAGGATTATGATTGTGTTGCGGAAATCGACCGTGCGCCCGAGGCTGTCGGTGAGGCGCCCGTCCTCAAGCACTTGAAGCAAAAGCTGCGCGACGTCCGGATGCGCCTTTTCAATTTCGTCGAAAAGTATCACGCTGTACGGCCTGCGGCGCACCTTCTCGGTGAGCTGGCCGCCGTCCTCGTGGCCGACGTACCCCGGAGGGGAGCCTATGAGCCTTGAGATGGAGAACTTTTCCATGTATTCGGACATGTCTATCTGAATCAGCGCGTCCTCCTCGCCGAACATCTCCTTCGCAAGGATTTTTGCAAGGTAGGTCTTGCCCACGCCCGTCGGCCCCATGAAGAGGAACGAGCCAATCGGGCGCTTCGGATCCTTGAGCGCGGCGCGCGAGCGCCTCAGGGCGCGCGCCACGACGGACGTGGCCTCGTTCTGCCCGACAACCTGCCCGCGCAGGGTAGCCTCAAGCTGGAGGAGCTTTTTGGTTTCGCTTTCCTCCATCCGCGAAAGGGGTATCCCCGTCCACGCCGAGACGACTGCGAATATGTCGTCCTCGCCGACGGTGGCCACCTTTTCCTCAAGCGACTTTTTCCAGGACCGGACGATGTCGTCGCGCGACGAGGCGAGGCTCTTTTCAAGGTCGCGCAGGCGCGCGGCCTCCTCGAAATTCTGCGAGGCGATTGCCTCCTCCTTGCCCGCTGCGGCGGCCTTTATCTTTTCCGCCATCTCCTCCACTTCCGGCGGGCGCTCCATCATCTTTATGCGCGCGCGCGACCCGGCCTCGTCAATGACGTCTATGGCCTTGTCGGGCAGGTAGCGGCTTGTGATGTAGCGCTCCGAAAGCCTGACGGCCGCCTCAAGGGCGGCGTCTGTAAAGCGGCAGTGGTGGTGCTTTTCATAGTTCGGGCGCAGCCCCTTCAGGATGGCGACGGCATCGTCAACATTCGGGGCCTCGACCTTGACGCTCTGGAATCTGCGGTCCAGGGCGCTGTCCTTTTCGATGAACTTGCGGTACTCGGCCATGGTGGTGGCGCCGATGCACTGGAGCGCGCCCCTGGAAAGGGCGGGCTTGAAAATGTTGGAGGCGTCCATGGCCCCCTCGGCCGAACCCGCCCCGACTATCGTGTGGAGCTCGTCGATGAAAAGTATCACGTCGCCTGCGGACTCGATTTCGTCCATGACGGCCTTTATGCGCTCCTCGAACTGGCCTCGGTACTTGGTGCCGGCGACCATGAGGGCCATGTCGAGCGCGATGACGCGCTTGGAGGCGATGAGCTCGGGAACGTTTCCGGACGCAATCTCCTGCGCAAGCCCCTCGACGATGGCGGTCTTTCCGACGCCGGCCTCGCCCATGAGGACGGGGTTGTTCTTGGTGCGCCTGCACAGTATCTGGATTACGCGCATGATTTCCCTGGCCCGGCCGATGACAGGGTCGAGCTTGCCTTGGCGCGCGATTTCGGTGAGGTCGCGGCCGAACGCCTTGAGGGCGCTCTGCTTTTCCTGGCGGCCCTCCTGCTGCTGTGCCTCGGGCGGCTCCTGGGGGCTGTCGCCCACAAAATTCGGGTCCAGTTCAGCCATTATCAGGCTCTTGCAGGTTTCGATGTTGACCCCCAGCGTGCGCAGCACCTGCGCGGCTTCGCCCTCGCCCTCGCGCAGAAGGCCGAGAAGTATGTGTTCGGTGCCCACGTAATTGTGGCCGAATTTTGCGGCCTCCTGGGCGGCTATCGCTATCACCCGCTTTACGCCCTCGGTGTGCTCCATCTCGGAGTCAGCCGGGGCGTCCTGCCCGGAGCCGACGCGCCTTTCAACCTCCTGCCTGACGTTTTCGAGGTTCACCCCCATCTTGCGCAGGACGTTCACGGCCACGCCCTGGCCGAGGTTGATTATCCCCAACAGGAGATGCTCCGTGCCGACATAGTTGTGCCTGAAGCGCTGCGCCTCTTTTCTGGCCAGCGACAATACCTGCTGTGCTCTTGGAGTTAGCTGCATTTTGCTTGTTTTCTATTGTATGAAGATTGTTTCCATAATTGCGCCCTCCCGCGCCCCCATCAATAAAATTTATCGGCATATTTCAGCCGAAAAACCGGAGGGATTATCGCTATCGGAGAAAACTCCGGCTACTTTACATTTTTTTTGCCCCGAGGGAACGAGGGCCTTCTGACGCCCTTGAAGGCGCCCTTCAGCACCCTTGCGCGCAGGATGTCCCTGGCCTCGGCCGACATTTCGGGCGAGCCGAAGTCGCGCTTGAGGTGGGCCGGGCGGACGTCGAGAAGCATGGCGTCTATTACTATCTTGCTCTTTGCAGGCATGAACCCCATGTCCGCCGCAAGGCGCATCGCAGACAGGCATTCGACCGCCTCCGTGCTTGAAATTATGCGGCAGGAATCGATGACGGCCCGGGCCCTGGCAATTTTGTCAAAAAGAAGCTCCGGATTCTTTTCAAGCAGCATCTCCCTGGCGTTGCGCTCAAACCCGGCGATTTTCACGCACATCTCGGTTATGCGGGAGACTATCTCCAATTCCGAAACGCCGAGGGTCTGCTGGTTTGAAATCTGGTAGAATGCGCCCTGGGGGTCGCTGCCCTCCCCGTTTGAGCCTCGGGCCACCATGCCAAGCTGGTTGAGGCCGCGCACGACCTTTTCGGCGTCGCCCGTCATCGAAAGGCCCGCAAGGTGCATCATGACAGACGCCCGCATTCCGGTGCCGGCGTTGGTCGGGCACGCGGTGAGGTAGCCGTACTCGGGGCTGAAGGCATAGGCAAGGCTCCTCTCTATCTGGTTGTCGAGCGAGTCTATCTTTTTCCAGAGGGATTCGAGGCAGAGGCCCCTTGCCAGCATCTGTATGCGCAGGTGGTCCTCCTCGTTTACCATGACGCACGCGGAACAGTCTGCGGAGACGAACGCCCCGCGCGTCCCGGCCCCCTCGGCAAGCTCCCTGCTTATCATGTTTCGCTCGACAAGCATTTCACGGTCGTCCGCGGACATTTCGTCGAGGTTCAGAAAGACGCCCGCCGCAAACTTCCTCGTCTTCAAAAGAGCCTGCCTGCAAGCCTCGAAAACGCCCCGCCTGCCAGCTTCCGTTATGGCGGGGGAAAAAAGCTCCCCGGCGACATTGCGCGCGAGCCGGATGCGGGAGCTTATGAAAATCGCCTCCGTATCGGGCTTAAGCCTGTCGCAGCATCTGTTCAGGGGTTCGGTGGAGGACATTTCAGCGTGCCTATTTTTCGGGGTTGTCCATTGAGTTTATCCTGTCGCGGATTACGGCGGCGTCCTCGTAGCGTTCGTCGCGGACGGCCTCGGCGAGGCGCTCCTTCAGCTCCTCCACGGTTTCCTGCGGGGGGGGCGGCGCCTGGACGGGGGCATCCTGGCCCGAGGGGATTTCCGCGCTCAAGGACGAGGCTGAAAGGTCGAGGGGAATCTCTATCTGGCGGTCGTCGCCGGCCACAGCCTTCGCAGCGGAGGCGAAACGCCTGGGAACCTTGCCCGTGTGGCGCACCGCACCGTGCATCTGGCTCAAGAGGCCGCGCACTTTCCCCCCGAATGCCGAGTAGCATTCCGGGCACGAGAAGCGGCCCCGCTTTTCAAATTCGGAAAACGGCGTGCCGCACCTGGGGCAGACGGCCGTTGCGCCCCCTTCGGGCTGCACCGGGACGGCCTTCAATATCTGCTCTTCAAGCTTCTTTATCTTCGGAAAGATGTCGGCGGGGAACCCCGCAGACGAGAGGTCCGCGTTCTTTTCCGCGCACGACTGGCAAAGGTGCATTTTTATCTTCTGCCCGTTGACAATCTTTGTTATGTGGACGGTGGCCGGAGCCCCGCACATGTCGCACTTGTATTCCATGATAGACTTTCCTCCTGCGCCGGACGCCCCGCGCGCCTAGGCGAGCTTCAAAAGCTCGGCCGTGGATGGAATGTCCCTTATTATCTGCGAGGGGAGCGGGCCGACACCGATATATCGAAGATTCGGGGTCTTCATTAACCCGAAATCGCGGCCCGCGACCTCCAGGACACTCTTCAGGCAGAAGGCGACGTAGCGCTTGGCCTCTATCGGAAGTTTTTCAAAAGACCTTATTTCGGAGATGTCCTCCGACCAGCACGGAAGCTGGGCGTACACGGGGCGCAGGGCGCGGCGCACGGCGTCGTGGCGCGGCACGCCCCTCAGCACGGAGCCGTCCTGCGAGCGGTAGCCGGTGCACACCAGAAGCTCGCCGCCCTGCCACGGCCCGCCGTAGGTGAGCGCGTCGAGCTTGTTTATGACGATGTCGTCGTAGCCCGCATAGCGGAGGGCGTCGCCCTTTTCCACCGCGTCGAACCAGCCGACCATGCGCTGGCGCCCGGTGCTGGTGCCGAATTCGAGCTTCTTCAGCTTTTCTGCAAGCGGGTGGGCGTCGTCCATTTGCGTGAGGAAAATGTGGGTGCCTACCTTGGTGTCGTAGGCCTTGCAGCATCCGAGGACGTGCAGGGGCTGGACAGGGATGCCGGCGCTCTGGAAAAATTCCGGCGAGCCGGTGTGGGACGCAGTGACGTTCGGCGGGAAGCCGTGGCGCTTGTCGAGCCAGTAGGACTGCCCGAATTCGCCCACTATGTACCTGCCCTGCGACAGGGCGGAAAGGCACGAAACCCTGACGTCGCCCACGTTCTTTGCAAGCGCGCTTCCGGCCTGCCAATAGGCATCCACAACTTTTTCCACGTCAAGCTCGAAGGGTTTTTCGCCCTTAAACCTGTGGAAGTCGAATTCGTCCCGGGGGAAAATCCCGCCCTCGATTGCGGCCGCGTTTGCGCGGACTTCGGCGTTTGTGAGGATGTCGAAAAATTCGTCCCACTTTGCCTCGGAGACGCGGCAGACAAACCTTATGGTCTCGCAGGCCCTTTCGAGCCTTGCGCGCATCTTTGCGGCGAACGCCTCGCGCGGCCCGCAGAAGTCGCAGTACCATATCTGGAACTGCCCGACCTCGTCCATGTAAGACGGCGTAATGCCCCTGCCGGTCGAGCCGCGCGGCTCCTCGCGCAGAACCTCCACGCGGTAGTTTTCCCATGCGAGGTCGAGGAGGCGGTGGCCGACGTCGCTCACCATGGCGCGCTCGTCGATGAGCAGGCGGCCGAAGATGTCGTACCCGGCCTTTTCGAGGGGGACGCCCTCCCACAGGAACTTGCGGGGGTCGGCCACGACGCCGCTTCCGATTGCGAGCGTTTCCACGTCCTTTTCAATGACGCCGGCCGGAAGCAGGTTCAGCTTTACGTTGCCTGCGGTGTGCCCGGAGTTGGCCCCGCCGTTCACCTTCATGACTATTGCGGCGATGTCGGCGCGCCCGGTCTCAGCCTTGAGCTCGTCTATTATCTCGTAAATCAGGCGCCCCTTGCCCTCGTCGCCCATGCTTATGCCGATGTCCGCAATCAACTGACTTTTAAATTCCGTAAGTGCCATATCAGACCTATTTTTCCAAACCTTTAAAGAATGTTTTTTCAAATTCCTTAGTCAAGCCTCTTTTGGGCGCGGCGGCGGCGCCGGACACCCCTTCGGAGCGCGGACGGAAACGGTGGCGCCGCATTGCGGGCAAAAAATGCGGGATTTCCGTATTCGGAAATCCCGCGGCGGCCGGGCTGGGGCCATTGCGCCCTTTTAAGCGGCGCGCAAAACGCCCTTCAGGCGGCCGAAGCCCTCCTGCGCAACGCAGCGCACCCGAGCGCAAGCACGGCAAAAACCGCCGCACACGCCGCCGGTTCCGGCACCGCGCCCAGCACCACGGTGAGCGCACCATCCCCGAGAATGAAGTCCCATTCCCCGCCGAAAGTTTCGCCGTTTAATTTCAGGATGAAAGTCTCCCCCTTTTTCAGGTTTTCAATGCCGCTTATGCGGGCCACGTCGGCAAAGTCGATAACGTCGAACCTCATGGCGCCGTTGAAGTCCCCCAAGACATTCACCTCCAAAAAGGAGCCGTCGAGGAAAGTAAGCCCGGCCCCGTCTTCAACGTTGAAGACGGCGGCATCACCCAAAGACGCATTTATGGAGATGCCCGAGCCAGCGCCGACGCTCAAAACGGCGCCGCTTACAACTTCAAACTCCGCGCCGCTTTCAATTGTTAGAACCGCGCCCCCGGAAATTGTCGAACTTGTATCGAGCTTTGCGCTTATCATCGCCCCGCCTTCGCCGTCCGGCTCATACCTGCGGATGGAAAAGCTGTCGCCAGCAGAGGTCATTGAGAAGTTGCTGATAATCCCGTCCGACATTATCGTATTCTTATAAACCGGAGCGCCGCTTATTGCAGTCATTTTCGCCCCGCGCAAGTCGGCCTTTGCAAAATTTGCGCCGGAAATGTCCGAACCGTAAAAACTCGCATTTTGCAAATTCTGCCCGGAGAAATTCCACCCGCCAAGGTTGTTATCACTCAACCTTATACGGCTTAAGTTTTTATTTTTATAGCTTGCCGTGGAGTAAAGCTGGTCGCTTGTAAATCCGAATATCACCCTCGTTACACTATCGAAATTAGCCCCGTTTACGATTGCATCCGTAAAATCGACCTTCTGGAGCCCGGGATAATATATGCCAGCAGATTCAAAGTCAGACGATGAAATGGCGCCAAGAGATGCGTAGCCGAAACTGGCGTCCGTCAGGTTTTGGCCGGAAAAATTCCAACCGCTTAAAATATTGTCGCTAAAATCCACCCCCGTAAGGTCCTTCTGTCTATAACTTGCAGTGCTGTAGATTTGTTCCGCCCTGAAATTGTCCGGATGGTAAAAGTTAGCATGGGGCTTGTCATATGAGCATAAGAAAAAGCTGGCGCCCCGTATGTCGGCATTTTCAAAAACCGCATTTTTAAGGTATGTGTTGCTAAAATCTGCATTTTGCAGATTGCAGTTTTTGAAATTTGCGTTTTCCAGAGAGCGCCCATGAAAATGGCCGTTTTCCAAATTCTGGCCTTGATAATTTTCATTATCCGCAAAAATCGGGGCAAACGTGGAAAGGCCCAAGGAGGCCATTCCGCAAATTAAAGCTTTTGCATTACTTCTCATTTTTTTCCATATTTATAGGGTTTGACATACTTACGCAGCGCAATGGCACCGCTACACCTTCACCTTTTCATTTTTAATGAAATTTTCATTTAAAATGAAAAGCATGCGCATCCCTGTCAAATGCAAAATTTCAGAAAACTGCAAAATCACACCTAGCCGGATTTTCCCCGCAAGACAGAATCCTCGGATTTTCCCGCGAGTGCGCCCTACACCATATACCTAAAAGCAGCCCCTCGCGCCATCGCCGCAGTCTCACACCCGCACAGAACCAAACAGGCGGAGGACTTTCCAAAAATACAGGCTCGCATGCCTGCCGCGCCAAAAAAGGCGGAGTCCGGTACGTCAATATGTCCGGAGTCACAAGTTCCAGGGCCGCGAATTTTTCACGCCAAAGGCGCGCGCCGAAAATCGGTTCCCGGAGGCGTTTGAAAGCTTCCGCGCCTACTCGCCGCCCTCAAGGCCCGCAAGCTCCTCGGAAGCCTTCTCCCAGTCGGCGTAAAGCCTCTCCGAAGCAGCCTTCAGCTCCGCATGGCGGGCCAAAATGCCCCTGGATTTTTCAACGTCCCTGAAAAAGCCGCCGTCTGCCATAAGCGCTTCAAGCTCCGCGCACTCGGCGTCGCCTTTTGAGACGTCCTCCTCGATTTTTGCAATCAGACGCCTGAGCCTCCCCATTTCGCGGTTGCGGGCCGAAGCCTGCGCCTTGCGCTCCCTGTGCGAAAGCGCCCCCTGCGAGGCCCGCCTGGCTGACTTTTCGGGAGAGTCAAACACGCCTTCGGAACGGATTTTTTCAACGTAGTCGGAAATGTTGCCGGGGAACTCCCGCACCCCTTTGCGGCCGATTTCGACCACCTTGGTGACGACGGGGTCGAGAAAATCCCTGTCGTGGCTCACTATCAGGAATGTGCCCGAATAGGATTTAAGGGCGTCCTGGAGCACCTTCTTGGAATTGATGTCCAGGTGGTTTGTAGGCTCGTCGAGAATGAGGAAGTTGAACGAGCGCAAAAGCATCTTGGCAAGCGCAAGCCGGTTTTTCTCGCCGCCTGAAAGCACAGAAACCCGCTTGAGGGCGTCGTCGCCGCTGAAAAGAAACGACCCGAGAAGCCCGCGGGCCCTGAACTTTTCGCCGCGCGGCGCGGCCGACTCCGCCTCTTCCAGCACCGTATTTTCGGGGTTCAGCTCCGACGCCTGGTGCTGGGCAAAGTAAGACATCTCCACATTGTACCCGAGCTCCACGCGCCCCGAATCGCAGGCCATCGCCCCCGCCATTATCCTCGCAAGCGTAGTCTTTCCCGCCCCGTTTGCGCCGACCACCGCGATTCGGTCGCCGCGCTCGATTTTGAGCGAAACGCCGCGCAGCACACTGTTTTCGCCGTAGCTTTTGCAGACGTTTTCAAGCTCCATTACCACCTGCCCGCAGCGCCTCGGCTCCGGAAACGAAAACGAAATGCCGCCTTGCACGCGCTCCACCTCTATGCGCTCTACCTTGTCGAGGGCCTTTATGCGGCTTTGCACCTGCGCGGCCTTTGAGCTCTTCGAGCGGAAACGCTCTATGAAGCGCTCCGTCTTTGCGATTTCCCGCGCCTGGCTGGCTGCGGCCCGTTCGAGGCTTTCGCGGCGGGCGGCGGACTCGCGCTCGTAATATGAATAATTGCCCGCGTACGCCTCCAGCCTCCCGGCCCCGAGATGGAATGTCCTGGTTGTCAAAAGATCCAGAAACGAGCGGTCGTGGCTCACGATTACGACGGCCCCTCGGTATGCCTTGAGGTAGTCCTCAAGCCACGTTATCGACTCGATGTCGAGGTGGTTCGTGGGTTCGTCCAGCATCAAAAGCGACGGGCCGCGCAGGAGGAGCTTGGCAAGCGCGATTCTCATGCGCCACCCGCCGGAAAATTCCGAGCACGCGCGGCCCATGTCCCCGGGCTGGAAGCCGAGGCCGTGGAGGACTGTCTCGACCTTCGAGCGGAGCCTGTATGCGTCCATGTCCTCGAGCTTTATCTCCATGGCGCCTATGTCCTCTATGGTCTGAAGGTATTCCGGCGAGCCGTCCGGCAGCGTCCGCAAAAGCCCCTCGGCCTCCTCAAGCTGCGTGCGCACATCGACGATGCTCTCAAACGCCGACTCGGCCTCCTCGTAAAGCGGCCTCCCGGAAATCGACGAAATGTCCTGCGCCAGATAGCCGACAGACGCGTATTTGGGGCGGACGATGCGCCCCGAGTCCGCCTCGGCCTCGCCGGCAAGAATCTTCAGAAGCGTGGACTTGCCCGCGCCGTTCGAGCCCGCAAGGCCGATTTTGTCAGACCGGTTTATGACGGCGGTTATCCCGTCAAAAAGCTTGCGGGGCCCGAAGGCCAGAGATATGTCCCGTATTTCTATCATCTTGTCAAAAGGACGCGGATTTTTTGCAAATCGCGCCCCAAGGCAAGCAATAAAAGCCGGCTGCTAAACCTCCGCGCCGCCCTACGGGCGCTCCCGCCCGCCCCCGTCTGCGCGAAGCCTGACCGGGCGGCCCGGTTCGGTGGGGATGTCATAGACGAAATACTCCCTCTCAAAGCGGGCCGGCTCCGGGGCCTCGGGAGACACGATGGGCGGCTTCACCGGCTGGAGCTCAAAGAACCTGTTGGGGTTTGCGCCCGAAGCTGGCGCGGGGGCGGAGCCGTCCCCGAACAAAAGCGGGGTTTCGCTTCTTATGCGCAGGTTGCCGCCCAGCCTCGGGAGGATTTCAACCGACTTCACTCCGCCGTCCTCCCATTCAAGCCTCGAAACCTCGAAGCCCCCGCGGGCCCTGAGGCCCGACACAGACCCCCTTTTCCACGCGGAAGGGAGGGCCGGGAGCAGGTGCACGGAGTCGAGGTTCGACTGCAAAAGCATCTCGGCGACGTTTGCGGTAAAGCCGAGGTTGCCGTCTATCTGGAAGGGCGGGTGGCTGTCCCACAGGTTTTTGTAGGTGCCGGGGGCTTCGCGCCCGCCGTTTGCCCCGGGCCAGGCGGGCTTTAGCTGCATCCCTATGAGCTTGAGCGCCCTGTCCCCGTCGAACATGCGGGCCCAAAAGCCTATCTTCCATGCGAGCGACCACCCGGTACCGGCGTCGCCTCGGATTTCGAGGGTTTTCAGGGCCGCGCTGTAAAGGTCGCGGTTCAAAAGCGGCGATATCTGGCTTCCGGGCGACAGCGCCCAGAGGTGGGAGACGTGCCTGTGGCGGTCCCCGGGCGAATCCCAGTCCTCAAACCACTCCTGGAGCTGCCCCATGCGCCCCACCCTGAGCGGGGAGAGCCTCTCGCGGAGGCCCGCGATTTTTTCCGCAAAATCCGCGTCCCTGCCGAGCTCCCGGGCCGCCGAAATATAGTTTGAAAATAGGTCGAACACTATTTCCTGGTCCATGGCGTTTCCCATGAATATGTTGGCGGGAATCCCGGATGGGCCGTTTTCCGGGCTGTTTGAGGGGCCGGAGACCAGCAGCTTTGAGCGCGGCTCCTCCGCCAGAACGTCCGCGTAAAATTCGCACGCCCCCTTTATTGCGGGATAGACCCGCTCCAGAAACTTCCTGTCGCCCCCGTAGAGGTATATGTTCCAAAGGTGGGAACAAAGCCAGCCGTTTGAGGCGAACCACTGCCCCCAATACACGCCGTCAACCACGCCGCAGGCGCGCCATATGTCGGTATTGTGGTGGAGGCACCACCCGCGCGCCCCGTATATGTCCCGCGCGGCCGCGCGGCCGGTTTCGGAGACGTCCATGGCAAGGTCCGCGAGCGGCCCGTGCATTTCCGGAAGGTTTGCGGATTCCGCAGGGAGGTAGTTCATGGTGGTGTTCGCGTTCACCGTGTATTTGGAATCCCAGGGGGGGTTGAGGGAGTCGTTCCAAATCCCCTGGAGGTTCGCAGCCTGCGTGCCGGGCTGGGAGGAGGATATGAGCAGATACCGCCCGTACTGGAACATGAGCTCCACCAGCGCCGGGTCGCCGTCAGCGGCGTAGGAGAGCACCCGCGCGTCCGTATCCGCCCGCGAGCCGCGGTCGCCGCCGAGGTCCAGCTCCACGCGCCCGAAGAATTTGCGGTAGGCCGAAACATGCCTTTCAAGCAGCTCCTCGTAGCCCATATTCCGCGCAGCATCCAAAGCAGCCGCAGCCGCGCCCGCCGGGTCGCCCGAAAGGTCCCTGTAATTTTTGAAGTTCGTGCCAACGCCCACGAGAACCAGCGCCCCGTCGGCGTTTTCGACAGAAATCCGGCCGTTTTTAAAGGACTTCTTTCCTCCGGAAAGCAGCACCTCCGCAGCCGCGCAAAAGCGCACCCCGCCCTCGACGCCCTCGTGGTCGCCCGATACGCCCGAGAGGATGAGCCTGCCGCCCCCCTCTGACACTGAATGCCTCTTTTGCACCGACTCAAATCCAAGGTCAAAAGACAGCGCGCCCGGCCTGGACGCCGAAAGCCGCAGCACGACCACGCCGTCTGCGAGGGACGCGAACGCCTCGCGCCCGTACTCCACCCCCGCAGAGCTGTACGAGACCCGGGCGACGGCCCGCGATATGTCGAGCTCCCGCGAGTATCCCTCCGCCTCCCCCGCCATGCGGAAGTCCATCGTCATGGTTCCCACGGGCTGGTATGGCATGCCGTTGGGGGCGCCGGGCTTTTTGAGGTATTTTGCGCACATGTCGGCGGCCTCAGCGTAGCGCCCGGCAAATATGAGGCGGCGGACCTCGCCCACCTTTTCCCGCCCGGCGGGGTTGGTGTTGTTGTAGGGGGAGCCGGCCCAGACTGTGTCCTCGTTTATTAGGATTTTCTCCCGCGCGGGCCCGCCGTAAACGCACGCCCCGACCCTGCCGTTTCCAAGCGGAAGCGATTCCGTGAAAGTCTCAGCAGGAAAGCCGTAGCGCAGCTTCAAGTCTGCGAAACAGGCCAGGGGCGCGGACGCGCAAATGGCCGCCGCGAGAGCGGATGTAAAAAGATTTCTTATTCCAAACATAATTCCTCCCAGGTTTTCCGACGTTTTGCACGGAGCGTTCCGGAAAGCCGCCATGCTTTGAGCGCGGCGGCCCCCGGTCAAGGCGTTTTTCAAATGACAGTAAAAGCCGGCCCCCCGGGCGGCAGCGGAAGGCCCGCCGCAACTCCCCTAAAAGCAGATGCGCTCCACCGCCGCGGAAAAGTCCCCGTTACCGGAAAGAATGTCTATTTCAAGCCGCGTATAGTAGAACGGCAGCAGCGCCTTGTATTTCGGGTCTATCCTCACCGCGTCCTTTTCGGTTGTGACCACCATCTCCGCGCCGCTGGCCTGGGCCTCCTCGAAAAACTCGTCGAGCTCCTGCCTGGAAAAGCGGTGGTGGTCGAGGAAGTGCTCATGGTGGACAATCTGGGTTCCCATCTGGCGCAGGAAACGCTCGAAACTGTCGGGGGCTGCTATCGCGCAGAAGTAGGCGACGCGCCTGTTTTCGAGGATTTCAAGCGGCTCCTGCCTCATTGAGGAAAACTCGACAAGGTGCTTGGAGCGGTGCGCGCACTCTATGAATTCCGCGCTCGGATTGTAGCGGCGTATGAAGTTTTCAAGGGCGATGTCGCGCACGCCGTCGCTCTTTGTGAGGAATATGTACGAGGCGCGGCGCAGGTGCTTGACAGGCTCGCGCAGTATGCCCCGGGGAAGCAGGGACTTGTTGCCGAACGGGTTGGTCTTGTCGACGAGCAGAAGCTGCATCTGGCCTCGGAGGGGCAGGTACTGGAAGCCGTCGTCGAGAATCAGGGTGTCGGCTCCGAACTCCTTTATGGCGAAGTTGCCCGCCTTGACGCGGTTCTTGTCGACGATGACGACCACTCCGGGGAGGTTCCTCGCGAGCATGTACGGCTCGTCCCCGGCGGTTTCCGAGTCCAGAAGTATGTTTTTGCCGTCAGAGACCACCTTGGGCTTCGGGCTTTCGCCGTGGCTTAGCCAGCGCCAGAATTTCTTCAGGGCCCCGTCGGACTTGCTCTTGTAGCCTCGGCTTAAAATTGCGACCTTCCTGCCTCGGGCGGCGAGTTCTGCGGCGAATTTTTCCACAACCGGCGTCTTTCCCGTCCCCCCCACAGTGAGATTGCCGACGACGATTACGAGGCACCCCAGCGGGGTGTCGCGCAGGATGCGGTTGTTGTAAAGCTTGTAGCGCAACTGCGCCACGCCGTTAAATATCCAGGAGAGGGCCTTGAGAAACGCGCCGTACACGCGCGACGGAAAGTCGCGCCGCCTGTCGTAAATGACGTCGACGGTCATCTTTTCAAGGCTGTCGGCCAGCCTCTTTAGCTTTTCCTTTAAGGTTTCTTCTGCCATTGTGCGCTTCTATTCCGGGGCCCGCCCGAAATAGGCAAGGTATATTTTTTCAATCCATAATCCATATTTTCCGTCCGGCGTCAAGATTCCGCGCTCCCCTATTTCTCCGGGGCGCTCAAGCAGGCCGGCCGACTCGTTCCATGCGAGCCATTCGCGCAAATCGGAATTTTCCGAAGCGGCTGAAACCGGGCCGCAGCAGACGGGCTCCCCGCCGGAGGCAGCCACCCTCTCCGCATGGCGCGCTGCCAGCGCCTCCGGGGAGCATTCCATAGGGAGCCTCTCGACGTTCCAGCCTGGCGGCGCGGACAGGCCCAGGGGAAAGTGCATAGACCCCGTTTCAAACACAGCGAAGCCCCCGCCCGCCAGGGACACCCTCGTGCGCAGCGAAAGCACCGTCTCAATCCCTCCGGGGCGCAGGAAAAACGCGGCGCGCAAAGCCGTTTTTGCGTCCCCCGAGAGAAACACGGAGGCCCGGAACGCGCCCGACAGCGGCCTCCCCGGGACGGAGGCCACGCAGAGGGCCCGCGAGAAGCCCAGGGACTCTATCCGCGAGCGCAAAGCCGAATACGGCGGCCCCGGCACCCAAGCCTGCGGGGATTCCATGACGGCGGGAAGCGCGCACGAGCACCCGCGCGAAGCCGCCTCAACCTCAAGCCTGGCGACGGCAAGCGCAATAAAGGCCGCCGCAAAAAAGCCCGAGCACAAGTCGGCGGCGACGCCGCCGCCCGACGCGGCGTTCCATGAGAGGCCGAGAACGGCCGCGAGCGCCAGAAGCCTGAGCCACGCGCACGCCGGGCGCCACGCGCGGGCAAACGGGAACCTCCACCTTGCCCAAGCCGCCGCCCTTCCGGCCGCAGCGTACACGAGGGCCGCGCAGACCGCCGCCCAAAAAGCGACTGGAAATTCAAAATCCATCCTTGAATTAAACGGCAGACGCCCCGCCGAATGCAAGGGCAAAGCCCCGGACTGGCGCAGACGCCGGCCGCAGCGGGCGGGCATGCGGAAAAAAATCCGCAGCCTGAAAAACCGGATAAAGGCATTGAATTACCCCCCCGCAGGGCGTCCGCGCACCGCTCATCGGGCCGGAGCCGCAGCTAACCGTCGCGGGAAGGGCGCAAATAAAAAGGCGGGCCGCTCGGGCCGCGAGAGTGCAAAAAAATCCCGCGCAAAATCCTGCGCCAATGCCCCCGGACAAGGCAAAGCCCCCCTCCGCAACGGAAGGGGGGCCAAATGCGCCGCCGCTCATGCCGCCCCTACTGGCGCGGGGGCAGCGGGTCGAGGTTCCATATTCCGGCCGCGTACTCGCGTATCGTGCGGTCGGAGGAGAACTTGCCCATTCTGGCGGTGTTCATTATGGCCATCTTGGCCCATACGGAGCGGTCCTTGTACGCCTCGGCGAGCCTGTCCTGGGCGTCGCAGTATGACTGGTAGTCGGCGCACACCATGAACGGGTCGCCCCAATCGAGAACCGATTTGCGAAGCGGCATGAACGCGCCCGGGTCCGACGGGCTGAAGTAGTCGGACACGAGCCAGTCGAGGACGGACTTGAGGTTTTCGTTTGAATTGTAATAATTCCACGGGTTGTAGCCCTCGGCCTTGAGCTTCTGCACCTCGTCAACCGTGAGGCCGAAGATGAAGAGGTTTTCGGCCCCAACCTCCTCCAGAATCTCGACGTTCGCCCCGTCCAAGGTCCCTATCGTGACTGCGCCGTTCAATGCCAGCTTCATGTTGCCGGTTCCAGAAGCCTCCTTGCCGGCCGTCGATATCTGCTCGGAGACGTCGGCGGCGGGTATTATCCGCATGGCCAGCGACACGTTGTAGTTCGGGATGAAGGCGACCTTGAGCTTGCCCTTTATGCGGGCGTCCGAATTTATCACGCGGGCGACGGAGTTTATCGCCCAGATTATGTTCTTTGCGAGGTCGTAGCCCGGAGCCGCCTTCGCGCCGAATATGAAGGCGCGCGCGGGGATGTCGGCGTCGGGGTTATGCAGGAGCCTGCGGTAGAGGGTGAGAATGTAGAGGAGGTTGAGGTGCTGGCGCTTGTACTCGTGCAGCCTCTTTATCTGGACGTCGAAAATCGCTTCGGGGTCGAGCTCTATGCCGCAGAGCTTCTTCACTACGCCGGCGAGGCGAGCCTTGTTTGCGCGCTTGACGTCCATGTACTTCTTCTGGAAGGCCGGATCGCCGGCATGCTTTTCGAGCCCGCGGAGCATTTCGAGGTCCTTTGGCCAGCGGCCGTCCCCAAGGGTTTCGGTTATGAGGTTTGAAAGCCCCTCGTTGGCGGTCTTGAGCCAGCGGCGCGGCGTTATGCCGTTTGTCTTGTTGTTGAATTTTTCAGGCGTAATCTTGAAGAACTCGCGCAGCACGCTCTCCTTTAAAAGCTCCGAATGGAGCTGGGCGACGCCGTTTACGCTGAACGACCCGACGACGGACAGGTAGGCCATGCGCACCATCTTCGGGCTTCCCTCCTCTATGATGGAAAGCTGGGACTTTTTCACGGGGTCGTCGCCGTAGAACTCCTCGACGCGGCGCAACCAGCGCGAATTGATTTCGTATATTATCTGAAGGTGCCTCGGCAGAAGCTTTTCAAAGAGCGGAACCGACCACTTTTCAAGCGCCTCGGGGAGCAGGGTGTGGTTGGTGTAGGCAAACACCCTCTGGCAAAGCTCCCAGGCCCTGTCCCAGCCCAGCCCCTCGACGTCCAGAAGAAGGCGCATGAGTTCGGGGATGGCGATGGCCGGATGCGTGTCGTTGAGCTGGATGCAGACCTTTTCGGGGAAGGCGTCCCAGTTTTCGCCGTTGCCGGCCTTGAAGCGGCGGATGATGTCCTGGAGGGAGCAGGTCACGAAGAAGTACTGCTGCATCAGGCGCAGGCTCTTGCCGTTTTCGGTCTTGTCGTTGGGGTACAGGACCTTTGAAATGGTCTCGCTCATGGCCTTCTGGTGGACGGCCTGCGTGTAGCCGCCCTCGTTGAACGCCCCGAGGTCCAGCTCGTTTGTCGCGCGGGACTCCCACAGGCGCAGGAAGTTCACAGTGCCCGCGCCGTAGCCTACGACCGGCACGTCCCACGGGACGCCCAGAAGCTCTCCGGCCGGTATCCAGCGCGGCTTCCAGTCGCCCTTCGAGCCCATGACGCCCTCCACGCGCCCGCCGATGCCGACTTTGACAGTGTATTCGGGGCGCACGATGTCCCACGGCGAGCCGAACTTGAGCCAGTTGTCCGGGGACTCCACCTGCCTTCCGTTTTCAAAGCTCTGAGTGAACAGGCCGAACTCGTACAGTATGCCGTAGCCCACGGCCGGGTAGTCAAGGGTGGCAAGGGAATCCTGGAAGCAGGCCGCCAGCCTCCCGAGGCCGCCGTTTCCGAGGCCCATGTCGACTTCGCTTGCCATTATCGCGTCGAAGTCGAGGCCGAGGCCGGCGAGCGCCTCGCGGGCGACGTCGGTTATACCGGCGTTTGTGAGGGTGTCTTCCGTCAGGCGGCCCATGAGGTATTCGAGGGAAAGGTAATAGACACGCTTGCAGTCGGCCTCGTGCTGGCGCGCCATGGTGGACATGAACCTGCCCATGATGTCGTCCCGCACGACGAGGGCCGAAGCCAGCCACCAGTCGCGCGGCGTGGCGCTCACGGGCGAGCGCGCGAGGGAGCGCTCCAAATGCCACAAAACGCCCTTCTTGAATTCCTCCGCGGTCATATGCGTGTAAAACTTGCACTCCGGAATTTCGGCGGAGCGCCCTTCGGGCCTGACTGTCTTTGCCATAGTGAGATATGAGTTGGTTTGTCTGCAATCGGAATATCCGATTTTTCCTTTAAAACTACCACCGTGGAGGGGGAATTCAAGCACGTATTTGCAAGGGTTTTGCAAGCCCCCCGCCCGGTTCCCGGGAGGCGGAATGAGCCGCACAAAACGCCCCCTCCGCCGCGCGCGCCCCGCAAAGGGGGCCAATATCTTCTTGAAAAATCCCGCAAAGCGGGGCACCATGCCGCCAGAAACTCGCATTTTGACACATGAAAAAGTTCTCATTTGTTGGAGCCGGAAAGATGGCCTCTGCCATCGTCGGCGGAATGATTAAAAGCGGGGCCGCGCTGCCCTGGGACATCGAGTGCGCCTGCGGCGCCGACGACACGGGCAAAAACCTCGCGAAGGCCACGGGCATAAGCCTGTGCCCCGACATCGCCCTGCTGGACGGCGAGACGATGGTGCTGGCCTGCAAGCCCCAGCAGCTCGCGGACGTCGCAAAGTCCATAGGCGGCAAGCCCGTATCCCTCATAATATCGATACTGGCGGGAACCACAATTTCAAAGCTGCGCGAGCGCTTTCCAAACGCCGGGAAAATCGTGCGCGTAATGCCAAACATGCCCGCCCTCATCGCGGAGGGCATATCCTGCTTCGCGCCGGAATCCGAGCTGGACCCCGCCCAGGATGCGGCCGTCCGCCGCGTGCTGTCCGCCATAGGCGAGGCGGTCGAATGCCCCGAAGAAAAGCTCGACGCGGTGACGGCGCTCTCGGGCAGCGGCCCGGGGTACGTGTTTGAATTTGCGGCGGCCCTCATAGAGGCGGGCAAGTCGCTCGGCTTCGACGAAAAAACCGCCGAAAAGCTCGCCGTGCGCACCCTCGTCGGCTCCTCAATGCTGCTGGCGGCCGACCCGCGCACGCCCGAAGAGCTGCGCGACGCGGTGTGCAGCCCCGGAGGGACGACGCTCGCCGCCCTCGAAGTGTTCGCCCGCGCGGACTTCAGGAAAACGGTGAGGGACGCCCTCGCCGCGGCGGAAAGGCGCTCAAAGGAGCTTTCAAAGCTTTGACCAGGCGGCCCGGCCCGCCCCCGGGCGGATTCCGGGCGGCTCATTTTAATTTAAAAAATTGAAAGTATAATCTTGACGCGCGGCCCATTATGCGTCAGATTTTGCCATATCAATTCAAGAGATTCCCATTCAAACCGAATCACGATCTTAAATCAAAAACAGCAATCCAATATGAAAAAATTCTTTGCTTTGGCATTGGCGTCGCTCGTTCTCGGCGGCTGCACCTCTATGAACACGGAAAGCGTCTGCGTCTCCTCCGCCCCGGCTGGAGCGGAAGTATTCGTCGGCGGCGAAAAGGCCGAAGGCGTCACGCCCATGTCGCTTTGCCTCGATAAGAGCGTCCCGCACCAGCTCGTGATAAAGAAGGACGGCTACAAGGACGAAGCCATCACCCTTTCCACGACGGCTTCCGACCCGTTCGTGAAGTTCGGCCCGTTTGTTGACGCCGGCTACTACAAGCAGCTCACGCCCGACCCGGTTTCGGTAAAGCTCCTCCCCGACTTCCTCCCCGCCAATCCCGGAGACAAGAAGTTTGAGGGCCTCACCCAGGCAGTCCTCAAGGCCGACCAGCTCAAGAAGGACGGAAAAATCACCCCCGAAGAGCACGTCACGATGGTTGAAACTATCATCGAATTCTACGCTCCGGGCATGAAGTGCTCCAAGTAAGAGAAAACTGCATTTGACTTTTAATAAAGGCCCGGTTTTTGCCGGGTCTTTTTTTGCGCCCGGCCGAACGGAATGCGCCCCCGAAAGACCCGCAGCCGGGCACCTCCCCCGCCAGAGCCCTCCTGCCTGCGAAATAGCGGCAGCCATCGCCCCGAAGCGGACGGCGATACGCGTATGCGCGCATTTCAGACGAGTCCTGCCGCGCTGTCTTAACGAGTTTTATTCCCGCTGCCCCGGCCATGCAAAAGACGCTTCCAATGTTGAGATTGGAATATGCGCCGGAATGCAGTCCCAAGGGCGAAAGCCCTCCCCCAAGTCAAACCGCAGTTGGGCCCGGCAAAGCGAAAGCGCGGGAACATTTGATTGAATGCGCCGGGGATACTCCCAAAGACAAGCGTTTCTTTTGTATCGAAACGCCAGAGTTTCGCTTGGAAACGGCACTTCCAAAAAAATTTCATGCACAAATATCGCGCTTGGCCGGAGACTTTGACGCTTCACTTATCAACCTGTCCGGCATATTTGGAGAAGCGATTGCATCTGGCGGCACAATGGTACGCGACAAATTTCGGATTTTTAACCACAATGGGAAGAAACTCGAGGGCTTTGAATTGGTTTCAGGCTAAAACGGCGACTATACAGTCAATAATATAGCTCTCCCCGGACTTTCTGCCTGCGCGGCAATCTTCGGGGCGTTGGCACTTGCCTTTGTTGTTTTAAAGAAGAAGGAAATATATTTTCAATTTAAAAAAAACAGTTTGAGAATTTATCAAACGTCCTTTTTTGCGGATAATAGAAGGGGGAAATCTGAATGCCGAATTAACTTAAAAAAATTTCTGTCGATTGAAAAAACTTGACCGTAAAACAAATGTAAAACAGCATGAGACGCATGAAAATGATAGCTACGAGGGAACTTGCCACAAATTCCGGCAAGGTTATGAAGGAAGTCGACAAGTGCGGTTTTGTCGTAATTACAAAAGACGGCAAACCGCGTTCCATAATTATACCCACAAGCGAAGACACTTTAATCCCGGACGTGCGCTCACTTATGAATCTCAGGCTAAAAAGACTTTTACGAAAGACGCAGGCAAACGCGGCAAAAAAAGGCGTATCCAATATGACGATGGAGGAAATTGATGCCGAAATAGCGGAAACGAGAAAGGCAAGACGCCGCGTTAAATGAAAACGGTAATAATCGACACAAACGTATTCGTTTCCGCTCTCATATCTCCGCATGGCGTTTCCGCAAAATTTGTAAATGAGCTGTCGGATGGAAAATATCAATTGGCGTTCAATTCGCAAATTCTGTGTGAATACTTAGAGGTGCTGTCCCGTAAAAAATTTGGATTTTCGAGAGAAGAAATTGACGAATTTCAGGAAATCATAGAGTCGCAGGAAGAAATCGAAGGAGTCGTATTTGATGATTTTAAACTTCCAGATGAAGACGACAGGATTTTTATAGAAGCGGCACTTGCCACTCGGGATAAGATAATCATTACAGGAAATACAAAACATTATCCAAACCCGTTAATGAAAAAGCTCGGCATTAAAGTTCTCTCGCCGGCAGAAGCCTTGAAAGTTTTGTAAAGCCGGGAGCTTTCAGTTTCCCGAAAGCTTCCGGAGGATGCCAAGCAATCTAGTACCAAGCCTGGCCCTTTATCTGCCCTTTTTCGGAGGGGGCCTCTAAAAGCCCATTCACGAGTGCAATAGTCTGCGCAAGCTGCGCCGGGCTTTCAGGCCCAGCCTGGTTTGCGCCCAGCCTTCATATTGCAGGCGCGCCCAAAAGAAGCCGGGGTTTTGTGCTGTTTGCAGAAGCCGCCGCCATAAATAAACAAACCGCCCCGCGAAGCATTACTCCCCAATTATATAACCCCAATGCCAGACACCGTTTTAAAACGCGCGGCCCAAGCATCCCGAAATATTACCAAACCCCGTCCCGCAGGGAAATCCGATTCCTGTCGGCCCGCCCCCGGGGTGGCGCGGCGCGGCGGCATACCAACGCTTCCCCAAACGCCTCAGAGCGTCTCCACAAACCTGCGCTCCCGTATCAGCGTAATCTTTACGGGGACCGAATTGTCCAGCTTTTCGGAGAGGCTGTCGCGTATCATGGCGGCGAGCTTCGCCGCCTGGGCGTCGTCCACAGTCTCGGGCTCGACAATCACCCTCAGTTCGCGCCCCGCCTGGAGGGCGTAGGCCGAAAGCACCCCGTCGAATGACGCCGCCGTGCCTTCAAGGGTCTTCATGCGGGTGAAGTAGCCGTCGGAAGGGGTCATCCGCGCCCCGATGCGCGTGGAGGATATGGCGTCGGCAATCTGGACTATCGCCCCGTAAAGCCCCCCGGAAATTTCGTTGTGGTGCCCTTCCACCGCGCGCACGACAAGGTCGTTTTCGCCGCACCTGCGCAGCAACTGGGCCCCCGCCCGGGCGTGGGAAAGCTCGCTTTCGGAAGCCTTCCCGATGTCGTGCAGCAGCGCGGCGCGCTTTGCTATCGCCGGGTCGCAGCCGAGTTCCGCCGAGAGTATCGACGCTATCCTCGCAGTCTCGATGCTGTGTTCAAGCGTGTTCTGGTTCAGCGAAAGGTGGAACCTGAGCTTGCCGAGTTCCGAAAGTATTTCCGCCGGAAGCCCCCTGACGTTGAGCTGTTCCGCGGCGGCCCGGCCGTAGTCTATCCAGGCCTTCTCGATTTCGCTGCGGGCGGATGCGAGCGCGGACTCTATGGTGCCGGGGTTTATCCTGCCGTCCGAAAGCAGGCGCTCAAGCGCGATTTTTGCCACCGCGCGGCGGCCCGGGTCGAAAGAGGAAATCATTACCGAGTCCGGAGTCTCGTCGATTACAAGCGTGACTTCGGAGGCGGCCTCGAACGAGCGGATGTTGCGCCCCTCCTTGCCGATGAGCCTGCCCTTCATGGCCTCGCCCGGAAGCTTTACTATGCACGTGTTGAGCTCCGAATTCAGGCGGGGCGCCGCGCGCTGGACCGCGTCTATCAGGACTCTGCGCGCCTCGGCCTCCACTTCCCTGGCGGAATCCCTGAAAAGCTCCGAGCGGTACAGCTCCAGGTCGCGCTCGCAAAGCCTGGCAGCCTCCGCGCGAGCCTCCTCCATTGCCTTCGCGGGGTCCAGGCCGGATGACGCGGCGAGTTTTTCGGCGTACTCGCGGGCGAGCTTCCGGCACTCCCCGGAGAGGCGCTCGTAGCGGGCCCGCTCATCCCTCGCCTGCATCGAGGCCCGCCTGGCGGTTTCGATGTCGTAGGCGGCCTTGGATATGCGGGCGTCCAGCCCGGCCCTATCCCTCCGGATTTCGGCGGCCAAATCCTCGTATTCGCGCTCGAGGCGCATGGCGCGCTCCTTGAGCTCTATCTCCAGCTCCGCGCGGCGGCTCTCGGTCTTGGCTCGCTCCTCCTTTACGACGTTTTCCACAGAGGAGTCGAGCTTGTGGCGCATGGTCTGGGTCTTGACAAAAAGTATAATGCACTCCGCCGCAAGAACCGCCGACAGCAGTCCGAGCAGTATTGCGTTGGTGTCGAAAATCTCGTAGTCCAAAAAGGCCCCCCGTTTTTAAGTTTCAAATCCTACCCGGAGGGGGGTGCTTTGCAAGTTTTTTAGGAAAAAAGTTCTTGAACCGGATGGTTCGGCTTTGCTTTAATTGCACCGTGAAGGAGTATGGAGGCATGGTGAGGATAGTTTCTGCAATGCTGGCGGCCGCGGCTGTTTTCGCGGTTTCCGCCCCGGTTTCCGCCCAGAACAAAGGCGGACAGGAAAAGCCGAAAACGCGGGCCGAGCTGAAGCTCGACAGGGCCGCCCTCAAGGAAAAGGTGAGGACGCGCTCAAACGGCGACATAATGGTGGGCTCCATCCCGCCCGCCCCGCTTCTGGCCGACACTGCCGGAATGCCCGCCTTCCTCGACTGCTACATTTCATACCTGCTGCCGTGGATAGACCTGGACGAGGCGTGGGAGAAGGCCAAGGGCAGGAACCTCTCCTCAACTGACGCCATTTCCGAAATAAACGCCCACCTTGCAAAGACCGGCGCGCGCCTGCGCCCCGTCGCCCTGACGGAAACAAACATACGCCAGCGCATACAGTCCGGCATTCCGCTTTACTGGGATTCGTACAACAACACCAACATGCAGATGTTCGTCGCAAACCGCACCATGTCCCGCACGGGCGGGGACATGGACGCGTGGAAGAAGTCGCTTTCAAAAAACCTCTACAAGCAGAGGGACAGCGCGCGCGGCAGGTCCGCCGGCTTCCTCGTCCTCGGCTTCAACCCTAAGACGGGGGAAGTCGCCATATCCCCCACCAACAGCGAGAGCATGGCAATATGGATAACGGTGGGCGAGATGAAGCGGGCCCACAACACCCTCTACGAGGCGTCCTGGTAGAATCCCGGCGAATTGTGTTGAAGAAGGGGCGCGCATGTGCAGGATGGCGGATGCGCGTTTTCTTTTTTTAGGACGGGAAGCGCCCAAATTTTCCAGCATGAAAAAGCCAAAGACATACGGGGATCTGGCTGCCGAGCTCGGCCCCAAAAAGAAGACCCTCTACACCCACGCGGTTACGCCCGAGCAGATGGAGCGCCTCGACGCGTGGCTGGACTCCCACCTGTGGGCCCCGTACAATGTCGACTACTCGGCCTTCGCCTACAAGAGCCGCGACGTAAACGTGGTCGCCTACAAGTCCGGCAAGCTCGTCGTCCAGGGCAAGGGCACCGAGGACTTCGTGACATTCGTGCTGGAGCCGGAAATTCTGGGGGCGGCCGAGTTCGGGTACGACGAGGCCATGCACCCCGAATGGTTTGAGGCCCACGCCGGCATAGACGAAAGCGGCAAGGGCGACCTGTTCGGCCCGCTCGTCTCCGCCTGCGTCATAGCCGACGGCGACGCGGTGCGAAAATGGCAGGACGAGGGGCTCAAGGAGTCCAAAAAGGTGTCCAGCGACAAGGCCGCCATGGCGATGGCAAAGAAGGTGCGCGACACGAAGGGCGTCGTGGTCAAGGTGACCTACGCGGGCATGGCAAAGTATAACGACCTCTACCGGCGCTTCGGCAACCTGAACAGGCTCCTCGCATGGATGCACGCAAAGGCCATAGAAAGCGCCCTCGCCGAAAGGAGCGTGCCGTGGGGAATGCTGGACCAGTTCACGAAGCAGCCGCTCGTGCAGCGCCAGCTCAAGGCGGAAAATTTCAACCTCAAGATGCAGACCAAGGCGGAGTCCGACCCAGTGGTGGCCGCAGCCTCCATAATAGCCAGGGCAACGTACATATTCGCCATGCAGAAGCTCTCAAAGGAATTCGGCGAAGAGCTTCAGAAGGGCGCGAGCGCAAAGACGCGCCAGCAGGCCGTGGCAATTATCAGGAAATTCGGCCCCGACGCCCTGCAAAACTTCGCAAAGCTGCACTTCAAGACAGCGGCGGAGGCCCTGAAGGAGGCGGGGGCCAAATGACCGGCCCCCTGGCCGCGTTCGACGCCCCGTACATACGCCTCAAGAGGTTCCTCACGGGGGTGGACGAGGCCGGCCGCGGCGCGCTCGCAGGCCCCGTTGTGGCGGCCGCCGTCGCCGTCTCCGACAGGCTGTACGCAGACGATGCGCTGCTCGCCTCCATCGAGCGGCTGGACGACTCAAAAAAGCTGGACGCGCGCGTGAGGTCGGAGCTGTTTGAAAAGCTGTGCCTGCTTAAAAAAAACGGCGTCATCGACTTCGAGGCGGCCCAGGCCGGAGTGGAGGAGATAGAGGCCCTCAACATAGTGGGCGCCACAAGGCTTGCGATGAGGCGCGCGCTCGACGCCGTGAATTCGCGCCTGAACCTCGCCCTCGCCCCGTCCTCTGCGCCCGCCACCCTGTTCGGCGAAGGCGGCGCAGACCTCTCGCGCTCGGAAGTCCTGATTGACGGGGTTAAGCTCAGGGGCTTCCCCTACCGGCACACGGCGGTGGTAAAGGGCGACGCAAAAAGCCTGGCGATAGCTGCGGCGTCAATCGTGGCAAAAGTGACGCGCGACCGCCTGATGGAAGACCTTGCGGCAGTCCATCCGCGCTATGGGTTTGAAGTCCACAAGGGCTACGGAACCCCCGCACACATGCAGGCCCTGCTGGTATGCGGCGCCTGCCCGGTCCACCGCCCGAGCTTTCTAAAAAACCTCAGGGCCGAACCCGAAGCCCAGGCGAGCCAGGGGGAGCTTTTCTAAGGCCATTTGCCAAAATGCGGTCGCCCCCAAGGGAAGCACCACCGCGCCCCGGGAGCCGCCGGGACTGCCCGGCAGTCTGAAAAGAGGCGGTAAAATTGAGAAAACTGCGGCAAAGCCCCGGCCGCATACCGGCGTAAAAAAAACCGGGGTTGGCATAGATTATGGAGCCTTGAAGGAGCGGAGAAATCGGATAACGCAATTTCCCATGGTTCCGTAAAGCCCTGCAAGTTTCATTAAAAAACCGCGCTCCACGCCTCCCGGCGTCAAAGGCCCCTCCGGGCAGGGACGTTTCTAGGCCCCATGCGAGTTTCTGCGCAGCATGGCATCCCTCATAAAAAGCGCAGCCCACACGGCGGCAGCGCCCGCGGGCGGGACGGCGAGCGAAAACAGGACGTCAGCCGAAAGGCCGGGGGCGGTGTTGAAAGCCAAAACAGCATAGTTGCCGCCGGAAATCACAAGCGCCGCAGAGGAAGCGCAGGCAAACATCACGTCCGATTTTGAAACAGCCGGAGGCGGAGCGGCCGAGGCGCCCGCCCTTGCAAAGTTCGCCCTGAAAATCATGACTGCGGCACACATGGCCATAACGCCCCAGAATATGTAGGACACCGCCGCCATATACGCCCCGCGCCCCACAGAAAAGGCGGCCCCTCCGTCCGGGTCGGAAGCGAGAAAGATATCGGCCGGGAAGAACTCCCCCGTCCGGAGCGCCCACGCATACGAGACCGCAATCAAAAACCCGCAGAAGGCGCAGAAAAATACGGACGTCCTCCTCGGGCCGCCGAACACCAGCCCGCCGCCGCGCTTCGGGCCTTTTCGGGCCTTCTTCGGCGCGGCCTTTCCCGCAGCTTTCTCCGCGCCTGCGGAGGCGGATGGCGACAGGGAAACGCGCCTTGCAACCGCGCACGAAAGCGCCGCGCAAACGCCCATTGCCGCCACGAACGCGCCCATGGAAATCCCGCGCGCGCTCAATATGAAAAGGACGCAGGAGGACGCTGCGGCAAATCCGCCCGCCGCGCGGTTTGTCCTGCGCCAGACGGCGTCGCCCGCAAGCGACGCCGGGGAGCGGAAGCCCACATATGCGTTGCGGGGGGCGAAGAAAGCGAGCGCGCCGAAAGCCGCAAAAATCAGGGAAAGGTATGCCTGGAGAGCCATTTTCAAAATATGAAAGCGCAGCGCAGCGCGATTGCGAACATAAAAAGCATGCCGCCGCCCGTCGGCACCCCGAAGGGGAGAATCGTGAAGAAAAAAGTGCGGAATATGGCGGGAATTGCAGGGTGCTTAAAGCATTTGCCGGCAATTTCGCTTTTGGGTTAAGGCCTGCAAATTTTCCGCGCGGCCCCTCACTGCAAATGAAACGGGGATTGAAGATGCTTCCGCCCTCCCCATACGCGGCCGTACAATAAAAACCCCATGCCCAGGCTTTCAGGCGTTTTTAAAAAGCATGCACGCGCCGCTTCTTAAGCCGGGTTTAATTCCGCCGCCGGACGCGCTAAAATGGCAACACGGATGCGCCGCAAGCCTTGCCCACCGTGGCCGCCCTATGGAATAAAAAAGCCCGCCTTTTTAAGCGGGCGGGCGCGCAAGCTGCTGCGGGCGGCATCCGCAAGAAACACAAGCCGCCTCATCCCCCCAGACGCTCCGAGACGCTACCTTTTCACATAGGCGAGGGTCTTCATAACAAGAAGGACCGCCCAGGCCGAGATGAACGCGGCAAATATCGAAAAGAGCCAGACTTCGGAATCCACCTTGAAGGCGCCCGAATCGGAGGACGAGGCGATGGCGGCATAATTTAGGGCGGCGGTAAAAAGCGCCCCTGCGGCCCCCATTGCAAATCCGAAGTCTATTATAGCCCCCTTGAAAACCGACGGGGCCTCGGCCCTCGGAAGCTTGCCTGCGAATATTTCAACCACCGCAAACAATACGACGCTGAAAACGCCCAAAATTCCAAATGCCATAAGGGCGGAATGCCCGCCTGCCGCCCTCACGGGCTCCTCCGAAAACGACCCCGCAATCCATATCCACAAAAGCCCCGCAAGAATCGCCACAGCGCACAGCGCGCGGAATAGCGTCGATACCGACCTGGCGCGGCGCGACGGGGCGTTTTCGGGATTGTCGGGGTTGTTTTTCAGATAGATGCGCCATGAGGCGTAATACGTAAATCCCGCCGAGAAGGCCAGCATCATTACAAGGGAGGCGAAATACGCGCCCTCCGGCAGATAAACTCCTATGAAAAAGCTTATGAATGCCGTCAGCGAACAGAATGTTCCCGCAATGCGGGCGCCTATTTTCCACAGCTTTTGGGAATCCTGCGCAAGGGGCGTCACGGGGACGCTGGAAGAGAAAAACCCCATCCAGCAAAAGAAAGACGATGCGATAAACAGCATTAAAGACACTGCCGAGGCCACTAGCCACATTTTCATTTTAAATCCTTTTTGATATTCGTAATTGGGCGCGGATTCGGCCGGAAGGCCGCAAACCGGGAAGCCCCGGGCCGCATATCTGTTTTATATCGTATCCCCGCGCAAAAGACTTAGCATCCGGGGGCAGGATGCGGGGAATTTGACACGCAAAAACGCGCCCAAAAAAAATCAATGCATATCCCCTCCCCGGGAAGTTTGACGAAATTTTTGATTGAACTTCGGCCTCAAAAACTGTATTTACCACAACATAAATACAATGCGGTTTTTCATACTCGCAATCCCTCGTCCGCCGCCGGAAGGCGCAAACCTCAAAAAAAAACACCTTAAAACACGCTAAACACAATGAAAACTCATCTTAAAATCCTTTCGGCGGCCGCCCTAATGTTTTCGGCCCTCCCCATGTTCGCAACAGACATAAGCGTGCAAAAGGAATTCACATACCTCCAGGAGGACATGCCATCATCGCTAAGAATCGGCCAGAACGCCTCTTTCAACCTTTCGCTCGCCGACATCGAAATTCCGGCAGGGGCCGACGCCTCGTTTGAAAGCGCCGTTTTGTCGGCGTCCATAAGCGTGCCCGAAGCCGGGTTCTCCGCCCTGGACATGACGGGGAGCCTCTCCTACACCGCAGACGGAAACATCCTCTCTTTCTCGCTGAATCCGGTTTCCGACACATACCTCGACGGCAAGCTGCTGAAGGGGGCGGCGCTAATAATGTCGTCGCAGGCGGATTTTTCCGAAGGGTTCAACATCCTCGAAGCCATTTCGTCTTTCAGCGCGGACGCATTTTCGATTTCGTTTGAAACCCCTGAAACCGGAACGGTCTCGTCCGGATGCGTCTCTACCATGGCCGGATTTCCGGGAAATTCCAATATTTCGATAAGCGGAAACGGGGTTGGAATATCCCCTGCCGAAGGCCAGGACTTCTCCGGCCGCTTCACATTGGACTTTTCAAACAGCCCCATCGAAATCATGTTCGGAGAGGACGTCTTCCACATCGCAAACGGTAGCGACTTTGCCGATTTCGCGCTTGCATGGAATGGAATCAACGGTTCAGACGGAAACGTCTTCCAGAATCCGGACGGCTCGTGGACGCTCGGCCTGACGACCGTGTCCATTCCCGAACCGGCTGAAACCGTCCCATTCTTCACGCTCGCCGCGCTCGCCGCTGCTGCGGCGGCCCGCAGGGCAAGGCGCCCAAGGGCCTGAGGGCCGGACAATGGCCGGGGAAGCCCCCGGGGCCGCAGGGCTCCGGGGATTTTTTTTGCAGCGCACGGGGGCCGGAGGCGCAAAGCCCCTCCCCCGCCCGGAATCGGGCGCAAGCGCCCTGCGGCCGGGAGCCCCAGCGCGCGGCATTGCAGGCGGGGGCGATTTTTTCAATAAAAGCTTGAAAAGAGCTTTCAAAGCGGCCTTTATTGAGCGGATTTTAAATGAGCAGAAAAAAGACAGCAGTTTTGGCGCTTGAAGACGGAAGCGTCTTCAGAGGCTTCGCTTTTGGCGCAAACAAGACCGTTTGCGGCGAAGCTGTTTTCAACACCTCGATGACAGGCTATCAGGAAGTCCTCACCGACCCCTCCTACTTCGGCCAGATTGTCACGATGACCGCTGTCGAAATCGGCAACTACGGGGTGAATGCCCGGGACGAGGAGTCGGCCGGCGTGAAAGTGGCCGGATTTGTCGTAAAAAACCTCAGCCCCGTGAGCAGTAGCTGGCGCAGCGAAAAAACTCTGGACCAGTACCTCCACGAAAACGACGTCCCCGGAATAAGCGGCGTGGACACGCGCGCGATAACCAAGAAGCTGCGCTCCGCAGGCGCCATGAAAGCCTGCCTTTCCACGCAGGGCATTTCCGACGAGGAGGCCGTCGCCAAGGCGCGCTCCTGCGTCAGCATCGTCGGCGCGGACTACGTGAGGGAAGTCACCTGCAAGGCGCCGCACCACTTCGACGAGCTCGGCATCGACACTGCCCCCTTCACGGTGAAGGGCACCACGCTCTACAATTTCAACCCCAAAACCCCGAAATTCAGGTGTGCCGCCATAGACTACGGGGCAAAGCGCTCAATCTTTAAAAAGCTCGCATTCCACGGCTTTGACGTGACCATTTTCCCGGCCTTTGCCAAGGCGGAGGAAATAATCGAGTTCGGCCCGCAGTGCGTATTCCTCTCAAACGGTCCCGGCGACCCTGCGGCGGTCGGCTACGCCCACGAGTGCGTGGCAAGCCTCATACGCCGCTACCCGACTTTCGGCATATGCCTGGGCCACCAGATGATAACCCATGCCATCGGGGCGCAAACCTTCAAGCTCAAGTTCGGGCATCGCGGCGGCAACCAGCCCGTCAAGAACCTGGAGACCGGAAAGGTTTCCATCACCTCCCAGAACCACGGCTTCGCCTCCGACGCTGCGGCCGTCGAAAAGGCGGGCGGCATAGTCACCGAAATCAACCTGAATGACGGGACTGTCGAAGGCCTGCGCCACAGGGACCTCCCCGTGTTCTCGGTGCAGTACCACCCGGAGGCGGCCCCCGGCCCGAACGACGCCGACCCGCTTTTTGAAGACTTTTACCGCCTCGTTTCAAAGCACACATAGGCGTTCGGCGGGCTTGCGCCCCTATCTGCAAAACGGCAACCGGACGCCTCGGAGAGGGTCCGGTTTTTTGGTTGAAAACATTGGAAAACACCGCATTTATAAATAACCGAAAATAAGACAATGAACGCGAAAGCAAAAGAGAGAACGCAGAATTCCGCCGCCGGAAGGTGGGTCGGGTTCCGCAAGGAAATAAAGGTGCTCGACTGCACGATCCGCGACGGCGGGCTCATGAACGACAGCAACTTCGAGGACGGGACCGTCAAGGCCGTCTACGACGCCTGCGTCGCCTCCGGGGTTGACTACATGGAAATCGGCTACAAGAACAGCCGCAAGATTTTCGCCCCCTCAAAATACGGCCCCTGGCGCCGGTGCGACGAGGACGACCTCCGCAGGATAGTCGGCGACAACAACACCGACCTCAAGCTCTCCGTGATGGCCGACGCCGAAAAGTGCGACTACAAAAGCGACATCCTCCCCAAAAAGGACAGCGTGCTCGACCTAATCAGGGTTGCGACATACATACACCAGCTTCCGCTTGCAATCGACATGATTAAGGACGCGACCGACAAGGGATACGAAACGTGCGTCAACATCATGGCGATTTCCACCGTGCGCGAGCAGGAGCTGGACGAGGCCCTCGAAATGCTCTGCGAAACGCCCGTCCAGACCATATACCTGGTCGACAGCTTCGGCTCCCTTTACAGCGAGCAGATAAACTACCTCGCGCGCAAATACCTCAAATACGCAAAGGCCGCCGACAAGCAGGTGGGAATCCACGCCCACAACAACCTGCAGCTCGCCTACGCCAACACCATAGAGGCGATAGTCCGCGGCGTAAATATGCTGGACGCCACAATGGCGGGCCTCGGCCGCGGCGCGGGCAACTGCCCCCTGGAGCTTCTCATAGGCTTTCTGCACAACCCCAAGTACATGCTGCGCCCGATACTTGAGTGCATACAAAACAACATCGAGCCGATGCGCGAAAAGCTGGGTTGGGGCTTTGACTACTCCTACATGATGACGGGCCTTCTGAACCGCCATCCGCGCTCCGCCATGGCGCACAACGACGGCCCCGACAAGAAGGACATACTGGGCTTCTACGACCAGACCATGCGCGAAATATGACCCTCCGCCGCGCCGCCCAATCGCGGGCGCGCGGCTGAGAAACTCCGGTCCGGCCTGGGCATCGCCCGGCCGGATTTTTTGTTTGTGCTAAAGGGCTGCAATCTGCGTAAAAATGCGCCGCAGTTTGCCCTGCAATTCGCATATCCATAGTCCGCCAAAGACCCGGAGCGCGAGAATCCCTCCACGGGCGCCCAAACAGCCGATATTGCCAAAGCCCGCATATGCGGATTATCTCTACAAAAACGCTCCGGGAAAGCCAGAAACGCCGCCTGTTTTTTGGGGTCTGGCATAGGCGAGGAAACGGGAAGCGGATTCTGAAGTGGAATTTACTTTCCGATTTCTCATCCATGTCAGCCCCTCTTTAATTCTTCCATTTGCACCCGGCAAATCCGAAGCAGCCCTCATTTTATCCGCTCCCCCACCCTTTGGTGGCGGCACAATGCCGAGGGATGGGCCTTTCAAAAAGAAACCGCCCGGAAAGCTGACGCTTGCCGGGCGGCTGAACTTCTCCGCTTTTATCGTTTAGAAAGGAGGTGAGAAAAAAGGAGAAAGTTCAATAGTTCCGAAGAGCCGCGGCTGATACGCATAGAGAGCAACCGCCGGGAAATAAGGAACTATGCGATGTTCGCAGTCGCCGCGGGAATTGTCAAGCAAAACGCCTCCGCCCATAAAGCCCGGTTCATTCGTTGGAAAGCTCAACCCACCCTGCAAGCCCCCTTAAAAACCTAAAAACCGTCGCAAGCGGCAAGGCTCAAAACCGAAAAAGAAAGCATGCAACCCTTTTGAAAGAGATTTTGCAGCCCCGCCTTTTTTATGCCTTGAAATCCGGCAGTCTTTGCATGAGCCGCCCCGAAAAGGGCTGCGTTTCGCCCATGCTTATCATAATTGAAACGCCTGCTCCCCCCTTCCGAACTTTAATCATCTTTTCCCGGCAATCCGCCTGCGGCGCATTGAAGCGCCGTTTGGAGGGCATTTTCAGATTTCGGCGGCGGCAGGTTTGGCCCCGATAAATCCCGGCGATGCCAGAGCCCGGACGGCGCAATTGCCAGAGAACCGCCCCGCCATTAAAAATATTCCCGTTCTTTATAAAAGGAACGCCCCCAAGCCTTAAGGGGACGCTTGAAATGGGCGAAAGAAGCCCCCGTTTAAAATTATGCCTCTTTCCGGGGAGCGACTTCCCGCGAAAAAATCCTTGCCTCTAACGCAAAGCCAGACTCCGCCGTTTCCGCCCCGCAGGTTCTGCATCACAATTTCCCCCGCTCCGAAAGTCCGGCACTGGCGCATTTCAAAGCGCGGACAAAAAGTGCTCCTTCGGGATTCGCAATCTCTGCGGAACGCAAGACAGATGCGGGCCGGCACCGAGCGGCGTCCGCAGAAAAAATGGAAAACACCTATATCAGCCCGAGGGTCATCTTCCCCTCTTCCGTAATCATGTCCTGGTTCCAGGGCGGGTCCCATACGATGTTTACTTCAGCGTCGTCAACCCCCGGAAGCGCTAAAAGGCGCATTTTGAGGTCGTCTGCGATTACGGGCCCCATGGCGCACCCGGGGGCGGTAAGAGTCATGTCGGCTTCGACGCGGCACTTCCCCTCCGGAGTCTCGATGGCCTCAAGCCTGTAAACCAGCCCGAGCTCCACGATATTAAGCGGAATTTCGGGGTCGTAAACCGTCTTTGCAACATCCCAAAGCTCGCTTTCAAGGGGGGCGTCGAACTTTTCCCTGGAGGGCGGCGGGGACGGTTCGCCGTCCGCGCCATTTGCGTCCGCAGGGGCCTCCCCGCCCGCAGCGCCGCATTCCTCGGAGGATTTTTGGGCGCCGGCCGGGGCCGCGGGCCTCTCAGGCTCAAGCCCGAGCGCGTCGGCGTCCGAACCCAGTATGCGGGCCATTCCGAAGGGGCCCGTGACGGTGAAATTGCCCCCGAGCCTGTGGGTTATCGCGAGGGAAGTGCCCTGCGCGAGCGTGGCCTTCATCCCGGACGGAATCAGGGTCGCCTCGCAGTCCCTCCTCAAAATTGTGGGTTCGTTTTGCATCTTACGGCTTTTGCCCCTAGCGGAGCGCAAGGCTGTCGCGGTGTATCGCGATGTGCTTTTTCCTGTCGATTTCGCCGGACTTGCGCCCGATGAGCGCGCGCATCTCGTCGGACGGCATATGCGCCAGGCCGCGCGCGGCTATCTGCTTTGTATCGGACAAAACCGCCTCGACCAAATCCCCGGCCCCGAAAGTCCCCTCCACAGACTTGACGCCGGCAATCAAAAGGGAGCTTCCCCGGCTGCGCATGGCGGCGGCGGCGCCCTCGTCTATGTAGAGCCTGCCGCAGGTTTTGCCGAAATATGCCAGCCACCTTTTCTTCGAGCCGCCCGCCTTCTTTGAGGGCACGAAAAACGTCCCCGGGTTTTCTCCGGCAAAAATCCTGTCCAGCACGTTCTCCTCGGCGCCCCCGGCGATATAGACCCCGCATCCGAAGCGCGTGGCGATTCCCGCGGCGCGCAGCTTCGTAACCATTCCGCCGACGGCGGTTGCGCTCGTGGTTCCGCCCGCCATGGCGGTTATCCGCTGGTCTATTTTTTCGACGGTCTTTAGCATGCTGCCGTCGCCCGTCATATCGAGCAGGCCGCGGGCGGTGGAAAGAATCACGAGGGTGTCCGCCTTTATGAGGGTGGACACGAGCGAGCTTAAAACGTCGTTGTCGCCAAATTTTATGTTGAGCTCGGAGGCGCTTATGCTGTCGTTTTCGTTTATGACAGGGACTATGCCGTCCTTTAGCAGCTCGTCCATCAGCTCCATTAGGGCCCTGTGGCGGTGCGGCACGTCCACGTCGTCCTTCGTTATGAGAAGCTGGGCGATGGTGATGCCGTAGGGCTCAAAGAGGCGCGACCAAGTGTCTATGAGAATCCCCTGGCCGACGGCCGCGCACTTCTGGACGGAGCTTATCTGCTTGGGGCGGGACTTCAGGCCGAGCTTTCCCATGCCCAACCCCACGGCCCCGGAACTAACCACGGCAACCTGGCGCCCTGCCTTCTTAAGGCGCGATATTTGCGCGCACAGGGAGGCCATGCGCCCCGTGTCGAGCTCCCCGACGCCGCGCGTTAGCACGCCCGTGCCGATTTTTACGACGACGCGTTTTGCGCCTTTCATATCCTTAAAGAAACGGGCCTAGACCCTCTTGAGGTCGGCTTCCTTGGATTCGACGGCCCTGTTTATCTCGTCGATTTTCTTGTCGGTGAGATTCTGCACGTCCTTTTCGGCGTGCTTGAGGTCGTCCTCGGTGATGAGGGAGTCCTTCTGGGCCTTCTTGAAGGCGTCGAGGGCGTCGCGGCGGATGTTGCGTATGCGGACGCGGCCCTGTTCTGCCATGTCGCGGCACACCTTGGCAAGCTCCGCCCTGCGCTCGCCCGAAAGGGCGGGAATCGGGCAGCGCACGGCCTCGCCCATTACAGAGGGCGTGATGCCTATGTTGGCGGCAAGTATCGCCTTTTCAATTTCCTTCAGCACGCCCCTGTCCCAAGGCTGTATCCTTATGAGGTTGGAGTCGGGCGTGGTTATGGCCGCGATGTCCTTCATGCGCATGGAGCTGCCGTAAACGTCAACGAGGACGCCCTCCACCATCGAGGGCGACGCCTTGCCGGTGTGTATGGTCTCAAAGTCGTGCATTACGTGTTCAAGGGCCTTCTTCATGGCCTCTTCGGTCTTTTTTATCTCGGAGGATATGTTCATTTTTGTGCCTTCGTTTCTGTGTTGAATTATTTGCGTCCGGCGGGCGGGGCTAGGAGACTATCGTGCCGATTTCCTCCCCCATCACGGCGCGGCGGATGTTGCCGGGCTTGTTCATGTCGAACACGAGGATGGGAACGTGATTGTCCATGCAAAGCGAAAAGGCGGTGGAATCCATAACGGCCAGGCGCTTTTCGAGGGCGTCGATGTAGGATATGCTGTCGAACTTCACCGCGTCCGGATGCTTCATCGGGTCCCTGTCGTATATGCCGTCCACCTTTGTGGCTTTCAGGATGCAGTCGGCCTGGATTTCGGAGGCCCGCAGCGCCGCAGTTGTGTCGGTGGAAAAATACGGGTTTCCGGTGCCCGCGACAAATATGACGACGCGCCCCTTTTCGAGATGCCTGACTGCCTTTCGGAGAATGAAGGGCTCGGCGACCTTCTCCATCGGGATGGCGGTCTGCACGCGCACGCTGACGCCTTCGGCCTCGAGGGCGTTCATCAGGGCCAGGCCGTTTATGACGGTTGCGAGCATCCCCATGTAGTCGCCCGTAGTGCGGTCCACGCCCCTGTCCATGCCCTTGAGGCCCCTGAAAATGTTGCCCCCGCCGACAACCAGGCATATTTCGACGCCCATGGCGTGGACTTCCTTGAGCTCGAGGGCGAGCTTTTTTAAAATCTCCGGCGAATGGGGGTCTTCCCCCGAGCCCTTGAGGGCCTCCCCGCTGACTTTGAGGACGATTCTCTTATATTTTGGTGTCATACAAAATTGGCGCGAAGAATTTCATATTTTGACGCGCGCTTCAATAAAAAAAGAGCGCGCCGGAAGGGCGCGCGGCTTTTGCATAACGCGGGTTCGGCGCGGGCTGCGGGGGCGGGGTCTCAGCCCGCGAGGTTTTTGCCCGCATCCTTCCCCGCGAACTCCGCGTCTGCGGGGAGGGCGGACACGTCTTTGCGCGGCATTATGGCCACGGGCAGAATCAGGCAGTTGTTATTGTCGTAGTATTCAATGAGCGAGGAAAGGCACTGACGGACTATTTCGGAGATGGAACATCCCGTCCTTTCCTGAATGAGAGAGAGGCGGCTTTTCATATCTTCGTCCACGCGCAATATAACATTGCTTGATAGTTTGGGTTTCATGCTGCGGTATTACTTTATCAAACTTTTCCGTTAAAGCCTTTACTTGCATTCATAAGCATTGCATGTATATGCGGTAATCGGGCCTTTATGCATTAAAGGGATTGTCCAAGGGATATATTCCCCCTTTTTGGCTTGCCGGGGCCGGGAGAGAATCCTATGGATTTTCCAATGTTTTTGAAGCTTTTCAATTCCGCAGCCATCGCACTTGCGCTCGCACTCGCCACGGAACCGTGTTCGGCGCGGGCCTCGACCGCCGCCGCCCGGCAGCCTGAAATTTTCGAGATATGGAAGGGGCGCGAAATGCCCGGAACCGGGGCCGAAAAGCCGCTTGCAAAGACCGGCTCGGAGGAAAACGACACGCTAAGCTTCACAAACGTCTCCGTGCCCGACCTGGCCTTTTACAGGGCAGCCCGGAAATCCCCCGCGCCCGCCGTGATAATATGCCCGGGCGGCGCGTACGGGGGCCTCGCGTACGGCAAGGAGGGGACTCAGCTTGCGAAATACCTAAACGGCCTCGGCGTGAGCGCGTTTGTCCTGAAATACCGCGTGCCGCAGAACAGGCCCGGCGCCGCGCAGGACGCCCAGCGCGCAGTGCGGTTCGTGCGCGCGAACGCCAGGGAGCTAGGCATAGACCCCTTCCGGGTCGGGATGGCGGGATTCAGCGCAGGCGGCCATCTAACCGCACTCACCGCGTCAAACTACCGCAAAGACACCTATGAGCCGTCCGACTGCGCCGACAAAATGTCGTCCAGGCCCGACTTTACAATCCTCATCTACCCCGCCTATACGGGGCGCGGGGACCTCGGCCTCCAGCCCGAAATAACGGCAGACGCCTCAACCCCTCCATGCTTTATCGCCCAGACAATGGACGACGGCCACATAGGCGACGGCCTTGCGTACTTCCTCGCGATGCGCCGCGCGGGGGCCGAGGTGGAAGCCCACTTCTTCGACAAGGGTGGGCACGGCTACGGCATGCGCGAACGCCTCGAAAACACGCTCAAATCCTGGCCCGCGCTCATGGCAAACTGGCTGGAGGCAAACGGGATTTCCGGGGGCAAAGAGTAGAACGGCCCAAACGGGCTTTCAGAGGAGGGGCCATATGTCGCTTGAGTCTGCAAAACGCCACCTAGAAAAATTCGGGCTTGGCGCCAAGGTGATGGAGTTCGGAGTTTCGAGCGCCACGGTCGCGCTCGCCGCCCGCGCACTCGGGGTTGAGCCGGGGAGGATAGCAAAGACCGTCGCATTTTACGCCCCCGGAGGCGGGGCCGTCCTGGTGGTGGCTTCCGGAGACATGAAAATAGACTCCCCGAAATTCAAGCGCGTTTTCGGCGCAAAGCCCAAAATGCTTTCCCCCGCAGACGTGGCAGCCCTAACGGGCCACGAGCCCGGAGGCGTATGCCCGTTCGCAAACCCCGGGGGGGCCGTCGTCCGCCTCGACGTCTCCCTCAAGAGGTTTTCCACGGTTTTTCCGGCATGCGGAAGCGCAAATTCCGCGATAGAGCTCTCTTGCGAAGAGCTCCTGCGCGCCTCTATGGCCTCCGGGTGGGTTGACGTATGTAAACCCATAAATCCCCCTGCCGATTCCATCCAAAAAACGCAGGGCGGGCCTGACGCCCCCTAAAGCCTTCCAACAGCGCAGCCCGCAGACGGCCGCGCGGGAAATAAAAACGCCCGCCGGATTTCAAGGGCGGAAATCCGAAATTCCCCCGCGCGTCAGACGCCTTTTTTGAAATACGCGCCTCCCAAATTGCAAACGGCGTCGCCTTCCCCGCACCTAAGCCTTCACAGGGGGCGCGGACGCTTTTCCGGCACACCCGGCGGCCTGCGGACTTAAAATCCGCCGCAAACCCCTCTATTTAAAGGGTTTGGTAAAAAATGTTGCAGCGGTTTTTGGGGGGGCGCCGCTTTACATATCATATCCGCGCCAAAAGCGGGGAATGCCGGAGGGATTTTCCCTGCGGAATAGCCGCCGCAGACGGGCCCGGCAAGGCTTGGGACGCAAGGGCGGGAATCTGGGAGGCGCAAAAAAGCGCGCGGAAGTTTCTTCGCGCACGCCTGCATCATAGGTATTTATGAAAAATCAAAATGACAGGATTCCTACGCTTTCCGGCGCGGAGGACACGTATCTCAGGGGCGTCAAATCGGCCGCGCCTATTTTTGCCGTGAGGGGGGTCTCGCGCAGCGTGGCGGAAAACTCATTCTGCGAAAAAGTGCTTTCTCCAAGCGGGACTCGCAGGGGCTCCCCTGCCCGGATGCCGGCGTTTGCTCCGCCTGGGGCGCCGCATTGGAAGCCGTGGAAAACAATCACGGAGGCTGCGGCTGTAAGGGAGGCTGCCGCAACCTTCGCGGCCGCGCTCGCGCGCACGGCGCCCGAGAACCTGTCCCATAGCGTCTCGCGCCTGACAAGGCCGATTAGCATCTTGCGCCTCAGACCGGCATCGAACTCGCGCCAGTCGGATTCCGAGGGCCTTTCCGCCTTTTTAAGCCTGATTGCCTCTTCTATATTCATGAGTATTTTCAGAATGAGCAGACCGCGCCGCACCAAACCTAGTCGAGATAGTCCTTGAGCATCCCCTGCAACTGGCGTTTTGCGTAATGCAGCCTGCTGCGCACCGTGGCTTCCCTCGAACCGGTTATTTCCGCTATCTGCGCGTGGCTTAGGCCCTCTATTTCAAAGAGGACAACCACCGTTCTGTGTTCTATTGACAAATTCTGGAGAGCTTCGTTCAATTTTTCGCGCAGTTCGCCCAAGAGCGCGCTCTTTCTTGCGCCCGGCCTTGTCTCGGAGAGCTTTTCAAGCATTTCCGCCCCGGACAGCTCCTCGTCGATTTTTTCAAAGCTGAAAAACCTGCGGAGGCGGTTGCGCTTCAGGAATGTTATCGAGATGTTGACGGCTATCCTGTAAAGCCATGTGTAAAAGGCCGAGCACCCCCTGAAGGAGTTTATGTTTGAGAAAGCCTTTATGAAGGCGTCCTGGGTGAGGTCCATCGCGTCTTCACGGTTGGAAACCATGTTGTAGATGACGCTGTAAAGGCGCTCCCGGTACTTTTTTGTGAGCATGTCGAATGCGGCGACGTCGCCGTTTTTCACGCGCCCGACCATTTCCATGTCGGAATCCGCCGCCGTTTCTTCCCGCAGGGCCGAGGGGGTTCCGCCCAGCGCCATGCCTGTTTCCACCGTTTCCATCTTATATATAAACACTATCCCCCGCTGAATTTCAGTTTGCAAACATTTTCGCCGCCCTTGCCGAATTTTAACGCAAATAAGGAAATCCCGACATGCGCGCTCTTTTATGTAGACATGCCCATCCGGGGTTTGTCCCGCAAGAGGGCGTTTTTATCAGCATTTTTTATTTTTCTTGAAAAAATTTGCTAACAAAAGTTAAAATTTTTAAATGATTGGCAGCATAATAAACGATGTTCTTTGAAAAATTTCGGTTAACAAAATCGCCCATAACGGGCGGGTCGATTAGCGGAGACTAACAATGCTGACGATAAAGATTGCAGTAAGATTCCGCAAGCCAGCTAAATGGCTTTTTTAAAGATTCGCAAAAAGATTCTTATAAAAGGCCGCTCCCTCGCAGGAGAGAGAGTTCGCCCACCCGTGCTTGTCAAACAGTCGAACAAAAATAAAAGGAACTAACATGAAAACAGAATATGCAAAAGGCGAAAAAATCAGAAAATACAAGGCTTCAGAGTTGGGGAAATGGACGTCTTACAGCTCCGCAATAGACGGAGACCTCCTGGATGTGTTGAAATATGCCGAATACAAGAGTTTTATCCGTTCTGGCAACGATGCCCCTCGGCGCGGGCGAATGGGGGATTTCTTTGAAATCTTGAAGCCGTTTTCTCTTGATGAAATGCGCGCGATGCGCGACGCCGAAGTGGCGGAAAAAGAGAACATCCTTTCAAAGCTGCTTCCTGCGGAAACAGTGTCGAACTTTGAAACCGTTTCCGACGTAGGCAGTTTCCGAATCGGCGGGGAATTGGTGCCAAATTTTAGCGTAAACGGCTCAAACCGCGTGGAGGTTTGCAAATGCGACTCGGAGGCATTCGCTAAAGCCGATATAATAACAAGGCGGCAAATTTATAATACCAACTCGCCGCTGCGCATTGTGAAATTTGGCGCTCCGGTTTCGCTGGTCGTTCATTATAGCGATGCTGACGACAGCTTGGGGAGCATAACAATAGATAGTGCTCTGGGCTACGCGGTATGGTCGCGTCATTTGAAGGTGTTTGTAAAAAAGGAGGCATAATGGACGAGAAAATAAAAACCATAATCGAATACAACTTCCGCAAAGAAATAGAAAGGGCCCGGGCAAACTGCCCGGCCATCGAGAACTTCGCGACTCCAGTTTACAAGGACGATGAGACGCTTGAAACGTTCCGCCCTGGCGAACCCATGACGGCGGCAGAACACCACCGGGAAATACTCCGCCTCGCTGAGATTGCCAAGCGGGAATACGCCTTACAGATTGACCTTGTCGAAATTGACGCGGAAAATTACCCGAAGTGGCTCGAAGAGACCGGCCGCAAGAATAACGCGGCGACGCGCGCCATGTATATCAATTTTATGCTTGGCAACGACAAACGCGGGGGCCAGCGCAAGAACTGCGGCCGCAAGCCATTTTTGGGTAATAAATTAAAATACAAGCGCAAATCCGTCGCGGTTTCCTTTTCCCCGGAAGAACTGAAAAAAATCGACGAGGCGCGCGGAAAAGAGGGCCGCAGCGAATACATCCGGCGCAAGCTTGGGCTTTGAGCCCCCAGCCGCCCTTGTTTCAATGCGTTGCTTCCAATCCGCGGAGGCAATGCTTTTTGCTTAAAACATTAAAAAGTTAAATACTTTTATATCTGCCCTCGAAAGAGGCCAAAAAGCGCTGCAACACTTCTTCAACATTTTTTTCAACACCCTTAAAATAGAGGGGTTTGCGGCGTATTTTAAGTCCGCAGTATATGACGCGCCAATCACGCCCTTGCCGGGATGCGCCACCCTAACAGTGAGATAGCAACGCAGGACGGCTGCCTCGACGCGCATGCGCCGCCCGGCGTCAGGCGAGATAAACGGTGGGGTCCGACACCCCGGCTATCCTGAAAGCCTCGCGCCGCTCGCGGCAGGTGGAACATCTGCCGCAGTGCGCGCTCCCGCCGTTGTAGCACGACCAGGTTTTTGCGAAATCCACTCCGAGATCCGCCCCCAACCTCACGATGTCGGCCTTTGTCATGCCTATAAACGGACGCAGCAGCCCCACCCTGCCGTCGGAGGAAATCCGTATCGCCTTTTCGAGGGCGTCCGCGAACTCCACGGTGCAGTCGGAGTAGAGGGCGTGGTCGCCCCCGTGGGCCGCGTAAGCCACCGAATCGCACCCCGCCGCCATCGCGCGGGCGGCGGCGATGGCAAGCAGAATCATGTTGCGGTTTGGAACGACGGTGACTGCGATGTTGTCCCGCGCGTAATCCGCCTCGGGAACCGCAACGGAAGTGTCGGTGAGTGCGCTCGCCCCGAACACAGGGGCCAGGCCGGAGAGGTCGGCCGTAAAGTGGGGCACGCCGAGTGCGGCGCAGTTTGCGGCCGCCATCTCAAGCTCTACCGAATGCCGCTGGCCGTAATTGACGGAAACCGCCCCGGCCGCGCTCCCCTCCGAGGCGAGCTTGTAAAGCAGGACGGTCGAATCGAGTCCGCCGGAATATATTATCACGCTTTTCATGCAAAAAAATCCCAATGACGCGGAGGCGTCGTTTTTAAATTTACAAATTCGGATATTATCATAATCTTGCCAAGATATTTTTTTTAAAGGTCACTAATGGAAACACTCTTTCAGATACTGGGAAGCCTGGGCATATTCCTGTTCGGCATGAAGCTCATGAGCGACGGCTTGCAAAAGATGGCGGGGGAAAAGCTCCGCGCCATCATGAGCACAATGACGGGGAACCGCTTCAAGGGCGTATTCTCGGGGCTCGTGGTGACGAGCGCGATACAGTCCTCGTCGGCGACGACCGTCATGGTCGTAAGCTTCGTAAACGCCGGGCTTTTGAAGCTCCGCGAGGCGATAGGCGTCATCATGGGCGCGAACCTCGGCACCACCGTGACAGCATGGATTATCGCCTACTTCGGCTTCACGTTCTCGCTCTCGTCGATAGCCGTGCCGGTCGTGGGCATCGGCATGATAATCACCTTTTCCAAGAAGCCCGTCGTAAAGAATTTCGGCGAATTCCTGATAGGCTTCGGCTTTCTTTTCATGGGAATCGAGTTCCTCAAAAACGCGGTTCCCGACATAAGCCAGCACCCCGAAATATTCGAGTGGATAAAGTCCTACACCGGCTTCGGATTCTTCTCGGTCATCATATTTCTGCTATTCGGCGTCGCGCTCACGCTCGTCGTGCAGTCGTCGTCGGTGGCTATGGCAATAACCATGACAATGGCCGCGAAAGGCTGGATAGGCTTCGAGCTTTCGGCCGCAATCGTGCTCGGCGAAAACATCGGCACCACGGTCACGGCCATACTGGCCTCCACGACCGGCAACACGAACTCCAAGCGCGCCGCGATAGCCCACCTGTGCTTCAACGTCATAGGCGTGATATGGATGCTCTTTGTGTTCAAGTATTTCACGGCAATGATTGTGAACGTGGTGGACGGATGGTTTGCAGCCCCCATTGCCGCCGCGCAGGGGGACCCGGAAAAGCTGCGCCTCATAGGGCTTACGGAGAAGCTCGCGCTCTTCCACACCATGTTTAACGCCACAAACATCGTGCTTCTCATAGGCTTTGTCCCGCAGCTTGAAAAGCTGGCCTGCTGGCTCATAAAGGCCAAGCCGAATGAAAGGAAGGCGTCCTCGCAGGAGAGGCTCGAATACCTGGCCTCCCACTTCACCGAGATGGGCGAGCTGGCCCTCTTTGAAGGCCAGAAGGAGGTTGTCCACCTCGCCGAAATGTCCACCAGGATGTTCAACGGCTTCACGGACCTCTTCCAGAAGCCGGACGTCGACCTCAGCAGCCAGGTGAACGAGCTGAGGGGGCTGGAGGAGGACTGCGACAAGCTCTCTTACGCGCTCACGAACTTCTTTGTGCAGTGCACGGCCCACGACCTGAGCGAGCCCAGCACAAACATCGTGGTTAAGAACATGGTCATCATTGCCGAGCTCGAGGACATGAGCGACTGCTGCTACCGCCTGATAACCCTCGCCAGGAAGCGCTACCGCAAGCAGTTCAAGGACCAGATGCTCCAGTCGCCGTCGTTTGTCCAGTTCTGCGCCGAAATAGACCACTTCCTGCTCTACGCCCACCGCATGCTCCTCCAGCAGGCGGTCACCAAAAGCGACCTCGAAAACGCCGTAAAAATACGCGCCATGCTCGACAAGATACGCAAGTCGATACGCAAGGAGGTCATCTCCGCCATCGAGCAGGGCGGCGCCAGCGCACGCGGCGGCATACTCTTCATCGAAATCCTCGGCCAGTGCGAAAAGATAGGCGCGCACGCCATGAACATCCTCGAAGCCCTCCAGAACCCCGCGACGCTGTTTGCGGGCCCCAAGGGAGCCTGAGCCCCGGATTGATTAAAAACCGCAACAAATCCAGACGCATATGAAAGATTTCTACATAACAACGGCGATAGACTACGCCAACGGCTCCCCGCATCTGGGCCACGCCTACGAGAAGGTGCTTACAGACGTCATCGCGCGCCACAAGCGCCTGTCCGGCCGCAGAGTCAGGTTCCTCACGGGCCTCGACGAGCACGGGCAGAAGGTGCAGATGAGCGCCCGCAAGGCGGGGGTCTCGCCGCAGGAGCTGTGCGACGCCCAGGCCGAAAAGTTCGCCGCCATGTGCAAAACGCTCGACATCTCAAACGACGACTACATACGCACGACCCAGCCGCGCCACAAAGCGGTCGTCCGCAGGCTCCTCCAGGACCTGTTCGACAGGGGCGAAATATACAAGGCCGAATACAAGGGCTTCTACTCCGCCCGCCAGGAGCAGTTCCTCCAGGAAAAGGACAAGGTTGACGGAAAGTGGCCCGAAATTTTCGGCGACGTGACCGAAATCACGGAAGCCAACTACTTCTTCAAAATCGCCAAATACCAGGACTGGCTGGTGGAGTACATAAAGGGCCACGAGGACTTCATCTTCCCGCGCTTCCGCGCAAAGCAGGTTCTGGAATTTCTGAAGGAGCCCCTCAACGATCTGTGCATCTCCCGCCCGCGCGAGCGCCTCGAATGGGGCATACCCCTGCCCTTTGACGAAGGCTACGTGACTTACGTCTGGTTCGACGCCCTCGTAAACTACATCTCCGCCGCCGGGTACGGCACGGACGAATTTTCTAAATTCTGGCCGGCAGACTTCCACGTCATCGGCAAGGACATACTCGTTCCGCCGCACGCGGTTTACTGGCCGATAATGCTCAAGGCATGCGGCATAGAAATCCCGAAATCCCTGCTAGTGCACGGCTGGTGGCTCTCCTCCGGGGAGAAGATGTCAAAGAGCCTCGGCAACATCGTAAACCCGCTCGACCTTGCCGAGCAGTTCGGAACCGACCCCTTCAGGTATTTTCTCATGCGCGAAATGAACGTCGGCCAGGACAGCGACTTTTCCGCGGACCTCTTCCTCACCCGCTACACGAGCGACCTCGGCAACGACCTCGGCAACCTCGTGAGCCGCACCCTCAACATGACGCACCGCTACCGCGCAGGAACAATCCCCGCCCAGTCGGTGGACGAGGAGCCGGAACAGGCGCTCCGCGAGGCGTGGGCCCAGGCCTCTAAAGAGGCGATGGAAATGTACGACGGCATGCAGTTCCACACCGCCCTCGACCGCATATTCGGCTTTATCCGCGCAATAAACCGCTACGCGGAGCAGCGCGCGCCCTGGAAGCTCGCAAAGAGCCAGGACCCGCAGGACGCCGAAAGGCTCGGGACTTCGCTTGCGTGCATGTCCGAGGGCCTCCGGCTCTCCGCGACCGCGCTGGCGCCGATAATGCCCACCGTAAGCCGCAGGATTCTCGCGCTTCTCGGGATGCCTGAAGTCGCCGCATACGGCGGCCTGCTCGAATGGGGGCGCACCCTCGAAGGCTCCGCGATAGGCGTGCAGGAGATACTCTTCCCCCGCCCCCAGCCCAGAGAGTGAGGCGCGGAACTTCCCCAAAAACGGCGCAGCCCCAACGGCCGCGCCGTTTTTTTGCGCCCCGGAAATGCCCCCGCCCTTCCCGCGAGCGGCCCGCCCCGATGCCTGCCGGACTTCCGGCCTACGCGCGGGAGCGGGGCCAGGCGCGCGAGCTTTTTTGTTGCGCGCGGGCGCGCTTTCTGCAAGATATGCGCCCCATATGAAAAAGTCGTCCATACTGAAGGCGCTGGCTGCGGCCTCATGCCTTACGCTTTCCTCTTGCGGCCTCGTGCAGGAGTCCGCGAACAGCAAGTCCGAAGCCGACAAGTGGAAGTTCGGCATGGACCTTTCGTTTCTGGAAAAATACGCGGAAGGCGCCATAGTGCTGGGAGAGGGCGAAAGCTACGTCGCAATCAGCCCCAAACTCCAGGGGAGGGTGATGACAAGCACGCTCGGCGGCGACGAGGGATACTCCATAGGATGGATAAACCGCGACCTCATCGCCTCCGGCAATTCCGAAACCCACCTCAAGAATTTCGGGGGCGAAGACCGCCTCTGGATAGGGCCGGAAGGCACGGAGCTGTCGGTGTTTTTCGGCGCGGGGGACCTGTTTGTGGGCGACAACTGGAGGATTCCCGCAGACCTTTCAAAAGAGCCGTGGGAGCTCAAGGCGCGCACAAATTTCCAGGCCCGCCTCGAAAAGGAAGCCAACCTTGAAAACGCGAGGGGCGAAAAGTTCAAAGTCCGGGCGATGCGCGAAATTTCCTACATTTCAAAGGCAAACGCCGCAAAGATACTGGGCGTGGAAATTCCCGAATCCGTCAGGATGGTCGCATTCCAGTCGCTGAACCGCATAACAAACCTCGGCGAGAAAACTTGGAGCGCCGAAACCGGGATTCTGAACCTGAGCGTCATGTCATGCTTTCACGCAAACGCCTCCACCTACGCCTTCATCCCCTACAATCCCGGCGCGCCTGAAAAAATCGGCGGCATCATAAAGGACCCCTATAACGAGTCCGTCGGCGGCGACAGGCTCTCGATAGCCCCCGACTACGTCCGCATGCGCGTCGACGGCACAAAGCTGGGCGAAATCACCATGAACCCCAACCGCTCAAAGGGGATTATCGGCTCCTACGACTCCGAACGCAACATACTTACAGTGATAACCTACATACGCCCGGCCTCGCCCAAGAAATACCTCCCCGCAAACTGGAGGCGCACCAACGACCTGTTTGAGGGCGACGCGCTGAGCGTATTCAATAACGGCCCCGCCCATCAGGGGACTTTCAAGGCCGACAAGTTTTACGAAACATCGACCTACTCCCCGGCGATAGCCTTGGAGCCGGGGAAGTCGCAGCTTCATGTGCAGAGGATATTCCACTTTGAAGGCTCGGAATACGAGTTGGGCCTCCTCTCAGAAAAGCTTCTCGGAATCCCGATGTCGAAGCTCCGCCCATAGGCCCCCGGCCGGCGGCCAATCCGGTGTTAAAAAAACGCGGCCCGGGGCGGGTTTGCCCGCATTCCGGACCGCATTTTTTATGCGCGGCAAGCCCGTCTTCCCCGATTTCAGGCGGCAGAACCCTGGACTTGAGCCGGCATCACAGGCAGGGCAAATTTAAAATGCGCCGCCCGGCGCGCCGTGCTGCAAACGGAATATCGCACCATGCATCCCGCCGGCCCCAGTTATAATCCGCAGGCAAAAAAGCTCGGCCGCAATTTACCTAAAATCACTCAAGATAATAATGGCTGACGGGCTCCAGACGGCCGTCCAGCTCGTAAATGAGAGGAACTCCAGTGGGAATTTCAAGCCCCGGAATATCATCGTCGGAGATACGGTCCAAATACTTGACAAGCCCCCTCAGGCTGTTTCCGTGGGCCGCCACAATCGGGGTTTTTCCTGCCATGAGGGCCGGGGCGACCGCATCCTGCCAGAATGGGAGAACCCTCGCGACCGCATCCGCCAGCGACTCGCCCAAAGGCAGGGTGCGCGGATCGACAAGCGAATATTTCGGGTCTAATGCCGGCGACCTCGGATCGTCCGGTTTTATAAGCGGCGGCCGCACGGAGTAGCTTCTGCGCCATATCCTCACCTGCTCCTCGCCATACTTTTCTGCGGTCTGGGCCTTGTCTAGCCCCTGGAGCGCCCCGTAATGGCGCTCGTTCAGGCGCCACGAGCGGGTCTCCTCAATCCAGTCCAGGCCGCAGGCGTCCTCGAGAATATGGAGGGTCTTGACCGCCCGCTTCAATACCGAAACAAAGGCAGCGTCAAACCCGATTCCGGCATCCGAAAGGAGCCTTCCAGCCCTGGCCGCCTGCGCCTCGCCCTCCGGCGTCAAATCCACGTCAGTCCACCCGGTAAACCTGTTTTCAAGGTTCCATACGCTCTGCCCGTGCCGTATCAAAATGAGTCTCTTCATAACGCGCCCTTCAAATAATTTAAAGCCCGCTTCCAGAATAAAAAACGCGGAGCAGGCAATGATTATTTATCGCAAAAAATCCGCTCCGGTTTAGCGTGGCGGAAGAGGCGGCTACGGGCGCAGATACGCGCGGAGCCTGCCGTATTTGAAAAGCGGGTCGAGCGACTCCTTGGCGCGGCGCAGGTTTTCAAGCCCCATGTCCTGCTCCCGGTTCATGAGCCTGCCGCCGGCGTCCGCAATCGCGGCCGCCCCCTGAAGCACAATCATCTGCGCCGCCCCGTCGGCCTCCCTTAGCGACTTCTCAAAATGGACTGTGTACGTGCGGGAATTTACGGGGCTAAAAACCGACATGGCCACAATCCCGCTTTCCGGACAGCGCAAAATGACGCCGCCAAGCCCCAATTCCGAAAAGAATTCCCCCGCCCGCCTGAGTGGCTCGCCCTCGCCCTCCACGCCTCGCCCGGCATTAACCCGCAATGCGAAATCGACGGCTTCCGAAACGTTTGACGAATCCATTGGGATGAGTTCAAAGTCCGGGCAAAGCCTCAAAAACTGCCTGATGTGGTTGCGCTTCTTGCGGAGCTTGGGCCCGGAGGACTCCATTAGGCGGCTCACGGAATACAGATAATCCGAATCCGCCATATTCTGCGCGAAATCAAAATAAGCCGCAGCCTCCGGGAAACGCAGCGGGTAATCCGGCGGCACATTGTATATGAAAGACGAAGCATCGACGAGGCCCGAACGGCGGAATGCCCCGGCGAGTTCCGCGAGCTCGCCGGGCAGCGGGAGGTCCCCCATTGGGAAATGCATGAGGCGCGCGGACGGGTTGTAAGATACTGCGCGGCCGCGCCACTCCATGACGAGGGTTCCGTAAAGGGCGGCCCAAATGAATATGGTGGCAAAACAGTTTTCGCAGCCGTCGGACGGATTCACGGCGGCGGCGGCGTCAATCCATTCCCTGTCGGAAAGGCGAACCGGACGCAGGCCGGAAGTTCCGCCCGGAATCTTTTCCAGTTCATTCATAGATTTCCAATCGGAAAAAACCGCAGAGCCTAAACAAAGCCTAAACGGCTCAGACCGACACACCCCGCTCCCCCACCCCCTGCTGAATTTTGCAGGAATTTTACAGATTACTGCCTCCGCACTTCTGCATTCCATAAATACAGACGCAGACGGAGAATGCCAGTTTCCCTCCCGCAACCATCCCTCTTCCACCCTCTATTTCCGCATACAAATTGCGGAGGGAAAGGCGGCATTCCAAAATCCCCCCAGCCGACTAAATAAGATACACTCCCCTTGCCCTCTTTAAAAATCTATTGCCGGCAGGCATTTAAAGCTCCAATAAAAAAACGCCCCCATCCCCCATGACGCACATGCCCCCCGCAGGCAAACGTCGCTCGCATGGATTGGGAAAGGGAAAGCGGATTCCGGGATGAAATTCGCTTAGAAGATATAAGGGCTCTGCAAAACATAGCACATGTTCCATTTTCCGATTCCAGCCTTTCCCCATAAAAGGCGCCTTCCGAACGTTCGCCCCATCGGGCGGCGCGACACCCCTTGAGGGGGCGGATAATATTTTCAATTTTTCCAAAAAAATTCTTGCATTGCGCCGGCATATCCGTAAAGTTTGGAATCTTTATTAAATCCCGCTCAGGTGGTGAAATTGGTAGACACGTACGTTTGAGGGGCGTATGCCGTAAGGCTTACGGGTTCAAGTCCCGTCCTGAGCACCAATTTAAGTTAACGCTTTCCAGCGTTAACTTTTTTTGTTTTTAGGGCTTCAATTCCCTTACGGCAAAGGGATTAAGGCGATTCAAAATGTTAACACCCTTTCGTCATAAGAGCGTTTCGCGCTTTTGTTAAAATGCCTGTTTTTACTTGAAGTACCCCTATTTTCAGAGCTGAGTGTTAACAATTTATCAAGAACTTACGCAATTGAGTCAAGTGCGGTGGATGGCTTTATTTTTCTGTAATGCCGCTTTGATTCATAAATTTATGCAATGTTTGGCGGCTTACGCCGAAATGGCGCATTATATGAGCCTTGGAGCGCCTTTCCGATATGAGCTGCCGGATTTCGGTTTCCATGCCTAGCAGCTTTTCAATATCGTTGCCGCACGGGCGTCCGAGCTTTACGCCCTCGGCCTTTTTTCTTGCGAGCGCCTCTTTCGTCCTTTGGGAAATGAGGTTTCTTTCAATTTCCGCAGAAAGCCCGAAGGCGAAAGCGAGCACCTTTTCGGCGAGATACCGGCTGATTTCAAACCTCCGGTTTTCCGTCGTCTGCCTGTCGGAGCTAACCCTTATGTATGAATACGTCATATTGTCATTTTAACCGGTTTGAATTATAGTTTGCGCTTGACTGCCTTAAAAAAACATTTGAATCATTTCGACGTTTATTTTTAGGCCTTGTAATTTTAAATCGCAAATCCGCTAAAATAAACATAAGTCAACACAAAACCAACGGTTTACCTATACCAACACAGCTTAAAAGCGATCCCTGTTCAGAATGGTGCAACATTATCGCCATAAGCAAAACAGACGGGATAATATCATGATTGAATATACTTACAAAAGTATAATGGCATGCGGCGCATTTGCATTGTTTGCGGGAGCGGCATTTGCAGATAACGTCTATATTACGGACTCAAATATCGCGGAAGATCTGTCATATCCCTCGGATACGATAATCTTTAGTCCCTCAGAACAAACCGGGCCAATAGACTACTCAATATCTGCCGGAGTCACAGTTGAGGGCAATTATATCAACTTCAGAAGGGGCGGCAATTATACGGATGGCTATGTGGATATAAATTCCATAAGCATCGGCGAGGGAAGCACCTTGAAAGCGGCAGATAGCATCTCCATAGGCGACAATCTGGGAATGACTACTTCGACCGGTTCAATTTTTGACGCCGGCTATTCAATGTACGTCAACTCTTCCTGGACAAGCACGGGCGACACGGTAAACGCGGCCAAAGGTTTTTATCTGCAGGGAGGCACGCATACAATAAAAGGGCTAATGCTAAATGAGAGCGGCGGAAAGGACAGCCAAACCACTTTTTCAGGAAGCTCTGCGGTTATAAGCGACTCGACGCTGAACTTGCAGGGTAGGATTTATGTCCAAGGCGGCGCAAATGTGACGATTCAGAACTCCACGACAACCCTGAAAAGCTACGAATTGTCGCAGATAAGCGGAGGCGATCTCACTGTACAGGGCGGTAATTTTACCATAATAAATTCATACGAGTATTCTCCGAAAACGTTCAGCGTATCCAATGGGTCTCTCGTCATAGACGGCGCGACGGCCGACTTTAGAGGCGTAGTACTGTCAACAAGAAGCAGCAACTCAAAAGACGCCGTAATCACCCTGAAAAACGGGGCGGTTCTCGATGCAGGTACTATGGATCTGTATACGTATGATTCCAACCAAAAGACGACGGTTTTCAACATAGAAAGCGGCAGCACGGCCAACGTTGAAACGTTCAGCATGTATGGCATGAATAACCGCGGCGGCACAATCAATGTCAATGGTGGGACATTAAATGTATCAGACGGTTTTGTCCAGGCAGACGACAGCGGTTCGAAGGTCTTTACGACCAAACTGAACGTTACAAATGGAGGAAAAGTAGATTTGGCCGGTTCTCTCGACATTGCGTCGGCCACGGTTGACGGCGGCACCCTAATTGCGGACAGCATAATAGTCGGCGACGGAAGAAGCCTCTCTGTTGCGGGGAACTCCGTGATAGATGCCGACTTGCTTTCAGTGTTTGACACGGCTACGGTTTCTCTAGGCGAATCTGCCGAGCTCAACATATCGCAGCTTGAAGTTGTGCTGTCTTCGGCCTCTGTTCAGACTGGAACCGAATTTGACCTCGCTGATATATTCGGGGAAGATTCCAGCATTGTATTGGCGGCTGTTGACAATAATCTCTTGATGAGTGATATGGACGGCAACAAATATACGGCTACCGTAGGCGAAGGAAGCATCGTTGTTATAGGGCCTGCCGTTCCGGAACCATCCACATACGCGGCGATATTCGGCGCTATCGCCCTGGCTTTTGCGGCATATCGCAGAAGAAGATAGGGCGCAGTTTCAGATTTTCCCCAAGCGGGTCTTCAGACGAAGCCCCGCTTTTTTTGCGCGCATATTGCGGGAAGAAAACCATCCTTTAAAGAAGCGAAATGGCAGGCTGCGGCCTTTCTTGGGCGGGCGCCGCGAATCTTCCAGACAGGCGGATTTTCAAAAAAAACCGCCGCCCCGCTTTTTCCAGTTTACGCCGCAGCAAAAAAATAAAAATCAGCCCTCTCCGGACTTCTTTTTTTAAGAAATCCCATTGTTGCGCATGAAAATTTTAATATGGCGCGGCGCCGCGCAAACGCCATTGCCCTGAAGGTTTTCCAACGCCTCAAACTGCCCCTTTTCATCCCCTTCTGCCATCTTAAAAAGGAGCGTTTCCATCATGGCAAACCGCCTTGAAAAAACGCGCAAAATCTTGCACCCCTCCGCAAAAAAAATCGGTCGGATTTTTTTCCGCCCTCACAATAAAATTTTTAATTTACTATAAATAAAACAATTACGCATATCGCCCAAAACCCTGAGTTCGCCTTATCTTTCTTCCTGTTTTGGCGATATTACCCTAATGCATGGCCATACTGAAAAAACGCCGGCCGCCGCAAACCGCAGGCCGGAGGATCGCCGTTCATGACAGTCAAAAACATGTGTCAACATTTATAGGGTATGAAACTCTTTCAATCATATAAATGTGGCGTCCAATATAAAAATCAAAATATGGAATATCAATTATGAATACCTCATCAAAACCAATCAATAAAACATTCACCGCCGGCAAATGGATGCCGAGGGACCGCGAAACGCTGAACAACTGGCTGAAAAAAATCATGGACAAGGCGGACAGAAATCCCGCCCCGCTCAAGCCTGTTCTTGAAGATTTCAAAAGGTTTATCGAGACCAATCCCCAGGCCTACATGTTTTTCAACATGATGTTCGACCAGGTGCCGGCGGACAGGAAGCTCTCCCCCACCGGAGTGCCGCAAGTGCGGGACTACAAGCACATGCTCCAGCTTTTCAACGTCATAATGACGCACGCCCCGAGCTTCGACGAAACGGGCCTCGTAGGCTTCCCTTTCAACGCGATTCTGGACTGGTCGATGGCTACGACCGGCGGATGGGCGGGGTTTATCAACGACAAGGTGAACGTCTATTTGAAGGCGATTCTCGACGAATGGGGCACCTTCTTAAAGTCCAAGGAAAGCACCTACGTTTTGAGCGACGACCCCAAAAGCGGCTGGTTCGGCGCCGACGCCAAAAAGGCGATGCCCAAGTTTGACGAGGAGTTCGTATGCGACCCGTCCAAGCCATGCCACGGATTCAAATCCTGGGACGACTTTTTCATCCGCGAATTCCGCGAGGGCGTCCGCCCCGTCGCAGAGCCAGACAATGACGCGGTTGTGGTGAACGCCTGCGAATCCGCGCCGTTTGCCGTCGCGCGCAATGTGCAGCTTCTCGACAAATTCTGGCTCAAGGCGCAGCCGTACGCGCTCGAATTCATGCTAAATAACGACCCGCTTGCAAAGAAGTTTGAAGGCGGAACGGTATTCCAGGCATTCCTGAGCGCGGAAACCTACCACCGCTGGCACGCCCCGGTGTCCGGAAAAATCGTAAAGACCCAGATTGTCCCCGGGAGCTACTACGCCGAAAGCATGAGCGTCGGCTATGACCCGTCGGCGCCGAACGATTCCCAGGGATACATCGCAGAGCTCGCCACCCGCGCGCTGATTTACATTGAAGCGGACAACCCCGACATCGGGCTTATGTGCTTTGCGGCAATCGGCATGGCCGAGGTTTCGACCTGCGAAATTACGGTCTACGAAGGCCAGCGCGTAAAGAAGGGGGAACAGCTCGGAATATTCCACTTCGGCGGCTCCACATACTGCCTGGTTTTCGGGCCCCACGTGAATATCGAATTCGACCTGCACGGCCAGACTCCGGGAGTCGAAAGCTCCAACATCCTTCTCCACGAAAAGATTGCCACTGTCGGCCCGCGCAAGAAGTAGCGGAATGCGCCTGGCGCCAAAAGCTCAGGCTCGGGAAATCCCGGAACGCTTGAACGCTTAGATGCGATGAGAGCCGCCCGCACAGGGCGGCTTTTTTGCGTCCGCGCCAGCCGTCTGAGTTAAAGTTCCGGCAGGAACCCCGCCAAGGCCGGATTTTCATAAAAGGGGCTTGGATGGGCAAGGGAACGAAAAGCGGATTTCGGAATAAAATTCGCTTACAAAAAACAGGAAGCTGGCAAAAATAAGACGCGCTTTGCAAAGTTAATACATTTCTTCAAATAACCTATTTTAAAGGAACCCGGCTTGAGCGGAGAAAATCGCAGACGCCGCGGATTTGCAATCCGCAGTACATGCGGGAACGTACTGTTTTCCGCACGCCCCCGACGGACTTCGGCGCCATGCAAGCCCCCTCCCATTCTGCCGCACAATAAAAATACGCAAAAATATCATAAAAGACAGATGAATACATCGCTTTCCAAAAGGGCAGCCGTCAAAATGCCGTCAAAACGCCCCGCCCATAGACAACCCGCAGCCGTACAGGGAGCGCACGGAAAAACCAGGCACAGGCGCGCACCGCCAAAGCCGCCGCCTGAATGCGCTAAAATCTTAAAAACACGCACCGCACCGGATTGGCTGCCAGAATTGCAGCGACTCACGCCGCACCCCAGCAAACGGATTTTCGGCAGTTTCAGCCGGAAATTCCCCATTCCGCCGGAGCAAATCCGCAGACGGAAAGCGTTGCGGAAAATTTCGCCCGCCACCCCACCCTCCAAAGTCGCGCAGGCGACGAGAAATCGGTAAACCTTCGGGAAAATCCGACGATGAAAGTGCAATGGAAACAAAAGGCGATTTCAAAAAGGCGTCCGTCCTCAAGCTCGGCGCGCTTATAGCCTATTCGGATGGCGGCATCGTAAGCAGGCAGGTTATAAAGGGGGACGGCGGAAACATCACCCTCTTTTCGTTTGCGAAAGGCCAGGAACTGAGCGAGCACACCGCCCCGTTCGACGCGCTCGTACAGGTTCTCGAAGGAAGGGCGGAGATAACAATCGCAGGCAATCCGCTCGCGCTCGGCCCCGGGGACTACGTCATTATGCCGGCAGGCGTCCCCCACGCGCTCAAAGCCCGGGAAAACTTCAAAATGCTTCTCACCATGCTGCGGGCCTGAGAGCCAGATCCGGCCCCCCGCCCGCAGGCGCGCCGCAAAGGCTTAAAAAAGTTAAAATATGCAAAAAAGTCTTGACCGGAGAGGCCGGAAAACCGATATTTTATTTATATTTTAAATGTGCGGACTGCGCGAAATGCCGGTTCGGACAATTATTCTGCCCCCGTCGTCTAGGGGTTAGGACTCCTGAATCTCATTCAGGCAACAGCGGTTCGAATCCGCTAGGGGGTGCAGAAAAAATTTTTAAAGCCGCCGGATGCGATTGTCCGGCGGCTTTTTAGTGCCTGTCCGCTCCCGGAGCCAAGTATGCGCGTCAGGTTTTTTTAGTGCTTCTCCCCCCGCTTCCGGGACCTCAAAACGCGGCAAGCGGGCGCCGTTTGGGTTCTTTGTCCGGCAGATTCAGGAATGCGCCTCCGCGTCAATTCTCACTTTTCCAATCCTTCGGCGGACACGGCGGAGACCTCCCGGAGGCAAGCGCGGGAAACAAAATTCTGATGTTTCAACGATATGGCGACTTCGCCGCAGGAAAATGTGTGCGCCTTGGCATATTACTTGCCGGATGGGAAACGCCCGGCATATGCGCGCAAAAGAGTGCGGCGCAGATAAAAAATATCGCAGCCATAACCGCAGCCACATTGGAGGTGAAGCAACCGCTATCCGCCCATTTAGGAAAAGCTTCAAGAGCTGTTTTTAACAATTAAAAACTGCGGGCTCAAGGCAGGCGGCAAAGGCAAATCCCTGAGGAAGGGCGCGCCCGGCCATTAAAAATTCCAGTTTCAACGAATGCCTCCCGCTCCCGCCGTCTCTTCCAAAAGGCTGGCGTTTCCCAGCCCGCAAAACCCGGCGCGAACCTGGATAAAATCGCCCGCATCCGGCCCCGGCGGAGGCGCGGAAGAAACGGCGCTTCCCCTCCCCTTTCGCCCCTTGCAAGCCGCTTGCAGGGGCATTTTATTTCAAACCCGGCGGCGTTATCACAGTCCGGACGCAGGCCCCCGGAACAGGGCGGAAAACATTTCAAAATCCCGATTCATTCGGAGTGCCGTGAAAAATTCGGGGGCTCAAACCCGAAATCCAAGCCCGCTCCGAAGCCTTTAAATTCCCGCTATTTTCAGCAATCTCCCGCCCCCCCAGTCTTTCAAGCATTAAAAGGGAGGCCGAAAGCCGGGCAAAAAAAAACGGCGCGGGATGCCCCGCGCCGGAAAATTCCCCAAAGGGCGAAATTACTTGGCGAGCTTCTGGTCCGCCAGATTCTTGCGGACAGAAGACATGAGGTAGTCGATATAGCGGCTCGGCACATAAGGCTTGTTGCCGTCCACCATGGAGCCCTTGGTGTCGATGGATATGGAGCCCTTTTCGACAGTTATGGAAACCTTGGCGGTCTGGCGCGTGCCGAGGAACTTGGCCTTTATGGGGTTGCCGTCGCTTTCAAGCGCCCAGCCGCGCTGCTGGAGGGCCAGGAGCATGGCTTTCTGGAGGTCGTCCTTGGAGGAATCGAACCCGGAGAACTTGAGCGTCGTGTTGCCTGTGGCAGCCATTGTGTAGTCCTCGTTGGGAACATATACTGCGCATCCGGAGACCATCCCCAGAACTGAAGCCGCAAGGGCTATGATGAGATATTTTTTCATATGTTGCCTTTCAAAATTAATGCCGGAATCATAAAACAAAAATCCGGAGTTTGTCAAATTATCGCAATATTTTTTAACTGCGGAAGATCCGGAATGAAAGATGGGAATTTTCGCGATTCCGCCGACAGCTTTCTCCCTCCGCCCGGCGGAACGCGCAACGCTGGCGGGAACCGGGCCTGGAACGGGAGCGCACGGCCGGGCAGCTCCCGGACGATGGGAAAAGCAGAAGACGGACAGGCATGGATGCGTTCCAAAAGATGTAAAACCTGCAAGGCCGCCTTTTTGCCGCAGGGCATATTCCATTTCCCGGACGGATTTTACAGAAAAAATCCGCACTCCTGATTTCAATGAAAAAGGTTTGGGGAAAGCTTAGAAAACCAGCTTAAAAAGCGTGGGAAAACCGGCAAGCGTCCCCCAAAATTAAGGCTTTTTTCCAAAAGGTTCGGCCCCCTCAAACCCCTGCGGTGCAACACATCCATTCCCCATCCCGCGCCGGAAAAAAAAGGCCCCCGTGAAAAACACGGAGGCCGTCTGAATCCCGCAGAGGCGGAATTATTCCCTGCCGGAAGCGAGTTTTGAAACGAGGTTTGTGAGGAGCCTCTGCGCCACGGGGTCGCTCTTGGCGGCCTTCAGGCGCATTTCGCTCACTATCACGCGGCCCTTGCCGTCGTCGATTTCCAGAAGCGGGGAGCCGGAATACTGGAGCACGTCGGAGGGCTTGTTCAGATAGGCGTGTATCTGGATTTCCTCGGCGAGTTCGCGGACGTTCGGGTTCTTGCGGTCTATCTGGAATATTGCGGTGGATGCCAGCGGAACGTCGCGGCTGCCCTCGTCGGCAAACCACGCCAAATCCATAGGCTTTAGGCCGTCGAACGCCGCCGATTCCGGAATCTTGGGAACCACGATTTCGCCGCGCTGTTCGCGGTAGGCCGAAAGCTCCCCGCCCTCGCCCCTTATCTGGATGCGCCCGCGGACCTTTTCGGGGGAGGCCAGGGCGCCGCCCTTCCAGTCCATGGCGGCCCTGCCGGGGTTGAGCAGAAGCAGACCGCCGCCGTCTTTTACGAATTTTTCGAGCTTCGCCTGGGCGTCCTTAGTGCGCATGAAAGCGCCGAGGTCGGCAATCACGGCCACTTTCGCGCCGGAGAGCTGGGAGGCAGACTCCATCTTTTTAACGGCAAAGCCCGAGAGCAGGGGCGCATACTCGCCGCTCGGGTCGAAGAGCGCCACGGATGCGGATTTCGCGCTTCCCGCGTCGCGGGCCCAGTCGCGGGAGGCGATGACAACGTCGTAGTCGTTTTCGCTGAGGAGCTTTCCGTCCGCCTCAAGCTTCAGCACGATTTTGGCGTCTGCCCTGCCCTTGACGGCGGGAAGCTTTATCTTAAGCGGAACCTTTTCGTTTGCGTAGTACTCCACCGCCCCGATGTTTTCCTTTCCGGAGGCGAGCACATTCCCGCCGCTTTCGACGACCTGCCAGGTGAGGACGGACGGCGGGATGGCCTTGAAGTCCTCGGAGTCGTTTACTACGTACAGGTCGCGCGCAATCTCCTCGCCGGAATAGAAGTGGCGGCCGAAAAGCTCCAGTGAGACGAGCACGGGGCTCAGGAACTTCTTCAGGTTTTTGACGCCGAGGCGCGGCTCGATGGAATCCTTGAAGTGCGAGTCCTTAAACCACGTCACAAAGCCGAAGTGGAGGACGCCTGCCATGTTGTCGCGGTTCATGCGGCGGAACATTTCGCCGAGCTCCTTGGTCATGAACGACTGGCGTTCGAGGAAGTAGTTCGGGTCGTTGTGCTCAAAGGCGTAGTCGCCGATGAGGGCCTGCGGGGTGTAGTGGTTGAAAAGGTACACGCGCGAAGGCAGGCCGTCGTCCTCGTTGCAGTAGCCGGTGGACATCTCCTGGCTGATGAAGGGCCTGTCGGGGAGCGACTGGTTGCGGGCGAAGTTTCCGTTCATGAAGTGCATGAAGGACTCGTTGTACCAGCCGTGGTAGCGGTGGATGTCGTCAAAGTCCCCGTCGTCGAAGTTGTTGGCCTTCACCACGTCGAGGTAGTCCTGGTAGCTGCCCTCCTTGCGGACGTAGCCGGAGTCGGCGACTATCGGGCGGGTCGGGTCTATCTCGCGCATCTTCCTTATCATGGCGTCAACGATGGCCCACTTCTTTTTCAGCATCTCCTTGTCGCCCTTGTCGAAGATGGAAAACTTCATCTCGTTATTCACCGTCCAGTAGCCGATGCCCGGGTGGTTGCGGTATTTTTTGACGATGGAAGCCCAGTCGTTCCTCCACGCCTCAAGCAGGTTTTCGGCGGGGATTTCGCCCTTTTTAAGCATGAGCCACGGCCATATGCCCTCGACGGAGAAGATGAAGCCGACCTCGTCTGCGGCGTCCGCCCAAGCCTCGGTCACGGGGCCGACGTGCAGGCGCCCAACATTCACATTGTTTTCCTTGGCGAGGGAGAGGAACTTCCTGGCGAGCTCGCGGTCGTTGGCGCGGGCGGCGTGCGGGTAGTGGTTCGCGCCGCGCAGCCAGTAGGGATGGCCGTTTAGCATGACGCGGTTGCCCTCCACTCCGAACGTGCGGAACCCGAAGGTTTCGGACACCGAATCGACCGCCTTGCCGTTTTCCGAAAGCCGCACCGACACCGAATAGAGGTTGGGCTCGGACGGCGTCCAAAGCCTGGGCTCCAGCTTGGGAGTCTTGATTTCAACCTTCCTGGTCTCGCCGGGATTGACGGTCACGGACTGGTCGTTCTTCTTTGAATAGAGTATCGAGCGCTCCCTCTTCGGGGCGACGGTGTACGAAACGTCCACGGTCCTGGGCGCCTTGCCGTCGTTTGCGATTTCGACTTCAAATACGGCGGAGTCGAGAGCGGGCTTCACAAACACGTCGCGGATGCTGACGGGGTTCGTGACGACGAGCTTCGCGGGCTGCCATATGCCGGCTGGCGAAAAGTTGTAGAATGCCTTGGGGAGGGAGTTTACCATGTCCTCGGTTATCTCCACCGTGACGGCGACTTCAAAGGTCTTGTTCGTGGACTTCTTGGGAAGCTCGCGGACGGCCTCGACTGCGATGACGTTTTTGCCGGGCTTCACATACTTTGTGATGTCGCACTTGATGTCGCCGAACATGCCGATGTGCGAGCCGACCTGAGTCCCGTTTACAAATATCTTGGAGATTGTGGCGATGGCGTCGAAGTCCAGCTCGAAGCGCTTGCCGGAGATGTCGGAGGGCAGGTAGAGGTAGTTGCGGTACCAGGCCGCCTTGGTCTTGTCCCAGTCGAAGGTAAAGCCGAGGACGCGCTTGATTTCGGAGATGCGCAGCTTGTCGGCCGCAGTCTTTCCGCGCGCGGGCTCCTGGAGGTACGGGAATCCGGTCTCGCCGTGCAGCCACGCCAGGGGGGGCACCCACATGTCGGGCACGTTCATGGTGTGCCATGCGGAGTCGTCGGCGTCCAGGCCAACGGGCTGGGCGTCCTTTTCAAGCTCGTGCGTCGGCATGAAAAGCCACTTGCCGTCGAGAGACACCTCCGTGCGCGGCGCGGAGAGGTCGGAAACTTCCACGGGCTTGTAGGCCGCGCGGTCCTCGGCGCGCTTCTTCGCCTTGTCGGCGGAGGGCTTCCAGGGCTCGTAGGCCTGCTTGGGGCTCTTCACCTTGGCGATTGCCGCAGCCTCGCCCGCGTCGAGCAGGCGCACCTCGGCCTTCGAGAACTCGGCCGGCAGATAGGATTCGCCGACGCCTATGGACCCCTTGTCCCAGAGGGCGGTGTCGTCCTCAATCACGAGGCGCGGCTTGTCCTCGCCGTTTATGTACACATGGATGACCTTGCCGACAGTAACGACGCGCAAGTCGTACCATTCGCCGACCTTGGGCTGAAATTCGAGCGGGGCGAAGCCGAGGAAGCGCGCGTTTGCGTCGTCGGCGTAGCGGGCCATGTAGAGGATGTTGTTGTTGCCGCCGCGCAGGCCCACGGTGTAGCGGTTCCACCTGTCCTTTATGCGGAACGACACCCACGCCTGCACCTCCTTGGCCCCCTCGGGGGCGCGCATGCGGTAGGAATACTCGGCGTCGGCATACTGGCCGTCGTTGAAAAGCAGGCCGTCCTGCACGGTCACGCCGGAGGCGGACAGCTTCATTTTGATGTCCCCTGCGGTGCGCCACTGGCCCTTGGCGAATCCGGCAGGCACCTTGACGGCTCCCGCCGCCGCGCAGACGGCCGCCGCGGCCGCCGTTATCAAGCACATGATTATCTTCTTCATAATTGCCCTCAAACGTATGAACGCCACCCCCCATTTCAAGCAAATTACTGTAAAAATGAGAGCCTTTTGCAGGCTGCGGAAAAAATGCGCCGCCCCCCGCCGCCCGCATGCGCGAGCCGCCGGGCCCGATACAACCTTAATGCAGCCCGGAATTTACGATAAAAGAAGCTCACGTCCGGCAAACGGGCGCGAGGGGCCCGCACGCCCGCCGCGCTCCCGGGCAAAGAGAAAGAGCGCCCGCCCCAATGGATATCAAAGACAAAGACGGGATGAAAATCCCGCTCAACATAGCCCAGGACTTCATAAGCGAATGCATGAAAAAACGCGGGAAGAGGCCTCCCGCCCCGCAAACGCCCCGCGCAAAAAAGCTCGGGCCGGACCCGGCGCGGGGCAGGCTCCCGCAAAATCCGGACCGGACCTAGCCGCCGCCCCACCAGCCGCGCAACAATGCCGGCCCCTCATCAGAACGGGAAAAGAAGCGGGATAAGGACGGAGCTTGCGGCCATCACCGCAGCCGAGAACGGGACGCCGATTTTCAGAAAATCCGCAAAAGAATACCTGCCCGGCGCCCACACGAGGGTGTTTACCGGCGACGATATCGGGGTCATGAACGCGGTGGAGGCGGCGATTGCCACTGTCATCGCAAACGGATAGGGGGAAACCCCGAGCATGTTGGCCGCCTGTATCGCCACGGGCGCAAGCAGTATGGCGGTAACCGTGTTCGATATGAAAAGGCCCGTCACGGCAGTCAGCGCGAAAAGCCCGGCCATGACTGCCCTGGGCCCCATCCACCCGAGTGCGTCCAGAAGGCCCTGAGAAGCCATCTGCACCCCGCCGGTCTTTTCGAGGGCTGTCGCAAAGGGAATCATGCCGACAACCAGAAGGACGCTGGACCAGTGCACGGCCCTGTACGCGCCGTCCATGTCTATGCAGCCGAAGGCCACCATCAGAAGGCACCCGACAAAGGCGGCGGCGGCGTTTGGCAGAACCCCGCCTATCATCAGGGCAAGCATCACGGCGAGGCTTATGAGGGCGTAAACGGCGCGCCCGTGGGACTGCACGGCAAAATCGACCTCCTCGGGAAGGCTCAAGACGATGAAGTCGCGCGGCGAGCCCCTGAGGCCCTTTATGGATTTCCACGGGCCCATAACAAGCAAAACGTCGCCCATCCTGAGCCTCTCGCCCATTATGTCGCCGCCAACCGCCCTGGAGCTGCGCCTCAGCCCGACGACGCTCAGGCCGTACCTGCTCCTGAACCCTGACTCCGGAACGGTGGCGCCCACGAGCTCGGATTCCGGGGCCACGGCAATTTCAGCCATCCCGACTTCCGCACTCTTTTCCGAAAAATACTGGCCGCGCAGGGGTCGGGAGACGAGGCCCATTGCGGAAACCTCGCCGCGCGGGACGCCCGCTGCGGCGCGCATGTCGCAAAGCACCGCATCCCCGGCGCGCAGCACGGTTGAAGCCACGGGGTCCAGGAGGCGCACCGAGAGCCTCTCGCGGCGCTCTATGCAAACCGCGCTGGCGCCCAGCCTCTCGCGCAGGCCCGAATCCCTGAGGGGCTTCCCCGCAAGCGGAGAGGATTCGCCCACCAGGAAAATGCGCTCGCGGCCGGACAGGGCATAGTCGCGCACATAGTCGGCAAACGTCCGCCGCCCGGCGGAATCGGCCACCGGGGCGCGCCCCCCGAGGAAGCGGCGCATGAAGAGCATGTAGCACACGCCCATCGCAAGCACCGCGAGCCCGACAGGGGTGAAGCTGAAAAACCCGAACCCGTCAAAGCCCTCGCGCACAAGTATCGAGTTTGTGACCATGTTCGGCGTGGTGGCGACAAGCGACATCATGCCGCTTATGAGGCCCGCAAAGCTCAGCGGCATCATGAGCTGCGACGGGGATATTCTGAGCTTCCGCGAAACGGCGAGAGCTATCGGGATGAATATTGCGACAACCCCCGTCGAACTCATCACGGACCCCGTGACGGCCACCGCAACCATCATGAGCGCTGTGAGCCTGCCCACGCTCTTCCCCGACTTTTCAAGCAAAAACTCCCCCGCCATGCGCGAAACCCCGGTGCGCGAAAGCCCCTCGCCCACTACGAACATAAGCGCAATCAGAATCACGCTCGGATCCGAAAATCCCGAAAACGCCTCCCCGAAGCCCACTATCCCCAGGGCCGGCAGAAGCACTATCGCGCAAACCGCCACGATGTCGCCGCGCGGCCTGTTTAACGCAAAGCAGGCGACGCACACCCCCAACAAAACCAATACTGCGGCAAGTCCGTCCATAAAAAGCAAAGTCCAATATTTTCCAAAAACGCGGCCAGACGACGCGGGCGCCAAAGATGGCATCGTAAAAAAACCTCCGGACAGAAGGCCCCGGGCGGCTCAGATGAGGCTTGCAAGCAGCATCGCGTTCAGGACCGCCACAATTCCGCCAAGGACGAGCAGCACGGCGTTCGTCCTCGCGGAGTTTGCGTAGCGGCCCATGACCTTTTTCGACGAGGTGAGGTACACCTGCGCAAATACGGTTATCGGAAGCTGGACGCTCAAGAACATCTGCGAGACCACAAGGCCCTGAAACGGGTCTGATATAAGGAAAATGAGGGCGAGCGCCGGAAGGAACGAAAGACCTATGCCAAGCTTGGAGTGGATGTCCCTGGGCTGGTAGGCCTCGCCGAAAATACCGGCAAAGATGGAGGCCCCGGCGACGCCGGAAGTTATGGTGGAGGATATGCCTGCCATGAGGAGGGCCAGCGCGAATATCGTCCCGGCGTTCCCCCCGACAAGCGGCTCGAGAAGCGACTTGGCCTGCTGGAGCTCCGCGACCTCCACGCCGTTTTTGAAAAACGTGGCCGCAGCCAGAATTATCATCGCCGAATTTATCGCCCACCCTATCCCGATGGAAAAAATTGTGTCGAAAAACTCGTACTTGAGCTGCCGCTTTATGATGGACTCGTCCTCGAGGTTCCACTTGCGGCTCTGTATGACCTCCGAATGCAAAAACAAATTGTGCGGCATGACCACGGCCCCGAGCACGCCCATTATTATCATCATCGACCCCTCCGGAACAGACGGCGACACAGCCCCGCGCGCCGCAGCGGCCCAGTCGGCGTCCACGAGGAAAAGCTCGTACAAAAACGAAAGCCCTATCACCGACACGAACATGATTATCCACTTTTCCAGCCTGTGGTAGGCGTTCGTAAAAAGCATCGCCGTGCACGCCGCAACGACAATCACCGCCCCGGCCCGTATGGGGATGCCAAACAGCATCTCAAGCGCGATGGCCCCTCCCAGAATCTCCGCAAGCGAAGTGGAAACGCTCGCCGCCATGGCCGACCACAATACTGCGCCGCCCACCTTTTTGGGCAGGTACCTGTTCGACGCCTCCGCGAGGCAAAGGCCCGTCACAATCCCCAGGTGGGCCACATTGTGCTGGATTATGACAAGCATGACCGACGACAGCAGCACAACCCACAAAAGCGCGTACCCGAACTCCGCCCCGGCCGCAATGTTGGTCGCCCAGTTGCCGGGGTCGATGAAGCCCACCGTTACGAGGAGCCCCGGGCCGATATACTTGAGAATTTCAAGAGCCGCAGGCTTCGGCCTGTGGTTTTTCTTTAAAAAGTCGAAAATTTTCATGTCCCGGAATGTGTTTTTCGCGGAGATATGCTATCTTCGGCCCATTTTCGCAACAATAAACTCCCGGGCCGGGCGAAACGCCGCGCTGCGGCGGGGATTAGCGCCCCCCGCAAGCCCCACGCAAAAGCCCTAGGAAAGCTTGCGAACCAGCATGAAAGCCTCCGCCTCGCGCATGCCCACTATCGAGCCGCGCAGCGTGGCAAGGGCGTTGAGGGCCTTCACCGAGCGCGCGTCCGGGTGGATTTTAAGCTGGCTTTTGTAGGCCGAAACCGCACGCAGCTTCACGCTCAAAAAGCCCGTCACGTCGTTATAGACGTTCGGCAGGAAGCCGCCCTCCACAGAGTCTATGTTCCAGTGCGTCTCAGAGAGCGTCTCGTACATGTATATTTCCCTTATGTTGCGCCCGACGGGGGTGGTCGAGCGCGCGGCGACCTGCGCGGCGTAAACGATTATGCGGTGGTCCTGGTGAAGGTCGTTTATGAAGGGGATGTACATCACGTCGGGCTTCACCCCCTGAATCACCTCGTTTACGACGCGGTTTACCTCGTGCACGGGGCGCTCCGGCAGCAGCACGTTGGGAAGGTCCCTGAAAATAACATGGTCAGGCTTGACGCCGAGTATCTTCATGGCGGCCATGGTCTCCTTGCGGATTTCGGCCTTGTTCGGGCGCATCACGGGATGCCCTTCGGAAATCGACGTGAGGACGGCCACGAAAACCTCGTCGCCCCTGCGGACGTGCTTTGCCATCGTCGCGCCGCAGCCGAGCGTCTCGTCGTCGTTGTGCGGGGCGAGCACCAGAATGCGCCTCTTTTGCCTGCGTTTTGACATCCCCTACCTCCAGTTCTCCCTGAGCCACCCGGGCGTGCGCACAAACCTCACAAGGCCCTTCAGCCCGGAGACCCTGCCCTCCATAGCCTGCGAAGGCGTGGGGTTGCCGTGGAACACCACCATCTTGGCCCCGGCCGGAAGCTTCGGCTCCAGGAAAAGCCCGAGAAGAAACGGGCGCATGCAGTTGTATTTGAAAGAGGGCATCCACTTCTCCGGCCAGAACGAAAGCCTGCCCCTGGAGGAGAGGTAGTCGCCCACATAGGCCTGCTCATGGCGGTAGGAGCTTTTGACTTCGGAGATGTTATTTATGAAATTGTCGTATATGTCGGCCTCGCGCCCGGCGTCGAAACGGTAAACCCCCGTCTCGCCCACGCCGTGCTTCTTTGACGGCCTCCAGTGCTTTATCAGGATGACCTCGCCCTCAAGCGTGAAATAGTCGTCTATATTGCCGACGATGACCGTATCCAAATCCAAAAACAGCACGCGGCCCTCAAGGTCGATATCCTTCTTGAAAAGGGCGAGCTTCCTCCAGCCCCTCTCCTCCGGATCGTCAAACCCCATCTCCGGAAGCGGACGGGCGTCAATGGCCGGATCCAGCCCCTCGGGCGCGTCGGTGTAGCATATGAAGGAAAACGGAACCGTGAGGTTGCGGCGCGACATATTAAAGAGCCTGTTTACATAGTCGGGACCGTATTTCGTCCCCCACTTCATGCAGACAACATTGTATTTTAAAGCATTTTCACTCATATTACCGCCTGTTGAATCCGCCGGAAAAACGGCAGACAGCCGACAAAAAATACGCCAGCCCCGCAGATTTCCCCCGGCAATAATGAAAAAAAGCCCTTTCAAATCCAAAAGGTCAAGAGTTTTGTAAAAAAGCGCCCAAAAATCCCATGCGCCCTTAAAAAAATCCCCCAAAAACCCTCCCTCCTCCAAAAGCAGGGGCGAAGCCCCTGCACCTGGGAAACTTCGTTTCCCGAGGGGGCCACGCCCCCTGCGGCGCTTTTTGCTTCCGCAAAAAACTCACGCCGCTCCCCCGGAAGCCACCGAAAGCCAAGCGAATGCAAAATATTCGTGCGCTCGCTTGGCTACATTCATTCCAAGGGCGAAGCCCCTGCACCTGGGAAACTCCGTTTCCCGAGGGGGCCACACCCCCTGCGGCGATTTTTGCTCCCGCAAAAAACTCGCGCCGCTCCCCCGGAAGCCGCCGAAAGCCAGGCGGATGCAAAATATTCATGCGCTCGCTTGGCTACATTCATTCCAAGGGCGAAGCCCCTGCACCTGCGAAACTCCGTTTCCTGAGGGGGGCCATGCCCCTGCGGCGATTTTTGCTTCCGCAAAAACTCACGCCGCTCCCCCAAAAGCCGCCGAGAGCCAGGCGGATGCAAAATATTCATGCGCTCGCTTGGCTACATTCATTCCAAGGGCGAAGCCCCTGCACCTGCGAAACTCCGTTTCCTGAGGGGGGCCATGCCCCTGCGGCGATTTTTGCTTCC
>ERZ1026946.55-NODE-55-length-60619-cov-38.190311_pt1 | contig 60619 bp, 45 predicted proteins | sample MGYA00519460_ERZ1026946 | MGnify/ENA primary metagenome ERZ1026946 (study PRJEB26926, sample SAMN06164620) | human gut metagenome | biome: ENVO:00009003; feature: ENVO:2100002; material: ENVO:00002003 | host: Homo sapiens | place: USA | collected 2012 ...
CAAAAGTGTATTTTATAGTCTTTTTTAATAAGTAAACGTTCCGTTTAATCTAAGATGCTCGCGCATCTTGATACGATGTGCGCCGCCCGGGTCCGGGCGGCTATGAGTTTATCTTACCGCATTGCCTGAAGGCAATGGCTTGATGGAATAATCGAAATGTGCACCGGGTTTGTATAATCGAGAGTAAATTTGCCAGTCTCTCTCTCATAAAGGCCCTGACATAGATGATGAAATGGAAAGCGGCTTTCGGAATGAATTTTTACGCGGAAATGAAAGCCCGTCTTGCCCGCCGCGAAACTCCGCCTGATTTTCAGTTTCGTTCGGGCCATTTCAGCCTGTGTCGGCCTTCAAATATATTCGCCCGCTAACTCCCTGCCGAAATCTCCAGGATTCCACAGAAATGGAGGAATAACTTTTACCCCACTGCGCGAGACAATGCGAGATTCTCCAATCATAAAAAACACGCTTTGGAGCATAGAGCGCAAATCCGTTTCGCGACTCTCCCCCAGGCTTCAATCTCCAGATGCGCGCCATATCGCGCGCCCCGCCCGCAGCATACGCCAGCAACCTGCCCCGTTTCACAGGCTTCCGGATAACTTCAGAATCCCTTTGCGATTTCACAAATTTTTCCGGCCTCCTTCGCAGAGATCTGATTTCCGCCTTTGCGCAAAATCAGCCCACCGCCGGACTGCACAAATTCTCTGGATATGAAACGCCAGAAACCAGCCAATTCCATAGCGCCGAAACAGTCCGCCACCATGCCGCCAAAATTTTCCGCACAACGAAGGCCGGTTTTTTCGGCATAGCGGGCCGGGCAAAAAAAATCCCGCAAGCCTGCCTGCGGGATTTTTTTTGCGTTTTTGGAGACGATGAGGTTCGAACTCACGACCTCCACAATGCCATTGTGGCGCTCTTCCAACTGAGCTACGTCCCCTTAACGAAAGTTTTAAAGCATGCATACCTTCCGCCGCGCGTCAAGGATTTTGTTGAAAAAATTTAATGGCAGCCTGCAAAAAGCCCGCTGGAAAAGCGCATCCGGCAAATAAATGGTGATTTTACTTGAAGTTGTTCCGATTTTAAAAAACATTTGCAGGTTTGAAATGGACGATTTTTTCTCTGACAATTTTTTCGGAGCATCTTCCGATTCCGGATCGAACCGCTGGTCCGAGCGCGACTGGGTGGTTTATATCAGGCGTTCGGAGGCTGAAATAGACAAAATCTCCAGGCTCTACGATGAAAACCGCAAAGCGGGCATGTCGCTTGAAGACATAGCCTCCATGGGCGGCTGGGACATCTCCTGCTATAATTCGGACGCGCTCTTTTCCGAAATTTCAGCCCCGGAGTTTTCAAAGGAGCCGCTGACACTCATAAACCATCCGGTTTACATAGTCTCCCGCGCCCTCATAAAATCGCTGGAGGGAAGGCTTGAGACTCTCGTTCTTGAGGCGGAATGTTCGGCAAAAACCGTCTGGAGCATATCAAAGGCGGTGCACAAGACTTCCACCCTGATAACTGTCGCCGTAAACTCCACCGACCTCGGCGAGGACATGCTTGCGCACTCCTATTACAAGTCGGCAATATTCTGCATGAATTCCGTTCTGGCAGAAATCGAAAAATTTGACACGCATTCGTCCCCGCGTTTGGACCGCGTAAAAGACGCCGCCGTAACCCTGGTATTCGATTTGCGCCAAATGTGCCTGAATCTTTCCTAGGTGCTGCGAGGCCCCGCTTTTGCCGCCTCCTTCCACCGTCGCGACCGCAGGAGGCGAAATAAAAAAGCTCTGCCGCCCCCCAATTTTTGAATGCCGGGATGGGCAGCATGCGCGATTTCAAGCGATGGAAAAATGCCAAACGGCATTGCGGCAAACTCCGCTTTTTAAAAGCGGGCGCAGGGTATTGAGTTCAACTTTGAAGCCATTGGTTTTTAAAGTTTTCGCGCCCCCAAATGAAGAGGAATTTTGAAGCGTTTTCCTAACTGCCGCCGGATTCTCCGGGCCGCCCGGGCTGCATGCCTAGCTTGAAATAAAAAGGCCCTGAAGCGGAGTTTAACGGCATCAAATCGAAAGGGCCATGCCGCTTATTGTGCGCGGCGCGGACGCATTTGCTGGCAGAACGCAAGGGATAATACGGATACGGTGCGACATCCGTTGCGGCGATTTCTGCCACACACTCACATTGCAAATTTAAAATCAGCCAGAAAAGGAATTCTTAGCCCCAAACCATAGAGCGCTTAGAAAGCTCCGCTTTTCAGCTTGTAAAACCGGATGCGGGTTTCAGGCATATCATAAAAAACTCTTCCGCCTCACCCCGCATGCTCGCCAACTTGGAGTATTAAAACGCCTGTCCGTATAAAAAATGCCATCTTTAGAGGATTTATAACTGCAAGGATTTCCACTAAAAAACACACATTCCACAAATCCCCCAATCACGGGCTCTTTAGAAGGGGCTGGCATAGATAACTGCCCCGAAAAAAAACGAAAAATCAGGCGGCCTTTCGCGGCAGCTCAAGCGGGGATCCCCCCTTCTTGCAAAATTTCATCCCCCCAATCCGCTTTCCCTTCCCTTATCTATGCCAGACCCTTTTGCAAATTCCGATTCACACAGCGCAATATGCGGAGGCGCAAATTCATGCGCAGTTTGACTTATGCGAACTTTGAGCAAAAGGTAAGAGACTGCACCCCTGTCAATTGCCGCATCTGTATAAAATTGCCGTTAAGGATGCAAAACCCCATCCCGCCGCTAAAAAACTTGCAGAATTTATCGGGACGATTGCAGAGAGCAAATCAAACCTATGCTGCTGCCTGAAATACCCTGGATTCACGCATTTGATGCACCGCAAGCATTTGCGCCGTCGCCTAAGAAGACAGGCGCAATAACAATCTGAAACTCCAAAAATATGAGCCCGCCTGTCCTTCAAAATCCCGTTTGCAAACCAAAATAAGCAGAGGTCCCTATAAGGTAATAGATACTCGAATGGAATGCGGCCCAATATGCAATCTTACACTATGCCGCCGCCGCAAAGCCTTATAAAAGATTCCAAGCCCCATCTCCGCCCCATATTGCAGATTGATATTCAATGTAAAAAGATTTCCGAGATTGAATTTCCAGCCGCCGGCCGGAATACGGTTCAAGAAGTCGCCCCCCTGGTTCCAGCCCTTAACGGCGCAAAAAAGCGGGAATGGTTTCCCATTCCCGCCAAATTTTCAACTTTCCTGAAGCTTATTCCGAAACGGTTTCCGCTTCGGCTTCCAGAGTCCTCTGGATTGCGCCGCTCGGGGCAATCACGACGGGGTTCTGGAACACGCTGCCCGGGCGGACATCGCCAACCTGTTCACGCGAGAGGCTTCCTCCCGGGGAAATCTTGTTGGCAGTGACGAATATCAGGAGGTTCTTCTTCTGACGGGTTTCGCCCTTAGACTTGAACATGCGGCCAAGGAGCGGAATGTCCTGGAGAACCGGAACGCCGTCGTCGATGGTCTTAACTTCTTCGCGGGTCAGGCCGCCCAAAACAACCGTCGCACCGTCGAACACCGTGACCGAAGTATTGACTTCGCGGACCGAGAAGACCGGCTGGACGAATCCGGAGGGAACAGTAACCGTGGTGCCGGAGGATATAGCGATGGCGACGCCGCCGTATTCCATGAAGCCTTCAAATTCCGTAACCTTCGGGTTCATTTCGAGGGAGATGGAACCGTCTTCTTCAACACGCGGGGTAACGTCCATAGTGACGCCAACGTCGCGCTTGGTGAAGTCCTGCGGAGTACCCGGGGTGATAGTAACACCTGCGGAAGAGCCGTATTCGCTGTTGGAAGAGCCGGTGCCGACATTGGACTGAGTGTCGCCCCAGGTCGTCGGGTAGAGCATTTCCTGAGCCACGGTGATGGTCGCCTTGGAACCGGAAACAACCGTAACCTTAGGCGCGCTCAAGAGGTCGCTGCCCGTCTTCTGTTCGAGGGCGTTGACCACGAGGTCGACATTGTAGCCGTTTATGATGCCCAGAACCGTATTCACAGTGTTGGAAGCCTGCGAGGCGATATTTATCGTCGAGGGCAGGTTCGGAACATTCTGCGGAATCTCGCTTGCGTCGGTGGAAGTGCCGCCAGCGGAGTAGGTTACATTGGTTATCGTAACCGGCTGCGAAGAGGTATTCGGAGCGAACGTGGTCGCAAGGTTGCGGTTGTTGAGGCCAGAAGTGGAAACCGTACCATCGGCGAAGGAACGATCCATCGTGCCGAACAGCTTGTTGCCGTTGTTGGCGTTATAAACCGACCAGTTGAAGCCGAGCTCCTTGAGGGTGCCCTGGTTGACTTCCATGAACTTGGCTTCAATTTCAACCTGGAGAACTTCGTTGTAGCGGAGAAGTATGCGGCGAACCCTGTCGATGTTGCGGCGGGAGTTCGTCACCCAGAGTTTCGTGCCGTCGTAGGCGAGGCTGGCGCCCGGACCGAAGTCAACGCCGGCCTTTTCGAGGAAGCTCTTTATCTTCTGTTCGCTCTGGTCGGATTCGCCGGAGGAAGCGGAAGTGTCGGCAGAACCGAACGGGTCGTCGCTCGCGGTGGAAGCGCCGCTGCTCTGGAGGCCGATCATGCGCGTAACCGTTGCGGACGAAATCGGGAAGTCGAAGGTTTCAAACGAGTCGGTGTTGCGCGACTTGGTGACAACGATTGCGCCGTCTTCGGTGTCGTACTGGCAGCCGACCTGCTTGGTCACGAAATTCAGGATCTGTTCGAGGCTGAGGTTCCTGACGGTCAGGCTGACATTCTTGGCGTCGGCCACGTCGCGGGCGATGATGTTGACACCCTTGGCGCCCTTGGTGTCCTTGTCATGAATGATGGACAGTTCCGAGAGGGTATTGAGTGCGTCGGAGAGCGAAACGCCCGGTTCCGGGAAGCTGACTTCCGGAAGGACAATCTGCGTGAGCTTGGCCTTGAGCGGGGAAACTTCCGGCCCGTCGATCTGGTTCACGTTGCTTGCCGTGAAAATCTGCGGACGCTGCCAGGCGCGGTTGACTTCGTCGAGCATGCCGCCGCGGGTTTCGACATAGGTGCGGTTGCCGACCTTGTCGAGCTTCTCATTGATGAGGGAGAGGTACGCCCTCGCCTCAATGTTGTCGGCGTCGAGGGTTTCAACGGTGCGGTAGGTGGAAATCGCGCCCTGGTAGTCGCCGTAAAGGTACTGGATGCGGCCCTTGTCAAGAAGCGTGTTCACACGGGCCTGGCGCTTGACGTAGTCGGGGCTGACGTCGGCGAGGGTGTGGTTGTACGGATTCTGGTCCATCTTGTCGATTTTGGCGACGAGATTCTGGCCGGCCGCAGCATTTTCCTCATTCTTGGCGTATTCGGCGGCGAAAACCTTGGCATCTGCCATGTTGCGGTTTTCGGCGGCGATTTTCGTGCGCTCGAGCGCGATGCCGGCGCGGGCCTTGCGGATGTCGGCGCGCACGCTGTCGGCGCGGGAAGTTTCGGGCAGCTTGCCTTCGGCTGTGTCGAGAAGAACGATGGCTTCCTCGTAGCGGCCGTTATCCTGCTTTTCGAGGGCTTCGAGGATGAGGCCGTGGGCCGCGCTTATGCTGAGATCCTGCTTGCGCTGGGCCGCGAGCATGGCGGCATCGACGGGGTCGGAGGGAACCTCTTCCGCAGCGACTTCGGCTCCGGCTTCGACGGCAGCGCCCTGGGCTGCGGCTTCGGCCTGGGCCTTTGCGGCAGCTTCGAGCTCCGCATTCACATCAGCGAGAAGCTTCTGGACGCCCTGATCGTTGGGAACGATCTTGAGCAGCTCTTCCAAAGCCTTCTTTGACGCCGCGAAGTCTCCGCTGTCACGAGCCGAAACAGCGGCCACCATTAGGCGTAATTTTTCCTGCGTCTTGTCTGCTTGAGCAGCAAATGCAGAAGATGCAAATGAGATGCAAGCAACAAGCGCCGCCGCGATAGCGACGTTTCTATGCGATTTTCTGTTCTTCATATTATGGTTAATTTGAAATTAGTGAATTAATATATAAACGCCCGTTTTAAAATTTTAAAGCTTTTTTTTCAAAGCGGGCGAAGTTTCTGCCAGTCCCAATCAGTTATTTTACCTTTGTAAACCCATCCTTGCTTAATTTTATAGTCTGAGAAGGCGGAGTCACACCCTTGGGGGATATCTTTTCAACGACGACGCTCTCGTCCTCGAAGTTCAGCTCCTTCACGGTGTACTTGCCGGCCGGAGACTCGAAGGTGTCCCCCACCGCCTTGATTTCCCACGCCTTATCCTGTCCAGAGTCGGGCAGAAGGGTCAAGACGCGCTTCTCTTCGAGAAACGTGGGCTTGTCGGAGAAGATTTCGACATTGCGCCCCAGATTCGCGTCGTGCAAAACGACGCGCGTCGTGTGGGTGACGATGCCCTTCTCTTCGTCCTTCTCGCTCTTTTTCTCGAAATTTACAACCTTAATGCCGGACTTCATCATTTCGCCGGTCATCGGCTTGCGCACGGAGATTTCCTCGTTGAGCTTGCCTATCATGGAATAGTTGTTGGCCTCGTCATAGAGCTGAACCATGACTTCCTGATCGGGGCCGATGAAATATCCCTTGTACTTTATGGAATAAGGCTCGTTTTTAACCGACCCGAACTTGAAGCCGAAAGTCTTCCTCATGAGGGTTTCCTGGAAGGGAGGCTCCACAATGAACTTGCCGTCGGAATCCACCCAGATTTTGGGGGAGGTGAAAAGCTGGTAGAGCCACAACCCCTCCTCGTCCTGGGGCTTGACGCGCGCCCAGCTCTTGGATTCGAGCTTCAGCGAGGGAACATCGACATTCTTCCACTGGTCGCCGCCGGAAGCCTTTGCCAGAGCCGCCTTTGCGGTATCCTCCGCGGAAGCGACATCGCCCTGCACCTTGAGGAAGCAGGCAACGGATGCGCCGACCGCAAGGAGAGCAACGACGAACAAAATCTTATCGTAATGCTTTTTCATCTCAAATTACTCTCCTTCCTTTTCGCCGTCCTCATCTTCCGCCGATTCCGGAGCGGGGGCGGCGGGCTGGGTCTTGTCAACTTCGACGTATTCTATTACAAACGTGAATTCCGATATGTTTTCGGACACCACCGGATCCTTTGAAACGGCGGGCTCTTCCGGAACCGCAGCCGCATCGGAACCTTCCGAAGGCGTATCGAACGAGAATTCCGGAGTGGAGGCGGAAGCGGCCGCCGGAACCTGAATGAGGGAGCCGACATAGGGCTTAACCTCGACCGAGCGGACGACAAGCATGAGGTCGAAGCTGTTGAGCTCGGTCAGGAACCTGCGCATCGTTTCGGTGTAGCCGGTGAAAACTATCTTGTAGCCGAGGGCGCTTATGCTGCCGGGCTTGCGGGACGTTATGAACTGGTCCACCTTGAAGGTGTCGCCGGTATTGACGGAGCGCGTGGCGCGCGCGGTGCGCGTGCTGCGCCCTGTTCTGGCCGCCGGCTGGAGGTCGGTTTCCTGCGGAAGGACCTCGCGCTGTATCGAAACGATGCTCATCGGCGACTTGTCGGGCTTTGAGGCGTAGAGCTTGCCCAATATGTAATTGAGGATATTGGCCTGCTTCCAGATTGCGCCCACGGCGTCGTCCGACGGCGGCTTCGCGTTGGATTCAAAATAGCGCTTGAAGGAGAAGTCGAAGTTTTCGGGGATGATTATGCTCTTTTCCGAAGCTTCGAGGCGCCACTGCCCAATCATGGAGCGGAGATGCTCGACGAGGGCGTAGCCTTCCTTTACCGGGCAGGGGGAGAGAATCTTGGAGGAGTCGCGGCTCAAATCCTTGTCGAGGATGTTGAGGCGCTCGTTGAGCGCGGCCAGATTCGCGTCGGCAGCCTTGAGGCTGGCCTCGCCCGGGTCGCGCCCGATTGCGGATTCATAGCGGCTGCGCGCCTTGCGCTCATTTTTTACCGCCTCTTCGTTCTCGCTGAACAGCACTGCGTCATACACAATCCCGCCGACGAAAACGGCGAGCAATAGTATGAAAAGCGCAGCGAAAATGGGGTGCTTTTTGAAATGTTTCATACTGAAATTATATTGGCTTGTCGGGGTTTACAACCAAGGTGAAGTTGAACTTCAATATCCTCGGATTCGAGTTGTCGGTGCGGACATCGACGAAATTGTCGATAAACTCCGACTCCTTGAAGGAGGTGAGAAGCTCGGTAATGCGGGAGACCGCCGCGCCGGAGTTGAAAAGCTCGGGGTTTTTGGCGTCAAAATCGCGCAGAAGCAGGCGGCCCGAAAGCTGGAGCCTGTAATCGGGCTTGCCGGCCTTGACGGAACGGACGACCTTCATGTCGTCCAGCCAGACATCCTTGGCGTCGAAGAGGCGCTTTTCAAAGTCGGAGAAAAGAGCTATCCAGTTGGCCTTTGACTTCGCAAGAACCTCGAGGTCGCCAATCTTGCTGACGATGGCGTCCACCTGAGCCTTCTTTTCGGCGAGCTCAAGCGCGTTCTTTTCGAGGGCCGGAGTCTTGGCGCGGAATTCGTCGGCGAGGGCCTTGTTTTCCGAAATGGAATCGCTGAGTGCCAGAAACGGGGGAACGACGGAGGCGGCGAGCACCGCGGCGCCCAGCAGGAGCACGGGCATCTTGCGCTTGAAATTCACGGCCTCCGTTATGTGCTTCGGAAGCAGGTTGACGCCCACCGAATTGGGCAGAACCATGCGCGCGGCCTCGCCCACGAGCTCGCTCATGTGGACCGAAGAGGCCCTGACGAGGTTCGCATCGACAGAGGGCGCGACGGAGAGGCTGGAAAGCACGTCGAAATACTGGACATCCACCTGGAGCTCCTCGCAGAGGTAGTCGGCCAGCCCCGGAGTCAGGGCGCCGCGGCCGGCGAGGTAGAGCTTCTTGGGGTTTTCCATCCCCGCCTTGCGCTTGTAGCTCAATATCGAGCGCTTGAGCTCGGTGGAAATCCTCTTTGCTATGGAGCGGATGCTGTTTTTGAGAAGTTCGGCAACCGCGTCCCCGGATTCGAGCTTGGAGGGGTCTTCAAAGAATGAGCGCTTTATGGACTCGGCCTGCATGAAGCTCTTGCCGAGGTTGTCGCTTATCGACTGGGTGATGGAGTTGCCGCCGATGGAAACGCTTCGGACGAAGAAGTCTTCCTGCGAGCGGGCGATGATTAAGTTGGAGGCTTTCGCTCCGATATTCAAAATCATCGCGTTGTCTTCGAGGCCGCAGTATTTCCAGGCGTTGTAGTCCAGAATCGACGCGGCTTCAAGCGTCTGCGGAACGGAGCCGCCGATGGACACGGCCGCGCAGAAATCGTCGGCCTGGGAGGCTTTCATCGAAACCAGCAGGATTTCGGTGTCGACGCCGTCGTCGGCTATGACCTGGTAGTCCCAGGTGACTTCGCTCAGGGCGTAGGGAATGTTCTTTTCGGCCTCGAACGATACGACTTCCGCCCTGCGAGAACCGTCCACATGGGGAACCACAATCGTCTTTGTAAGCAGGCTGGCCGTCGGGACGATGACGTCCGACTTGCCTGAAAGCTTCATTGTCTTTATGGCCGCATTCAGCGCCGAAGGCCATGCCTCCGGAACTCCGTAATCGTAATCAAGATCCCGAACGCAAAAACTTTCGAGAACCAAACGACCTCCTGAAACACTGAACAAGCCTGCACTAACCTGCGTCGTCCCGCAGTTTATTATAAGTTTGCTTTTTTGACTCATTTTAAGGGATGTTGGGATAAGAAAAGTGAAAGAAAAACCGCCGCCCGGCAAAAAGGCGGCGATGTGGGGCCGCATCCGGCGCTCAATCGGCCTTCATGTAGGTCGGAATCAGCTTCGAGGCGCCGTACTCGTAGTCCTGTATGCCAGTCGCGCACTCGTTGAGGGGCTTGAGCACACCGTCGTTCAGCGAGGACGCCTTGGCGACCTGCTCCTTGAAGCTTTCGAGGGCCTCCATGGAGTCTATGCTCTTTGACACGCGGTCCTTGAGGTTGGCGCGCGTAAGCGGCATGGATTCGCCGTTTGCGGAAAGCGACACCATGTACGCGTAGGGCTCGCCCTTGATGCCGTATGCGTCATAGGCTTCCCAGGGGATGTAAAATACAATCGGGGTCTTCTGGCCGAGCTTGGCGGCGAATATCTTCGCCTTCGAGCGGAGGAACACGAACTGGCCCTTTGCCTGCCCGCCGGATTTGGCATCCTCGTAAGCCAGCATGATTTCAACTTCAACGTTGCGCACCCACTTCGACTTCGACCTGGCCTGGCTCGCCGGCTGGGACTTGGCAAGGACGGTGGTTTCCACCCTCAGCACCGGGCCGCCGGAGCCGGCGACAGTACCGCGCTGCACGTTGGAAAACGAGACCCCTTCAATCGACACAGGGTCCTTCTTGGCGGACTGCCCCCATGCCACAGCCGTGGAAAAAATCATCGCAAGCAATAGTATTCGCTTTAAGTTCATGCAAACAACATATTCATCCACCCCCCGAAACTTCAAGCATTTTTTCACGCTTTGGGAAAAAAAGTGCCCGGCCCCGCCCCCCGTTTTAAATCCGAAACGGGGCCTGCGGACATTTCTAGCGGACGGCCAGCATCTTAAACCGCGCCGATTGGGGGCGCGCCGCGCGGCCGGTTTTATGCCGCAAAATCGTTATTTACTTGCAATGCGTCCGAATAACGAATGCTCTCTTGCCCTTTAATCCGCCGCGCCCGGGAACGCCGAAGGCCCGGCGCAAATCCGCGCGGGCTGCCCGCGCCATACAAAACACATGGAAATAACCTCATTCAAACAGATGGGCCTCGCGCCCGAAATACTGAAGGCGCTAGACGCCTGCGGCTACGAAAAGCCCTCGCCCATACAGGCGCGCGCCATCCCCGAAATACTCGCGGGGCGCGACATATTCGGATGCGCCCAGACCGGAACCGGAAAGACGGCGGCCTTCATCCTCCCAATCATACAAAAGCTCTCGGAGGGCATGAAATACGTCGAAAGCGGTGAGTTCCGCGCCCTGGTGCTGGTGCCAACGCGCGAGCTTGCGGAGCAGGTCGCCTCAAACGCCGCCGCATACGCGAAATTTACGGGGCTTAAAAGCTGCAAAATATACGGGGGCGTCTCACAGACCCAGCAGGTGCTCGCGCTCGAAAAGGGGCCGGACATCCTGATTGCCACCCCCGGGAGGCTGCTGGACCTGTTCTCGCAAAAGAAGCTCTCATTCCGCGGCGTGGAGTTCCTCGTGCTGGACGAGGCAGACAGGATGCTCGACATGGGGTTCATCCACGACATACGCAGGATATGCGCCCAACTGCCCGGCGACAGGCAGTCGCTATTGTTTTCTGCGACCCTCTCGCCGGAAGTCGAGGGCCTTGCCTCCTCGATAGTGCGCAACCCCGAGCGCATATCCATAACCCCCGAAAGCCCCGCAGTGGAAAAGATAGAGCAGAAAGTCTTCTTCGTCTCGTCCCCCGACAAGATTTCGCTCTTGAAATACGTAATAGAGGACAAGCTTAAGCGCGAGCCCGACTCCCTTGCGCTCGTGTTCTGCCGCACAAAGCACGGCGCAAACAAGGTGGCAAACCGCCTCTCGTCCAAAACTTTCAACGCGGGCGTGATACACGGCAACAAGTCGCAGTCGTCGCGCAAAAACGCCCTCCAGCGCTTCAAGGAAAGGGAGAGCCGGGTGCTCGTCGCAACCGACATAGCCGCGCGCGGGATAGACGTAAAGAACATGTCGCTTGTCATAAACTACGACCTCCCGGACGAGCCCGAAACCTACGTCCACAGGATAGGCCGCACCGCCAGGGCCGAGGCCGAGGGCGAGGCCGTGTCGTTCTGCTGCGAGGAGGAGGCGGGGCTTCTGCGGGCGATAGAGCGCTACATCAGGCGCGACATACCGCACGCCGACGACAACCCCTTCCACTGCCAGCAGATACAGGACCTGAAGGAAAGCCCGAAAAAGCTGCCGTTTAAGCGCGTGAAAACCCCAAAGGCCGAAAGGCCGCAAGACCCCCGCGCCGAAAGCCGCGAGGAAGGCTCGCCCCGCGCGCCGCGCGCCGGACGCACGAATGAGGGCAGGAGCCCCGCCCCGTCAGGCAAAAAGCCGAGGCAGTCCGCAAAGGCGGAAGCGAGGCCCCCGAGGAGGGGAGCCGGCCCAAAAGGCTCCCGGGCAAAGGGGGAGGCCGGAGGCCGCAAAGGCTCGCGCTCCGACGCCCCGGCGGGGGCGAAGGCCGCCGAACCGAGGCGCAAGGGGCTGATAGGCTGGATATTTTCAAAGCGCAAGGGCTAGGCCCCGCCCCTTCGGATTCGCGCCGAAAATCGGCGGGCAAAGCTCCGAAAAAAAACGCAAGGCCCCCGCAGGGAGGGGCCTTTTTTTACGCCCGCTTAAAACGCACGGCGCGCACCTGACGCACGGCGGCGAGAAATTGAACGCCCTCGGAAAGCCGCGCCACCTGGCAAACAGGCGCAAGCGTTTCAATATAAACCCACGGCGTTTGCTTAAGCGACCCGGTTTCGGATTGCGGGGTGTGGTGCGGGCCCTTTGTAAGAAGGGGGGATGGAGAAGCGGCAAAAGAAGGTATGCCCCAGATAATGGAACGGATTGCGGGTTGGGAAGGATGAAATTTTACGCGGGGAGAAAACGCCCGCCTGGGCTGCCGCGAAACGCCGCCTGATTTTTCGTTTCTTTCGGGGCATTCCAATCCATGTCAGCTCAAAAAGTTTTACCGGGCATGAATCCGCCGGACGCCCAGAAAAGCTCCCTCTTTCGGGCGCAAACTTCGGCAAAGGCCCGACTTTGGAATTGACGCAGTTTGCCCCATCCTCCCCCGCGAAAATATAAAGAGGCCATGCGCGGCGCCTGCCTGGTTTTGCGATAAAAAAACTCCCGCCATCTGCGGGAGGGCAAAGCTAAGTGTCAGTAAAATCCTCGCGGCAAGCCGCCTTTTAAAAATGAAAGAAGCGCGGACGCAAAGAGCCTGCGCCCTCCCGCAAAGCCCCGCCCCGAACAAAGACGCCGGCGCCAAAGCGGGGGGACGGCAAATCTGCGCGGAGCGTCAGTCGCCGAACGTGTCGATTTTTATTTCCGGAACGGTGAGAGGGGGAAAGCCGAGCCCGGAACCGGCGTCGGGAATTTTCGGCGCGGCGGGAGCTGCGGGAGTTTCTCTCACCTCTCCGCCCCCCACTTTCACCATGGAGGCGTCCGTGCGCAGGTATCCCTTGAACGAGTTTGATGGGATTTCGACATACTGGTGGCCGACAGTGGTTATGACGAGGTTGTTGCCGTCGAATGAAAAATCGTCGCTCTGGGCGGAAAACGACATGAAAAGGCAATACGGAATCCACACCACCGCGCTGTCCTTGATAAATCCCCTGTATTTCACGGGCTTTCCCGCACCGTCAACGGCGGAAAGCACGAGGCTGCCGCCCTCCAGAAACATTTTCGACTTGAGAGAGGCGGAGTGGATTCCGGCAGTCATGACGGCCTCGCATTCCAGCGAGCCGTCCGGGGCGCGGGAAAAGGTCTGGCGGATTTCAAAGGCCCCCAGCTCCCTGTCGCCCTCTATGGATATGCGCTGCGTGCCGCGCCACGAGCCCTCGTAGGCCGACATGGCGCTCTCCGGCCCGAAGAACATCGCGGGCCTGTCCACCTCCACGCCCCCCGAAAACCCGTCAAGCGACTGGGAAAACGCGGCGCACGCGCACGAGGCGGCGGCAACGGACGCAGCGCGCAAGAGTTTTGCAAAAACGGAGTTCATGAAATTCGCGCAAAACATGGCAAAACCGGTCAGACGTCGATTGTGTCGTCCCGCTTTTTGGAGACTTTGCGGAAGAACCTGTCAGACTCGGCGAAGGCGAAAATCCAGGATATGGTCTCGATGAGGAACCCCGAAAGCAGCGCCATCCAAAACGAATTCAGCCGTATTCCCGGGACGAAGAACGTCGACGCCCATATCACTAGCGCGTTTACGAGCACCACCCCCGCCCCGAGCGTAAAAAGGATGAAAGGCAGCGTAAATATTATAAGAAGCGGCTTTAGCATCAGGTTCAAAACCCATATGACAAGCACCAGCCCCACGAACGAAAAGGGGTTGTTGAACTCGATGGAGGGCACGAGCAGCTTCGCGATGAGAAGGGCCATCGCTATTATGCCGCAGCCCTTCCAGAAGCCCAGATTGACGCGCCTTGTTATCTTGACTCGGTAGATTCCGACGTCTTCGCGGCCGGGACCGCCGTTTTCAGGGTCGAGGTTTTCCATGCTTGAGCATCCTTTTTATTTCTTTGTATTTTGCAAGCCTTTCGGCTATTTGCCGCTCCGAACCGTACTCTTTGGGGGCGTAAAGGCGCAGGGGGCGCTCCATGTACTCCTGTCCGCTTATGTTTTCGGGGCAGTCGTGGCTGTATATGTAGCCTTCGCCCTGCCCGAGCGAGCGGTTCAGCTTCGTGTGGGAGTCGCGCAGGTGCATCGGCACGCGCTGGAGCCCGCCGCGGACGGCCTCCTTTGCGGCCATGAGCGCGAGGGTGGCGGAATTGCTCTTGGGGGCGCATGCGAGAAAGAGCGTTGCGTGGGCGAGGTTCAGCTCGCACTCCGGAAGCCCCACCCTCTCGCAGGCGTCGAAGGCCGCGTTTGCAATCAAAAGCCCGCGCGAATCGGCAAGCCCGACGTCCTCGCTCGCCAGTATCACGAGCCTGCGCGCGACAAACCTCGGGTCCTCCCCGCCCTCAAGCATTTTGGCGAGCCAGTACATCGCCGCGTCCGGGTCGCTGCCCCGGACGCTTTTTATGAAGGCCGAAATCGTGTCGTAATGCTCGTCCTCGTCGGCGTCGTAGCGTATGCGCCTCTCCCTGGCGAACGCCTCAAGGTCGCCCTCGGAAAGCTCTCGCCCCCCGCCCGAGGCGAGGACCATGGTCTCAAGGGCGTTGAGCGCGCGGCGCATGTCGCCGTCGCAGATTTTGGCAAGCCCCATGAGGGTGGCGTCCGAGGCGCGGACCCCGAACGCGCCAAGCCCGCGCGAATCGTCCTCCAGGGCGCGGCGCAAGACTTTTGCCACATCCCCCGCCCCGAGGGGCTCCAGCTTGAAGAGATGGCTGCGGGAAAGCAGGGGGGCGTTTATGTAAAAGCCGGGGTTGTGGGTTGTGGCCCCGATTAGGCGCACGTTGCCGTCCTCGACGTCCGGGAGGAGGAGGTCCTGCTGGGCCTTGTTGAAGCGGTGGATTTCGTCGATGAAAAGTATAGTGCGCTCGCCGCTTCGGTAGCGCGCCATCTTGAGCTCGTCGCGGAGCTCGGCGACGTTTGAAAGCACCGCGTTTATCTTGACGAACCTGCTGCCGGTCTCGCGCGCGATAACCCCTGCGAGGGTGGTCTTGCCGCACCCGGGGGGGCCGTAAAAAAGGAGCGAGCCGAAGTTGTTCGCGGCAACGAGCCTGGGGAGCAGGCTGTCCGGGGAGAGTATGTGGGAATGCCCCACGACCTCCGAAAGCGAGCGCGGGCGCATCCTCACGGCAAGCGGGGCCGAGGCCGGCACCCTGGGTTCGGGCGCCGCCCTTCTGGATTCCGCTTCGTCAAACAAATCGTCCATTGCAAATAAAGTCGCAGGCTCGCGCGGGGGCGCAACGGCCCGCCGCAGATTGAAAGTCGCCAAAACGCGCGATTTTTCAAGAGTATTTGGCGTTTTCAAGAAAATTTAACGAAAGGAGTCCATAAATCTCAAAAACATGCCCGCGCCACCCGGGGCAGAACTGCTCCGCGCAAATGCTCGCGGGCGCACTTCAGGCCGCAGGTTTTGCCCCGCCCGGCGCGGGGAATGCGCGGCGGCGGGGCTGCGGAATAAAAATGCCGCAGAAAGGCGGCTGCGAAACAAAAAAATCCCGATTCGTCTTGACAAACTCGGGGGGCGGAACAAGATTCATCTACTTTATTTCCAAAGAGGGGCTGTAGCTCAGTTGGAAGAGCGCTAGAATCGCACTCTAGAGGTCGTGAGTTCGAACCTCATCAGCTCCACCATTTTTTTAAATGCGGAAAAAGGCCGGGCGCCCTTTCCGCATTTTTTTTGCAAAACCGCCTGCGGGCAATCCCCTCCCCCGCTTTTTCAGGATGCGGATATTCCCCCGCCTTAGCCCTTCCGGAACTTCGTCCGCGCCATCCGGGCACCCCGCGCGGCAATACCGCCCAAGGCCCGGGTGCCGGCACAAATAAGCTTGAAAAGCGCGCGCCGCGCGGCAATTATTGCAAGTATAGATATTTATTTCGGCGCGTCCGCCGCCGCAGGGGGCAGGGAAGGAAATTGCCGTTTGCAGACCGGCGCGCGCCGTTTTTCACGAAACAACCCCGAATATATGATGAGAATTCCCCTGCCACGACAACTCCGTTTTGCCGCGCACATCGCATCCGTTCTTATACTTCCGCTCGCCGCCCTCTGCGACGCGGTGGAGCCCCTGAAGTCCTACAAGCCGGACGGGAAGCCCTCGACCAGCAAGAACGTAACCGCCGAAAAGCAGCGCGCAGTGGCCTGGATAACATCCCCCCAGGAAAAGGAACTGCACCTCCAGCCGCGCAGCGGAAAGTGGCCCGAGACGCCGAACGGGGAGCTGTTTGTCGAAATGACTTACATGGACGCGACATACGGCAGAATAAAGGCCGTGATGAAGACAAAAGACGGCCTCAGTATAAAGCCCGACAAGTACACCCAGGTCGTGATGATGGCCTCCAAAACCTGGAAGACCGCATTTTTCCGCTTCCCGCAGGCCCAGCAGGATGAAATCGAATCCGTCGTAATAAGCGTGGAGCCCTCGCGCTGGAAGCAGGACAGAGAGTCTACAAAGGAGCCCGCCATAGCCGTCTCCAAGGCCACTGCAAGCGGCGAAGCCCCGAAAAACGGCTACTTCCGCTACCTCCTCGCCGAGTCCTGGAAGGGCCCCTACACCGGCCCGACCGTCCCGCCGCGCGACAACACCACCTTGAGGGGCAAGACCATGACCGGATACCAGGGATGGTTCCGCACCCCGAACGACCCCTACGACGCCGGCTGGATCCACTGGGGGGACGTCCCCGGGGCGAGATTCTCCGTGGACATGTGGCCGTATCTGAAAGACTATCCGGAACACATACTGGAAAAGGCCCACGATGTAAAATACACAAACGGCAAGCAGGCCTACCTGTTCTCCTCCGCCCGCCCCGAGGCCGTCATAACCCACTTCAAGTGGATGCAAAAGTACGACATCGACGGCGCCTTCCTCCAGCGCTTTATAGGCGGCGGCTCCTACGCGACCAATAAAAACAAACCCGAGTGGGTGCTCGGCGCCGTGCGCGAGGCCGCAAACCGCACGGGCCGGATTTGGGCCATCGAATACGACGTGAGCGGATGCAGGGACGACACGCTCTTTGAGAGAATATCGACCGACTGGAAGTGGCTCATCGACGAGTTCAAGCTGCGCGACGACCCCAACTACGCGCGTGTCGACGGCAAGCCCGTCGTGTACGTGTGGGGCATGGAGCTGAGGGGCCTCGCCCTCGAAGAGGCAAACAAGGTTGTGGACTTTCTGAAAAACGACCCGAAATACGGCGGCAACTACTTCATAGGCGGGGCCTCCGGCGCATGGCGCAACAAGCCCGAATGGATTGAAACCCACTTCAAAAAGCACGACGCGGTTGGCTTTTGGATGAGCAAGGACTACGCCCGCGACCTGAAGGACGTGCGCGAAAAGCTCGGGGAAAACGTCGGCTATTTCGCCCACATAATGCCGGGGTTTTCCTGGTACAACCTCAAGCACTACCAGTCGGCCGCCAACGAGGCCTACACCCCGAGGCGGGGCGGGGAATTCGTGCGCGAGCAGATTGAAAAGGTGAGGCAGTCCGGGGCCGACATGGTTTTTATTGGAATGTTCGACGAATACGACGAATGCACGGCTTTCATGCCGATGGCAGACCATGCGCCAAAAACCCCGGAGCGGCCCGGCGTCATGGTTTTCTTTTCCAAGGCAGAAAACAAAAACCCGGAGCACACCCCCCCGCAGGAGCTGCGCCAAAGCGTCGCGCTGGATTTCGGCGCCCCGCCGAAGCCGGGCTTTGAAAAGGGCAACTACGTCTCAAGCTGGAACGGCTCCATAAAAATCCCCAAAGACGGCGAGTACACGTTCTCAATAGACGGCCCCAAGGGCGACTCCTTCACCTTGAAATCAAGCAACAAAAACCTCATAAGCGAAAACGGCATAAACCCCGACCTCCCCCCGCGCGAAGTCAGGCTAAAGCTCAAAAAGGGCGAATACTTCCCCTTCCGCCTGATTTACACCCACAGGGAAGAGCCGGGCAAAATGACGATGATGTGGGAGGGCCCGAACATCAAGCGTTCGCCCATACCGGAAGACGCCTATATCGACGCCTGGGGCAGGTTTATAGATAACGAGGGCCAGGACCCCTTCCTGTATCTGGAACTTTGCAAGGAAGTGCGCGAAATAATAAATCCGGACTCGCAGCAGCAGAAAAAGAAACGCTGACGCGCAAGCCGGCGCATTTCAGGCCCGCGCCCCGCATAATGCGGGACGCTTCTTGCATTGAGGCGTGCGGATTTTGCGCGGTCTGTCCTCGCAAATTGAATATGGGAGATTGAAACCCGCTAATGCGCGGCGCAATAGGCGAACGCCTAATCAAATCATGCTGATAAAAACCGGCCCGAAAGCCCCATGCAAAGGCGCCCCGTTGCAAGGCCCCCCGGCGGCGCCCTCTCCGCAAAAAATCCAGGCGGCCCGATACGTCCCCCCCGTACTGCCGCCGCAGGTTCCGCGCCTCATAAAGGCCCATCCGCTGCGGCAACCCGAAAGGCAAGAAAACCGCTCCTGCATGGACAGCGATTTTACTTAGAAAGTTTGAGAAGTAGCCCAAAACCGTCAAAGAAGAGAGGCTGCGGACAGTTTGAGCTTCCGGGATTGGTTTTATGAAAAAACTCCGTCGGGGCCTGCAATCTGTAAAAAAGTCGAGCATTTGAGGAAAAACAGGTCTTGGCGGGGAAAATAGGCCGCCTGATAAGGCTTCTATCCCGTAGTCGCGTTCCGCAAGACGCGGAAATATATCAAAATATCAAGCCTCTTTCCCTCAAACATTCGATTCCTCCCCTCAAACCCTGCGGCGCAATATAACGGCAGATAAAAATAAAACATTCCCTTTTCGGGAAGATGTACCGGAATGGGAGGAATGCGCATGATTCGTTTAATTGCGCGGCAATGCCCCCCCCAATTTCTGCAAACGAATTTCAGCTTATCAACCAGTTCAATATCGGGCCGCAAGAGGACTCCGGAGAAGGCCGCAAAAACGCAGATTGCAGGCGCAAAAAAAACGGCCTAAGGGCCGAATATAAGAAAGGGTCTGAAAACAAGGGAATGGAGTGCGGCTTGGGGGAATGAAATTTTGCGCAGAGAAGAAACGCCCGCTTAAACTTCCGCGAAACGCCGCCTGATTTTTCGTTTCTTTCGGGGCGCTCCAATCTATGCCAGTCCCAAAAGGAAAACACAAATCCCGCAGCCGCTACTGCCTGTGCCTGATTTTCAAAATCGAGCAGGTGTTCCCCTCAACCGTAAAATTCCGGCCCACCGAAACCTCATAAGCCAAATCGGCTTCCTGAAATTCGGGAGCGGCCGACGCGCCGGCATCCTCCGCCGCCGAAATCGTGTCCTGGGAGAGCTTGAACATTACGAGGCTCATAGCCATGAAAGCCGCAACTATCGACCACTCTGCGGCGGCCCTCCTGCGGCTGGCGCGGCGCGGCGCCCGGACGGCCGAAAACCCCGGAAGCGGGGCGAGGCACACCTCACCCCTGCCGAACATCCGGCAGGTTTCAATGTGGATGCGGCAGGCCCTGCCGAAAGCGTAGGCCGCGCGGACGTCGGAGCGGACTACTTCAGAGAGGAGGGCGAGCTCGGACTCCGACGCCTCGCCGTCCAGATAAAGGCTCACCAGCTCGTCGAAACGGCAAGCCGAAACTGCGGACCCGTCCGCCGATTTGTAGGATGCAGCGCCTTTGGCTTCGACTTCGGTCATGTCCCTCTATTTTTCGAGACCGGCCAGCGCGTCGCGAAGCTGTTCGCGCGCCCTGGAAAGCCTGCTTTTGACAGTGCCGACGGTGAGGTTCAGCTCTTCGGCTATTTCATCGTAGGACATGTCGAGCTCCGAGCGCATGCGCAAAACCTGGGAGTATTTCTCGTCGAGGCTCTGCATTGCCAGCGGAAGAAGCTCTGAAAATTCGCTGGAAAGCGCCCTGTCTGCCGGGTTTGGAGCGTCGCATGCAAGCGTGTCTGCCAGCGTTAGCTCCGAGTCGGCGGAGACGGACGAATCTATCGAGACGGATTCGCCCCTCTTGCGCCGCCACCAGTACCAGTACTTGTTGCGGGCCAGGTTTGTCGCAATCCGGTGCAGCCAGGTCGAGGCGGAGCAGTCGCCCCTGAAGGATTCCGCTCCGTTTTTTGCGCGCAGGAACGTGTCCTGGGCGACCTCTTCGGCATCTTCCCTGTTCTTAAGGAGTCCGTAGGCACGGGAAAAGACCCTGTCCCAGTTGTCTCGGACAAGTTCGCCCATGGCGGTCTCGTCGCCGTTTTTGAGTCGGCGCAGGAGATCGTCGGAGTCTATCGTCTTTTCAAGTGTAGCCATATGCTTATATACCTTTTGACAGGCGCGCTCCGGAAACGTTTCAAAATTTCTTAAAAAAATTTTCGGGGCGAAAAAGGTTTTGATTTGAATATCGCAAAGAAAATCTTAATCTAAACCTGCAAAAAAAGGTATAGGCAATGTTTTCATTCGGCAACAAAAAAAATCGCGCCCCAAAAATAGTGGCCCTCGACTGCTTAAGTTCCGCAATTTCCGAATATTCGGATTTTCCGGTCGAGGTTGACGAGAACGGGGATTTTGAAAGCGGCAAGCCCGCGGCAATGTCTTTTGAGGCCGAAGGCGGCTCGATGCCGGAGGCCGTGCCCGCAGAGTCGGCTCCCGCCAGGCCCGTCCTGAATTCGGCCCCGCTCGCCGCCCCGGCGAGCCTCCAGGCGGTCAACACCCTCCAGATTGGAAAGCGCATATTCCTGATTTTTGCAGGCGACGGCGCGATGGAGCAGGCAAAGAAAGTCGACCTTTCAAAATGGCTCATATTCAACACGGACTCCGGAATTGTCGAAGACGAGGCGCCGTTTGACAGGATAAGGGCCGCCGTCGAGCGCAGGGGCCTGACGGGCAACGGCCTGGCCATATGCCCCAAGGGGGTGTCGACCGGATTTTTCTTCACGCAGATTTTCGGGGGCGACGAGGATGCCCAGCCGTCCATAGGCGTTTCCGAAGGCGAAATCATATGCCCGCTCTGCTGGCTCAAATTCGACATAGGCGACGCGATGAGCATAGCCTCGCACGAGAGCCTCCGAGGCGACACGGTGCTCGGAAGCGAGGAGATGATGAGGTTTTTGCCGACTGCGTTCGACTCCGAGGGCGTGGCTCTCGACCCTGCGGGAATGCCCGCCCCGGACGTGGCCTGCCCCCACTGCCGCAAGCGCCTGCCGACGGGGTACCTGGATTTAAACCGCCACATTTTCTCCATAGTCGGGGCCCCCAGCGCGGGGAAGAGCTACTATTTGAGCGTCCTTATAAAGGAGCTCCAGACGGCGCTTTTCAAGCACTTCGGCGCGTCGTTCAAAGACCTCGACCCGTCGGGCAACATGCTGCTTACGCAGATGAAAAACAGGCTGTTTTCGGCCGAACGCCCGGAGGAGGCGATTCTTGCAAAGACGGCCCTGGAAGGCGCGATGTACGAGCGCTACCCGCGCTTCGGCAAAATGGTGGCCCTGCCCAAGCCAATGACGTACGCGGTTTCAAAGGAGGGCAAAAACGGCTCCCCTGGGGTGGCCTCGGCGCTCATATTTTACGACAACGCCGGCGAGCACTTCGAGCCCGGGCTGGATATGGACGACTCCCCGGGCGCGATGCACGTGGCAAGCTCCGACGCCATTTTCTTTCTCTTCGACCCGGCCGCCAACCGCAACTTCAAGCGGATGCTCCCCGACAACCCCGACCCGCAGCTTAAAATCGGCGGCAGGCTCGACCAGCAGGACACGATACTGGCGGAGATGGAAGTGCGCATAAAGCGCATACTCGGGCTATCCTCGCGCGACAGGGTGCAGACGCCCCTCGCCGTGATGCTGGGCAAGTCCGACCTCTGGCTCGGGCTTCTGAACGAGCCGCTCGCCCCGTACTACCTCCCCGACGGAAGCTTCTCAAAGGAGGCCGTGGACGGGAACAGCGAAATCCTGAGGCGCTTCATGCTGGACGCGGACCCGTCGATAGTTTCCGGCGCGGAATCGATTTCAGAAAACGTGAAATACTTTGCAATAAGCTCGCTCGGGCACTCCCCCGTCAAGCTTGAGGACGGGCCGCAGGCCGGAAAAATCGCCCCCGTGCCGTCAAAGCTGGCCCCCTCCGACGTCGAAATCCCGACCCTCTGGACGCTATCAATTCTCGAGCCCGGGCTTTCCGAGGGCTGAGGGCTTGGCACCGATTCCGCCATGGCATTCAGGCTCATATTCACAAGCGCGCCCCGCGCCCTGTCGGGTTCCCGCACCGGATTCTGCACGGTGGCCCGCAGTTCGGGCATGTCCGAAAAGCTCGCGGCGGCCGTCGAAAAATGCGGCGCCTACGAGCACGACAAGATGCGGGGCCACCCGGTGTTTTCCCACCGCAAGCTGATGTTCGCAAACTCCGTCTACCACGTGCTGACGAGGCTTTCGGACGCCGGCGCGGACTATACGAACCGCTCAAACTACATCGCAGACCACATCGTCCTCTCCCAGGACGAGGCCGCGCTCCTGCCCTCCCCCGCCCAGGCGATGCTCCAGAGGGACGACTGGCACGAAAGCTGGAACGGCGAGCCCCGGTGGCTCGGAGACGTAAAAATATCCGGGCAGGAGCAGGCCTATGCCCCCCCCTCCCGCAGGTGGAGGGAAGCCTTCGGCGACGAGGGCGCGGCGGCCCTGCTCCTCGGGGACCCGCCCGCAATATTCGCCTCGCCCGGCGACGGGAAGAGGCTCCTTGAGCTGTTTGCAGAAAGCTCCGCCCTCCTCCCCGACCCCGCGCGCGCATGGGACTACGCCTTCACAACCTCGCTGGGCAGGGGCGAACAGCCCTCGGACTACTCATGGCGCGCCGAAGTCTCGCCATCGGCCGACAGGATGGCCTCCCTCCCCGGGGCGGTGAACCTCGTTTCCATGTCGGCCCCCGCCGCGCCCGACACGCCGGCTGCAAGGTACGCGCGCACTGCAAAAATGACAAACCGCGAGCGCCTCGGGCTGAAGGCCGCGAGCTTTTCCGAATTCAAGCCGCAGCTTCACATAGCAAAGCCCCCCCGCCCCAAGGCCGGAACGGGGCTTCCGGCGTGGGCCCTCGCGGCGGCGGCGGCGGTTTCGGCGGCGGCCGTATTGGTCGGCATATGGGCCCTGGCGGGCGGAGGGGAAGGCGGGCAGACGCAAATCCCGCCCCCGGCCGGAACGCGCCCGCCCGAAATCGACTACTCCCGGGCGAGGACATTCCCCGAGACCTACTCGTCCGTGCGCGCGAAAGTCAAGGCCGCCATGGCCGCCCAAAACTGGGCCGACGCGCTTTCCATATGGGACGGCTCCGGGCTGGACGGCTACAACCCGGCAGCGCGCGCCGAAATATTGGGCGACATCGCCATGCGCGCGGACGCCCTCATGGACGAGGCGGACAAAACACTTTCATCGGAACAAAGCGACGACGGCGCGGAGCCTGCGGCAGTTGCGAAAATGGCCTCCGCGAGATCCGCGCTCGAAATCGCCGACATTCCGAACAGGGGGGAGCGTCTCAGGCGCTGGAAAACAATAGAAAAGAAAATTAAAAAACTATGACGACACAATTTTTGATTCTCAGAATCCAGGGCGTGCTCGACGGCAGCGCAGACCTCGGCGCGCCCCAGCTAAGGGCGCTCGCAACCGAATACAGGCGCGTGTGCGAAATTGCCGAGCGCAAGCTTGTCCACTGCGCATCGCTCATAAAGGCCGGGCGGGACTATGCGGCCCTCCAGGTCGCCGAGACCGAACCGCTGCTGCTGGAATCCATAAACGAGCTGGTATTCCCGCAGATAGAGGCGTGGCGCAACTACTGCTCGATAAACTCCCTCCCGTGCCCGCCGCCATTTGACTCCTACCAGATAGACCTCGTAAAGTCTCTCTACACGCGCGAAATATCGCAGACACACCCGCTCTACCGCGACTACCGGCGCGCCATGCGCATGCACGACTACGCCGCCGCCCTCTCCATAATAAGGACCATAGCCAAGGTAAACAGCGCAAACGCCGAGGCGAAAGCCGAATGCCAGAAACTCGAAAACAGGATAACCCTCCAGAAGTTCGAGGACGCCAAGAGGGCCATGGCGGAAAACCGCGAGCTAGACGCCGTAAAAATCGCCTCCGAAATCCGGGCCTCCGCCTCGGAAATGCTCGCAGACGACCCGGATTGGACCGCCCTTGAGGGCCGCATAGCGCGCTACGAGCGCGAAAACGCGAGGCTGCGCGTATCGCACATACTGGAGGAATTGAAGGAGCTGAAGGAATCGCCGGATTTCCGCAGGATACTCGCCCTCGGCGCCGAACTGGACATACTCTCAAGCGAGTATTCGATAACCCTTCCGGAGGCAGAAGAGGAGTTTGTCCGCGCGCAGACGCGCCGCGCCTCGGCCCTCCAGGACGAAAAATTCATGCAGGAATCCCGCGCCGCGGCATGCCGCGCAATAGCGGCCGAAATCGAGCATCCCTCCCCCCTCCCAGCCCCGGAGGCGCTCAAAAACCTGCTGAAACTCTCGAAGGAGGCGGACGGCAGCCTTGAAGACGAGCTTGAAAAAAAGCTCTCAAATAGGATTTCCGCCCTGCGCGCAAAAATATCCGCCGCGAGGGCGAGGAAGCTCGCGGCGGCAGGCGCTGCGGCGTGCGCCGTTGCGGCGGCCGCATTCTGGGCCCAAAAGGCGTATGACGAATCCTCGAAAAACTCGGCCGCAAGAAGCGACCTGGCCTCGCTGCGGGAGACTTCAGACACGGCGGCGGCACTGCGCAAACTCGGGGAATTCTCTGAAAAATACCCAGAAATCGCCAAGAAGCCGGAGTTTGCCGGGGTGCTCGAAAAAATTTCCGAAGACCTCTCCCTGCGCAAGATGAGGTCGGACAGGATGGCGGCGGCGTTTTCTGAAATAGACAAATTCGATTTTGAAAAGGCCCCGCTGCAAGCCTTTGACGCCCTGTTTGAGCGCATCGGCGAGCTGGAGGCTGACGCCGCGGCATTCGAGGGCGCGGAAAAGATGCTCCTCTCCGAAAGGGTCTCGGAAGCCAAGCGGGCCGCCTCCAACGGGCTCGCCGCAAGAAAGGCCGCAATATCGGGCGCACTCAAGACAGCCTTTGCGGATATAGAAGCCGAGATGGCGGGCTTTGACCCGTTCGGGAAAGACGCCGGCGAGTCCCTTCAAAAGGCCCGGGCGGCGGAAGAGGCGGCGCGGGCCGTGGTGGAAAATCCAGGAAGGGTTTTCACGGCGACTTCAAGCGACGCCCAAAAGCTCGCGGACGCATCCTCCTCCATCAAGGCCGCCTCCGAAGCCCTCGCCTCCGTGGAGCGCGCCGAAAAGGCCCTAGATTCGGCCCGCGATGCCGACTCATACTTCGAGGCCCTCGGGGAATACCTGCGCCTCCCGTATGTAACAGGCCCCATGGCGCGCGAAATAGAAGCGGTGATGGCGGCGCAAAAAACCGTGGAGTTCAACCTGTACGGCGGCATATGCCCCCCAGAACTTGCGCGGAACCTGCCCGAAAAGTTCAAGCCATACGGCATAGACTTCACAGGCGACGACGCAGCTCTCAAGATACACCTTTACAGGGACGCCCAAAACGCCCCGATATACACGCTCGGCCAGGCCGAACAGTCGGCCCAGGCGTGGAGGGGAGGCAGCGAAGTGACGCAGCGCGCGTCTGTCATAAACGCGGCAGGCGGCCTCAATTCGGCGGTTTACCGCATAAACTACACGGACGGCATGAGGGCGCGCGGCTCGCTGCTTTCAGGTGGGGAGCTTACGGCAGAATCGAAGCTTGCCGAACGGGCGGCCCGAATATCTATGGAAGAGTCCCCGCTCAAGGCCATTGAGATAGCGGCAAACGCGAACGCGCATCCGGGATTCAAGGTGTGGCTTGAAAAGAAGCTTCTGGACGCGATGCGCTCCGACCCAGGCGAAAGCGGGCTTGAGTTCTCAAAGTCTCTAAAGGCAAGAATCGCAAAAATCGACGCCCTTTCAAGGGAGCTCACGTCAACCTCGTGGATATTCATGACCCCTTCGAGGGTTAACTTCATAAAAAGCGAGCTGTATTCCTCGGCGGTTCCCGACTACCTGCGCGAAGCCTCAACGATGCTCGCCCAGGCGGCCGCAGGCGTCAAAAACCCCATGCGGCTGGCCGGGCGCATAAACCTGCGCGGTGAAAAGGCAACCGCTTCGGAAACCTCCGAGACGCTGTACGGACTGGATTCCGACGGGAACTTTTCCGAAATTTCAAAGATAACACCCGCAAACTTCTCGCCGCTATTTAAAAAGTGATGCGGGCGTCCTGCGGGATGCAGACAATCGGCCGTGGATGAATTTCCCCGGCCGATTTTTTGCATAAAAACACCATAGCCCGCTTTCCCCTCCGCCACTTTCGGCGCATCTTAAAACGCTCCCCCGGCATTCACCCCCCCATTCCCCGGCAATCCCCCTTGGAGGGCGCAGCCAGCTTGGCATCGCAGAATGCATCGCGCCGCAAGATTTGATGAGAGAAATAGAACGGTTGAGGAAAAGGCTTGATATTTGGACATATTGTAAACCTCGCCATGGCAGAGTTTGCGGCAGACCCGGACTATCTCTCACATCCGGCGGCTCCATCCGCGCCGCGCGAAAAAAGATGACGCTGCAACTACTTTTCAAAATTCTTGCAAGCCCGTTGCAGGGGCTTTTTTTCAGCCTGGAGTGTGAGTGCGGGCTGGGCGCAAAAGCTCGGAGCAGGGTGGAAAAACTTTTCAAATCTCACTTAATTTAGGGGCGCCGGCGCAAAAAGTTTCCAAATTCAAATCCCGATGCCAACTCCGCCCCAAAGCCTTTAAATTCCCGCAATTTTCCATTGTTTCCCGGCATCTGCCGCTTCCTATTTCACCTTTCAAACATCGGCGACTCCCCAAACATTTTCAGCAAAATCAATACCGACAAATGCGGGGAATAGAAGACGGAAACGGCGGCGGACTTTCCGCATTCCCGTTCGCGCTTCAGTCCTTTTTATCCCGCCCATTCGCGCTTGAACTCCATCCACCAGGACGGCTGCGCTTGCGGATTTGCAGGATTTGCCCGCCCGCAAAACCGTAAGACATGCGCCGCATTGGAAATTGCGGCGATGATGGGTGTCTGCGAGAGTTGGCTCCGGACAGAGGGAAGCGACGTTTTTGCAAGGTGCGTCAGGCAAAGAGTTATGAAGTCCCCGCCTGCGTGTGAAGGAGCACAGTATCTAAATTCTGCGTTATTTGTTTTGAGTCTGGCACCGATAAGGGAGCGGAAATCCGTTTTTGGGAGGTAGGATGAAATTTTGCGCGGATAGGGAACGCCCGCCCGGGCTTCCGCGAAACGCCGCCTGATTTCTCGTTTCTTTCGGGGCATTATAATCCGCCAATCCATTTATACTTAGTTTTGGGAAGCGTAAAACTGCCGAAAACAGGCTCCGTGAAGCTGCGCGGAAAAAGGCATAAAAACGCGCACTCCGCCCCGCAAGAAAAAGCCGCATGGGCCGGGATTTTCAGTTGCTTATATAGTTGCTGAAAGCTGGCGGCGGGACGCGCACGCCGGGGCGCCATTCAGAGCTCGGGCAGAATCACCCTGAAGAAAAAGAGGCCCAAAACCGCGCATGCAAAAGCCGCCGCGCAGACGCCTGCCGCCGTTTTGCGGTCCCCGGCCCTGAAGAGGAAGAACGCGAACACAAAGGCTGAAACGCAAAAGCAGACGGAGACGAAAGAAAGCCCCCCCATCAGGTATCCGAATACGGCGAAATCAGACCCGGCGCACGGGGAAGCCCCCCGGCCGGGCTGCGCATCCCCCGGGGCGCCGTCCTCATGCGAAGACGCCAGAAATTCGCCGACGCCGACCTCCCGGCCGCCGTCAAGCACGACCGAGTGGAGCATCCCGACGGCCCCGCGGGCGAAACTTTCGGCAATCTCCTCCCGCGTGAAGCTCCCGACGGCTTCGCCCTTCCAGACTATCTCGTACTTTCGCATGTCAAACGCCGCAAAAAGTTCAGCCGAATCACCGCCCCCCGGCCGGGACGGACGAGCGCAAAAGAGGCCCCGACTGGCGCTCTATCCCCTCGCGGCAGGCCTGGGACATCGGGTATATGTCCTGCGCCATGAGGTAGAAATTCACGGCTTCCGCCGGCCTTCCCCCGCGCTCCGCCTCCTTGGCCGAATCGATGGCGCGGACGTAGTCGGAGACTTTCGGGGCTAGCTCGGACATGGCGCGGGCCACAACTATGTCGCCCTCGTCCATCGCGCGCGCCTTTTCCAGCATCTCCCAGGCGACATACGAATTGCCCTGTATCGACATCTCCCGGGCCTGCGCGACGAGCATGTCTATCTGCGAGACCTTCGAGACGATTTCCTTGAGCTTTGCCGACTGCTCCGCGTCGTCGCGAAGTGCGAGCGCAAACTCCGGGGCGCTTTCCATCACATCGCGCCACTTGCGCTTTTCGACGAGCTCGGCGAAGAGCTTGGAGTGGCGGGAGGTGCCTATTGTCATCTGCATCACCTCGTCGTTAAACTTGTCGAGCTGCGGGTTGAGAGGCCATATCTGCGCGGCCTCGGCAAGGGCGGCGCGGGCCCCGGGGATGTCGCCCGAAGCGGCGCACGCGCGCGCCTCCATGACCTTGAGGTTGCTGCTTTGCTTTGCGATTTTCACCTTGGACTGGATTTCGCGCGAGGGGAAGTCGTCGGCGACCTGCCTTATGCGCTCAAGGACGCGCTCGATGCCGTCGAAGTCGTGGTTGTCGCCCATGTCCTTTAAGGCGCTCAAGTCGCGGTAGAGGCCGTGGAGGACCTTCTTTTTTTCAAATTCAAAGGACCTCACAGACGGCTCGTTTTCGCCCAGGGCAAACGCCTCAAGAAGGCGCATGAGGGCGGTGTAGCGCTGGCCCGAATCGTACAGGGAGCGCACCGATATCATGCTCTCGCGCACGTCGTTTCCGGCCTCCGTGGACATGCTTTCCAAAATGTCGTTTGTGGGCGCGAAGCCGGAGAACGGGAAGAACTTGGCAAACTGCTCCTTGCCGACCTCGAAATCCTGCGCGCCGCCCTTGTAGAGGTGCCTGTAAAAATAGGAGGCTATGGTGGCGTGCTGGAACTTTCTCGCCAGCACGAACGCCAGTATCTGGGACTGGAACTGCAATACCGCCTTCATGCCTGTGGCCTCCTTCGCAGCCGTCACCACCGCAAGGTTCGCGGCTTTCGATGCGATTTCCTCGGCCATAAACGCAACTTCCGCCGCGCCGTCGCCAATATCGCGCATGGCCTTGGCGCGCTTGAGGTTGAGGCCCTCGGTGGCGGCCCTCGCCTTCATCTCCTTGTAGCGCTCCACGGAGAGCTTCGTCCTTTTCGAGGCTTCGAGGGCGCGGTTCTGCTCGGTTTCGTTGACGCGGTAGCGTTCAAACTCCCCCTTGAGGCGCCACGTCTGGTAGACGTTGTTTGCTATCGCGATGCAGCCGTCGTTGTCGATGTCGTACTCGGCGGCGTCGTAGAGCTTGCTCCAGGCTAGGCGGACGGTCTCGGGGGAGAGGGAGTCGTTGGAGGGCGAAAGCATCGCCGCGATTTCGCCGAGTATCCGCTGGTAGGTTTCAAAATTCTGGTTGCGGAGGTCCATGGCCAGGTACCGCTCGAAGCGCGAACGGACGGCCCGGGAGTTGCCTATGTCGAAAGTCTTGCCCTTCCAGTTGAGAGTCCCGTTTTCGAGGTCCACGCTGTCCTTGTCGAAATTGAAAATCTTGTCGGTGGTGCGCTCGAAGGTGCCGCTGTCAAGCGACGTTCCCGCAGGCGCTACGGAGACGCGCGTGGAGGACGGCGCGGCGTTTATCGTGGGCGACGCGTTTACAGGCGCGTTTACCGGAGCGCTCACGGGAGCGTTGTTGCCGAGGGAGGCGCTGTTTGCAGACGCCGGAGAGGAAAGCCCCGCAGCGGGAACGGCCCCGGGCATGCCGCCGGGGGGCGTGGGAAGCGACTGGGCCGCGAGCCCGCCCGCAGCGGCGACGGCGGCCAGCGCCGAATAAAATGCGCGTTTTTTCATATCAGTATTTCTCCATCCCACCAACTACCATGCACCCGTTTTCCAGCACCCGTATGTCGAAGTCGTAGCGCTGACCGGCGCTCAGCTTTTCCGCAAGCGCAACCGGGACCACTATCGCGAGGCGCCCGCCGGACTGCGGGCGGACGCATATGAGCTTTCCGCCTGCGGCGTCGAAGCCGAGCTGCGAATCCACCTGCGCCCTGAGCGAGTAATGCCCCCCAAGGACGGACGCCGGGTTTTCAAAATAGCGCTCCCTGGGGAACGGCTCCGCGCCGCCACCGGACGCCCGCTTGAATATGACTGCGCCCGCCGCAAAAACGACGGCCGCAAGCGGTATGGCTACCGCCACAATCACCGGATTAAACCTAGAACTCATTACCCCTCCCAGTTTTTCAGCATTAAGCGGGCACAACCGTGTATGACGCGGTAAAGCCCGAAAAGTTTCACATGCCCCGCAGTTTTTTGCAATGCACGCATTCTAATTCCACTTTTTTGCATAGCATCCTTTCAGCACGAATGCAATTCCAATCGCGCCCTGGGCCGCGAGCGCGGCGGCGGCAACCTGCGGGGAGGCGACCCACTCCCAGCTCTGGGAGCTTTGCACGAAGGCGTCGTACAGGCGCGTGTCCCGCATGGAGGTCATGTATCCCGCCCAGCCCCAGTAGGAGTTTATGAACGGGCGGCAGACCCATTTGAGGCACTCGGGCAGGGCCAGGACTATGCCCGAGAGCGGAAGCTGGAAGCCCACGAGGTATATTGCGACGATGTTTGCCTTGTCGGGGGACGAAAAGACCGCGCTGAAGGCCAGGCACACGAGCGTCATCGAAACGCACACGCCCGAAAGCACTGCGGCCTGCACGGCAAACGAGCCGGGAAAGCCGCATATCAGCTTGACAAACCCGCACATCCACACGCCCTGAAAGAGCGCGACAGCGGAGGTGAAGGCTATTTTTGAAAGCGCGTAGGCCCAGGGCCTGAGCCCCAGCAGACGCTCCTTTTCGTAAAGCCCGCGCTCGGCTGCTATCTCCCTTGCGGAGTTGTTGGAGCCCATCAGGGTGAGCAGCACGACCTGGAAAAGGATGAGGCCCGTCACCAATGCCGAAGTGCGTGCGGCCTCCATTGCAAAGCGCAGGCTTTCGCGCAGCTCCTCCACGCCCCCGAGGGACCTGTCCATGGCCAGCCCCTGTATCTGCGGCAGCCCCCCCAGGGCGAAAATCACGACGACCACCGGAAAGCCGAACGTTATGGCCGCAGTCAGCGTAAGGTACCCGCTGTCGCGGAAAAACAGCTTCACCCGCCTTGAAAGGAGGGTGGCAAACTGGCTCATTCCAGACGGCCTCGGGGCGGCGGGCGCGGATGCGGCCCCGGAGCATTCAAAGTCCTCAAGCGGGAGGCGCCTTTCCAGCCAGTAGCGCAGGCCCTTGTCGTTTAGCGCGTCGTAAAGCTTGAGGGGGGAGGATATGCCGAAGTGGGCGTTCAGTTCGCCGGGCGTTCCCTGGAATACCACGCAGCCCTCGTAAACGACAGTGACAAGGTCGAAGTAGTCGAGCTTTGCGAGGTTGTGGATTATGCACATCACGGTCTTTCCGTCGCGGCGGCACAAATCCCTAAGCATGTCGAGGATGGCGTTTTCAGAAAGCGGGTCGAGGCCGCTTGTAACCTCGTCGCAGAACATCGCGGGCGGGTTTGTGGCAAGTTCTATGCCGAGCCCTATGCGCCTGAGCTGCCCCCCGGAGAGGCTCCCTATCTGCTTTGAGGCGTGCGCCTCAAGCCCTATTGTCTTTAGGATTTCCCCGGTGCGCGGCCCTATCTGCGACGAGTCCGCCACGCTTATTTTAAGCGCCCCCTCTATGGCCTCTCGCAGCGTGAGCTTCGGGTGGGCGCATGTGAACTGGGGCGCGTACCCGACCTTTCCAACCAAATCCTCGCTCCTTGATATTCTGCGGCCGCAGAAGAAGGACTCCCCGGAACTCGGTATGATTTTCATCATGGCCTTCAGGAGCGTTGTCTTCCCGCATCCAGAAGGGCCTATTATCGCGTTCATTGCGCGTGGCTTGAAAGAGAGGTCGGCGTCCTTTAAAATCGGCTCCGGGGAGCCGGGAACGCGCACGGTCAATTTTTTGCAGCTCAACATTAGCTCTTGCGGTTTGAAATAAAACTCCTAACATCTGAAACTATCACAAATATTGGGGATGCTTGCAACCATGAAGATTAGATTTCTGACCGCAGCCGCGCTCGTCGCGGCGTCCGCAGCAGCCGCACAGACGAAGGCCGGGTTCGTAAAAATATCCGACGCCCTGGAGAACAGGGCGATATTCGCCGTGGAGTTCGAGGACGGAACCTCGGCTTATGTAAACGAGAGGACGCTCGTCTCGATTTCGAGGCAGGACTATGTGGCAGGCCCGCTGGAAGTCTCCGAAATCGTGATAGAGACTACCGGAAACACGCAGATAAGGATATACCGCGCCGCCCCTGTCTCCCCGGAAAAGCTCGCAAGAAAGGGCGCGGCAAAGCTGTCCGGCATCCCCGGGGAAATGGCCCAGGAGGCCCTCAACCAGGCGGAAGCCATGAGCCCGAATCTGCCCCCGGAGCTTCAGATTGAGGCGGGAAGCACGATAGTATACAAGGACTACCCCGCAACGACACATGCAAAGACCGCTGAATTCGCCGTCGAAAAGCGCGAGGACATAGACGCGCTCTACGAGCTTTTGATAACGGACTACGCCCTCGAAAAGCCCGCCCCCGGAGCCCTCACAAAGCTCGGCGGCAACAAGTACGCCTACACATCGCCCGGCCAAACCCCGCAGCAAAAGCCGGCCAAAGCCGCGAAGAGATATTTTTAAAAACGCTTAAAAAGGCATTACAAAAGCAATGAAATTCTTCAAATTCCTACCAGTATTCACCGCAGCAGCCCTGTCGGCCGCGCCCTCGCAGCAGAACCCGGTCGGCGACGTGGGCGACATCCTGCGCCTCGGCAAGAGCAGCTACATGGTCGTCTTCGACTTCAACTCCTACCCCAAGTACGAGGAGTTCCAGCGCAACGCGCAGATAATGAAAAACGCAAACGCGGCCATAGCCGCAGTGAACGCGAAGCTCGAGGCGGAAAAGGACGAGGCCGCAAAGCAGAGCCTCGCCCTCCAGCTAAAGCAGCTCAAGGACGAGTTTGAAATAAACGACCAGACAATGCAGCGCGGCTACAACTTTTCCAGCAACCGCCAGTACCTTGTCATGTTTCTCAAGACGAACATATGCGTGCCCGTCTCCGACGAGGAGTTTTCCGAATACAAGTTCAAGGACGGCACAAAAATAGACCCGATGAGCATCGTAAAGCAGGGCGGCAGGCGGTTCAGCCGCAAGTTCACCCTCGAAGGCCCCAGGGAAAACGACGAGTTCCAGCGGGTGCTCCGCTTCTCGATGGCGACCCGCGCGGAAATGGCAGAGCTCAGGAAAAAACTCGACAACAACACCGACATGGACGAGCTTGCCAAAATATCCGAAAAGCTTGCGGCAAACGAGAAGGCGCTGCGCGAAAACGACGAAATCATGCTGAAAAAATACGGCCTCCAGGACGGGCAGTCGTACATGATAGAGATTGAAAAGTCGAAGCTGCTTCTGCTTCTCACCCCGGAGGAGCTGTCAAAAATAGAGGCCGCCCGCGCCGCCGGACAGTCCGAATAACCCCCCCTTTACCCCACCCCCCGATGCAAGAGCAAAAGACAGATTCAGAACTCCTATCTATAATCCAGCAGGAGAAATTCGTGGCGTTTTTCGACTTCAGAAAGACGGACGACTCCCGCCAGAGCATGCTTGACGGCCTCTGCAAGATAGCCGAGCCGCGCGGCGGCGACATCCGCTACTACTCGGTGACCCTCATATTTGACACCCCCAGCGAGGCCAAGCGCGAAATGGCCGTGAAAACGGTCGAGAGGCTCTCAAGGAACGCCTTCCGCGTCCCGATGCCGGACGTCTATGCCGTAACGAGCGTCCCAAGCTCGGTGATAGCCCCCGCAGACCACTACATGCACCAGATAGACGTCATCCTGAAGCCCGGCTCAAAGACGACTACGAAGGAGGCCGTAAACGCAATAGCCCACGTGCTGCGCCATGCGGCCGGGCTGGACACGGAACTGCCGCAGTGGTGGTCGGACGAGGAAGCCCCGGAACGCACCGAGCAGGAGTCGAAAAACCTGGCGGGGCGCATCAAGGCCTTTTTGGGAATATAGCCGCCCGGCGCCGGGCCGCCGTTTTTCAGCCCCGCCGGCCGCCCCGATGCGCATCCATTTTGCCCCCCGGACGGCGCGCGCCCGCCGGAATCACCCCGGCGCAGCCCGGAAAATTCGCGCCGGGCCCCGAGGCTTATTGACCGCCGCCGGTTTTTGTGAAACATTCGCATTCCAAAAAAACAGCGCCGGACATGAACGTATCAGATTTGGACTATTTTCTCCCGAAGGAGCGCATCGCGCAGTTTCCCGCGCAGAAGCGCGACGAGTCGCGGCTTCTCGTGTACAGGCGCTCCGACGGAAGCGTGGAGCACCGCCGATTTGCGGAGCTGGATTCCATAATCCCGCCCGGCACCGACTTTGTAAGAAACGACGCGGCGGTCCTCAAGGCGCGGATTTTTGCAAAGAGGCCGACGGGCGGGGCTGTCGAATGCCTGCTTCTCTCCCCTGCGGCGGAAGGGCTTTGGAGGGTGATGTTGCGGCCTGGCAAGAAGCTTCCCGAAGGCTCGTCGTTCGGCATCGACGGGCTCTTTGAGGCCCGGGTTGAAGAGAAGTTCCCGGACGGCCAGGCCCTCGTAAAATTCAGCCTCGGGCGCCACGATAGCGTGATAGCCCTGAGCGAGGAAATCGGCGCCGTCCCCCTGCCGCCATACATAGAGCGGGACCAGAGAAGCCCCGCCTACGACCGCCGCGCCGACAACGAGCGCTACGAGACAGTCTATGCCGACCCCTCAAAGCGCGTGGCTGCGGCCGCGCCCACTGCGGGGCTGCACTTTACAGACGCGCTCTGCGGAAGGCTGGAGGCGGCCGGGTCCCGTTTCCATTCCGTCACGCTCCACGTCGGCCTCGGAACCTTCCAGCCGATAAAGGGCGACAGCGTCGAAAACCACCGGATGCACTCTGAAATATACGAAATACCCGCCGAAACCGCCGAGATTCTGCGCGCCAGAAGGGCGCCCATAACGATGGTGGGGACTACGTCGCTCAGGGCCTCGGAGGACTTCTGCCGCAAAAATCCGGAGCTCGCCCCCGGGGAGGGGTATGTCGGCAGCGCCTCGCTGTTTGTCCATCCCCCGCAAAGGATAGTGTCTGCGGACGCGCTAATCACGAACTTCCACCTGCCGCGCTCCACCCTCATGTGCCTCGTTGGAGCGTTCATCTCTCCGGGCGAGGAGTGGGGAATCGGGAGGCTCAAGGAAATCTACGCGCTCGCCATATCCGAGGGGTACAAGTTCTTCTCATACGGCGACGCGATGCTGATTCTATGAGGCGCCTCCATGCGCCCGCGCGCCAAAATTCGGCTGCGGCGCTCAAAATTCTTGCAGATTCCGGAAATTTGCTTTCGACTTTTCCGATATAAAACCAGTCCGCGCCGCCGGGCCGGACGCACTCCACCCCAAAAAACGCCGGGAAGGGGACGGCTGCGATGCATGCATTCATAAACCATATAACAGACCTCACGATAACATCCGAAAACGTCCTTCTGGTCGGTTCGGTGCTCCTGTTTTTGAGCGTTCTTGCGGGCAAGGCCGGATACAAGATAGGCATCCCGATACTGCTGCTTTTTCTGGGGGTCGGGATGCTGGTCGGAAGCGACGGGCTCGGCATAGAGTTTGAAAGCCCGGCAATAGCCCAGTTCATAGGCGTGGTGGCCCTGAGCATAATACTGTTTTCGGGCGGCATGGACACCAAGTATTCGGACATAAGGCCGGTGTGGAAGCAGGGAGTGGTGCTGGCGACCTTCGGCGTGCTTTTGACGGCGGGGCTTACGGGCGGCTTCATATACGCGCTCTCCGGATGGATAGGCGGGGAGTTCAGGCTGACGCTGGCAGAATCCATGCTCCTCGCCTCAGTTATGTCTTCCACCGACTCGGCCTCGGTCTTCTCCCTACTGCGCTCGAAGGGCCTGAACCTCGACCGGAACCTGCGGGCCACGCTGGAGCTTGAAAGCGGCAGCAACGACCCCATGGCCTACATGCTCACGATACTCTTCATCCAGATAATAAATGAAGGCTCCACCGAATTCGGGCCCGCCGCGGCGGACTTCGCAGTCCAACTGACAGTCGGCGGCGCGCTCGGCTACCTGCTGGGGCGCCTGACCATATACTGGCTGAACAAGATAAACGTAAATAACGCCTCCCTCTACTCCATCCTGCTTCTAGCCTTCGTCCTCTTCACATTCGCCTTCACCGACGCCCTCGGCGGGAACGGCTATCTTGCGGTTTACCTTGCCGGCCTGGTCGTCGGGAACCGCAAGTTTGTGCACAAGCGCACGATACTCACTTTCTTTGAAAGCTTCGCCTGGCTATGGCAGATAGTCATGTTCCTGGCCCTTGGGCTTCTGGTAAACCCCCGCGAACTGCTGCCGGTGGCGGGCGTCGGCCTTGCGATAGGGGCGTTTATGATAGTGCTGGGAAGGCCGCTTGGCGTGCTGCTTTGCCTGCTGCCTTTTAAAATGCCGAAAGCCGAGCGGGCATACGTATCGTGGGTTGGCCTGAGGGGGGCCGTGCCGATTATTTTTGCGACCTACCCGCTACTTGCAAACATCGAGCAGGCGCACCTGATTTTCAACGTCGTATTCTTCATAACGATAATGTCGCTGCTGGTGCAGGGCACTACGGTCGGGTTCGCCGCCGGGAGGCTCGGCCTCATAAAAGACGGCGCCATCGCCGGGGACGAATTCGGGGTCGAGCTTTCAGAGGACATAAAAAGCACCATGTCTGAAATAGAGCTGGTGCCGGCTATGCTCGAAAACGGGGCGAGGCTCATGGACATGAAGCTGCCCGGCAACACCCTCGTCGTCATGGTCAAGCGTGACGGCAACTACTTCGTCCCCCAGGGCAACACGCAGCTCGCCCCCGGGGACAAAATGCTGGTGATATCCGACAACGCCGAGGAGCTCTCAAAGCTCTACGCGAAATTCGGCATTGAAAGCTACACTGTGGAAAAAAACTGACCCCGGCGGGTGTTTCCGCCCCCTCCGGGCAGGCAGGGGCGGATTTTTGGAAAATTTTTCTCGAAAGAATCCGGAAAAAGGCGATTATCCGACCCTTTCGACATGAGCCGCCCAGACATCGCCAAAGCCCTCGCCGCACACTTCGGCCACACCTCTTTCAGGAAGCCGCAGCGGGAGGTCGTGGAATCGGTCGTCTCCGGCCGGGACACCCTTGCGATAATGCCCACGGGCGGCGGCAAAAGCTTGTGCTACCAGCTTCCGGCAGTCGTCTCCGACGGGGTGGCGCTCGTCGTATCCCCGCTCATAGCCCTGATGAAGGACCAGGTGGACGCCCTCTCAAAAAAGGGCATCCCCGCCGCAATGATAAACAGCTCCCAGTCCTGGGCGGAGCAGAAGGGGGCGATGGACGCCATGCGCTCGGGAGCGCTGAAGCTCGTGTACATAGCCCCGGAGCGCTTCAGGGCGCAGAGTTTCACGCGCTCGCTTGCGGGGGTGAAAATATCGCTTTTTGCCGTTGACGAGGCGCACTGCATAAGCCAGTGGGGCCACGACTTCCGCCCCGACTACATGCGCCTGCGCGAGGCCCTCGAAACCCTCGGGCGCCCACCGTGCGCCGCCTTCACCGCGACGGCGACGCCGGAAGTGAAAGGCGACATTATATCGCAGCTCGACATGCGCTCGCCCGCAGTGTTCGTCTCGGGGTTCGCGCGCCCCAACTTAAGCTTCAACGTAACGCAGGTCTCGGGGCGGGCCGAAAAGGACGCAAAGACGCGGGAGCTGATTGCGAAATTCAAAACCGGCATAATATACTGCTCGACGCGCAAGAGCGCCGAAGACGTCTCAAAGGGGCTTGCGCTCGACTCCATACCGCACGTGCTCTACCACGGCGGGATGACGCCCGCGCAGCGCGACGAGGCCCAGGACGAATTCGTGTCCGGAAGGGCCGACGTTGCAGTGGCAACAAACGCCTTCGGCATGGGCATAGACCGCCCCGACATACGCTTCGTCTGCCACCACGACCTGCCGGGGAGCGTAGAGGCATTCTATCAGGAGGCGGGAAGGGCCGGGCGCGACGGCGGGCCGGCGCGGTGCGAAATGCTCTTTTCTTACGCCGACAAGCGCGTGCAGGACTTTTTCATAGAGGGGGCAAACCCGAGGATAGCCGAAATAAGGGCGGTCTATTCGGCAATATGCGCCGCGGCGGGGAGCGACGGCACCGCCTCAATTTCGATAGACGATATGGCGGATGCGGCAAACGCAGCGGCGGGGAGGAAGGCCCTCAGCTCCATGTCGGCGGCAAGCGCGGTCTCGCTGCTTAAAAAGCACGGCTTCATAGAAAGGCTGGACGCCCCGTCGGGCCCCGGCAGGCTTACAAGGCTCATCGGCCCCGCCCTTCCGCCCTCGCACATAGTCTTTCCGCCGGGAATGCTTGAGGAAAAGCGCAGGCGCGACGAGCAGAAGCTGAAGGACCTCCTGCGCTTCGCATATTCGCGCGGCTGCCGCCAGGAATGGATACTCGGATACTTCGGCGAGGCCGACGCCTCGCCCTGCGGCAGGTGCGACCGGTGCGCCTCCGGCCGCGCTGAACCCGCCGCGCCCCTTTCGGGAGAAGCCCTGGAGGACGTGCGCAAGGCCCTGAGCGGAATCGCCAGAATGTCCTTTAAAACCGGCAGGCGCGAATGGGCCCCGCGCTTCGGCAGGGACAGGATAGCAAAGAGCCTGTGCGGAAGCCGGGACGCCAGAATCCTTGAGGCGGGGCTAGACAGGGTTTCGACCTACGGGATTCTCAAGGAGCGCGGCAAAGCCTACGTAGGCTCCCTCATAGACGCCCTGCTGGACGCGGGGCTGGCTGAGATTTCGGACGGGGAATACCCCCTGCTTGGCATAACCCCCAAAGGGGTGGAAGTCATGCTGGGCGGGCTTGTCCCTTCAATGGACATCCCGAAACCGGCGGGCGGAGGGCGCGTCAGGGCGCGGCCTGCGGCGGGTGGCTCGGCGGATGCCGGCGAGCCGGAATATCCCGAGCTCTACTCGCGCCTGGTGGAGCTTAGAAACGCCGTGAGGCGCGCGCGCGGAAACCCTCCAATATATGCTCTCTTTCCGAACCAGGTGCTGAAAAACCTCGCAAACCTCCGCCCCGCCGACGCGGAAGAGGCCATGAAGATAAAGGGGATAGGCCCTCAGAAGGCGCAAACCCTGCTGCCCCCGTTTCTGGACGAGATAAGAAAGTTCGAGCGCGAAAACGGCCTCGCCTAGGCGGGGCGCGCAAAAAAAGCCGGGGAGCGCCCCCGGCCTTTTTTTGCGCTCGGCAATGCGGCGCATCAAAAGAACACGAGCCTCTGGAGAAGGAAAGTGAGAATCCCCGCCGCGTAGCCTGCCAGGGCCAGAAGCGATATGTTCTTCAGGTACCAGAAGAAGTTCATGCGCTCAAGCCCCATGACGACGACGCCCGCCGCAGAGCCTATTATGAGGATGCTGCCGCCCGTGCCTGCGCAGAATGTGAGAAGCTGCCAGAACACGCCGTCTTGAACGAAGTTTGCCATATACGCAGGGTCGGCGGCGGCTGCGGCGGCCTCCGGCGAAAGGAGCGGATACATGCCCATGGCGGCAGCCACGAGCGGGACGTTGTCCACTATGGAGCTCAGAACGCCGATTGCAGAATTTATCAGGTAGGGGTTGTGCAGCCTGCCGTCGAGGAAGGCCGCAGCCGTGTGCAGCACGCCCGCGCACTCAAGGGCAGCCACGGCCATCAGTATGCCGAGGAAAAACAGGATGGTCGGCATGTCTATCCTGGTGAGGACAAACGGGATGCGGTGCTGCTGGGCGTGGGGTATGGCCTTGTTGCGGTTATATACAATTTCAGTATAGACCCACATCAGCCCAAGCGCAAGCAGGATGCCCATAAACGGGGGGAGGTGCGTGACGGCCTTGAAAAGCGGGACCGAAACCAGGCAGGCGACGCCGAGGACCAGTATTGAAAGCCTGGCCGGAGCGGGGAGCCTCACCGGATGGCCGGACTCCGACTTCGCGCGCAGCTCCTCCGGCGGGGAAACCTCGCCCTTCAGGCGGGCGGACACAAAAAGAAGCGGCACAAGCATCGACACAAATGACGGCAGGAAGAGGTGGGTCAGGAGGTAGAAGCTCGTGACGTTCTCGTTTATCCATAGCATTATTGTGGTAATGTCCCCTATCGGAGTCCACGCCCCGCCGCTGTTTGCGGCTATCACCACGATGCCCGCAAAGAGCCACCTGTCCTTTTTGGAGCTGACGAGCTTCCGAAGGAGCATAATCATCACTATCGCAGTCGTGAGGTTGTCGAGGACTGCGGACATGAAAAAGGAAATCATCGCTATCATCCACAGGAGCCTGCGCTTGTCCCGAGTGGCGATGTGGCGCGTTATTATGGCAAAGCCCCCGTGCGCGTCGATGAGCTCGACTATCGTCATTGCGCACAGCAAATAAAACAGTATGCTCGATATGTCCCCGAGGTGGTTTATCGCCTGCCACTGGCCCACGAAGGCGGAAACCTGCTCCCGCAGGGCGGCCGAAGCGCTTTCGGGATTTGCGGCGAGGAACATTTCAAAGGCCCGGCGGTTCGTCTCGACTATCTGGGCGTCCCCGCAGAACATGTACATGGTCCAAAGCAAAACGCCCAGAACTATGGCGGTCGCCGCCTTGTTTATGCCGACATAGTGCTCGAGGGCAATCAGCAGGTAGCCCCCGACAAACAGTATTATCATCGCCGCTATCATGTGCAAAAACCTTTCAGAAACGCAAAAATATACGCAAAAACAATCCTCTCATTTCATCATAAAAGAACAGAACAGTCAAGGAGAAGTTTGCGTTTTTGAATTTTGAAATGCCCAAGCGGAAACCGCGCAAAAACGCCCGGAAAATTTCCCCGGGCGCGCCGCCGCCCTCCCCTGCCGGCGATTGGAAAGGGAAAACGCCCGCGCGAAAAGCCCGCGCGGGCGCCTGAAACCTGCGCCGTTTTTTAATCCGGGAATCCCGGCGCGGCCGCCGGATTTTGCCTAAGAGGCTTTTGCCGCCCCGTCATAGTCCTTCTTGCGCGCCAAAAGGCTGGCGGAATTGAGCACCACCGTAACCGAGGAAACATTGTGCAAAAGGGCGCCGCTAACGGGGTCGAGCACCCCCGCCGCGCTCAAAATGACAGCCGAAAAGCTTATCGCAAGCGACAGGACGATATTGGAGCGTATTTTAAACATCACGGCCTTCGAGAACTTCAAGAGTCCGGGGACGAGGGAAATGTTGTCGTTTAAAAACGCTATGTCCGCAGTCTCCACGGCGAGGTCGGACCCGAGCGCGCCCATGGCGGCCGAGCAGTCCGCAGCGGCCAGGGCCGGGGCGTCGTTTACGCCGTCGCCTATCATCAGCACCTTTGCGCCGCCTCGGCGCAGGCCCTCTATGGCTGCGACTTTCCCGTCGGGCATGAGCGAGCTGAAGCATCTGGCAACCCCCGTTTCGGAAGCCACGCGGGCGGCGGCGGAGGGATTGTCGCCCGTCAGTATTGCGGTGGAGTAGCCCAAGCGACCGAGTTCCGCAACAGCCGAGGCCGCGCCCGGCCTTATTTCGTCCGAGAGCGATATTATCCCCGCGAGTTTTGAATCCGCCACGAGGCACACGAGCGTCTCGCCGCGCTCCAGGCGGGACTCGGCATATTCCCGCGCCGCAGCGTCCACGGCGGCGCCGGAATCAACCGCCGCCCGGTAGGAGCAGACCAAAATCCTGCGCCCGCCGATTGAGCACTCCACGCCGATGCCGGTCAGGGCCTTAGTGCCTTCAGGCTCGGGAATTTCAACGCGCCCCCGGGCGGCCGCGGCCACGGCCCTGGCTATGGGGTGTTCTGAATAGCTCTCGGCCCCGGCGCACAGTGCGAGCGCTTCGTCTTCAGACATGCCGAATCCGGCCACGGCCTCAACCTTCAAAGAGGCCGTCGTCAGCGTTCCGGTCTTGTCGAAGGCGACGCAGTTTATGTATGAAAGCTCCTCAATTGCCGCTCCACTTTTTACAAGTATGCCGCGCCTTGAGGCGTTGCCTATCCCGGCTGCGACGGCGGTCGGGGTCGCCAGGGCAAAGGCGCACGGGCAGAACACAACGAGTATCGTAACAGCCCTCACAAGCGAGGTCGCCATGTCCGTTTCGAGCGCCAGGCGCGTAAAGAGGAATACGGCAACCGAAGTCGCGACCGCAGCCGGCACTATCCGCCCCGCCCATTTGTTCGCAACCCTCGATATCGGGGCCTTCTTCCCCTCCGCCTCCTCGACGAGCGATATGAGCTTTGATATCGCTGTCTGCGACGAAAGCTTTGAGACGCGCACCATCATCGGGCCGGACTTGTTCCAAGTGCCCGCCAGCACCGTGTCGCCGGGCTTCTTGTCCACGGGGACGGACTCGCCCGTCATGCTGGACTGGTCCACGGCGCCCCCGCCCTCGACAATTTCCCCGTCGACTGAAATCATGCAGTTGGGGCGCACCAGCACGATGTCGCCGACCTTCAGGCTCCCGACGGGGGTTTCGGAAAACCCGTCCGCCGTTTTCAGCATGGCGGTTTTGGGTGCGATTTTAACAAGGGCCTCCACGCCCTCGCGGGTCTTGCGCACCGTGCGGGCCTCTATCATCTCGCCCAGGCCCATCAGGAAGGCGATTTCGCCCGCGGCAAATATGTAGCTCGCGTGCCCGTGCCCGGACTGCGCCCCGCCGAAGCTCTCCAAAAGCTGAAGGGCTATCGCGGAAAATATGGCGATTGTTATGAGCAGCGCCGACGTCACCCTGCCCTCGCCGCGCAGGCTCTCCCACGCCCCCTTGGCAATGGGCCACCCGCAGAGCGCTACCGCTATCCACGACGGGTCGGTCAGCGGAAAGAGCGGCCAGGGAACATGGAGGCTCCCCACCGCAAACCCCGCAGCCAGCGCCGCAAACGAAATCCAGAGCCTCGCCCCGTCCGGAATCCCCGAGTGCGCGGAGCCGCAGCAGCTCCCGCCGCCGCCCGAGCGCTTTGCGCCGGAGCCGCAGCAGCATGAGCCGCCATGGCTTTCGCCCCCCCCGGCCGCGCCGCAGCAGGAATGTCCGGAGGTCTTCCCGCCGCCGTGTCCGCCGCCTTCGCAATGGCATTCCCCGCCGCCCGAGGGCTGCGCCCCGCCGCGGCTGCAACAAACCTTTTCTTCCGAATCAGCCATAAATCACCTCATTTAACCTTCTTCAAATGCTCGACCAGCTCGTCCACGAGGCTGTCGTCCCTCTCGACCAGCGCCTGCCTTATGCAGCCCTTCAGGTGCCCCTCCAGAATCTTGACCCAGAGCCCGTGGAGCGCCCCGGAGACTGAGGCTATCTGGCGGAGCACGTCGATGCATTCGCCGTCGTTTTCTATCATTTTTTCGATGCCGCGCAACTGGCCCTCCATCCTTTTGAGGCGGATGGAAAAGCCCTGCTTGTCCTCTTTGCTTCTGCAAACTGCCATATGCGTCCTTTTTTCGCTCAATATACTATATAGGGGTATACCCTATTATCGGTTCGTAAAAAAGCGCAAGCATTTTATAGATTTTTTTTGAACCGCCCGCATTCCGGGCAAAAAAACGGCGCCTTTTACGGGAAATCCCGCCGCATGCCGCGCGCCCGCCCGGGCTATGCGCCGCCCTCCGCAAAAGGGGCGAACCTGCATACCTCCGACCTCCACAGGCTTTCATCGAACTGCGGGAGCCCGCAGGCGGACACCCCTCCGCCCAGAAGGCCAGCCAAAGCCGCCCCGGCGAGGGCGGCAAATTCCCCGCGCACCCGCCCGGGGAGCCCGGAGAGCGCCACATAGCCCTGGACGAGGAGTCCGTCGCGCGTCCGCTTCTGGGCGGCCCCAGCGAGCTTGCGGCCGGACGCCAGCATGACGTCCCCCGCGCTCGGGCGCCTGAAGCACTCTGCGGGAAGCCCGTCCGGCGGCGCGTCGCGCTCAAGCAGGGAAACCTCCGCCCCGGCGAGCCTCGCCGCGCGCGCGAGCGCGCCGTGTATTTCGACATAGGAATCGGCCGGGCGCATCGAAAAGAGCGGATGCCGCCGCGATACGGCGAAGGCGTAGGTCATTTCCGCATTTGAGTGGCGCACCAGCCCCCCTCCGCCGGGCCGCCTCACAAGAAAGCGCGGATCAACGCCCGGAAAATCCTCGGCCCGCTGCGATACGCCGCAGGTTGCGCACGGGCGCTCCCAGCCGTAAAACCTGAGCCTCGGCTCGTCGGCGAGGGGCCAGGCGCGCAGCATGAGCGAGTCGAAAGCCATGTTTTCGGAGGCGCCCATAGTTTTAAAAGGAAGCAAAAACATAGAGAAAGCATTGACGCGGAAGCGGCGCGCAGTTTAAATCGGTCCGAAAACAATTTAAGCCGAAAAACATTCAAAACGGACAATGGGAATAGGACTAGTAATAGATTTCATACTGTCAATACTTCGTATAGCCGCATGGGCGATTCCGCTTGCGATAGGTTTGGCGTTTTTATTGAGGAAGGCGGATTCATACGAGGATTCGTACGCCATGTCCCGCTTCAAGGGGATGGGGGTGTCGCTTTCGGCATACAAGCTGCTCTTCAGGGCCTTCGGGGCGGTGATGGTGGCTGCGGCCGCCGCCCTGTTTTACATAATGCACATGGATACAGACCAGGAGCCCGACGACGCCGACGACTTCTGGAAGAAAATAGACCAGACCAAGAGCTCCGACTCCGTATTCCGCACCGCAATGCTCATAGGGGCGATAGCAATCCCGGCCCGGATGGGCTCCACGCGCTTTCCGGGCAAGCCGCTGGCAAAGCTGGGCGGCAAAAGGGTCATTGAATGGGTGTATGAGAGGTGCGCCGCATCGAAAATGGCGGAGGGGGCGTTCATCCTCACAGACAGCCCCGAAATACGCGATTTTGCAGGCTCCATAGGCGCTAAGTGCATAATGACAAGCCCCGAGTGCAAAAACGGCACGGAGCGCATTGTCGAGGCCCTGCCCGAAATCGGCGCGGAATTCATAGTGAACGTCCAGGGCGACGAGCCGTTTGTGCCGACCCAACTCATAGACTCCATTTTCGAGCTGCGCGCCAAAACCTCCTGCGGGCTGGCCACGGCCGCCACCCCCATAGAGGACCCCGGGGAGCTGTTCAACCCAAACAACGTGAAAGTCCTCACAAACGCCGCAGGGGAGGCCATTTATTTCAGCCGCTCCCCCCTGCCCTACGTCCGGGGGGAGAGCGACCCCGCCGAATGGCTCCGGCGCACGCGCTACCTCAAGCACATAGGCATTTACGGATACTCGCGGGAGGCGCTGGAAAAATACTCCGCGCTCCCTCCGAGCCGCCTGGAGGCGTGCGAGAGCCTCGAACAGCTCAGGTTTCTCGACGCGGGCATGCGCTTCAGCCTGGTCGAGAGCGGGTACAGGGTAGTCGGGATAGACACGCCTGAAGACCTTGAGCGCGCGGAGGGGATGCTCTCCGCAGAAAGCGGAGCGTAATCCCATGGAAGCAAAGCCAGAATTCATGAGGGCGGCCGAAGCCGCGATGGAGTGCGAGGCGGCGGCGATAGCTGCGGCCGCAAAGCGCATAGACGCAAACTTCCGGAGGGCCGTAGAGATAATACTGGCCCACAAAGGCAAGCTCATGATATGCGGCGTGGGCAAGTCCGGGCTGGTCGGCCAGAAGCTCGCGGCGACGCTTTCAAGCACCGGCACTCCCGCCGTATTCATGCACGCCGCCGAAGCCGTGCACGGAGACCTGGGCATATACGAGCCGGGGGACCCAACCATACTGATTTCAAAGAGCGGGGCGACGATAGAATGCCTGCGCGTAATGCCGGTCCTTAAGAATTTCAACTCCCCGCTCATAGCCATACTGGGCAATACCGACTCTCCAATGGCGCGCGCTGCGGACGTCGCAATCGACGCCGGAGTGCCCTGCGAGGGGGACCCGCTCGGCATAGTGCCCACGAGCTCCTCGACGCTCGCAATGGCCATGGGCGACGCCATCGCCTGCGCACTCATGTGCGCGCGCGGGTTCACCAAGGACGATTTCGCCCGGCTCCACCCGGCCGGTCAACTCGGGCGCAACCTGACGCACAAGGTGGGCGACGTCATGCACCCGGCCGCAGAGTGCGCCTTCATCCCGCCCTCCGCCACGGTGCGGGAGGCCGTCATAGCCATGACTGAAAAGCCCCTGGGGGCGGCGTGCGTGGTGGCCCCCGACGGCGCGCTTGCGGGCCTCATAACAGACGGCGACATACGCCGGATGCTGCGCAGGGATGTGGCGATAGACGCGGCGAGGGCCGCAGACATCATGACGCCCTCCCCCGTCACGGTCGGCCCGGAAGCCCCGCTTTCGGACGCCGCGCGCCTCATGGAAAACCGGCGCTCGAAACTTTCCGTGCTTCCCGTCGTGGACGGCCAGGGCCGCGCTGCGGGAATAATAAGGCTGCACGACATCTACCAGCCGGATTCCCACTGACAAAATGAAACACGCCAAAATATCCGACGTCCTGAAATTTACCGCGCGCTTTTTTGCCACCCCGCGCTTCACCGGCTCGATTCTCCCAAGCTCCCGCTTTCTGGGCAGGCGCATGGCAGACGGGGCGGCCCCAAGGCCCGGCGCGGCCGTCGTGGAGCTGGGCCCCGGCACTGGCCCCGTCACCGCCCAGATACTGAAAGGCGGCGTGCGCCCGGAGGACCTATACTGCATAGAATTCGACTGCGGGCTCTGCGAGATACTAAGGAGGAGGTTTCCCGGCGTAAACGTCATAAACGCAAGCGCGGAGGACGTGCGCAGCCTTCTGGGCGAAAGGTGCGGGGACGTGTGCGCGATAGTGTCGAGCCTGCCCTTTCTCAGCCTCCCGCCGGAGGTCGGGCGCAGGATACTCTCCGAATGCGAGCGGCTGCTTCCGGAAGGCGGCAGGTTCGTGCAGTTCACGTACAACTTGAAACGCGCCCCCGAGGAGCTGGGCTTCAAGGCGATGAGGCATGTGAAAGATTCGCGGGTATATTTGAACGTCCCCCCGGCGAGGGTGGACGTGTTCGAGAAAGCCGCCGAATAGGCCGCCCCCCAGCATGAGAAACGCCTTCATAAAGGGGATTTTAAATACGCGCGGGGCCATCGACCCGCTGCCCATAATACGGACCGCGCGGGAATACACCGCAGAAAAGGCGGCCGGCGACATAAGGGCCGGCATAAGCGTTGCGATGCTCACCTTTTCAATGAGCATCGCCTATGCGATGATAGCGGGGCTGCCTGTCATGTACGGGCTTTTCGGCGGGATTGCCGCCGCGTATTTTTCATGCGTGTTCTCATCGTCCAGGTTCATAATGTTCGGCCCAAGCAACGCCTCGGCCGTGATGCTGATGAGCGCCTTCGCCTCGATGGGGCTGGACACCGAGGCGCAGAGGGTCGCCGCGGTTTCGGCGATAGTCCTGCTTGTCGGGGCGTTCCTCGTGATTGCGAGCCTTTTTAAAATCACCAACTTTGTGCGCTACGTCTCGCGGACGGTCGTGACGGGATACATTACTGCGGGCGCCATGCTCATAGTCGCAAACCAGCTAAACAGCGCCCTCGGGATAACCTCCGTGAAGGGCTCCTCCGGCCAGCTCTTCTCAAGCCTCAATCGCACCTTCGCCCACATTTCCGACGCAAACTGCGACGCGATAGGCCTGTCGCTGGCTGCAATCGCCATACTCTTTGCCTGCAAGAGGTTCTTCAAAAAGCTCCCCGCGCAGGCGGTCGCGCTCGTGGGGGCCGCTGCCATCTGCGCCGCGCTCAAGGGCCCGCTCGGCATCGAAGTGGCCTACCTCGACTCCGTGACGGTTTCCGACTGGGCCCTGACGCTTCCGGACTTCGAGGCGGTCCCATTCAGAAGCCTCGCCCTGGCGGCCCTCGCAGTCTCGCTTTTCTGTGTGATAGAATCCACCTCGATAGGCAAGAGCCTGGCCGCAAAAAACGCCGAAAGGCTCAACACAAACCAGGAGCTCTTTTCCCTGGGAATGGCCAACATAGGGGCGTCGCTGCTCTCCGGCACGGTGGAGTCCGGGTCGCTCACGCGGTCGGCAGCGGGCGCCGACGCGGGGACCAAAACCCCATTCGTGAATTTTTTCAGCGCGACTTTCATGCTGGCCGGCATACTGCTCTTTGGCAGCTTCATAGCATACATCCCGCGCCCGGCCCTGTCGGCGGTGGTGATAGTGATAGCCTTCACGCTCTTTAGCAAAAAGGCCATAAAGCTCGCCCTCAGAAGCACGCGGGAGGACGCCGTGGTGTTCCTCCTCACATTCATAACGGGAATCACCTCGTCGCTCGACGACGCGATATACATAGGGGTGGCGGCCTCCATCATACTGTTTCTGAAAAACGCGAGCGCGCCCGAAGTCGTGGAAGTCGCAATCGGGGACAACGGCCTGGAGAGGAAGCTGGACGGCCCCGAGGGGAAGGAGGCCCCGGAAATTTCCATAGTGCACGTCGGCGGCAACCTGTTTTTCGGGGCAAGCGACGTGTTCCAGGACCAGATGCGCCGCATATACGAGGCCCCGAGCCTGAAAGTCCTTTTGCTGAAGCTCAGAAACGCAATAAACTTTGACGCTACCTCCGCAGCCGACCTGGAGGAAATCGCAATACAGATGAGAAAGCGCGGCGGGGTGCTCTACCTTTGCGAGGTCATGCCGGACGTTATGGCGGCCCTCAAAAGCTCCGGCGTGGCAAAGACCATAGGCGAGGAAAACATATTCGCAAACACCGAGGAAAATCCGACGCTTTCAACCGCCCTCGCCCTGCGGGCCGCAAAAAAATACCTTAGCGGCAAAAGTTCGGACGTCCAGATTTTCGTATAGCCACCCTCGCAAACGGCGCCGCCCGGCGCGCGCAAATGGCGGCGCGGAAAGCCGGGCCGGGCGGGATGAAAAACGCCGCAAAAATCCCGGCAAGCCGTGCGGCGCGCACGCCCCCAACCGGAACGGCGGGCGCCCCGCGCCCCGGACGTGGCCGGGGGGGAAATGGCCTTGCCCCGCATGACGGCATGCGGCATGTCTGGAAACGCCCGGCGCCGCTAGGCCTGCCCGGGCCCGTTCATTATTGCGGAAAGCTTGCGCGCGCGGTCGAGGGCCGCATGTATGTTGTCGCAGATATTTTCCTCGCCTATCGTTTCGGCCAGGCCCGACTTGTATATCATTTGCAGGGGCTGCGAATGCGTGCCGGAGAGCAGCATGATGGCCCCTCCCGCCCTTATTTTTGCGTTGAGGCGCTCCAGGGCGTTCACGGCGGTCGTGTCTAGGGCCATGACGGTGCGCATGCGGAGTATAACCACCTTAGGCGGCGTCGCGTTTCCGCGAAGGACGCCGTCGAGCTTGTCGGCCGCGCCGAACAATAGCGCGCCGAACACGCGGAAAATCATGACGTCCCTCGGGATGTCGCAGCCCTCGAGAGATTCAAGGTTTTCTAGGCTTTCTGCGGTGCGGTCGTACGGGTCGATGTGCGTCGAGTGGGCTATGCGGCGTATGAAGAACATCGCGGCCAGAAGCATCCCGACTTCCACGGCGATAGTCAGGTCGAAAACGACGGTCAGCGCAAATGTCGTGAGAAAGACGAAGGCGTCGCTTTTTGTCATCTTCGGAAGAACCAGGAATTCGCGCCAGTCGCCCATGTTGTAGCAGACGACAAACAGTATGGCCGCGAGGCAGCTCATCGGGATGTACTTCGCATAGGGAGCAAAGACGAGAAGTATCACAAGCAGGGTCGCTGCGTGGATTATGCCGGCGACAGGCGTCTTTGCGCCGTTTTTTACGTTCGTGGCAGTCCTTGCTATGGCCCCCGTCGCCGGGATGCCGCCGAAAAACGGTGCAACGACGTTGGCAATCCCCTGGGCCATCAGCTCCTGGTTGGAGTCGTGGCGGTCCTCTATCATGCCGTCTGCGACCACGGCCGAAAGCAGGGACTCTATCGCGGCGAGTATCGCAATTGTGAGCGCCGGAACTATCAGGCCCCTGAGCGTGCCCCACTCAAAAGACGGCATTGAAAACGCGGGCAGGGAATCCGGGATGCCCCCGAACGTGGAGCCTATCGTCGAGACGTCAAGCCCGAAGAGAAGGGCGAAGAGCGTGCCGAAAATCAGGGCCGCAACCGATCCCGGGAAGCGCTTCCTCCATTTGACGGGCCAAAGGATTATAGCTGCGAGCGACACGCCGGCCACGAGCGTGGTCTGGAAGTCAACAGACGGCAGCGCGGCAAAAATCGCCCGGATTTTCTCGAAGAAGTCTGCGGGGACGGCTCCCATTTCAAGCCCGAAAAAATCCTTTATCTGGGTGAGGAATATCACCACCGCTATGCCGTTTGTAAAGCCGACGGTCACGGGGCGGGGAATGTACTTTATGACGGCCCCCATCTTCATGAGGCTCATCATTATGAGCATCACGCCCGCCATTATCGTGCATATGAGTAGCGCCTGAAAGCCGTAGTCGGCTATGACGCCCGCCACGATAACTACGAAGGCCCCGGTGGGCCCGCCTATCTGGACGCGCGAACCGCCAAAGGCGGAAATGATAAATCCCGCTATTATGGCGGTGAAAATGCCCTGCTCGGGCTTGACGCCGCTTGCTATCGCAAATGCCATCGCAAGCGGGAGCGCTACGATGCCGACAATCACTCCGGCAGCCAAATCCGACATGAATGTGTTCAGATTGTAGCCGCGCAGACAGTCGACGAGTTTGGGGCGGAATGTGAATGGAATATGAGGTGTGTTCATGGGCTGCGGGGTTGGAAAGCCTCATCCGAAGCCCCGCCGGACTCGCGCCCCGGGAATTTTTCGCTTTGGCCTTCTGCAAGCTAAAGCCATCTTTAAAAATCACTTTGGACTTTTTTTTGCAAGAGGTTTTTTATTGAAACCCGGGTTTTTTACATATCAAAAACAAGAGCCGCCCCAGAAAGCCCGCCATCCGCCCATATATTTGCGATGAAAATGCGCCCCAGCGGCGCGTCCTGAAAAGGCACAAAGGCTGAAGCCCGGCCGACGGGCCGGCCGCGCAAAACCGGCGTTCCCGCCCATAATTATCGCCCTACATTTGCGCGGAAACGGGAAGCCCCAAGCGGGAAAGAGCCAAAACCCATAAACGCGATTCCCCCCTCCCGCAATGATGCCTAAGACACGGGATTTTGAAACGCGAAACGCCCGGAAAGAGCTGAAAGAGGCAGGGCCAAACGATGTGTTTTTGCGGATTTGCTTCCCGGATTAGTTTTCGGATTGGGCTTTCAAAAATCTTTGCTCCGACAGATGAGACGAAGCCGGTTCGGAAAACTTTTCGCCCCGCTGCGACTTTTACCGCCCCGCATGCAACTCTGCACACCGGGCTTGAAATAGGAATTCCCTTTAGCGAATTTTTACGGCGTTAAATCAGAAAAGGCGGCCCCGATTCTTCCGCGCGTCGCGGATGTGGCCGCCGCCAGAACGGAATTGATAACCCGGATGCGCGGCAACCCTCATTGCGGCGATGCGTGGTATTTTTTAAATCAGGCAGAAGAAAAGCCGCCCAAACCATGCAGCGGGGATTGGTATGCGCCCTTCAGCCGCAATGGCTGAGGCGTATACGGGCATTGTCCGCAATAAACCGTTCAGCTTCATCCCTCGCTTCCGTAGCCGGATGCCATTGCCCCCCCAAAAAACGCCTATCCGTATAAAAACAAGGCTATCTTTGCCTGATTTGCAATCGCCAGGGAGTTCCGCAAAAAAACACTCCCGCAAACAGCCAATAGCGGGCTTTCTGCAAATTCAGATTCATTTTCCAGACCCCAAACTTCACCATATGTCAAAGCCAGCGTCTTAATGCGCACAAAAAACGCCGAACCGCAAACCGGTCCGGCGCGCACTTTCCCGGCAAAATCACGCCGGAGCGGCCGCTAGCCGCCGAGAATCGTCCTGAGCTTTTGCTGGAAATCCAGCAGGTCTTCCTGCGAAGGCCGGTAGTCGGGAGCCGCCCCGCCGAGATGGAGGCGGCCGTCCTGGTCGAGCTCCCATGTGGCCTCCACCCCGTCCGAAAACTTCACAGTCCCGCCCGTTATCATTCCGGGCCGCTGGACGGGGCTAACCTCAACGCGCACCCCGCCGCCTTCGGGAAGCGGAGCTTCGTCCGCCGGCTGCTGCGCAGCGGGCGCGGCCTCTGCCGGCTTGGGATCCTTGACAGTCAGGTCCATGTCGTCCACAAGGAAGCGCACGTCCATGTAAGTCATGCTGATTCCGAATTCTTCAAGAAGCCGCTTCTGGACTTCGCCAAGCTTTGCGCCCGACGCTATCCAGGATGCCACAGCCTCGCCCTGTTCGGGGGTAAGTTTTTCGCTCATACTGCTAGTTCAATGGTTCCACAAGGAACTGCACCTTGCGGGTAGTCGTAGTTCCGTACTGCTGGCGCAGGGTCTGGAAGCGGGCCAGCTTGCCCTCGCCGGACAGGCTGCGAATCTCCATCGCGCCCAAGTCGGAAACAAACGTCATCGAAATTTCTGCAAAGGCCAGGAAGCCGTTGCGGATTTCCTCGGGGGCAACCGCGACCTTGCCGCCGCCCTCCCCGCGCTCGTACACCCTGCCGTCGACATATATCCTGTCGGCCACGGTAAACGGAGTTCCGGGCTCTATGTATGCGATGTGGTACGGGCTTTCCTTTTCCGCAACCTGTTCGCCCTCGCGCCTGTACATTACGGCGAATGTGACCTGAAAGTCCACTATGTTGGCCGCGATGAAGTTCGACGGGGAAAGAATCCAGGACTTGAGGTCCGCGCCGCGATCGTAGCCGCCACGGTCGTTCAGCACAGTGCAACTGCCGTTCCAGAAGCGCTGGAGGGCGTATTCGTTGTCGTCAAAATCGCCCTGCATGTCCCCGAGAGCCTCCTCGAAAGTGGACTTGGGGTCTATAACGCCTCGGTAGAGGCCGTAGAAAGCGTTGAGCTGGCGCTCGTTCGAGCCTTCGTTGGCTCCGCCGGGGCGGAAGGGGCTTTTGTAGCTCATCTGGTATTTGACCGCGCACACGCTGCCGGGAATCGACTGGCGATCGTCGGAACGGTTCATCATCTGGCCGCTGTCAAAGCGCGGGCGGATGTAGGTGGGCGAGAAAAACATTATCTGCGGCGGCCTGACCGGCTCCCCACCGACGCTGGTGCCCGTCAGCATGCCGACGTCCTGCGGGTAGTCCACCTGGAACCATGCCCTGCCGTCGCGCTTTATCACCGCAGACTGGATGTCCTGCTGGATGAAGTCGGCGAGCGAGTCGGCCTCGAAGTACCCCTGTATCTTTCCGGTCGAATTGTTCCATGACTTCAGCACTTCGCCCACTCCGTAAAGGACGGCGCCTATCATTATGACCATTATTGTCGCGGCCGCCATCACCTCTATCAGGGTGAACCCGCGCCTGGACTTCGGTTTCTTTGAATGCGGAAGAGGTTGCTTGGATTCCATTAAATTACCTCATTTTTACGATTAGGTCGGAATAGACGCGGCGCTGGTTGTTCTGGTCTTCGTCGCCCGCCCCGGAAATGATGTCGTCAACGGGGTCCACGAGAACCTCGACGTTTATCGGCAGGAAGGCCTCGCCGTACAAATCCGAAGATTCGGGCAGCGAACCGCCGCCGTATTCGCGCTCGGGATCGTCCAGGTTGACAAAGCGCCCCTTGAGGGCCTCCTCGCTAAGCGTGAGCACGGCGCGGTAAATGTTGCCGTCGGCCTTTTTCAGGTCCTCGGCGTTCGGGGGGGCGCCAAGGCGCTTGCCGGGGGTTTCCGAGGACACGGAAACCAAGGACGGGTCGTCAACCTCCTCGAAATTTGCGTACTCGTCCCAGAAATAGACTACATACGGCTGGCGCGCGGTGCGGACCCAGTCGTACACCTGGTCGAACGACTTCGACTTCAGTATGACTTCCAGGTCCGTCACAACAGATATAGCCTTGCTCTGGTTGCGGACTTCCGCGACCTTAGTCGATATGGCCGACAAAAGCCCTATGAGGGCCGTCAGCGACACGGAAAGTATGCCTATGGCAATCATCACCTCCACAAGCGTGAAGGCCCGTTTCTTCGCCTTTAAAATCTTCTGGATCATTGCAGCATGGCCTCCTTGATTTCCTCATAGTCCGTAAAGCCCACGGTCTTGCCAGTCCTCAGCACCGTAAAGCCGAGGATGTCGAACGGATTTTTCATTATGAACTCGCCCTTCGCGTTCTGGGTTCCGGTGGCGACAATTATGCGGGCGTTGGGGTTTTCGGACAGGCCTTCGGCCGAAAATTCATAGCAGTACCATTCGCCGTTGCCCTCGCCCACGCTCTGGGCCCTTCGGCTGCCGAAATTGGCCATGCCGACCACCCTGGGGGCGCCGGTTACCCCGTTGCTGAAGGTGCTGTTTACAACGTCGGCCTCGCTCATCGAGTCGCTGTCTATCTTGACCTGGGAATTGAACTCGCCCGACGGCGGGATAAAAAACGTGTTTTTGGGCAGCATCGTCCCGCTTGAGTGCGACACCCATCCGTTGCTGTTGCCGTCGTCGTCCAGGGATTCGTATATTATCCCGACCTGGCGCAGCCGCCTTGAGTTGTCGTCCCCCTTGTATATGACTACGCGGGCCTTGGCGCTCTTTGCGCAGGCCAGTATCCTGGCCTCTTCAAACGAGGACATCAGCGTCTGCTGGGCGGTCACGAGAGACTGCCTCCCCGAATTGAAATTGACCAGCATGACGCCGCCGGCCCCGATGACGGAGATTATGGCAATCACCACCAGCAGTTCGACGAGCGTAAAGGCTCTTCTTTTTCTTCGCATGTTCAAATATTCCGGTGAAAGTTTGGTGGCCTCACTGCCAGGTGAAAATGTCTTCGGCCTCGTAGTCGGCCTTGTCCTTGTTCTGGTCCTTCTGGAGGGTGAAGATTATCACGGCCTTGCGCACGCCGTTTGCGGTGTCGGGCACAAGCTCCTTGTAGCTGTCGGCAGACAGGCCGTCGGATATGGTCGGGTAGCCCTTCTTTATCGCGCCGCCGCCGTTGGAGTCCACGCATATGTAGATGTTGGGGTTCCCGAAGCTGTCGACAATCTTCCACGTGTTGTTCTTTTTAACGAGGTTGGCGTTGTCGAAGGTTATGAAGTTCACCATGCGGCGGTTGTACTTGTTGCGGTCGGAGTCGGAGAGGCGGGAGCCGTCGGGATTCCTTCCGGAAAGGGCCTTCACGAGGTTTGTGGCGGCGTTGCCGTCGTCGAGGTTCACCCTGTCCTTTTCGGTGAGAAACTCCGGAAAATAGCCGTACTCTGCCTTGTAGCGCTCTATGGAGGTGGCAAGCTGGGTCATGAAGTTTTTGGAGGTGCTCTTCTTTGCCATGTTCTGGGCGCCTGAAATTGCCGGCATCAGGAGGCCCGCCATGACGGCTATAATCGATATTACTATCAAAAGTTCAACAAGGGTAAATGCGTTTTTCTTTTTCATAATTGGGTTGATAATTTAATTTGGAAATCTGCTTTTTCAACAAAATAAACAGCCGGGAAGCGGACGCCCTAGTTGTCGAGGCCGTAAACGATGTTGTCGGCGTTTTCAATGGGCTTGCGGTAGTCCTCGTCGCTGGGCATTATGCCGTTTGAATACATGGAATTTACGCCCACATCCTTGCCGTCGGGCCCGCGGGACAGGAGGATGAACGAGGCCGCCTCCCAGGCGCCAACGGCCCCCGCCATGAGGGAGGAGTCGTAGAAATAGAGGTAGGGATTCCCCCAGGGGTCCAGAAAGGCGAGCTTCGGGTTGTCGAAGTCGTTCACTTCCCGGTCGGGATCGACGGGGTCGCCCACCCTCATTACGGTGATGTCCAAAAGGGGCTTGTAGTCGCCCGCGCTCTCCATGTCGACAAAGGTTATCTGGCCGCCGTTTAGCCTCATGAAGCTCTTGCCGGAAAGGCACTTGTAGAGGTCCCTTGCAAAGGTTGTGCCCCCCGCGTTGGCGTTCAGGCGCGGGTAGTCGTTATACATGCTCTTGAAGGTCTCGAGGGCGGCGGCCATGGCGGCCATGTCGGCAGCGGCCTTCGAGCGGTCCTGGGACTGGGTTATGGAGTCTGCCACGCGGGTCGTCATGGCGGCCAGAACCGCGATTATCGCGATTACGACCAGGATTTCTATAAGGGTGAACGCCTTTCTGGCGCGGCCTGAAACGGGGGGGGTAAACTTTGCCATATTCGTGTTAATTTGAATGCAAGTCTGACGCATCCCGGGAATCTTGTCAAAATAATTCACGGGCAAAAAAGTTCCTTTTGGGGAATTTTTATTCTTCAAAACGCGGGGAATTTCCCCATTATCGCCTTTTATGATTATTGCGGACGTATTGGCTGAAAGGTACGCCTCCGAACAGATGAAGAGCATCTGGAGCGCGGAGGGGAAAATTTTGCTGGAGCGCGAACTCTGGATTGCCGTGATGAAGGCGCAGAGGCAGCTCGGCCTGGACATACCCGCGGAGGCCATTGAAGCGTACGAGCGCGTGAAAAACGACATCGACACCGCATCCATAACGCGCCGCGAAAAGATAACCCGCCACGACGTCAAGGCCAGAATTGAGGAGTTCTGCGGCCTCGCGGGCTTCGAGCACATCCACAAGGGCATGACAAGCCGCGACCTCACCGAGTGCGCGGAGCAGTTCCAAATTTACAAGTCCCTGAAGCTCGTAATGATGAAGGCTTCAGCCTCGGCCCTGGCCTTCGCCGTTTTTGCGGAAAAATACGCGGACTTCCCCTACGCGGCCCGCACCCACAACGTAATAGCGCAGCTCACAACCCTCGGCAAGAGGTTTGCGATGTTCGGCGAGGACCTCCTGAGGGCGATGGATTCGATGCAGGCTTTTATCGATTCCTATCCGGTGCGCGGAATCAAGGGCGCGATAGGCACCCAGCTCGACCAGCTCACGCTCTTTGGCGGCGACAGGGAAAAGGCCGCCCGCCTGAATGAAATAGTGCTGGAGCACCTCGGAATATCAAATTCGCTCGGCGCCACCGGGCAGGTTTATCCGCGCTCGCTCGACTTCGAGGCGGCAAGCCGCCTCTACCAGATGGGCTCCGGCCCCTCGTCCTTTGCCAAGACGCTGCGCATAATGGCAGGCCACGAGCTGGCCGGCGAGGGGTTTGCCAAGGGCCAGACCGGCTCCTCGGCCATGCCGCACAAGATGAATTCCCGCAGTTGCGAGCGCCTCAACGGCTTCCACGTCATAATCCGCGGCTTCATGGAAATGCTGGCGGGCCTGGCGGGGGACCAGTGGAACGAGGGAGACGTTTCGTGCTCTGTGGTCCGCCGCGTCGCGCTGCCGGGGATGTTCTTTGCTATAGACGGCCTCTTTGAAACCTTCCTGACCATATCCCGCCAGATGGAGGTGAACGAACCCGTGATAGCGGCGGAGCGCGAGCGGTACATGCCGTTTCTGCTGACGACTACCGTCATGATGCGCGCCGTCAAAAACGGGATGGGCCGCGAGGACGCCCACGAGGTCATTAAGGAGCATGCCGTGGCCACGCTGCGCGACCTGCGCTCGGGCAGGGCCGCCAAAAACGACCTGTTTGAAAGGCTGGCGGCGGATTCCCGCATGCCGCTTTCCTCCGGCGACCTGGCGGAGATTCTGGAGGCCGGCAGGACGGAGACCGGCATGGCAAAGCCGCAGGCCCTGGACTTTGCCGCGCGCGCAAGGATTTGGGCGGAGAAATATCCGAAAGCCGCCTCATACGCGCCGGCGCCCATCCTCTGACGGGATTCAAACGCCCGCCGCGCCGTCCGGAAAGCCGCGCGCCCTCCCCTCGGAAGGCGGCGGAAGCGGGCGCCGCACTGGGATTTCATCTATTAAAAAAGGCCGCCAAAAAGACCCTGCGCGGCGCGCAAAACCGCGCGGGCGAAATTGCGGCCCGCACACGGGGAGGCAGCAAACACCATGTTTAAGACAATAGCAAAAGACGCGTCGGCCAGGCGCGGCGTCCTCAGCACGCCGCACGGCGAAATCCAGACGCCGATATTCATGCCCGTGGGCACGCAGGCCACGGTGAAGTCGCTCACGCCCGCCCAGATACTCGACACCGATGCGCAGATAATCCTCTCCAACACCTACCACCTGAACATCCGCCCCACCTCCCCCCTCATTGAAAAGTTCGGGGGCCTGCACGGCTTCATGAAATGGCCCAAGCCGATACTGACCGACAGCGGCGGCTTCCAGGCGTTCAGCCTTTCGGCGCTTCGCAAAATTTCCGAGGACGGGATAACATTCAAGTCCCATCTGGACGGGGCGGAGCTGTTCCTCTCGCCGGAATCCTGCATGAGGATACAGTCGGAGCTAAAAAGCGACATACGGATGGCGCTCGACGAGTGCATACCCTACCCCTGCGAAAGGGGTGCTTGCATGAAATCGGTCGAGCGCACCCTCCGCTGGGCGGAGCGCTGCAAGGCGGCGCACGACGCCCTCGCCGACGGCCGACTCACATTCGGCATAGTGCAGGGCGGCGTGTACGGCGACATCCGAGGGCATTGCGCCAGGCAGCTCGCGGCGATGGGCTTCCCCGGATACGCGATAGGCGGCGTCAGCGTCGGCGAGCCGGAGGCCGAAATGCTGGAGCAGGTGGCAGCCTCCGCAGAATTCCTCCCGCACGACAAGCCGCGCTACGTCATGGGGGTCGGCACCCCCCCGCAGCTTCTGAAAATGATAGCCCTCGGGGCCGACATGTTCGACTGCGTGATGCCGACCCGCCTCGCGCGCCACGGCAACGCCTTCACATCCTGCGGGGTCATAAACCTGAAAAACGCGCGCTTCCGCGAGGACGAATCGCCGCTGGACCCCGAAGTTCCGGGCTATGCGGCCGGGTTTTCTCGCGCATACATAAGGCACCTCGTGGTCGCGGGGGAAATGCTGGCCTGCACGCTCCTTTCCATACACAACATATCTTTTTTCCTTAACCTCATGCGCGAGGCGCGCGCCCACATAGAATCCGGCGACTTCCACCCCTGGTCCTCGGCCTGGATATCGCGCTACGAATCGGGCGGGCGCTAGCGCAGCCCGGCGGCTCTCCCCGGGCCGGGCAGCGCGGTGAAAGGCGGAAAAATAAAATTGCAAAAGGCCGCGCGGGCGCTAGCGTGGAACCGAAAAATTTTCCGCGAGAATGGCCCTTCCAGAAATCAGGATTTTAAGCGAGGAAGTCGCAAACAGGATTGCCGCAGGCGAAGTGATAGAAAGGCCCGCCGCTGCCGTAAAGGAGCTGGTTGAAAACTCGCTCGACGCCGGGGCGACGCGGATAGACATCGAATTCAGAAACGGGGGCAAGAGCTACATAAAAGTCTCCGACAACGGCCACGGCATGCGCCGGGACCAGCTCCTCACCTGCCTGGAGCCCCACGCCACAAGCAAGATACGCACCGCCGACGACCTCGACACGGTTGCCAGCTTCGGCTTCCGAGGCGAGGCGGTCCCCTCGATAGCGAGCGTTGCCAAGTTCTCCGCAAGCTCCCGCACCGCCGGCAGCGAAGTCGGCTCCCGCGTGGAGGTTTACGCCGGCAAGATAGGGAAAATTTCCGAATGCGCAATGGCCGCGGGGACGGAAATAGTGGTTGAAGACCTGTTCTGCGGCGTGCCGGCGCGGCGAAAATTCCTGAAGAGCGACAACACCGAAGCCTCCCACATCATAAGGATGTGCAAGCTATACGCGCTGGCGAGGCCGGACGTCGAATTTTCACTTGCCGAAAACTCCCGGCCCGTATTCGCCTCGAAAAAGTCGCGCGACCTCGTAGGCAGGATAGAGGACGTGTTCGGGAGCGAAATTTCCGGGAAAATCATCCCCCTGCGCCCCTACGAAGCCTTCGGAATTTCGATAGACGGGGCGCTCTCAAAACCCGGCGAGGACTGGGCCTCGGCCCGCAACATTTACGCATTCATAAACGGCCGGCCGGTCGACTGCCGCGCGGTATATTCCGCCCTCAGGGAGGCGTGCCGGAACGCAATCGGCCAGGGCAGATACCCGGCGGCCTTCCTTTTCATAAGGCTGGACCCGCGCTCCGTTGACGTGAACGTCCACCCCGCCAAGCGCGAAGTGAGGCTGAAAAACGAGTTCGCCCTGCGCTCCGCCGTGATGGCGGCCGCCCTCGACACGCTTGAAAGCTTTTCAATAGCCTCCCCCTCGCACGCCCCCGCAGCGCCCGGC
>ERZ1026946.57-NODE-57-length-59230-cov-39.328855_pt1 | contig 59230 bp, 44 predicted proteins | sample MGYA00519460_ERZ1026946 | MGnify/ENA primary metagenome ERZ1026946 (study PRJEB26926, sample SAMN06164620) | human gut metagenome | biome: ENVO:00009003; feature: ENVO:2100002; material: ENVO:00002003 | host: Homo sapiens | place: USA | collected 2012 ...
GTCGTCGGCAGCGTCAGATGTGTATAAGAGACAGGGATAATATGGCGGCGGGGTGCGGCATGTGCGTTTTTCGCGTTTTTTCAGGCGCCCCGAGGGGCGCCGGTTGGGCCGCGCGCCGCCTTCTCCGCCCCGTTCATGGGCGCGGCGCGGCGTTTGGATTTGCTGAAGCCTCGCATGGCCGAAATTTTATATGACCAGATTGTATATAATCCGCCTCCACTCAAGCGAAATATCGGCGCGGGCCCGCGTTTTTTAACCCCGTGGCCCCCGGCGGGGCGCGGGGCTTTTTTACTTGCGCTTTAGCGCGGAAAATAGGACATTTGCCGCATTTGAATCACGCGGGCGCGCGCGGCCCTTGGGGCGCCCTCCCGCACAGCCGGTTCCAATATGGAAAGCATCGCAGACAGAATCATAGCGGGCGGCTCGGTGTCCTTTGAGGAGGCCGCCGAACTCATCTCATCCGCGGACCCCGCGCCGCTTTGCGCCGAGGCCGACAGGGTCCGCGCGCACTTCTTCAAAAACAGGCTGGAAACCTGCTCCATAATAAACGCCCGCTCCGGCCGCTGTCCCGAAAACTGCAAATGGTGCGCCCAGTCTGCGCACAACAGCACGGGGGCGGCCGTCTATCCGCTCATGCCCGCAGAGGGGATTCTGGAGGGGGCCGAGGCTTCCGACGCCGCCGGGGTGAGGCGCTTCAGCGTGGTCACCAGCGGCCGGGCCCTGTCGGACGCCGACGTGGACGCCCTGTGCGCCGCCTACCGCATGATGCGCGAAAAGACCCGCCTCGGCCTGTGCGGCTCGCTCGGGCTTCTCACAAAGCCCCAGCTCATGCGCCTGCGCGACGCTGGGATGACGCGCTACCACTGCAACCTCGAGACGGCCCCGTCGTTTTTCCCAAGCCTCTGCACAACCCACACCATCGCCGACAAGCTGCGCACCATATCCTGGGCGCGGGAGTGCGGCCTTGAAATCTGCTCCGGCGGGATTATCGGCATGGGCGAGAGCGCGAGGCAGAGGGCCGAGCTTGCCTGCGCCCTGCGCGACGCAGGTGCATCGTCCATTCCCGTAAACCTCTTAAACCCGATAAAGGGCACCCCCCTCGAGGGCGCCGCCCCGCTTTCAGGCGGCGAGATACTGGCGGCCTTTGCTGTGTTCAGGCTCGTGAACCCGCGCGCCCAGATACGCTTTGCCGGCGGGCGCTCGCTGATGGCGGGCCTCCAGAGGCGGGCCCTGAAAAGCGGGGTGAGCGCGGCGATAGTCGGCGACATGCTCACGACGCTCGGGGCGTCGCTCAAGGACGACTTTGAAATGTTTTCGGAGATGGGGTATGAGTATTGACGAGCTTTTGAGCTTCGACAGGGAGCACGTCTGGCATCCCTACACGTCTGCCGTGGACCCCCTTCCCGTGTATCCGGTGGAGTCGGCGCGCGGGGCCCGCATAAGGCTCATGGACGGCAGGGAGCTTGTGGACGGCATGTCGTCCTGGTGGGCCGTCGTGCACGGCTACAATAATCCCGAGATAAATGCGGCGGTTTCCGCCCAGCTTGAAAAGATGAGCCACGTCATGTTCGGCGGGCTGACCCACGAGCCGGCAGTCGAGCTTGCGGAGCGGCTCATCGGCATGCTTCCGGCGCCGCTTTCCCGCGTGTTTTTCTGCGACAGCGGCTCGGTGGCGGTCGAGGTCGCCATGAAGATGGCCCTCCAGTACTGGAATTCGCTGGGCTTCCCCCGCAAGACCAGGTTCGCCACGATACTGCGCGGCTACCACGGCGACACCTGGAACGCAATGTCGGTGTGCGACCCCGTGACGGGGATGCACTCGGTCTTTTCCGGCGCCCTGCGCCCGCAGGTTTTCACCGACAGCCCCCGCACCGCATTCGACGGCGTATGGGACCCCTCCGACCTCTCCAGCCTGCGCGCGGCGCTTGAATCCGGCTCGGACGAAATCGCGGCCCTGATACTTGAGCCGATTGTGCAGGGGGCCGGGGCCATGCGCTTCTACCACCCGGAATTTCTCAGGGGGGCGCGCGCGCTTTGCGACGAGTTCGGCGTCCTCCTCATCGCCGACGAAATCGCGACCGGATTCGGCCGCACCGGCGAGATGTTCGCCTGCTCCCACGCGGGCGTCTGCCCCGACATAATGTGCCTGGGAAAGGCCATAACAGGGGGCTACATGAGCTTTGCCGCCACAGTCTGCACTTCCGCAGTCGCCGCTGCGGCGTCGTCGGGGCCTGCGGGGGTATTCATGCACGGGCCCACATTCATGGCAAACCCCCTCGCGTGCGCGGCGGCCAACGCGAGCCTCGCGATAGCCTCGCGCCCGGGCTACCTCGACGAAGTGCGCAGGATTGAGTCTCTCATGAAGGGCAGCCTCGTGCGCGCAAGGAATTTCAAGCAGGTTTCGGACGTGCGCGTGCTCGGCGCGATAGGCGTAATAGAGACGAAAAAGCCCGTGGACATGGCCGTCATGCAGGCCGAATTTGTGAAGAGGGGCGTGTGGATAAGGCCGTTTGGGCGGCTGGTGTACCTCATGCCGCCTTTTATTGTTTCGGACGGCGAGCTGGAGAAGCTCTGCGACGCGGCCGTGGGGGCCGTTATGGAGGTGTGCGCCGGTGAATGAGGAGCTTGAGAGGCTGAAGGCTGCGGGCATGTACCGCGAGCTGCGCGTTTCGCGGCCCGACGGGGCGAGGGTTTTTGCAGGGGGGCGCGCGCGGCTCAACTTCGCCTCGAACGACTATCTGGGGATTTCCGCGCGCGCGGACATGCAGGCGGAGTTCCTCGAAAGCCTTTCCGAAAATCAGGATTTTCTCTTCGGCAGCGGCGGCTCCCGCCTGCTTTCCGGCAACCATCCCGCCTACGAGCGGGCCGAGGCCGAGATAGGGGCGCGCTTCGGCGGGGCCTGCCTGATGTTCGGCAGCGGCTACCACGCAAACACCGGGATACTCCCCGCCCTCGCCGGCAGGGGCGACCTCATCCTGGCCGACAGGCTGGCGCACGCCAGCATAATAGACGCCCTGAGGCTTTCCGAGGCCAGGTGGATGCGCTTCGCCCACAACGACGCAGGGCACCTCCGGCGGCTCCTCTCGCAGAACCGGGCCAAATTCGGCAGGGTTTTTGTCGCGACCGAGAGCGTGTTCAGCATGGACGGCGACCGCGCGCCGCTGGGTGAGCTTGCGGATCTCTGCGACGAGTTCGGCGCAATGCTCTATGTCGACGAGGCCCACGGCTTCGGCGTGTTCGGCGAAAACGGGCTTGGCCTTTGCGAGGCGGAGGGGCTGCTGGGGCGCGCCGCGTATGTCATGTGCACTCTCGGCAAGGCCCTCGCGGGCGAGGGCGCTTTCGTCATATGCTCCGAGGACGACAAGAAACTCCTCGTGAACCGCTCAAGGCCGCTTATATTCACGACTTCCATGCCGCCTGTCAACGTCATGTGGACCCTTTTTGCCTTCCGCAAGATGCTCGGCATGCGCGCCGAGAGGGCGAGGCTCAAGTCCCTGTGGGGGTCTTTCAGGTCCGCGTGCGCCGCAGAGGGGGTGGAAATCCTCGGCGACACCCAGATTGCCCCGGCTCCGGTAGGCTCGGCCGTCCGCGCCGGAGAGGTTTCGGCGGAGCTCGCGCGCGAGGGGGTATGGGCCCCGTGCGTCCGCCCCCCGACGGTTCCCGCGAACTCCTCGCGGATACGCTTTTCCCTGACGAACGCCATGGCTGGGGACGATGTCGCGTTTTGCGCCTCGGCCCTCGCCCGGGCATTGAAAAAACTATGAAGATTTCATGGATAAAAAAGGGGGCCTCGGACAGGCTCGTGATATTTTTCGGCGGGTTCGCCTGCGATGAAAACCTGCTCTCGGGCCTGGATTTCGGAGACTTCGACGTGGCCATGCTGTACGACTATTCGTCGCTCGACTTCGACCCGCCCCGCGAGCTTTTCGGATATTTTGAAACCCACACCGTCGCATGGTCTTTCGGCGTGTGGGCGGCCGACTATTTCATGGACAGGCTTCCCGCCTCCAAGACGCGCACGGCCCTTTGCGGCTCGCCGTTTCCGGTTGACGACGCCCGCGGCATTCCGTCTGCGGTGTTTTCGGCCACGCTCGAAAATTTTTCGGAAGAGGGCCGGGAAAAGTTTCTGGCCCGCGTATTCGGCCCGGCGAACATGAAAAAGTGCGCAGGGCTGGCCCCCCGCAGGGACGCCGCCCGGTGCAGGGAGGAGCTCGCCTCGCTGGCGGCGGCCTTCCCGGCTTTCAGCGCATCCCCCGACAACTGGACGCGCGCGATAGCCGCCAAGGGGGACAGGATATTCCCCCTCAAAAACATGCGCGCCGCATGGGGCGGGGTCTTGGAGACGGTCTCCGGGGAGCATTTTCCCGCCGCCCTTCTCGCAGGCGGCATCTGGAAGCTCTTCAGAAATTCGCCGGATGTCGGCAGGTCTTTTGAAAAGTCGTTCGGGGAGTACGGGAAGGCCGCGCGCGTCCAGAGGCGGATAGCCTCGCGCCTCGCCGCCCTCACCGCAAAGAGGATTTCCGCGCCTGACGTGAAAAACGTCCTCGAAATCGGGGTTGGCACGGGGTTTCTCACCTCAGAGCTCGCGCCGCGCCTCAGGGGGGCCAAGTGGCACCTGAACGACTTGAGCCGCCGCTCGCTGGACTACGCCCGCACTTTCATAGAGGGGCCCGCGCCGGACTTCATCGAGGGCGACGCCCAGATACAGGACCTGCCGTCGGGCATGGACCTCATCGTTTCGGCCTCGTGCTTCCAGTGGTTCGAGAGCCTGGACGGATTTTTTGAAAAGCTCGCCGCGTCTTGCGCCCCGGGGGCTGTCATGGCGTTTTCAACGTTCCTGCCGGACAACTTCCGCGAGCTGCGCTCCCTGTGCGGCAAGGGCCTCAACTACGTCGGAATCGTCGGCGTTGAGTCGCTTTTAAACCGCGCCGGCTTCGAGCTTTTGTGCGCGGAGGCGGAAACCATAAAGCTCGACTTCGACACCCCGGAGGACGTTCTGCGCCACCTGCGCTCAACCGGCGTCAAGGGGACGTTCGCCGAGTTCTGGACCCCCGCAAAGCTGAGGAACTTCTCGCGCCAGTACCGCGAATTCTTCCCCGGCGAAAAGGGCGTGACCCTCACATACCGCCCGGCCTACTTCATTTCCAAATTCGTGGGCGCGCGCGGCGCGGAGGGGGCGGCGGAATGAGCGCGCATTTCGTAAGCGGAATCGACACCTCGTGCGGCAAGACCTTCGTGACGGGGGCGCTCGCCCGGCGCGCGGCGGAGTCGGGACTTCGGGTCGCCACGCAGAAGTTCGTCCAGACGGGCTGCGCGGGGGTGTCGGAGGATATCGAGGCCCACCGCGCCGCAATGGGCGTCCCTCTGCTGCCCGAGGACGAGGACGGGACGACGTGCCCGTACGTATTCGCCTTCCCCGCCTCCCCGCATCTTGCCGCGCGCATGGAGGGCGTTGAAATCGACCCTGAAAGGATTGCCCGCTGCACTGAAATTCTTGAATCCCGCTACGACGAGGTTTTCATCGAGGGCGCGGGCGGCCTGATGGTCCCCGTGACGGAGGACATGCTCACGATAGACTATGTGGCCATGCGCTCCCTGCCGCTCATCCTGGTTGCAAGCGCGAAGCTCGGAAGCATAAACCATGCGCTGCTCAGCATCGACGCGTGCCTTTCGCGCGGCGTAAGGATTGAAAGGATAGTCTATAACGACTATCCCGCGGAGGACCCGCGACTCTCTGCGGAGACTGCGGCCTACATCGAGCGCTACGCCGCCGCGCGCTGCCCGGGCTGCGCCTTCGAGCGCCTGTGATGCGCCCCTGGCGGTCCGCCGGTTTTTCAGGCCGCCCCGCCGCCGTCTGCCGGGGCATTGTCGAAACGCCTGGAATAGGACGAGTAGTCCTTGCGGGCGCGGCGGTAGCCGGGGTCGTCGAATAGGGGGCTTGATATTATGTGGTCTGCGGTGGAGCGGTTGCAGCAAAGCACTATGTTTTCCACGCCTGCGAGGCGCGTCAGAGCCTTTACGTCGGTGTCGTGCGGCTGCATCGTCATCGGGTCTGTGAAGAAGAACAGGTAGTCCAGCTTGCCCTCAACCATGCGGGCGCCCATTTGCTGGTCCCCGCCGAGGGGGCCGGATTTCAGCAGGGTTATGTCCCATTCCTCGTCCGGATGCTTTTTTTCGAGGGCTTCGCGTATCAGCCTGCCGGTGGTCCCCGTGCAGTAGAATTTGTGCCCGGCCAGCCGCTCGGAATTCCACACGACCCACTCGAGCAGATCCTGCTTCATGCCGTCGTGGGCAACCAGCCCTATGTTTCTGACGGTTTTTCTTGCCATAAATGCATTGCGGCGGCATGCGGCTTGCCGCGCGTTTTCCGCTCCGGCGCCGCCCGCCGGAATCTGTATCGTAAAAAAGTCAGAGCAGGTTCAGCTTTTTGAACATTTCCGCATAAATTGCCGCTTTTTGGGCCAGCGGCTTCGGGTAGGCGCGCGATGAGGAGGGCATTCTGAAAAGCAGTAGCTTCCTGCCTGAAAATTCAAATTCGGAGGCATCGCCGATTTTCGGGGCTGCGGCGCCGGAGATGGCCGCGAAGGTTTCGAGGGCCTTTTGTCCGGTTACAGCCACTGCCCGGCAGCGGGGGATTTTCGGGAGGACCGCCGCGAGGTCGAGCCTTTCTGCGACTTCCAGAAATTTGTCGGAGGCGTTGCCGTTTGTCCTGACCACTGCCCTGGCCGTGTCGCCTACGGCTATCCCCTTTTCGGTGAGAAAGGCCCTGATTGCGTCCGCGTCAAAGCCCTTCCCCCCGGGGAGGACAAAACGGTTTGGGTCGTTGAAAAATGCGATTCCGAAAATCCGCCACATGTCGTTTATGGGGTTCGGGTAGTAGAAGTCCATGCACCACTTTGAGCGCGGCGGCGGAAAGCTGCCCAGCATTAAAAGCTCGGCGGCAGGCGGCAGAAACGGTTCCAGGGCGTGTCTTTCCATATGGCGCAGCGTGAGGATTTCAGAATGCGTTGATTTTCGGAATTTGGGGAAAATGATGCCGTTTTCCGCCCGCCTTACAAAGAAAAAATGTCCGCGTTTTCGTTTCTTTCTGCGCATTTCAAGATGTGCCGGTTCCAAAATCTTTTTGCCGGGATATTCAGCCTTTCCGGCCTGCCGCATTGCGGGATTTTGAATGCGGGGCGGGTATTCGCGTTTTTGCGGAGCTTCCCGCAGCCGTGCCGCCCGTGGGGGTTCGCTTTTTTAGAATATTCCTATGCCTGGGCAGGGCGGGTGGCAAGTCTCATCGGCGCATGTCGATTTTACTGAAAAAATTTGAGGACCCGCCGAAGCCCGCCAGAATCCGCCGAAAGCCGCCGAAGCATGGAGGCTGCGGGCGGTTTGAGCTTTCGGGTTTGGTTTTGAGGGGAAAATCGCCCTCCGGGCCGGTAATCTGCAAAAAGTCGGGCGTTTGAGGAAAAAACAGGGCTTGGCTGAGAAAATAATACCGTCTGCCATGATAATGGGCCTAGCCCGCAGCCGCGTTCCGCAAGATGCGGGAATATCCAAATATCGAGCCATTTTCCTTAAAGCGTTCGATTCTTCCCCTCAAAGCTTGCAGCGCGATACACTGCGGCCTTTTTCGGATGCGGCGTACTTGCATGCCTGCGGGGAAGGGGGAGAGGGGGCCTGGACTGCGAACCCGCCTGTTTTGCGCGGCGAGCATTCTTGACTGTCGGCGGTTCTTCGCGGGATTTATTTCTAAAATGAAAGGAACCCGGCCCCGTCCGCCTCAAAGCGGATTGGCATATTTTTCAGCCCTTATTCGTGCATTTAGCCCGCATGTATTTCCCGCAAAAAAAAACGCGGGAAAAATCCCCGCGTTTTGAATTTTTTTAAAGCCGCGTCTCAGCGCTTCTTCTCGGGGAGTTCCCCGCGATTTGCCACGAGCAGTATGGCCCTGTCGAGAGCCGTCTTTGCCTTGTCGTTCGCCTTGGCCTTGAGGGCTTCGAGCTTCTTGTTCGTGCCTTCGATGTCGGCGACGCGCTTGGATATCTGGTTTGCCACCGGAACAATGCGGCCAATCAGGTAGTCATTGTTCTGGGTTATCGCAATTTCTGCGAGGCCGACGAGGTTGTCATCCATGCCCATCTGTTCTAGAACCCAGCAGCAGTCTCCGCGCTCGACGTTCTTTTCGAGGAATTCCATGACCAAGGGAAGGCCCTCGTAAACGCCGCGGCAGGCGATGAGCCTGAGGGCCGCCCTGTCCTTGTTCTTGGCATTGTCGAGGATGAACTTGTCTATGGCCTTGTCGGCGGGCATCGCAGCTATCGCGTTTTCGGCCCAGTTGCGAACCTTGTTCTTGTCGTCCACAGGGTTTTTGAGGATGTCGAACACGGCCTTGGCGGAGGCTTCGCCGCCGACAGTCGAGAGGGAGTAGCATGCGGCCATCTGGACGCAGTCTTCGGTGCCTTCCTTGCCGGCTTCAATCATGAAGTTCACGGCTTCCTTGCCCTTGCAGCCGGCGAGCGAGGTGAGAACCCACGCCTTCGTCGGGTTTTCGCTGTTTTTGAAGCGGTTCCTGAACTGGGAAATCAGGCCGGGCTGCTTTTCCAGCACGTACGGGGCGACGAGGACGAAGGCCCTGTCGCAGCCGTTGGATATGGCCTTGGAGGCCAGCTCCTTGGAGGGCTTTTTCGAAAACTGGTCGTAGAAGGAGGCGAATTCGAGAACCTGCCATGTGCCGCCCTGCTTGTTGGCGGCGTTGACGATGTTCTTGTCCTTGGCCTTCTTTGCCTTGTTTACGAAGTCGACGCTGTCTCCGCGCTCTGCGAGCGAGTTGACGAGGCCGGAAACCAGGGCGCTGTCCTTCTGGGAGGTCACGCGGGCCGTGAGTATCTTCGAAGCCTTGGGCGACGAGTTCTTTTCAAGGGCCATGCGGGCGGCGTCCTGAATGTCCTTGTCCTTGTCGGAAAGGAGCTTTTCGAGCGTCGAAAGCGACTCTTCCCCGCCGGTCATTTGCAGGAGGGAGATGAGGAAAACCTTCTCGGTCTTTTCCTTGGCTTTTGAAAGCTCGGCGCAGACGGCCTTCGAGAAGTCCACCCTGTCCTTGCTGTCGGGGGCGCCGGCCTTGGAGGCGGCGGCAACCGCCTCTCCGGCCTTCTTATAATTGCGTTCGTAGGCCCCGAAGTCGCCCTTTTCGGCGTTCAGGCCCTTCACGGCCTCCGAAACGATTTCGGAGTAGTTTTCCGCGAAGCAGACGCCGGCGGCCAGCGCCGCCAGCACGGCTATGCTTTTCTTTGCGAATGTCATGTGTTGAGGCCTTTCCTGTTAAGCTCCGAGGTAGTAGGGTGCGCGGCGCGGGCGGCTCACCATGGAGTTCGCCTGTTCGTCGCCGATTATGGCTTCCTTCTTCGGATCCCAGTTTATGGTCCTGTTGAGACGCAGCGCCATTGCCGAGAGGTGGCATATGGTCGCAGTGCGGTGCCCGATTTCCGCAGTGCATATCGGGTCGCGGCCGGTCTTTATGGCTTCGAGCCAGTCGTTGTGGTGGCTGGTGACGGGATGCAGGCGGACGGTGCCGCTTTTCATCGCGCTCCTGGCCAGTTCCGGCGGGTCGGAGTAAATCTTGTTGCCGCGGCTCACCCTGACTTCGCCCTTGGTGCCGACAAAGCGTATCATCTGGCCTTTGGTGCCGCCGTTGAAGCTTCCCGGGGGGTTGACGTAAACGCGCGGGCCGTTTTCATACTGGTAGAAGCGGCAGGGCGCGCCGTCGGTGCCCTGCGGGCAGAACATCGTCGGGCCGGAATCGTCCATGCCGAGGGCCCACTGGATGATGTCGAAGTGGTGCGCTCCCCAGTCGCCCTCCTTGCGTTCGCCGTATTCCCAGAACCTGCGCCAGCCGCCGCCGAAGTTGCCCTTGACGCGCTCGGAGTTGTACGGGCGCCACGGGGTCGCGCCGAGCCACTTGTCGTAATGGAATCCGTCGGGAATCGGCTCTTCGGGAAGCTCCATCGGGGGCGGGAATTCGCCGATGCCGGTGTAGATTTCCTTGATTTCGCCGATGAGGCCGTTGCGGACTATCTGCGCGGCCTGGCGGAACTGCCATTCGGAGCGCTGCTGCGAGCCGACCTGAAGGATGCCCTTGTTGCGCTTTACGGCGTCGGAGAGTATCCTGCCCTCTTCGATGGTGAGGGTGAGGGGCTTTTCGCAATAGACGGCCTTGCCGCGGTTGATGGCGTAAAGGGCCTGGGCGACGTGCCAGTGGTCGGGCGTGGCCACAACCACCGCGTCGATGTCGTCGCGGTCGATAAGTTCCTGGTAGTCGATATACTTGTCGCAGCCCTTGTAGTCCGTGAGGTTGTTGCGGCGCGCGGAACGCGCTTCAACGTCCTTCTGGACGCGGTTCAGAACGGTTTCGTTCACGTCGCAGACTGCGATAACCTGCGTTTCGGCCCTGTCGGCAAACGAGTTCCTGTGCCCGTTGGACTGCAGGCCGTTGCCGACCACGCCGACGTTTATCCTGTTGCTTGGCGCTACCGTCTTGCCTTTTCCCAAGGCGCTCGACGGAATGAGCGTGGGCATGAATACGCCCGCCGCCGCGGCACCAGCCGCCTTCGCCAAGAAGTTCCTTCTTGATATTTTACTCATACAATGATTCCCCCTATATTTTATGTTGATGCCAAAAGGAGCGAATAAATCGTACCTTTCGGCAAAGACTTAAAGACAATTCCCGCCAAAACGGCGGATATAGAAAGTTTTTAGATTTCCCACTATGCTCCGCAGTTTGCGTCTTGTCAATAGAATTTCTGCGGCGAATAAGAACAGCACAATATAGTACCCTTTTTGCGGCCTGGCGGCGCGCGCCGGGCCGTTGGGCCGGGCTGGGGGAGCGCTTCCGCCTCATTGAGCGGGCCCGCGCGGCGGCGGACGGCCTGCGCCGCAGCGGGAGCATGCCGCTTTGGAGTGGCTCTGCGCGGACTTTCCGCGCGTCGGGGCGCCGGGCTTTTCGCAAAAAAAACGCGCGGCGTACCGCGCGGTTTTCTTGAGATTTGCGGGATGCCCCCCGAACTACTTTAAGTAGGTGCTGCCCTTCAGAACCCTGTTATAGTGCGCCAGCATCTTGACACCCTCGCGCGGCTTTATCTTGTCGGCCTTTATGGCAGCGTCCACGGCCTTTTTCATGAGGCGGGAGAGTATTTCATCCTTGTACTGTATCTGCGGCAGGACGTCCGAGATGGTCGAGCCGTCTATGGCCTCCTCGACATAGAAGCCGTCCTCCTCGTCGTCCTCCAAAAACACGTGGACTTCGTCGACGCGGCCGAAGAGGTTGTGCTGGTCGCCCATTATGTCCTGGTACGCCCCGACGAGGAACACGCCTACGTAGTAGGTCTCGTTTTTGCCCAGCGAATGCAGGGGGAGGGTGTCGCGCTCGTCCTCCAGGTCTATGAATTTGTTTATCTTGCCGTCGGAGTCGCAGGTTATGTCGACTATTGTGGTGTTCACGTCGGGCTTTTCGTCGAGCCTCTGGATGGGGACTACGGGGAAGAGCTGCTTTAGCGCCCAGTGGTCGAGAAGCGACTGGAAGACGGAGAAGTTGCCTATGTACTGGGCGGCGAGCACCTCCTCCAGCTTCTCAAGGTCCTCGGGGATGTTTGCGGAGCCCGAGATGTCGGCCTTGACGTCGCGGCAGACGGCCCAGAACAGGTTTTCGGCGAGGGCCTTGTCCTCCAGCTTCAGTATGCCGTGGGTGAACAGGGTGTGGGCCTCCTTTTTCAGCTCGCTTGCGTCTAGGAAGCGCTCAAGGCTGGAGGAGTAGGACTTCTTTTCGTCCAGTATGTGCGCGAGGTCCTTTATAACCTGGTGGGAGTTCTTTTTGACTGTCAGGTTCTTTGCGTCCGGGGTCTTCTGAATGGTGTCGAAAACCTCCAGGACGAGTATCGAGTGCGGGGCCACCACGGCCCGGCCGCTTTCGGTTATGATGTTGGGATGCGGCGCGTCGGCCGAATCGCAGACGCTCTTTATGCCGTAAACTATCGCGCGGGCGTATTCTTCGAGGGAGTAGTTTGTGGAGGAGTCGTAGTTTGAGCGCGAGCCGTCGTAGTCTATGCCTAGCCCTCCGCCGCAGTCTATGTAGCGGACGTTGAAGCCCATGCGGTGGAATTCGCAGTAGTAGCGCGCGGCTTCGGCCACGGCGTTTTTTATTGTGGCGATGTTGGGGACTTGGCTTCCCACGTGGAAGTGGATGAGCTTTACCGCCTCCTTCATGCGCGCCCTTTTGAACTTTGCGAGCGCCTGGACTATCTCCGTCGGGAACAGCCCGAACTTCGCGTTCTCGCCGACCGACGAGGCCCACATGCCCTCGCCCGAGATTCCAAGTTTCACCCTGATTCCGATGTTGGGGACGACCCCCTCCTTCTGGGCCAGCCTTATTACGTCGTCCACGTCGGAGAGCTGCTCTATTACTATGAACACCTTCTTGCCGAGCTTGACGCCGTTGAGGGCGAGCTGTATGTATTCCAAATCCTTGTAGCCGTTGCAGATGAGGAGCGACTCCGGGTCGTCGTGCATGGCCAGGGCCAGCATCAGCTCAGCCTTGCTTCCGGCCTCTATGCCGTAGTGGTACTTCCTGCCCTCGTCCAGAATTTCCTCGACCACCTCCCGGAGCTGGTTTGTCTTTATCGGGAACACCCCCCGGTAGCGGCCCGCGTAGTCCTCCTCCTCTATGGCGGTCTGGAATGCCTCGTTGAGGCGCTTGACGCGCGCGTGCAGCAGGTCCTGTATGCGTATCGTAAGCGGCGGCTTGAGGCCCATTGACTTGGCCTCCTTCACCACTTCCGCCAGGTCTATCGAGCGGTCGTCGCAAAACGGGCGCACCTGCATGGTTCCCTTTTTCGAGACGGAGAAATGCCCCATGCCCCAGTTGGGAATGCCGTAGAGCCTTTCGGAATCCTTTGTCGTCCAGCCCATAGTTCAAACCCTCCTTGCCGGCAGCCCGGCGGCGGCCATGGCGTCCTTGGCCTGGCTTATAGTGTAGGTTCCGAAGTGGAATATCGAGGCCGCCAGCACCGCGCTTGCGTGCCCGAGGTTCACGGCGTCGACCATGTGGGATAGGTTTCCGGCCCCGCCGGAGGCTATCACCGGGATTTGCACCGCGTCGCTGACGGCGCGGGTGAGGGGGATGTCGTAGCCGTCCTTCGTGCCGTCGGAGTCCATGGAAGTGAGCAGTATTTCGCCCGCGCCGCGCCTTTCGACCTCCCGGGCCCACTCGACCGCGTCGAGCCGGGTCCTGTTGCGGCCTCCGTGGGTGTAGACGTTCCAGCCGCCGGAGTCCTCGCGCTTGGCGTCGATTGCGACCACTATGCACTGGTTCCCGAATTTTGCGGACGCCTTTGAAACGAGGTCCGGGTCGGTTATGGCCGAGGTGTTCAGCGACACCTTGTCGGCTCCGGCGTTGAGCATCGCGCGGATGTCGTCGAGCGTGCGCAGGCCGCCGCCCACCGTCAGGGGCATGAAGCACTCGGAGGCCGTGCGCTCCACGACTTCGCGCATGATTGCGCGGCCGTCGCTCGAGGCTGTGATGTCCAGAAACACAAGCTCGTCGGCCCCCTGGGCCTCGTACGCCTTTGCCTGCTCCACGGGGTCTCCCGCGTCGACGAGGTTAACGAAATTGACGCCTTTTACTACGCGCCCGTTGTGGACGTCCAGGCAGGGGATTATTCTTACGCTAAGCATCTGATTTGAAATCTGGGTCCAGTTCGAGGGTTTCGCCCGGGTTCAGCGTCATCTCGCCGAGGTTTGAAGGGGTTTCGTCGTTGAGCCATATGGTGAAGCGGATGGGGGCGGACGGGGGCTCGGGGCACACCCACTGCCACCTGCCGATTTCCAGCATCTGCATGGGCGAGCCTTTGGAGGGGTCTAGCCCCCCGCCGTCGCCGCGCAGAAACGGGCGGTTGCCTATTCCGAGGAAGGCGTTTGCAGACACGGCGGTGTCTCCGGGGCGCGCCGGGCGGGGCTTCTTTGTTTCGGGTATCTCGCCGGAGGGAAAGAGCGCCGCCTGGCCCTTTGCCCCCTCCAGCTCCTCAACGTATTTTTCGACTCCCGGGGATACCTCGCGCATGGTTTCGGATGCGTCGAGCTCGTCCGCGGTTTCGGGCGATGACGCGCCCCCGGGGGAGCAGGTTCCCTGCTTGAGGCAGACGGGGGATTCCACCCCGTCGTATTCCGCAGGGGCGTCGCCTGTCCGGTTCTTTTCTATGAAGCGCGAGACCACCGAGCGGGTGGAAAACGCCTGGGAGTTGGAAAGGGCCTTCTCTATCATCCCCGACCAGTTCGGGAGCGGCTTTGAGGGGGCTGCGTTTTCGCTCTCCCCTCCGGCGCCGGGCTCCGTTTCGGGGGATTCGCGGGGGGCTTCCGCCTCCTCCGGGTGCGCCCCGCCTGCCGCGTCTGCGGCTGCGGGTTCCGGGAGGTCTGCGTTTTCGGGGGCTTCGGCCCGCCCTTCGACGTCTGCCGCCCGCCCGTCGCCGCCCATCGCGGAGCGGATTTCGGAAATCAGGCTCTCAATCTTTTCCTTAAGGTCAGCCACTTCGGCGCGGAGCGCATCGGGGTTTTGGGACGACGCTTCGGCCCGGAAGGCGTCGAATTCCCTCCTGAGGGCCTCAATCTCCGGATTCTTCCCCTCCAGCGCGTCGAGGCGCGCGCACATCTGGGACATGCCCTCCTGCGAGGCGAAGAGGTTTTTTGCAGTTTCCTGGGAGCGCGACTTTTCAGCGGCAAGCTCCGCACCCAGGCCCTGCATTGCTCCGCGCGCGGCGCGGATTGCGTCTGCCTGCTCGGCGAGCGAGCTGCGGAGCGCGCGCAGGTCTGCCGATGCCGCTGCGACCTGCTCGCGGGCCTGCTCGCCGTCGCGCATGGCGCCTATCTGGGCGATTCTTACCTGCGCCCGGTACTGGAGGGCGAGCGGGAGGGCGACGAGGGCCATCGCCGCCGCCACAAGGGCCGCGAGCGAAGCCGCCTGCCACGCCTGCATGGGCTCTTCCCGCGCGACGTTTGGCAGGGATATGAGAAGGACCGCCAGGAACATCAGGGCGTCGGCGGCGTACAGGGGCCATGTGGGGATTTTTTTCTGCATTTTTCAGCCTTTTTTGAAATTCCTGCCGCCGGGGGAGCGGTGCGCTATCCCCGAGGGAGCTCCAGGTAGCCGGCCTTGCGGCAGACCTTTGACATGGTCCTTGCGGCGCGCCTTGCGGCGGCCTCCGAGCCGCGCTTAAGCACTGCTTCGAGGTATCCCTTGTCCTTCATCAGCTCCTCGTATTTCGCCCTTATCGGGTCGAATTTAGCAATGACTGCGTCCGCCACCGCCTTTTTGAAGGCCCCGTACTGGCTTCCGGAAAATTCCGCCTCTATTTCGGCAGCCGTCCTGCCGGAGACTGCGCCCATGATGTTTATGAGGTTTGTGACGCCCTTCTTTTCTTCGCAGGCCCTGACTTCGCTCCCGGAGTCGGTGACGGCCGACATTATCTTTTTGCGCAGCTCGTCGGGGGTGTCTATGATGTAGAGCGAGCCAAGCGAGTTTTTGTCGGACTTCGACATCTTAGCCTCGGGGTTCTGGAGGCTCATTATGCGCGCCCCCGTCTGGGGGATGTGGGCCTCCGGCAGCTTGAAAGTGGGCGAATAGGCATTGTTGAACTTTGCGGCGAGGTCGCGGGCTAGCTCCAGATGCTGCTTCTGGTCCTCCCCGACTGGCACGAGGTCGGCGTTGTAAATCAGAATGTCGGCCGCCATGAGGACGGGGTAGAAGAGGAGGCCGGAGCCTATGGAGGCGTCGGAGGAGCCCGACTCCGCCAGCCTTCTGGACTTGTCCTTGAACTGCGTCATGCGCTCGAGCTGGCCGACCGGGCAGAGGCATGCCAGTATCCATGTGAGCTCGGCGTGGCCGGGCACCGCGCTTTGCAGGAACAGGCTGCACTTTTCGGGGTCGAGCCCGCAGGCGAGGTACTGGGCGGCGCACATGTAAGTGTTGCGGCGCAGCTCCGCCGGGACGTACGGCATCGTTATTGCGTGCATGTCAACTATCCCGAAATAGCATTCGTGGGAGCCCTGCATTTCGACCCACTGGCGCACGGCCCCTATGTAGTTGCCAAGGTGCAGCTTGCCCGTCGGCTGCGCGCATGTTAAAACGACTTTTCTGTTTGCGGATGCGTTTTCCATCTTTACCGGCGCGATATTTGGCCAATACTTTGGCGGTTTCAACTTTAAACTTGTGCGCCCCACTGATTTTGCGGCCCCGGCTATCCGCATTCCCCGGCGCGGCGGCCGGGTTCATTTTATGCTTTAAAGCGGGCCGCTTATGCCGTTTATTCCATCTTAAAAATGCAGGACGAACCGCTTTTCAGGCTAAATTCCAAGTTCCGGCCCTCCGGGGACCAGCCGCAGGCCATAGGCGCGCTGTGCGCGAGCATATCGTCCGGCGCGAAATACCAGACGCTTGTCGGCGTTACCGGATCCGGCAAGACCTTCACCATGGCGAATGTCATAGCCGCTATGAACCGCCCCGCGCTCATAATTTCCCACAACAAGACCCTCGCCGCCCAGCTCTATGCCGAATTCAAGGAGTTCTTCCCGGACAACGCCGTCGAATATTTCGTAAGCTACTACGACTACTACCAGCCCGAGGCCTACATCCCGCAGACGGACACCTACATCGAAAAGGATTCCGCCATAAACGACGAGATTGAAAAGCTGCGCATATCCGCCGCAAGCTCTCTCGTGAGCCGCCGCGACGTGATTGTGATTGCGTCGGTCTCCTGCATATACGGCCTCGGCTCCCCCGACGATTTCCGCGAGATGATGGTGCCCCTCAGGCCGGGGCTTGAAATGGAGCGTTCGGAGTTCGTCGAAAAGCTGGTGAAGATAAGGTATTCGAGAAACGACGTCGCCTTCGAGCGCGGGGCCTTCCGCGTGCGCGGGGACACCGTAGACGTGTTTCCCGCGTACCTGGACACCGCCCTGCGCGTCGAGTTTTTCGGCGACGAGATAGACGCCGTAAAAAAGATGGACCCCCTTACCGGCGAGACCCTCGGCCGCCTCAAGCGCTTCGACCTCTACCCCGCGACGAGCTTCGTCACGCCGCGCGACAGGATAGAGGCGGCAATCCCCCTCATACGCGGCGAGATGGAGGAGCAGGTCGCCCGCTTCGAGTCGGAGGGAAGGCTGCTTGAGGCCCAGCGCATAAAGATGCGGACGCAGGAGGACATCGAGCTTTTGCAGGAGACGGGATTTTGCACCGGAATCGAGAACTATTCGCGCCAGATAGGCGGAAGGGCCCCGGGCTCGCGGCCGTGGTGCCTGCTCGACTTCTTCCCGAAAGACTCCCTGCTTTTCATCGACGAAAGCCACGTGACAGTCCCGCAGATACGCGGCATGTATCTGGGCGACAAGTCCCGCAAGGAGAGGCTCGTCCACTACGGCTTCCGCCTGCCCAGCGCCCTCGACAACCGCCCGCTCAAGCCCGGGGAGTTCGAGGCCCTGACCGGCCAGACCGTGTTCGTCTCCGCCACCCCCGCCGAATACGAGCTTTCGGTTTCCTCCGCCGTGGCCGAGCAGGTGATACGCCCTACGGGGCTTCTGGACCCCGAGATGCTGGTCCGGCCGATAAAGGGGCAGGTCGAGGACTGCATCTCGGAAATCAAGGCCGCCGCCTCCCGGGGCGAGCGCGTGTTTGTCACGGCGCTTACAAAGAGGATGAGCGAGCAGATAGCCGAATACCTGCGCGAAAGCGGCGTAAAGACCGAGTACCTCCACTCCGACATAGACGCCATCGAGCGCGTGGAGATTCTGCGGAGGCTGCGCAAGGGCAATTTCGACGCGCTCGTGGGGGTGAACCTCCTGCGCGAGGGCCTGGATGTTCCGGAGGTGTCGCTGGTGTGCATACTGGACGCCGACAAGGAGGGTTTTTTGAGGAGCGCCACGAGCCTCATACAGACGGCGGGGCGGGCGGCGCGCCACGTTTCGGGGCGCGTCATCCTTTACGCCGACGAAATGACGAAGTCGCTGCGCGAGGCGGTGGGCGTGTGCGAGCGGCGCAGGGCCGCCCAAAAGAGGTATAACGAGCTCCACGGCATAACCCCGCGCGGCGTTTCAAAGCCCATAATGGACCCCCTCGTAGTCCAGGAGGAAAAGTCGTCGCCCGCCCCTGCGGGAGCGGACGAGGCGAGGGAGCTTGTTGCGGAGCTCCAGGGCGAAATGCTCGCGGCGGCGGAGCGGCTGGAATTCGAGCGGGCGGCCATGCTGCGCGACCAGATAAAGGCGCTCAAAAAAAAGTTCGGCTGAGCCGGGGTTCTGCGTTTGACGTTCTGATTTTTCCCGCAGCGCGGGGCGGCCCGGCCCCGGGGGAGGAACCCGGGCGGGGCCTCGCGGGGCGTGCGCGTCCGGGCGTTGCGGGCCTGCCGTGCGCGGCATGAGATTTTTGCCTCCGCCTCCCCCGGCGGATGCGGCCCGGATGCCGGAGCTTTTCCGTTTCCCCCCCTCGGCTGCGTCCGGACGCCGGGCTTCGTTTCGCTCCGGGTTTCTCAGCGCCCCTTCCTGGGCGCGTCAGGCCCGGACGGCGTTTTGCCCGGACTTCTCGCACATGGACGCGGCGGCCGCAAAGAGGCTGCAATAGCCCATGAGCTCGCAGCTCTCCTCGAAAAATTCCCCCTCTTTGAGCGGGATTTCATGCTCGAACAGGTATCCTGCCACAAGCAGGGCGCCGGCCGCCGCTATGAACCGCCCGTTGGAGGACTTCAAAAACTCAAGCGAGGCTTTCAGATACTTCCCGAACCTTGCGGCGGCGAAAACCGCAATGGCGGCAAAGCCCGCAATCAGTACCGCGTGCCTCCCGGCTCCGTACAGCATGAATTCGGCGGCGGCGGGAAGGCCCATCTTGTCAAAATCGACTTCGCGCAGTATGAAGGCGTATGCAAGGAGCGTGAAAAATACGGGAATAAGCGGCGCCGCCCCGTCCCCGGAGGGCGCTTTAAGCGAGCGCCATGACGCAGCGGCGAATGCCGCCAGGCAGAGGACGAGCACTGCGGACTGGAGGACTTCAAGTATACCGGATTCCGAATACACCGGCGAAGTCTTTCCGAAGGCGAACACCAGAACGGCGCTTGCGGCTATGGCCGCAGCCGACAGGGCGAATGCGGATATTATTTTGATTTTTGCGGATTTTTGCATGGAGTGCGCCTTGTTTTTTCAGGTTTTGTGCTGCAAAAAAAAGGCCCGGAGCGTGCCGGGCCCTTTCGTTTCAAATATGCGTTTTTTATGGAGCCGGTCAGCTCTGGCCGTCCCCTTCCCCTTCCAGGTTGGGCTTCTGCCCGCGCCCCTCGGGGGAGCCCCCGACCGCGCGGACGAGGGATATTACGGCCCTGAACTGGTCCGCCCTGAGGCGTATGCGCTCGCGCTCGTTGGTGAGGGCGAGGCGCTGGGCGTCGGTGTATTCAAAGTAGTCGATTGCGCCGCGGTCGAGCTTTTCGCGGGTGAGCTTTTCCACCATTTTGGCGGCCTTGGCGGCCTCCTCGGCGGCGGAGTACTCCTTCCTGAGGTTCTTTATGGAAGAGAGCGCGTTTTCGGTTTCGTATATTGCGTTCAAAACGGCCGCCTTGTACTCTTCCGATATGCGCATGTGCTCGGCCAGGGCCATGTCGTACTGCGCCATGAGCATGCCGGCCTGGAATATGGGCATGTAGATTTTGGGGCTCACGCCCCAGGCGAGGGAGCCGGAATTTATGAGGGTGTCGACGTCGCCTGAGGCCAGGTCGAGCGACGAGGTTATCTGGACTGTCGGGAAGAATGCGGACTTCGCCGCCCCGATGCGGTAGTTTGCCGCGAACACCCTGCGCTCCGCCGCCGCTATGTCCGGGCGCCTTTCGAGGAGCTCGGATGGTACGACGTGCGGGATTTTGGGAAGCGTCTCGGGTATGCGTGCGGCAGACGGGGCAAAGCGCGCCGGGATTGTCCCGGAGAGGTAGGCCAGGTAGTTCGAGGTGGAGTCGCGCGTGCCGACCACCGCCGCCATCTGGGCCTGCGCCTCAAAGTAGAGCTGCCGCGCGCGCATGAGGTCGAGCTCGGAGCTGTAATTGGCCTTGAGGCGCTCCTCCTCGATTTTCATCTGGGCCTCGCGCGTGCGCACGGTCTCCCCGAGAAGCTCGATTTCGGAATTGTACTGGAGTATCGAAAAGTACGCGGCCGCGGCTTCCGCCTCTATCATGAGCATTGTGTTCTCGTAGGCGGCAAACAGGGCCTGCGCCTCGGCGGTGTCGGATGCCAGGAGGGCCTGCACCCTGCCGAAGAAGTCGAGGTCCCACGTCAGGCCGAGCCCTATGCGGTAGTCCTCGTAGGTTCCTCGGTAGGAGGTTTCGTTCTTCGAGGTGCCTGTCTTTGTCCAGCTCGCGTTGGCGTTCGCCCACGGGTATAGCTCCGACTCCGTCATGCGGGCCTGCTGGCGCGCCCTTTCAACCGTGTAAAACGCCGACTTGAGGTCGGGGTTGTTGGCGCGGCAGGCCTCCATTATGGCGTTGAGGGCGGGGTCGGAGAATATTTCCCACCATTTGCCCTTGGGGAGGTCGTCGGAGGGGGCCGCAGTCTTCCAGAGGCCTTCTGCGTACTTGAAGTCCTTCATGGCGTCGGCCTTTGCGTTGAGCGGGGTTTCGGGCACCTCGTAGTCGGGCTCCATAGTGCATGCGCCCACCAGCGACGCCGCGGCTGCGGCGAGGGCCGCGCGCGCAATTCCGAGCGCCGCCTTCCCGCGCACTGTCTTTTTTTCAAACTTTTCCATCATAAATAAAAAACTCGCAGTTAAAAATTGAAAACGGCCGCCCCGCGGAAATCCCGCAGGGCGGCGCAGGGGCGCGTCAGGCCCGCCCGCCGTCCTCCAGCCTGGGCTTGCCGAACATGCGCCTTATCGAATAGTAGAACACCGGGGTGAACATGCACCCGAACACCGTCACGCCTATCATTCCGAAGAAGACCGACGTTCCGAGCGCCTGCCTCAGCTCCGAGCCTGCGCCCGTTGCAAACGCGAGCGGAACCACGCCGAGGATGAAGGCGAGCGAAGTCATGAGAATGGGTCTCAGCCTGTTCTGCGAGGCGTGCGTGACGCTCGAGACCAGCTCCTCGCCCTTCATCTCGCGCTGGTGGGCGAACTCGACAATCAAAATGGCGTTCTTGCAGGCGAGGCCTATCAGCACGACGAACCCTATCTGGGTCATGATGTTGTTGTCCATGCCCCTGAAGTGGACGCCCATGATTGCAAACAAGAGCACAAGCGGCACCACAAGCACCACCGCAAGCGGCAGCGTCACGCTCTCGTACAGGGCGGCCAGAATGAGGAACACGAACACCACGCACATGGCAAACACCACCATCGCAGTGTTGCCGGTGAGCTTCTCCTGGTAGGCGATGTCGGTCCATTCGATGCCCATGCCGTGCGGCAGCTCGCGCGCGGCCAGCTCCTCTATTGCCGTTATGGCCTGGCCCGTGCTGTACCCCGGGGCGAGGTTGCCCTGGATTTCGGCGGCGGGGTAGAGGTTGTAGCGCATTGTAACGTCCGGCCCGATTATGCGGCGGATGTTGGCGACGGAGCCGAGGGGCACGTTAACGCCCTCGGAATTTGGGACGTATATGTTGTAGATGTCCTTTATGTCCTTGCGCGAGCTGCCCTCGGCCTGCGCCACGACGCGGTACACGCGGCCGATGATGTTGAAGTCGTTGACGTAAACCGAGCCCAGGTTGAACTGGAGGGCGTTGAATATCGACGAAATCGGTACGTTAAGCATCTGCGCGCGGTCGCGGTCTATGTCCGCGTAAAGCTGCGGGTTGGATACGCGGTAGGTGGTGAAGGCGACGGATACGGGGTCCAGCTCGGAAGTGGCCTTGGAGGCCATGAGGCGCGTGTATTCCTGTATCTTGTCGAGGCCAAGGTTCATCCTGTCCTCAACGTAGAACTTGAAGTCGCCGCCGGTGCCCAGCCCGTTTACAGGCGGGGGCGCCAGCACGAACGAAACGGCCTCGGGTATCTCCTTGGAGAGTATCGCGTTTGCCTGCATCAGTATCTTCGCGGCGCTTGCGCCCTTCTTCTGGCGCAAAGCCTGGTCCTCCAGGGTGAGGAACACCGCGCCGCAGTTCGAGGAGCGCGCGTGCGTGGCCCCGTTCAGGCCCGCCACTGCGATGGTGAACTTCACGCCGTCTATCCCGTTCATGAGTTCCGCCGCGCGGCGCACCACCTTCTGGGTGCGGTCGAAGGAGGCCCCGTCGGGGAGCTGTATCGCGGAGAACAGGTAGCCGGTGTCCTGCTTGGGGATGAAGCCCTTTGGCGTGTTCTGGAAGAACCACACCGTGCCGGCCAGCAGGCCGCCGTAAACTATGAACACGATGACAGCCAGGCGCGTCAGGCGCGCGACCAGGCTGCCGTATGCCGACGCTATCCGGTTGAATACGGCGTTAAAGCCCCTGAAAAACCATCCGAAAATGCCGTCCCATATGCGCGTGAAAAGGTCCTTCTTTTCATGCTCGTCCTTGAGGAACAGGGCGCAGAGGGCGGGGGAGAGCGTCAGGGAAACTATGCCGGAAAATATGGTGGACGCCGCTATGGTCATTGCGAACTGGCGGTAGAACTGGCCGGATATGCCCTCTATGAAGGCCGTCGGCACGAACACGGCGCTGAGCACCAGCACTATGGCTATCAGTGCGCCCTGGACCTGCGTCATCGCCTTCTTTGTGGCCTCGCGCACGGGCAGGCCGTCGCGCATGTTGCGCTCCACGTTCTCCACGACGACGATTGCGTCGTCAACCACGATGCCAATCGCAAGCACCAGGCCGAAGAGGCTGAGGTTGTTCAGGGAAAATCCGAAGGCGTACATCATTGCGAACGTGCCTATGAGCGAAACCGGTATCGCAAACAGCGGGATGACTGCGGCTCGCCAGTTCTGGAGGAACACCATGACGACGAATACGACGAGGATTATGGCCTCGAATATCGTGTGGTAGACAGCATTGATGGACTCGGAAATGTATTCGGTCATGTCGAGGCCAATCGTGTAGTCGACGCCCTGCGGGAAGTCCTTTTTCATGAGCTCAAGCTCGGCGCGGATGCGCTTTGCCGTGTCGACTGCGTTGGAGCCGGGGAGCTGGTAGGCGGCGAGCGCGATGGAGTCCGAGTTGTTCAGGTAGGACTCGTCCGAATAGGTGTAGGCGCCTAACTCTATGCGGGCTATGTCCTTGAGCCTTATCACCTTGCGGTCCGGCATGTACTTTACGATAATGTTGCCGAACTGGTCTTCCGAAGAGAGCCTGCCCTGCGCGTTTATGATTAGCTCGTACGCCGCGCCGGTCTCCATCGGCGGCTGGTTGAGCTTGCCTGCCGCCACCTGCTTGTTCTGCTCGCGCAGCGCGGCCACGACCTGGTCGGGGGTGAGCTTGAAGAAGTTCAGGCGGTCCGGGTCCATCCAGATGCGCATGCTGTACTCCTTGGAGCCGAAGATGTTGAACTCGCCGACGCCCTCGACGCGCGCGAGGCGGTCCTTCATCTGCGTTATCGCGTAGTTTGTCAGGTAGAGCTTGTCGCGGCTGCCGTCGGGCGAGATGAGGTTCGCAAACAGAATCATGTCCGGCGAGCGCTTGTTGACGGTTACGCCTATGTTGCGCACCTCCTCGGGAAGGCGGGGCTCGGCGCGGTTTACCCTGTTTTGGACGAGAATCTGGCTCTTGTCCACATCGGCGCCGGTCTTGAATGTGACGGTTATCGAAAGGGAGCCGTCTGAGGAGCACTGGCTCTGCATGTAGAGCATGTCCTCGACGCCGTTAATCTCCTGCTCGATGGGGGCCGCGACGGTGTCCATGATGACTTCCGGCGAGGCGCCCGGATAGTTTGCGGAAACGACCACCGACGGCGGCACGATTTCCGGGTACTGGGTGACGGGCAGCCTGAAGTATCCGACCGCGCCGACCAGCACTATTATGATTGATATGACTGACGCGAAAATCGGCCGGTCAATGAAAAAATGCGAGAACTTCATGTTTGTCTAACCCGTTTACTTTTGGGCGGAACCGGCGGCCGCCTCCGGGGCCGGAGCGGGGCTCTGGCCCTTTTCAACCGGCGTCACGACCGTTCCGGGAACCGCGCGCTGGATGCCGTTTACCACGATTCTTTCGTTCCCGTTGAGTCCCTTTTCGACGACCTGCATGTTCCCGTGCAGCTCGCCGGGAATCACGGGCACGGAAACGACCTTGTTGTTGTCGCCCACCACCAGCACGTAGCGGCTCACGAGGTCTGTGCCTATCGCGGCCTCCGGGACGAGCAGCTTTTCAGTCGGCTCCTGACTCTTTAAGAAGACCTTGCCCATTATGCCGGGGATTATCATGTCGTCGTCGTTTTTAAATTCGGCGCGCAGCTCGAAATTTCCTGTGTCGGTGTTGTTTGAGACGTATGTGAGCATGCCCTCGTGCGAGGGGGAGGTCTCGTCCAGAAGCTGCATCCTGACCGTGGGGCCCGTGTGCTTTTCCCTGTCGATTTTCTTGAACAGGCCGCTTCTGTTGTAGCGGAGCACGTCGCGCTCGCTTATGAAAAAGTCTGCGTAAACGATGTCGCGGGATACGATGGAGGCAAGCGGCGTTCCGGTGCCCGCCGTGACGAGGTTGCCTGCGTCGATTTCGCGCTTTGACATGTAGCCGGATACGGGGGCCTTTATCGTGGTGAATTCGAGGTTCAGTTGGGCCTCCCTGAGCTTTGCCTGGGCGCTCATGAGCATGGCTTCCGCCGCCAGAAGCTCGCATTTGCGCGTCTCCAGAAGCTCGACGGATATGGCGTTTGTCTTTATCAGCTCCTCGGCCCTGGCGAGGTTGCTCTTCGCGAGCACTATGCGGCTTTCGCACTCCTTTATGGAAGCCTCGCACTCCTTGACCACCGCCTCAAACGGGCGCGGGTCTATTATGAACAGGGGCTGGCCCTCCTTGACGTATTCGCCGTCCTTGAAAAGCCTCTTTTCGAGGTATCCGCTGACGCGGGCGTGTATCTGCACGACGTTTTCGCCGAAGAACCTTGCCGTGTACTGGTCCCAGACCTCCACCATCCTCTTTTGGGGAAGGGCCACTTCCACAACGGGCGCCCCGCCCTTTGCGGGCTGGGCGGTGTCGGTTTTTGCGCAGCCCGAAAAGAGGGCTGCGGCCGCCAGGACGGCAGTTTGTGCGAATGAGATTTTGTTCATCGTAGTCATTTTATTTCAAAATTTTGTCAACGTTTTCGGATATGAGCTCGCCGAACATTTCCACGTCGGAATCGTCCAGGCGCTCCCTGCCGTTGAGGATTAAAAATGCGGTTTTGCAGGATGTGAGGGCGGTGTTCATCGCTATGAGCGAAATCGCCATGAGGGAGAGCTTTACAGGCGTAAGTTTTCGGCCCGTCGCCACATCGATGAGGGCTATGAACGCCTCGTGCATGGGTTTGAAGCCGCCGCTGAAAACTATGTTGAAAGCCTCGGTGGGGAAGGCTTCCTCGCGGCGTATCATAAGGTGGAAGTTTTTGAAATTTGGGTCGTTATAGATGCAGTGGTGGAGCAGCAGGAATTTTTTTATGAGCCTTCTTGCCTCATCGGGGCGGCGGTTTTCGGATTTTAAAAAGGCGTCGATTTCCGCATATATCGGGGTGAATTTCTCCTCGAATTTGGAGACGATTATCTTTATGATATTAAGATACATCTCCCTCTTGCCGCCGAAGTGGTAGTTTATCGCGGCGTGGTTTACGCCGGCTTTCTTTGCGATTTCGCGGGTTCTTGCGCCGTCGACGGAGCGCAGGGCAAACTCTTCCAGCGCCGCCTCTATTATGGCGCGCCTGGTCTGTCCGGCGCATTGCGGCTTCTGGACGGCATCCTGAAAGTCTTTTCCTGATTGAACCATTTGATTTAACCAGATGGTTAAATCGTTCTTTTCAGTCAAGAAAATTTCTTTAAAAGAGCCGCATTTTTTTAGTGGCGGAGCGGATTTTAGGGATATGTGGGGCATTTTTTGCCCTGAGTTGTCCGGGGGCGGGGTTGAAAAAAAATGGCGAAAAGGGCTTGACTTGGGATGAAAAAACTCCACTTTAGGCGTCTTATAAACACCAAAATTGTCCGGTGGTGTAATGGTAGCACAAAAGATTCTGGCTCTTTTTGTTGGGGTTCGAGTCCCTACCGGACAACCATTTCAAAAGACCGCGCTTCATGCGCGGTTTTTTGTTACGCCGCCTGGGGGACGAGAACCCCCAGGGGTTCGACCTCGAAAGGCGTAGACTTCATATATTGCGCAAAATCTAATAAACAGCCAGCAATTGCCGTCAGGCAATGCGTGAGATGAACTCACAGCCGCCCGGATCCGGGCGGCGCGCGCCGTACCAAGATGCGCAAGCATCTTAGATCCAACGGAACGTTGGTGCGCGGGCATCTTGGATTAAACGTTCCGTTTATAAACGGAACATTTACAGAATGCTTATTTATAAAAAGAGACTGGCGAATACCTCTTCAACTATCTCCGCCTAACACACGCTCCTGATTGTACCTACCCAGCAATTGCCGCCAGGCAATGCGTAAGACAAACTCACAGCCGCCCGGACCCGGGCGGCGCACGCCGTACCAAGATGCGTGAGCATCTTAGATCCAACGGAACGTTGGCGGAACGTTGGTTTCTTCTTTACAATAGTGGATGTAGGGGGGTAAATTTTGAACCGATTTTGGCGCTTTTGGCGCCGGAAAGAACATGATGGGAAAATTGTTATGAAGAACAGAGTATGCAGTTTTGGCGCCGGGATTTTGGCGCTGCTTTTTGCCGCCTCCGCCGGATGGGCATCCGAATGCGGGGTGGCGGCCGTTTCTGCGTCGGCTGGACAGTCCTCGGCGCGCAACGCGTTTGACGGCTCGGCGGGGTCTTTTTGGGCCGTCTCCAAGTCCGAGGCGTCTTCGCCCCAGTGGCTGATGTTTACGCTCCAGAATCCGGGCGATGTAAACGGGATTGAAATATCGTCCTCGGACCTCTCGGTGCGCGACGCGGCGGAGGGGCTGCGCGTCTTTGTTACTTACGACCCGATGAATCCGGGCGACCCCGTCCGCTTTGACGCTTCCGGCGGCGACGGGAAAATTTCTCTTTCCTTTGCGCCCAAGTACGGCGCGCATGTGAGGCTGGAGTTCGATTCCGCGAAAATCTCAAAGCCATTTTCGATTTCCGAAATAAGGGCCTTTGCCGCCGACAAAAAGGAGGCTTCCGCCTCGGGGGGCGACAGGCCGTACATGGATGCGGACATGCCTCTCGACGCCAGGGTCGAGGCCCTGCTTTCCGTGATGACCCCCGCCGACAAAATGGAGCTGATACGCGAGGGGTGGGGGATTCCCGGCATTCCCAAGCTCGGGGTTCCCGCCATCACCAAGGTCGAGGCCGTGCACGGATTTTCATACGGAAGCGGGGCGACCATATTCCCGCAGGCCATCGCTATGGGGGCTACGTGGGACAAGGGGCTTGTCGAGGAAGTCGGAATCGCCGTCGGCGACGAGACCGTTGCGGCGGGCACGAAGCAGGCGTGGTCGCCCGTTCTGGACGTGACCCAGGACGCCCGCTGGGGCAGGTGCGAGGAGACTTTCGGCGAGGACCCGGTTCTCGTCTCCGAGCTGGGCGGGGCGTGGATAAAGGGCTACCAGTCGAGGGGCCTGTGGACCACCCCCAAGCACTTCGGGGGCCACGGCGCGCCGCTCGGCGGCAGGGATTCCCACGACATCGGACTTTCGGAGCGCGAGATGCGCGAGGTGCATCTGGTCCCCTTCAGGCACGCCATAAAAAATTACGACTGCCAGTCGGTCATGATGGCCTACTCCGACTATCTCGGCGAGCCGGTTGCAAAGAGCAGGGAGCTTCTGAAGGGCATTCTGCGCGACGAATGGGGCTTCGACGGCTTCATAGTAAGCGACTGCGGCGCAATCAGCAACATGACGGACAAGAAGCACTACACCGCGCGGGACAAGGTTGAGGCCGCGAACCTGGCCCTCGCCGCCGGAATCGCCACCAACTGCGGCGACACCTACAACGACAAGGCCGTAATCGAGGCCGCAAAGGACGGGCGCATCGACCCCGAAAATCTGGATTTCGTCTGCCGCACCATGCTTAAAACCATGTTCCGTGCGGGGCTTTTCGAGGCCGAGCCGCTCAAGAAGCTCGACTGGAACAGGGTTTATCCCGGCTGGAACACTCCCGAGCACAGGGAGCTGGCCCGCAGGGCCGCGCGCGAGTCGATTGTAATGCTGAAAAACGAGGGGGGCCTGCTTCCGCTCGGCGCCTCCGCCAAAAAAATCGCGGTTATAGGCCCCGGCGCCGACGACCTCCAGCCCGGCGACTACACGCCGAAACTTCGCCCGGGGCAGCTCAAAAGCGTGCTCTCCGGCATAAGGGAGGCTGCGGGGGGCTCTGCGGAAGTCGTTTATGAAAAGGGGTGCAGCTTCACCGGCGATGCGGATTTGGACATAGCGAAGGCAGTGGCCGCCGCAAAGGATTCCGACGTCGCCGTCCTCGTCCTCGGCGACTGCTCCACAAGCGAGGCCATAAACAACGTGAAAAAAACAAGCGGCGAAAACAACGACTGGTCCTCGCTCATCCTTCCCGGCCGCCAGCAGGAGCTTTTGGAGGCCGTGTGCGGGACCGGAAAGCCCGTCGTGCTCGTCCTTCAGGCGGGCAGGCCCTACGACCTGTCCTACGCGTCCGAAAAGTGCGGCGCGATACTCGTAAACTGGCTTCCCGGGCAGGAGGGCGGCCCGGCCACTGCCGACGTCCTCTTCGGAAAGTACAATCCGGCGGGCCGCCTGCCGATGACCTTCCCGCGCTCCGTGTCGCAGCTTCCCCTGTACTACAACTTCAAGACTTCCGGGAGGCGCTACAACTATGTCGACATGCCTTTCACGCCGCTTTACCGCTTCGGCTACGGCCTGAGCTATACGACGTTTGAATATTCCGGCCTCAAGGCGGAGGCGGCTGCGGACGGGAGTCTGGAGGTGTCTGTGACGGTCAAAAACACCGGAGGGCTTGCGGGCGACGAGGTGGTCCAGCTCTACCTCACCGACATGTACGCGAGCGTCAAGACCAGGGTCATGGAGCTAAAGGATTTTGAGCGCGTGCACCTGAAGCCCGGCGAGTCCAGGACGGTGAAATTCTCCCTGACGCCCTACCAGCTCTCGCTTCTGAACGAGAATATGGACCGCGTGGTGGAGCCCGGCCTCTTCAAGGTGTCGGTGGGCGGGTCCAGCCCGGTTTTCAAGGCCGAAAACAGGATAAAGGACAGCGTGGGCTACGAGGGCGCCTCACAGGGCCTCACCGCGTCTGTGGACTATCCGAACGCCTTTGCCGCGGATTTTGAAATAAGGATACTGGGCGTCGAGGAAAACATGGCAAAGAATGCAAAGACCGTTTCCGTGGCCGTCAAAAATGCGGGGAACCTGACCGACGCCGGACGCATTTCAATGTACGTCGACGGCAGGCGGACGGGCGAGACCCGCCACTTCGAGCTGGATCCGGGCGGCGAAAAGGTGGTGCGCTTCAATATCGGCCCGGGGGAATTCAAGTCGCTTGTCTTTGCCACCAAACACAAGGCGGCCTCTTTGGATTCCGGCTCGGGCAAATAGCGCGCCCTGCCTGCGTCCTTTCGCTGCGGGCCCCCGATTCGGGGGCCCGTTTTTTATGGTTCATGGGGCTTGATTTGCGCCGCTTCCCTGCGGCCGCAGGGAAGCGGCGCCGCGCGCCGGGGCGGATTGCCGGCCGGCCTTTTAATGTTGCTTGGGGGTGGATGAAGCGTTTATTGTGAAATTATGAACCATTTTCGGATTGCGTATTCAGCCCTTTTTGCCGCCGCCTTTGCCGCGCCCCAGGTTCCGTGCCGGGCTTCAGATTCCAACATGCCGGACGGCGTGCGCTGGGAGAATCCGGTGACGGGAAGGAAGCTGGAGGCCTCGGCTTTTGCGGCCCGCGTTTCAAACCTCGATTTTCTGGACTTCAGCGGGATGCGGGCAGGAAAGGCGGACGGCGTATTTGCCGGGGAGAGGTTCATGATAGTCCCCGAGCTTTATTTCGCATCCCCCGACGGCAGGAGCCCCGCGAAATTTTCCTACACGTTCTCGCTCGAAAGGCCGGGAAAGGGGAGCCGGGAGCTAGACCGGGGCGCATTTGAAATTTCCGACCCCGGCGCCTTCGACGCGGCCGCCCTCCCGTTCGCCTTCCGCTGCTCATTCCCTCCGGACGACCCGGGCGGGGAGGCCACATTTGCGCTTGAGGTGCGGGATTCCTCCGGGGGGCGCGCGTCCCGCTGCGAAGTCCGCCTGAAGGTTTCGCCGTGGAAGGGCGGCCCTGGGGAAGTCTCCGGGCCGGGCGAGGCAGACGCCCTCCTTCGCTCCTACGCGCTCGACCAGAATCCGGAGACGCTTTACCGTATCTTCAAAAGCGGCCACATGGAAATCGGGGAGCCGGGCAGGGTGTCCTACAACATCCTCTACATCTTTGAAAACGCATTCTGCCGCCACCCCTTCCTCGTCGACGCGCTGGCGCGGGAGTTCCCTGACGCTTCCGAGAGGGTGCGCAAAAAGACCATGGCGCTCTTTGAGGCCCTGGGGCGGTCCGGGGAGCTGGGGGAAATTGGCGGTGAGGAGGCCGCGTGGCTCGAGGCGTTCCGAGGGGCGCTGGAGCCCAAGCCCGACCCGTATTCGGAATTCTCGCCGCTTGCGCTCGACGCGCTTTGGGGCGAATTTTTCGCCACGGGAAGCATGCGCCCGGTGAGGAGGATTCTGGAATACCTCAGGTTCAGGGACGACTTCTTCGCCGCGGCGGCGTTCCAAAACGGCGAGCTTGCCGAAAAGCCCTCGGAGGAAACCTACGCGGGGGCGGACAACTATAGAATCGCCTTCTGGAGCCTGTACATCCACACGGCCTTCCCGCTCTTTGCGGACTATCTTGAGTGGCTCTCCGAAAACGAGTGGGACGCCGGGAAAAAGAAGGCGTTTCTGGAGGCTCTGGACGTCGGCCGGTGGGCTGCCGAAAACTTCTGAACGTCCGCCGGAGCCAACCCGCTACCGCTTGGCGGCCCAGCTTTCGGCGGCCTTTTTCCAGCTTTTCAAATATTCCTCCCGGTCCGGCCTCTCCGGCTTTGCTATGCGGGAGGCTGCGTCGTCGAAATCCGGTTCGGGGGATTGGAGGCCGCCCCCGGGCACGTCGATTTTTGCGAGCCATGCTATCGAATTAAGGATGAGCTTCCGGCAGTCGCCGTTCATGAGAATCCAGGGCGAATGCCCGCCCGTAAAGCCCATGCCGCGCCGCCCGCCGGGGCCTTCCGAAAGCCACAGGATGGTTTCCGCCCGCCCCATGTCAGCCCTCACCTGCGCGTTGCCCGAGTGCGGGCCGAACGGGCGCAGGCGGGCCTCGTCCGGAGGGACGGCGGTTAGGATGGGAAAGATTTTTGCGGAAGGGTCGAAGCGCATGTTGAAATGCCATTCGTCCCGGATTTCAAAGGGCTTCGCCCCCCTCGATGCGGGGTGGCCGGCGGAGACTTCAAAGTCCGCCTTCCAGAAAGGGTTCACGGACCATCCGCGCTCGAACGCCCCGCCGGCGCACTTCTTTATGAGGCGCTCCAGCTCCCCGCCCTGGGCTTCGAGGGCGTAGTGGAAAAACGCCATTGCGGTTCCCGAGTCCGACAGCTTTTCCAGTTCCGCCTCCGCGCCCTCCAGCGGATGGTGCGGGCCGCCCTCGCACACGAATACCGCCGCATCCGCCCCGCGCAGGGCGCCGAGCCCCGAGCCCTTCTCAAGCTTTGTTATTTCGACTTCCGCTTCCCCGTGCAGCGCGTTTTCGAGCGCGTCGGCGATGATTTCGCACATGAGCGCGTTTTCATGCTCGCCCCACGCGTGCACGGAGTCGCCCCACGCAAGGACTATCTTTTTTGCTCCGCCGGCCGCGCCGGGGGCCGCACATGCGGCGGCGAGCGCCAGGAGGGCCGGGATTTTTGCAAAGAAAGGCTTCATTTGCGCCAAAACTACATGCATGGCGCGCCCTTTCAAGGCGAAAGCGCCGCAGGGGCTGTGCGTTTGCGCGGTTTTTACGATAGAATTGCAATGAAACTCGAAAGGAACGGAAATGTTTGACGAAAAGCTGATGGACGCGTTCGCGCTCAGGCGGACGAATTATGCCATAAATTGCGAATCGGCCGTCGGAGCCGAAAGGGTGCGCGAAATTGTCGGCGCGGCGGTGCGCTTTGCGCCGTCGGCCTTCAACAGCCGCAGCGCAAGGTGTGTGCTGCTGTTCGGGGAAAGCCATGCGGCGTTTTGGGATATAGTTATGTCCGCCCTGCGGGCGAAGCTCCCTGCGGACAGGTTTGGACCGTCCGAGAAGAAGGTGTCGGGCTTTGCTGCGGGATTCGGCACGGCGCTGTTTTTCGACGACTCGTCCGTGACGGAGAGGTTCGCCCGCGACTATCCGTCGTATTCGGAAAATTTCGACGCCTGGGCCGGCCAGGCCAACGGCATGCTGCAATTCATGGTCTGGACGGCGCTGTGCAACGAGGGCCTCGGCGCCAGTCTCCAGCACTATAACCCGCTCATAGACGGCGCGGTCCGCGCGCGCTTCGGGCTGCCTGAAAGCTGGAGGCTCCTGGCCCAGATGCCGTTCGGCCGCCCGTCGGCGCCCCCTGCGCCAAGGGATTGCGGAGGCGCCGGGGAGCATGTGAGGGTATTCCGATAGGCCGCGCGCCAAAGGAAGCGGATTTGCCTTGCGCGCCCGGGGGGAATTCCGCCAGAATACCCTTGGGTTTTTTACATTTTAAAAGCGTTTTAAGGGATTCTCATGAGGGATTTTGAATTTTTTGCCCCGACCAGGGTGGTGTTCGGCCGCGGCGCGGAGCTGAAGGTGGGCGGGCTCATTCGCGAGCGCGGGTGCGGCAGGGCGCTGATACATTTCGGGAGCCGGAGGGTCGCCGATTCGGGGCTTTTGGGGCGCGTCGAAAAGTCCTTGAAAGATGCCGGCGTGGATTTTGTGAGCCTGGGCGGCGTTGTTCCTAACCCGAGGCTCTCCAAGGTGCGCGAGGGCATAGCCCTCGGGCGCGAAGCCGGGGCCGACTTCATCCTGGCAGTCGGGGGCGGAAGCGTCATAGACTCCTCGAAAGCCATAGCCTACGGCCTTGCCAACGACTGCGACGTGTGGGACTTCTATTCCGGAAAGGCCAGGCCCCGGGCATGCCTGCCCGTCGGCGCGGTGCTCACGATAGCGGCCGCGGGCAGCGAGATGAGCGAGTCGAGCGTAATCACAAACGAGGAGGGCTGGCTCAAGCGCGGGTGCAGCAGCGACCTTTCAAGGTGCGCGTTTGCCGCGATGAACCCGGAGCTCACCCTGTCCCTTCCCGTTTACCAGACGATGTGCGGGTGCGCGGACATTATAATGCACACGCTTGAGCGCTACTTTGTAAGGGGAGGGAATTCCGAACTTCTGGACTCGTTTGCGGAGGGCCTCGTCCGCACTGTCATGCGCGCCGCGCGCACCCTCTGCGCTGTGCCCGGCGACTATTGCGCCCGCGCCGAAGTCATGTGGGCCGGGGCGATGTCCCACAACGGCGTGACCGGCGACCGCTTCATCGGGGACTGGGCCTGCCACCAGCTTGAGCACGAACTAAGCGGCATGTTCGACGTCCCGCACGGCGCGGGGCTCGCGGCCGTATGGGGCTCCTGGGCGCGCCATGTGTGTCCCGCAGACCCCGCCCGCTTCGCAAAGTTTGCCGTAAACGCCATGGGGTGCGCCTGCGACTTCCGCTCGGCGGAAAAAACCGCGATGGAGGGAATATCCGCAATGGAGGGCTTTTTCGAGTCCGTGGGGCTTCCGACTTCGATTTCAAAGCTGGGCCTGAAGCTATCGGACGCCGACATAGCCAGGCTCGCTCGCAAGTGCAGCTTCGAGGGCACGCGGACGGTGGGGCGGTTCATGCCGCTTGACGAGGCGGCCATGCGCGCCGTCTATGCGGGGGCGAGGTAGCCGTTTCGGCCGCCGCTTTCCGCTTCCCGGGCCGGGCTCCTGCGCGGCGTGGGGTTTTGCTGTCTCCGGGGCGCGCCTCCTAAGCCCCTCCGCCTGCCTTGCGGGCGGTTTTTGCATAAATTTAACATTTGCCGTTTTTTATTTAACATGCTGGAAGGCATTGGTTTGGGCAGGGAAATCCAGCCGCCCGCATTAAGGTCTGGGGCGGCGAATACGATAATCGTTTACAAAAAAAATCTTTCCCATAGCGTCTGTGGGAATTGTTTTTTTTCAAAAACCGAACCTCATTTTGAAAATGGCTGCAAAATCGGAAACCCAAAGGGCCTGGGACGGATTCGTGCCGGGAAAATGGACTGGCGAAGTCGATGTCGTTGACTTTGTAAGGCTCAACTACGCCCCCTACGAGGGCGACGCTTCCTTCCTGGAGGGGCCGACGCCGCGCACGCGCGAGCTGTGGGCGGAAGTGATGGGCCTTATGAAGGCTGAAATTGAAAACGGCGGCCTGCTTGCAGCCGACGTTTCGACGCCATCTGGAATCGACACCCACGCGGCCGGATATATCGACCGGTCAAGGGAGCTGATTGTGGGGCTCCAGACCGACGCGCCCCTCAAGCGCGCCATAATGCCCGCCGGCGGCTACCGCATGGTGCACGCCTCCTGCGAAGCCTACGGCCTCGAAGAAGACGCGAAGGTCAGGGAGATTTTCACAAAGCACCGCAAGACGCACAACGAGGCCGTGTTTCAGGCCTACACCCCCGAAATCCTCGCGGCCCGCAAGAGCGCAATCATAACCGGCCTGCCCGACGCCTACGGCCGTGGCCGCATAATAGGCGACTACCGGCGCCTGGCCCTCTACGGCCTTGACTTCCTCATAGCCGACAAAAAGGCCCAGAAGGCGTCTTCCGACCATTCCGCAATGGATTCGGACACGATACGCGAGCGCGAGGAGCTGTCCGAACAGATTCTCGCGCTGGAGGCAGTCGGGCGCATGGCGGCCTCTTACGGGTTTGACGTTTCAAGGCCGGCCGAGAATTTCAGGGAGGCGGTGCAGTGGACCTACTTCGCCTACCTCGCCGCGATAAAGGACCAAAACGGCGCCGCGATGTCCCTCGGGCGCGTGAGCACCTTCCTCGACGTCTATGCGGAGCGCGACCTTGCACGCGGCCTGATTTCGGAGTCCGAGGCGCAGGAGATAATGGACCACTTTGTGATGAAGCTGCGCATGGTGCGCTTCCTGCGCACGCCCGAATACAACGACCTTTTCAGCGGCGACCCCGTGTGGGTCACCGAGTCCGTGGGCGGCATGGGCTCCGACGGGCGCACGCTCGTCACCAAAAATTCGTTCAGGATGCTCCACACCCTGTCGAACCTCGGCCCCGCGCCCGAGCCGAACCTCACCGTGCTCTGGTCCGTCGGCCTGCCGGACGGCTTCAAGGATTTCTGCGCGCGCACGTCGATTGCGACCTCCGCCGTGCAGTATGAAAACGACGACCTCATGCGCCCGCTTTTCGGCGACGACTATGGCATCGCCTGCTGCGTATCCCCCATGATAATCGGCAAAGAGATGCAGTTCTTCGGCGCCCGGGCAAACCTCGCAAAGGCCCTGCTTTACGCCATAAACGGCGGCGTGGACGAGAGGACGTTCGCGAAGGTGGTGGAGGGGCTGGAGCCCGTCAGGTCGGAAGTGCTGGAGTATTCGGAGGTCTTTGCCAGGTTCGACGCCATGATGGACTGGCTCGCCCGCACCTATGTGAGCGCCCTCAACATAATACACTTCATGCACGACAAGTACTACTACGAAAAGGCTCAGCTCGCCTTTATGGACAAGGACGTCGTGCGCAAGCTCGGCTGCGGCATCGCGGGCTTTTCCGTGGTGGTCGATTCGCTTTCTGCCATAAAGTACGCCCGCGTCCGCCCCGTGCGCAACGCGGACGGGATAGCCGTCGGCTTCGACATCGAGGGGGACTTCCCGAAATACGGGAATAACGACGACCGCGTGGACGAGATAGCCACGGACCTCGTCAAGCGGTTCATGGACAAGATACGCAGGCTTCCCGCCTACCGCGGCGCGGTTCCCACCCAGTCAATCCTTACCATCACCTCCAACGTGGTTTACGGAAAAAAGACGGGCGACACCCCCGACGGCCGCAAGGCCGGGGTCCCGTTCGCGCCGGGCGCAAACCCATTCCACGGCCGCGACGAGCGCGGCGCGCTGGCGTCGCTTTGCTCCGTGGCAAAGCTCCCGTTCGAGCACGCAAAGGACGGCATTTCAAACACCTTCTCCATACTGCCGGATTCTCTCGGCAAGTCAGAGGGCGAGCGCGTGGCGAACCTGCGCGGCCTCCTCGACGGGTACATGTCGAAGCTCGGCCAGCATCTGAACGTGAACGTCCTCGACCGCTCCGTGCTGCTTGACGCCATGGAGCATCCCGAAAACTACCCGCAGCTCACCATCCGCGTGTCGGGCTACGCCGTGAATTTCGTAAAACTCACGCGCCAGCAGCAGATGGACGTAGTCTCCAGAACATTCCACGAGAGCTTCTAGGGCCGGCGGGCCATGCCAGTAAAAGGCAGAATCCATTCGGTTGAAACCGCCGGGGCGCTCGACGGCCCCGGGATGCGCTATGTGCTTTTTATGAGCGGCTGCCCGTTTAGGTGCAAGTTCTGCCACAACCCCGACACATGGGCGTCGGGGTGCGCGCACGAAAAATCGGCCGGGGAGGTGCTGGAAGACGTCTTGAAGTACGAGCCGTTTTTCAAGTACACCGGCGGCGGCGTGACGGCGTCGGGCGGGGAGCCGACCCTCCAGGCGGAGTTTCTCCTGGAGCTTTTTAAGATGCTGAAAGGCCGCGGAATCCACACCGCTCTCGACACGTGCGGGCATTGCGCCCTCTCGCGGGATGTCCGGGAGCTTCTGGATTTTACCGACCTTGTCATGCTCGACATAAAGCACCTCGACCCGGTTTTGCACGGGGAGCTCACCGGGCGGGACAACTCACTTGTAATGGCCTTTCTCGGCCTACTTGAGCGCATGGGCAAGCGCACCTGGATACGCGCCGTGCTGGTGCCCGGCCTGACGGATTCGGCGGGGTATGCCGCACGCCTTGCGGAGTTTGTCTCCGGATTCAGGTGCGTTGAAAAAACCGAAATCCTGCCGTACCACGACATGGGGCGCGCCAAGTGGGAGGCGATGGGCATGCGCTACCCGATGGGGGGCGCAAAACCCGTCTCCCGCGCCGCTGCGGAGGCTTTCAGGGCGGAGTTTGAAAGGCTGGGGCTAAACACCTCGCTCCAGGGCTAGCCGCCCCCTGCGCATGGGAGTTTTTTGCGCGTAATCCACTGTGGCGCGGCCTGCGGGGAGCGTTTGCGGGGAGGCGGCGTTTTTCCGATGCGCCCGGGCGGAAATTGTTTTGCAAATGCGTCCCTTTTCCCCTGTCATGGCGGAAAATCGGGATAGGCGCCCGAGCCGGCCCGCATTTTGGCGTTTCGCCTGCGCGCTGCGCTTTGGAAGGACAACTCTTATGGCTTTGGGAAAAATAAGGAACGTTTGCGTTTACTGCGGCTCCGCCGCCGGGGACGACCCGGCCTACGCGCGCGCCGCCAGGGAAATGGGGATTGAAATCGCAAGGAGGGGCATGGGCCTCGTCTACGGCGGCGGCAGCGTCGGGCTCATGGGGATTGTCGCCGACTCCGCCCTTGAGGCCGGCGGGCGCGTGGTGGGCGTCATACCCCGCCAGTTTGTGAGGGAAGTGGTGCATACGGGGCTCACGGAGCTGGTAAGGGTGGACTCTATGGGCGAGCGCAAGCGCGTGATGCTTGAAATGGGCGACGCATTTATCGCCCTCCCCGGGGGTTACGGCACTTTCGACGAGATAACGGAGGCCATCGTCCTCTTGCAGTTGGGAGCCATGTCGTCGCCTTGCGGCTTTTTGGATACGCTCGGTTTTTACCGCAAATTTTTCGACTTTCTGGACCATGCCGAGCGCGGGGGCTTCATCTCGAAAATACACCGGGATATGGCGCTGGTCGCCGGCGAGCCGGCTGGGCTTTTGGACATGCTGGAAGCCTACGAGCGCCCGGACGAGCCCCTGTGGTGGGACGAGGGCCTGGCTTAGCGCAGGCGGGCGCCCGCGCCTTTTTTTTTGGGGAGGCTCTTCAGGTTTCCGCAGGGCGGGGCGGATTTTTTAATGGAATTTGCCTTTGCCGCCCCGGGGTTGCGGCGTCCCATTGCTTTTTGCGTTGCCTTTGGCGGGGGAGCGGTTTGAATCCGTTTCAAGTCGCGCCCGATTTCCGGGCGTGCTGCAAAGGAGTGGATTGTGTCGCTTTCAAGGAGGGATTTTCTCAAGTCGGCGTGCGCTGTCGGGGCCGCCATGCTGTCCGGGGCCTCGGCAGCGGGGGGCGGGCGTCGCGCAGGCGGCGTTCCGGACTCCTTCAGGCCCTTCAAATCGGGGTACGTCCCTCCCGCCTTTTCGGACTTTATAGGCTGTTCGCACGTCGCGGGCAGGTACCGGCTTTCGGACGCCCCGTTTCTGGAGGAGGGATGCCGCAGGCTCGCCCGGATGGGCTTTAAAAACGTGAAGCTCTGGGCGGATTCCCCGGAAACCTCGTATCCCTCCGGCGCGCCGTGGAACCTCGGCGAATTCCCGTCGTACAGGGATGTGGTGTCGCACCCGCGCTTCCGGTCGGCTCTCGGTGAGCCATTTGAAACCGTCGCGCTGGAGCTGGGTTTCGCCCGCTCCCCACGCGGCTTCGGGGGCGACTTCGCCAGATTTTCCGAAGCCGACTGTGAGGAGGAGGCGCGGCAGTCGGAGGGGCTGGCCTCCTACCTGCTGCGCGAATACGCGGATAGAGAAATCACGTTCATCCTCCAGAACTGGGAGGGGGACTGGCTGCTGCGGCGCACCTTCGACCCCTCGTGGGAATCCTCCCCGCCTCCGGATTTGGACCTGCGGGCAAAGGGGATGGCCCGGTGGCTTTCCGCCAGGCAGGCCGGGGTTGACACGGCCCGCGCGTCCGTTCCCGGCTCGAAATGTTCCGTATTCCATGCCGTCGAGGCAAACCGGGTGCTGTGCGCGGATTCGGGCGTGCCGTGCGTGGCGTCCCACGTGCTTCCGGAAGTCGAATGCGACATGGTTTCATGGTCGGCCTACGACGGCATGGCGGCCGAAAAAAAGAGCGCCGCAGCCACTGCCGGGGGCGTCGCGCGGGGCATTGAAATTCTGCGCAAAAACTGCCGCGCGCGCCTGCGCGACGGCGGGGGGAATCCGTATGTTTATATCGGCGAATTCGGCCTGCCTGAAAACGAGCGCGCCTTTCCGAGGGAGGTCCTGCGCGAAATATATGACGGCTTCTTTGCCGCGTGCTTTTTTCTGGGCCTGCCCAAGGCGTTTTACTGGCAGCTCTACTGCAACGAGGCGGCTGCGGATGCGTCAGTTCTGATGCGCCCCGGCGACGCGTGCAGGGGCTTTTGGCTCGTGCGCCCCGACGGCTCGCCGGGGGAAGCCGCCCGCATGTTTGCCGAAATCGCGTCCGGGCGGCGCGGCGCGTGAGGCCCTTATGGATTCGTGCGCCCGCCATGTGCGCTCGGCTGGCGTCTGCTCGGCCTTTCGCGCCATGTTCCGCGTGCCGGGATTCGGGGGGATGCGCGCCCGCGCTTTTAAATGCGGGCCGGGGCGTCCGGCGGCCTTTTATCGGGGATATGTCAGTTAAAACAACGGGAGGGTTTCAATGCAAAATCCTCTTTTATTTTGGAAAACCCGCCGCAGCCTTTGCGGAACGGGAATCATCCGGTTGCCGTTTTTTCCGGGCTTTATAAGTCGGGCGCGCCCTTTGGTCCGCTTTTTTGTGCGCGGGCCCCTGTGGCGATTTGGGGGGAGTGCGGCGGGCGGACGCCTTTCAGGGAGGGACTCTGTGCTGCGCATCGTATGCGCATTTTTTTTCGCGGATTCCTGGCGTGCGGTGGGCGCATTTATCCGGCGCGGGGAACGGCGCTCCCGTGGCCGCCCGTCCTGCGGCTTCTCAAATCCGATTCAGCGGCGGCAATGCGGGATTTTTTATAAAAATGAAAATAATTCTTGATTTCATCTGAATAATGGCATACTAGTACCACTATTCTATTAAGCGAAACCATGCCGTCCCGCCTGCTCAACATATCGGAGGCCTCCCTCATCGCCCTGCACGCCATGCGCCACATCGCCGACGCGGGCGAGCCGGTTTCGTGCGCCCGCATCGCGGAGGCCACCCGCGCTTCGCGCAGCCACCTTTCAAAAGTGCTGCGCAAGCTCGTAGTGGAGGGGAGGCTGTCCGTGTGCCGAGGCCCCCGGGGGGGCTTCTACCTCACCCCGGAGCAGGGGCGCCAGACTTTCATGGACGTGTTTGAAATTTTCGAGGGCCCGTGCAGGGCCTCCGCGTGCGCCATGTCGAAAGGGCCGTGCGGCAGGGGGGACTGCATATTCGGGGGCCTCCTATCCGAGATAAACGGGCGCTTTGAACGCTATTTCAAGTCAACCAGAATATCAAAACCCAAAAACAAAGCAAGGAATAGACAGATATGAAAAAAACAGTATGCTCCGTGTGCGGCTATGTATTTGAAGGCGACGACATTCCCGACGTCTGCCCGCAGTGCAAGGCGCCCAAGTCCAAGTTTGTAGTGCGCGAACAGTCGGAGGGCCTCGTGTGGGCCGACGAGCACCGCATAGGCGTTGCCAAGGACCTCGACCCCGAAATCGTAGAGGGTCTCCGCGCCAATTTTACCGGCGAATGCACGGAAGTCGGGATGTACCTTGCCATGAGCAGGCAGGCCGACCGCGAGGGATACCCCGAAGTCGCGGAAGCCTACAAGAGGATAGCCTTTGAGGAGGCGGAACACGCGGCCAAGTTTGCCGAGCTTCTGGGCGAAGTGGTCGTCCCCTGCACCAAGACAAACCTTGAGATGCGCGTCGCCGCAGAGCACGGCGCCACGGAGGGCAAGCTGATGATTGCAAAGAAGGCAAAGCAGCTCGGCTATGACGCCGTCCATGACACGGTCCATGAAATGTGCAAGGACGAGGCCCGCCACGGCTCCGCATTCCAGGGCCTTTTGAACAGGTATTTCAAGAAATAAATTGCTATGCGACGGGGCCCCGTCCGGAACTTTCCGGAGGGGCCTTTTTTTTTGTGGAATTGCAGTTTCCCATCCCGGCGTGCTCTGGTCTGCGGCTGCGGAAATCTTTTTGCTGGATTTTTTTTGGGGGGCGGTTTTGCGCATAAAAAATGCCGCTTCGGGGGGCTTTACACGGGATGTATAATATGCGGTATTGCAATATGCCGAAAGGCTGTCAGTCCGATAGATAAGAGATGTTTCCCCTGTACATAACAGCGGCTTCCGTCGCATTCCTGCATTCCCTGGCAAATCCGAGCCACTACATGCCGTTTGTCGCGCTCGGCAAGGCGAGGGGCTGGGGGATTTGGCGCACCGCTTCCGCCGCAGCGCTGTGCGGGCTGGGCCATGTTCTCGGCTTCGCCGCGGTGGCCGCCGTTGGCTTTGCGCTCGGGCGGGGCCTGGACCTTTTCAGGGCGTTTGCAGAGCACGGGGAGTTTTACGCGGGCCTTGCCTTCCTACTGTTCGGCCTGGGATACTTTGCCTACGGGCTTTGGGCGGGGCTTTCGGGGGCCGGTTCGTGCGGGGGGGACGGCCGCCTAAGCTGCGGCGGGGAGCGCGTGGGCGTGGGCAGGTCGAAGAGCTTTTGGATACTGTTTTTCATATTTGCGCTCGGCCCGTGCGACGCGGTTTTGCCGGTGATACTCTACCCCGCCCTGGAGGGGGATATTTGGGCGCTCGCTGTTGCCGGGGCGGTATTTTACTCGGTGACAGTTCTCACCATGTCGCTTGCAACTGCGGCGCTTTACAAGGGGATAACGCTTGCGAATTTCGGGGGAGGGTTTGCGCGCAGGTGGGCGCACGCCATTTCGGGCCTTGTGATAGCTGCTGCTGCGGCGTTTCTGCTCGCCGGCCACGCCCATTGATGCGCCGCGCGGCGGAGCGGGGGCGTTTCAGGACGCGAAGTTCGCGCGGAAAAATCTGCCTGTTGCAAGGTTTTGCATCTGGAACATTCCGGGTTCAAAGCCCGAGCCGGAGGCCGCAAATGAAATCGCCGCTGCGGCCGCCCATACGCCGCTCAAGTGCGCGGCCGGGCCGAAAATCGGAACGCCGCGCGGTTCGGAATCTCCGGGCTGTTCGTCGCTCCCGGCGAACTCCTCGAAGCCCGTGCCGTTTGCAAAATGGGCGTTCTGGGCTTCATACCCCTGGGCGGAGGCCATTATTTCGGGCACTCCGGCCAGACGGCATGCGGCCGAAACCGCGCGGCGCGACGCGAAGGAGTCGGTCGCGTCTATGCAGATGGACGCCCCCGCCAAAATTTCGGCGGCGTTTTCCCCCGTCAGCTTTTCGGCGAAGGCCCGCACCTCTGTGTCGGGGTTTATGAGGGCGAGCCTGGCCTTCGCAAGCTCCGCCTTCAAAAGCCCGGTCTCTGATGCCAGGTAGAGCGTCTGCCTGTGGAGGTTTGAGGCCGAGACCGTGTCGCAGTCCGCAATCGAAATCTTGCCGAAACCCGCCCCCGCAAGCAGGGGAAGCGTGGCGGAGGCGACTCCCCCCGCGCCTATCACGGCCACCGCGGCTTCAGCCAGCCTCGCCTGTCCGTCGGGACCGAAGCCCGGCAGGGCGGACTGCCTCGCATACTTTGCAAAATCCCCTGCCATTTCAGCCGCCGGCCACCAGGGACATGATTTCAAGGACGTCTCCGTCCTTCAGCTCGGCATTTTCAAACTGAGAAAACCTCATGGCTTTCCCGTTCAGCTCCACGAGGCACCTTCGCGGGTTGAGCCCCCGCTCGGTTGCGAACTGCGCCACCGTCTTGGGGGGCGCGGCCACGGTTTTTTCTCCGTTTGCTGTGATTGTGATTTTTTCTTCCGGCATGGCTTCTGCCCGGTTGGGCGTTATCTGTTTGCGCGGGCTCATCATTGCGCGCGCATTATTAATTCGTAGGCTTCAGTCACTTTGCGCAGCTCCTCCTCTATGGCCTTCATCGCAAATTCCCCCAGCCCCTTGCTCCGCAGCACGTCCGGATGTAGCTCCTTGCACTTGCGGCGGTACACCGACTTCACCTCGCTCGCCGGTGCCCCGGGCTTTACACCGAGCACGGAGTAGGCCTCCGCGAGGGCGTCGCTCGGCATCCTTCCGGGGCGCCGCGCGGAGCCCGAGGCCCGAGAGGCTGCGGCGTCTATGAAAGACGGGTCGAGGCGCAGCATTGAGGCCGCCCCTTTGAGGAGGCGCGCCTCCGCGTCCGACAGCGGGGCGTCGGACAGTGCAAACCCGAGCAGAACCGACATGAAATTCATGCGTTCGCGGGGCGAATGGAATGAGCGCGCAAATCCCGCCACGATGTTTTCAAAGGGGTAGGGGGCATCCTTGGAAGTCCTGAAGGCGCCAATCGCGCGCCCCTTCGCCCCGGCGTTCAGGCCCATGCCCATGTAAACCCTCTCAAGCTCCGCGATTTCCGCGCGGGAGGTGTGCGGCTTAAGCCGCGATATTTTGGCGCAGGCCGCGCTCGCAAATTCGGCAAAAAGCGGCAGCCTTTCCGGATCTTCCACGGGGCCTTCCGGATTCGCCCGGCGCTTTTTCGAGGCCCGGGGCGCGTCGAATGCGAAGTGCCCGAGCAGGGCCCCCATCACCGCCCCTGCCGGCCCCCTTGCGGCGAACCCCGCAATGCCTCCAATAATTTTTCCTATCATGCAGAATGCGCCCCCCGGCGCGCGTGTTTGGTTTTTATCTAAATGAGCGGATAAAAACACCGGGGAGCGTTTTTCTCAACACCAATTTTTCGCTAAAAGCAAGGCGCCTTCCGCGCGGGGTGGTGAGCGCTTTGCTGCGCTATTTTCCGGCGGGGGTTTGGGGAAGGCGGATTATCCGCAGGAATGAAACCGTGGGCCTGTACCCGTCCATGCCAGCTATTTCGATGTCGAAGCCGCCGCGTTCCCGGTTTTGGAAATCCGCCTCCACAAAGAAGGTCGCGGTCCTCAGCCTGCCTGTGCCAAGGCACTCCGCCTCCCGGCGCTCCCTCTTGCCGTCCGAGAAGTATTCAAGGGCGAATTTTCCGCGCCCGAAATCGAAGTGGGAAACCTTCACGCAGACCCGCCTTTTCTTCCCGCTTATGAATTTCTCGTCGGCTCTGAAACCTATTCTGGCTCCCCTGCGGGCCACATAGTCGAAGGGCCGCCTTTTGTCGACCATCCACATGCTTGCGGCCTGGCCGATTTTTACGGCGGGTTCGGTTTCAAAGCCCTCCGCGTCGCGCTGGTAGAGCCAGCGTTCAAAATTTTTAAGGCCCGCGTCAGGATTTGCCGCGTTTTCCGACTCCATCAGGTCGCGGCGCAGATAGCTTTCGCGCAGGAAGCACCACGCGTCCGGGGCGTCGGCAGCCGACTTGCCGATTTCGACTGCCGCCCACGCGAACATCTCCGGCATCGGCGTGAATTCGTTCCACAGGGCGAAGTTGCAGCGCATCTGAAGAAGCCTCAGAGTCGAGGTGAAATACCTGTAATTGAAAGAGTCCGTCGTCCTGCCGAAGCGGAACCCCCGCGCCTGCGAGGCCCATTCGGGCTCGTACTCCTCGTTTTCCTCGCCGTTTCGCGCGCCGCTTTTTATTAGCGGGGCGTCCTCGTCGACAAACAGGTATCCGTCCCTGTCTATGCGCTGGCCAATCGCGGCGTCCGGTATGTGGTAGAGGTACATTTCCACAAACCCGCGCCTCACGCCGAAACCCTTCGACAGGCCGTAGCCGCTCCAGCCCCCCATGTATACCTTGCGCTCCGCCCCCTTCGCCGCCTCCGCCCACGCGTCAAGCCTCTCCCTCACGTGCGCGACTGAGTCCGGATCGGTTCCCTCCGGGCCTATGCCCTCGTCCCCGTTGGACGGCGACGCGTATCCGACGTACAGCCCCTTCACCTCCGCCATTTGCGGTATCCCCGACTTGCCAAGCTCCGCCACGAGTTTCAGATACCGCCTGTGGAACTCCGGATGCGACACGTCGTAGCTCGATATGCCGTCTCCGGAGCGCCCGTCGTTTTCAAGCACGGGGATGCCGTATTTTTTCAGCCATTCCGGGGCGAAGTCAACGCCGCCTGTGTGGAGCCGGACTGCGCTGCCGTAGCCGCGTTCGGCGGCGGCCTTTATCATGTCGGCCAGCGGCCGGAAGTCGTAGGAATTTTCCTCCTTTTCAATGTCCCGCCAATAGCACCAGTGCTCGACTACGGGGATGCACGGGAAGGGGAGCGCGGGCAGGGAGCGCATCTTTTTTATTCCCCCGGGGCCCCAGGTTCTGAAAAGCGACATGTAGGCGTCCGGAGCCGGCGCGGAGCCTGGGGGGAGCGACCAGTCCCAGCCGTCTTTTACCGAGTCCTTCTCCTCCCACGGGGCCGGGCGAACGTCCTTGAAATCGATGCGGGCGTATTCGCCCCAGAAGGGGTAGCCGATTTCCGCGCGTTCGTAGGCACCCCCTCCGCCGGGCGCGGACTCCTCCGCATTAAGGGCGGGTGCGGGGCAGAAAAACACCGAGGCGCATGCGGCCGCCATTGCGGCGTGGCGCAGCGGGGCGGATTCCGGAAAGAGGGAGGAAATTCGGGATTTTTTCATCGGATTTTGAAATTCTTCCGGCATGGCGCGGCAGGATATGAAATGGTATTTGCAGAGCGCCTGGAAAGTCAAAATATTTTTGGACTTGCGCCTTTTAAAACGGAAAAACCCGCAATGCATTTTTTGCGGGGCTTGGTTTGAAGATGGTACCTGGAGCGGGGGTCGAACCCGCAAGGACTCGCGTCCGGCGGATTTTGAGTCCGCTGCGTCTGCCAATTCCGCCATCCAGGCAAATCGCTTATAAATAAGCTATTTGGTGAAATGTCATTGAGATGCGAAAACGGATTTTGGCGCATCCGTCTCCGGCTTTGCCGCGTTTGTTGTAAACAATGCGGCAGAAAAACTTTGAAAAGCTGCAACAGTCCGCAACGCTTTTCATGTAAAAAAAGAACAATTTTTTATGGGGACGAGCATTCAGGAAATTGCCGGAAAGTCAAAATCATTTTTGCTGCGCTATCGGGATATTGACTGAGAAGCGCGCTCAAGGACATTCTCAACCCGCTCGGAGGCGTTGGGATTCGCCTCGGCAAATCTGTCGGAAAAAATTGCCCGTAGATATGCAATTTACCTGCGCGGAGCGCGCGGCAATCATCGGAATAGGGGGTAAAAAAGCCGCGTTCGGGCGGCTTTGCGGAAAGGGGTTCATCCGCCTACGCCGTGAGGTGCTCAATCTTATCAATGTCGTCTTTCAATGCCTTTTCGGCGATGCGCAAACCGTATGTGCGCTACATGTTGAGCCGCAATTCGGCGCTTGTGCCGGGGGCCTCCCCTATGCGCAGGGCATTTTCGGAGGATACCGAACGACGCCCCTTGATGATGAGGTCGAGCGTCGAGTGAGCGATTCCAGTGGCCTTTGCGAAGCGGTACTGTGTGATTTTCATAGGGCGCAGAAACTCCCTGAGGAGCACGCCGCCCGGCTGTGGGTATCTTGGTGGATTGGCCATATAAACCCCTTTCTAATGATAATCTTCTATTTTTGCGTTGTCTGCGTCGGAGGCGCCCCAGTCGAACGTTATCCTCCATTGCCTGTTTTTATTCTTATGCTCCAACGGGTTCGCGGACGAAGAGCCTTTCAAAATTGTTTGAGGGAGGAACGCGGACTATTAACTGTTGCGCTTCTTTTCGCTCGGGGGAAGCCGAGATATTAATTCCTCGGTTGGCGCTTTATCGCCACATTGAATGAATTCTGAAATGTAATTTGGAAGTCCCAAATCAAAGCGGATTAGCTGATTAACGTACTCGGAGAAAGAGCGGCAGCCCAATTCTTTTGCGCGTTTTTTTGCTATTTTAAAAACTTCAACCTGGGGAAAACTAATACTTTGAACAAATCTTTTTTTCATATTGCAAAGTTGTTAACATCTAGGCGTTTTCAAAATAAAATATGCGATTGTCAATTTGTTAAAAAAAGTCCTTGGCCTTGTTGATAACTTTACAACAATAACAATTGTCCATTGCCATGACGCATATCCGGGCGCCAATTTTGGTTTTCCTATCGTGGAAAAAATTTGTTGTCTCCCTGTTCGCAAAGCTTTTGTCATGCCAGTATAATCACAAATATATTTTGCAAAAGAAATAAATATATTCCACTTTGCGCGCGCCCAGTGCATGGCGGACGCAATAACGGTGCATGCCGCAGCCGGGGAGTTTGCAAGCGGATGGACAGCCAGAGCGCGCGGGAGCGCCGAGCGGCATTTGGGGAGGAGTGCCGGGCGTTAGGCCCGCCCGTTTTTTGCTTTGCACGAGGGCGCGCCGCCGTTTAAGGTTGCGGGCAATTTAACACAATCGGGATATGGCGAAGTTTTTCTTGAAGGCGGTTTTGGCGTGCGCGGCTTTCTGCGTCCAGGCGGGGGCGGCGGATTTGAAGAATGTGTTTGTCGCGGCAAATGCGGGCAAGGCGGAGTCCATGGAGCTTGCGAGGGCCTACTGCGCCGCGCGCTCCATCCCCTCCGGCAATATAATCGCCCTCGATGTCTCGGACTCCCCAAACATTTCAAGGGACGACTACGACTCGAAAATCGCCGCGCCTATTTTCGACTTTCTCGCGGGCAGGAAGGCCGTTTTGACCATGGGGTCGGCCGCCTCCCCGCGCGACGCGTTTGTGGTGAAAAGCGACGTCGAATTCCTCGTCCTTTGCAAGGGCCTCCCATACCGGATTCTTGAAAAGCCCGCCGGGGGGAATCCCCCCGCCAAGCCGGACCTTGTGCGCAACAACTCGGCCTGCGTCGATTCCGAGCTTGCGATGCTTCTAAAAGGCGCCTATCCGCTTGCGGGCGCGCGCGAAAATCCCGCCTTTGGCCGGGGGCTTTCAAGGGGTTCCTACAAGTCGTTTAAAATAATACCTGTGTCGCGGCTTGACGGCGCGTCCTATTCCGACGCCAGGGCCGTCTTTGAGCGTTCAATCGAAGCCGAAAAGAGCGGGCTTGCAGGCAGGGCATACATAGACAAGTCCGCCCTCTACAAGGAGGGCGACGTGTGGCTGGACGCCGCCGCAGAGGAAATTTCAAAGCTCGGCTTCGACCTCAGCGTCGACTCAAAGCGGGCCTGCATGTCCCATTTCGACAGGTTTGACGCCCCCGCGCTCTACTTCGGATGGTATTCTTTTGCGCCAACCGCCTATTTCAAGTCCCCGCTGACGCGCCTTGCGCCCGGGGCGTCGGCCCTCCACATATATTCGTTTTCCGCAAAAAACATGGCAGACGTTGGGGGGATGTGGACTCCCAACCTCGTGGCCCGGGGCGCTTGCGTCGCCTTCGGGTATGTGGACGAGCCGTTTCTTGCATTCACCCACAGGCCCGACATATACATGGCCGCGCTCGCGGAGGGCCTGAGCGCGGGCGAGGCCGCGCTGCGCGCTTCAAAGGGTTTGAGCTGGAAGGGTATGGCCGTCGCCGACCCGCTTTTTGAGCCCTTCAAGACGGGTCTTGACGCCCAGCTCGCCGCAGCCGAGTCGGGTGGCGGGGGACCGCTTTCCCAGTACGCCGTCATAAGGAAGATGAACCTCATGGAGGCAGCCGGCGACGCTTCCGGGGCCCGCGCCCTCGGCGAGCGTTTTCTGCCCGCGCTCCGGGAGACTTTCGCGCTAAGGTGGAGGCTGTCCCAGCTCTGCCTCAAGTCTTCCGACACGGCTGCGGCCATGATGTACGCGGAAAGCGCCTTGCCCCGCGCCTCGGAAGACTTCCAGAATTTCGGGCTCGCCTTTGAAATCCTCGCGAGCCTCGACGCCCTCGGAAAAACCGGCCTTACCGAAAAATTCTATGAGAAGATGCTCAATTCCCAGCGCGGTAAAAATCCCGGGTTTTACAGGGAAGTGCTGCCTGAGCTTTTGAAGTCGAAAAATCTTCCTGAAAAAATACGGGCCCTGTGCGCCGAAATCGAGGCCGAGCTTCCGCCGCTTAAAAAGTGAGGGCCGCGCGGACTGCGCCGGAAGGGGCGCATGTGTCGCTTCCCCGCCGGAATGCGCGCCTCGGCCTTGCGGGTCCGCGCGGAATTTCTGCGGCCCTCCGGCGGCGGGGCGAGCTTGCCGGACATTAGCCGTATTTTATCCTGCGCTTCGGGGCTTGGCCCTCCCTCCCCGGGGAGGGCGCGGCTCCGTATTTGCTGCGGCGCGGATTCAGGCGTGCCTTATCGCGGTTGCAGATGCAATTTCGCAGCTCGTGGTGCACAGGTCTGCGGCCGAAAGCTCCGACAGGCTGCGCGCCCCCATGCAGCGCAGGAAGGCTTCCAGCTCTGCCGCGCATGCGCGGAGGTAGTTTTCCACGCGCCTTGCCCCGGCGTCCACCGACAGGCGCGCGCGCAGCTCCGGGTCCTGGGTTGCGATGCCGACCGGGCATTTGCCGTTGTGGCAGACCCTGAAACGCTGGCAGCCGAGGGCCATGAGCGCGGCGCTTGCGACGGCCACGGCGTCCGCCCCCATGGCGAGCGCCTTTATGAAATCCCGGCTTGTGCGCAGACCGCCGGTAATGACGAGGTCTGTGCCGGGGCAGTTTTCGTCAATGAATTTTCTGGCGCGCGCGAGCGCGAAAACCGTCGGGACTGAGGAGGCGTCCTTGAGGAATTTTGGCGAGGAGCCCGTGGCCCCGCCTCGGCCGTCGATTGTTATGAAGTCGGGCTTTGCCCGGGCAATGAACGCGAGGTCTTCCTCTATCCTCCCCGCCGCGATTTTCACGCCTATGGGGCGTCCGCCGCTCCTTTGGCGCAGCTCGTCCACCAGCCTTTCGAGGTCTTCGGGGCGGCTTATCCCGGGGAATTTTGAGGGGCTTAGTATGTCCCGCCCTGCGGGCTTCCCGCGTATCGCCGCTATTTCCGGGGTGACTTTCGCGCCGGGCAGGTGCCCGCCCATGCCGGGTTTCGTGCCCTGGCCGATTTTGATTTCGACTGCGTCGGACGAGGCGAGGTTCTCGTCGGTCGCCCCGTACAGGTTGGGGACGTATTCAAATATGTATTTTGCGGCGGCCGCGCGCTCTTCGGGAAGGATTCCCCCCTCGCCGCTGCACATGGCGGTTCCCGCCGCCGCGCTCGCCGCCGCAAGCGCCGTCTTGGCCTCCTTTGAAAGCGCGCCGAAACTCATGTGGGATATGTAGACGGGCATGTCCAGCTCAAGCGGCCTTTCCGCACGCCTGCCTATGACGGCCTTTATGGAAACCTCGTCCGACGCCTCCAGGGGGAGCTTTGCAAGCTGGGCCCCGAGGATTAGTATGTCGTCGAAATTCGGGACTTTTTCGAGGGTCTCCATGGGTTCGGTGGCGCTCCTGCCGGATGCGGCGAGGGCGTGTATTTCGTCCATTGCGCCGCCGTCGCGCCTGGAGAATTCCGCAGGGATTTCCGCCCAGGGGAGGCCGGGGCCGGCCTGCGGTTCGGGTTCGGCATCCCCGGAAGTTCTGAACAGGGATTTGGGCGCGGAGCAGGCGGGGCACTCCCAGTTTTCCGGGAGGCTTTCCCATTCCCCCTCAAATACATAGCCGCATATGGTGCATTCGTGTTTTGACATGTCTTTTTATCCGTTTTTTTGCACGGCTTCCGGAAGCCTGGCGCCGCCGCGTGGAATTATTATTATATGAAAATGATTATCGTTTTTTATGCGGCAAATCAAGCCAAATATCCCCGAATTCCGAAAATGCCGCGCGCGCTTCCATGCAAAATTCTAAAGCCGCGCTAATAATGCCCTAATGCGGACGGGGTTTCATATGCGCCGAACAAAGAACGCTTATGCAAGATTCCAAACAATGCGGCACAATCCTGGAACTCGACGGGGTGTCGGTCAGCTTTCCCAACGGGATGCGGGCGCTCAAGTCATGCAGCCTGAAATTCAAAAGGGGCGAATTCGCCGTGCTTCTCGGGCCGTCCGGCTCCGGCAAGTCAACGCTTCTCAGGTGCCTCAACCTTTTGCAACGCCCCAGCCTTGGCAGCGTGCGCGCGCCCTGGCTTGGCGCAGAGCCGTCGCCCGGGGAGGAGCGCGCCCACCGGCAGCGCGCCGGGATGGTTTTCCAGCAGCACCAGCTCATACTTTCAATGGGCGTGCTGCGCAACGTCATGATGGGCATGGCGGGGCGCGTGGGGCTTTGGAGGTCGCTCTTCCCGGACGACGCCATGAGGCTGGAGGCTCTGGAATGCCTGGAGCGCGTGGGGCTGGGGCACAAGGCGCTTAACCGGGCGTCGGAGCTTAGCGGGGGCGAGCAGCAGCGCGTCGGGATAGCCAGGACGCTCGCCCAGAAGCCCGAGGTGATGCTTGCCGACGAGCCCGTGGCGAGCCTCGACCCCGCCAGGGCGTCGCGCCTGATGTCGCTTTTAAAGGGCATCTGCCGGGACGCGGGCATGACGGCCGTAGTGAGCCTCCACCAGGTGGCCCTCGCCCGGGAGTTTGCTGACCGCGTGATAGGCCTGAGGGCGGGGGAGGTCGTCTTCGACGCGCCAGCCCGGGCTCTGGACGACGCCGCCGTCCTTGAAATATACGGCGATTCGGCCGCGCTTCCGCAGGCGGCTGCAAAGCCCCTTCCGCGCCGGGCAGCGCGCCTTGCAATAGAGCCAGTTCCCGCCCTCTGAACCCGGCCCGCTTTCCAAAACTTTCCGTACAAATGAAAATGAAAACAGCAACAAAACGACTCACAAAAACAGCCGCGGCCGCCGCGGTCGCTTTCGCCGCCTGCCTCCAGGCTTTCGGCGGCGGAAAAACCGTTCTGCGCACGGCGCTTTTGCCCGATGAAAACGCGGCGACTGTCATAAAGAACAATTCCGCCCTCAAGGACTATCTGGAGGGGGCGACCGGCTGCGAAGTCGAGCTTGTGGTAACGACCGACTACTCTTCGATGATAGAGGCCATGCGCCGCGGCAGGCTTGAGATAGCCTACTTCGGGCCGCTTTCCTACGTGCTTGCAAAATCGCGCGCGGACATCGAGCCCTTCGCCGTCCAGGTCTCTAAGGGCGCCAAGACCTACAACGGCGTCGTCATCGCCAACGCCGCCTCCGGGATAAAGAGCCTCGCCGACATCAGGGGAAAGACCGTGGCCTACGGCGACCAGGCGTCAACCTCCAGCCACCTCATCCCCAAGAGCATGCTGGCCAAGGCCGGGCTTCTGGCCGGGCGCGACTATTCCGAGCAGTTCCTTGGAGCCCACGACGCCGTGGCCCTGGCTGTCCAGAGCGGCCGCGCGCAGGCCGGCGGACTTTCCAAGCCGATATTCGAGGCCCTCGTCAAAAAGGGCGTTATAGACCCGGCCAGGGTTGCCGTCCTCGAAGTTAGCCCCGACTATCCCAACTATCCGTGGACGATTCGCTCCGGAGTCGATTCCGAAACTAAGAAGCGCGTCGCCGAGGCGTTCTACCGGCTGTCGGATCCCGCCGTTTTAAAGAACCTCAAGGCCGAAGGCTTCGCGCCCGCCGCCGACTCCGACTACGACGTCATCCGCGAACTCGGCAAGGTCCTGAACCTCGACCTTTCAAAATTCTAGGCCATGAAGGACGCCGCACAGGCATGCTTTTCCGCCCCCCGCGCCCCGGATGCGCCCGGCGCGCGGGAGGTTCTCGGATATTTCCGCTCGCGCAGGCTGAGATCCGCAGGGCTATGCGCCCTTGTCGCCGCAGCCGTCGGCCTCTCGGCCTGGGCTTCGGGGCTCATGGATTTTTCGAGGCTCTCGGAGGGCGTGCCCGACTTTTTCTCCCTAGTCTGCGAGATGCTGCCGCCCGACTTTTCCAAAGCCGCCGCGTGGGCCGGGCCGGTCGCGGACACCCTGGCCATGAGCGTGGCCGGAACCGCGCTCGCCGTGGCGCTTTCGCTTCCGCTTGGCTTTATGGCGGCGCGCAACACCTCGCTCAATTCCGCCGTTTACGCGGCCGCGCGCCTTGTCCTCAACCTTTTGCGCTCCATTCCGGAGCTTATAATGGGCATAATATTCGTCGCAGCCGTGGGGTTCGGAGCCCTGCCGGGCGTGCTCGCGCTGGGGTTCCACTCGGTCGGAATGGTCGGCAAATTTTTCGCCGAAGCCGTCGAGCACGTCGACCCGAAGCCCGTCGAGGCTGCGAGGGCCGCCGGGGCAGGGCCGCTCCAGTGCGTGCTTGTCGCGGTGCTTCCGCAGGTGGTTTCGCAGATGGCGGACGTCGCGGTTTACAGGTGGGAGTACAACTTCAGGGCCTCCACCGTGCTCGGGGCTGTCGGGGCCGGGGGGATTGGCTTCGAGCTGATAGGGTCGCTGCGCATTCTTGAGTACAGGGAGGTGTCTGCCATAATACTGGTGATACTGGCTATGGTGACGCTCGTCGACGCCTTCGGCTCCAAACTTAGAAAGATGTTCAAATAGAAAAATGAGACCGAAAGTTGCAGTCACAAACTGGATACACCCGGACCTTCTGGAGGAAATCCGCGAATTTGCGGACGTCGAGGCAAACCAGTCCGGCGCCGCTTTGGACGCCCGGGGGGCGGCGGCCCTCGCCTCCGGGGCGGACGCAGTCATAGCGTTCATGACAGACAGGGTGGACGGGGCCTTCCTCGACGCCTGCCCGCGCCTCAAGATAGTGGCGGGGGCCCTGAAGGGGTACGACAACTTCGACGCGGAGGCATGCGCCCGGCGCGGCGTGTGGCTCACAGTCGTCCCGGACCTTCTCACAGTCCCGACTGCGGAGCTTCTCATCGCGCTCTTTCTGGGCCTCACCCGCAATGTGAGGGCGGGCGACGCCCACGTGCGCTCCGGCGGATTCCGAGGCTGGCGCCCCGCGCTGTACGGGGCGTCAACTTCCGGCAAGACCTTCGGCTTCGTCGGGATGGGGGCGGTGGCCCGCGCCGCCGCGCGCAGGCTGGGGGCCTTCGGCATGGAGATGCTCTATTTCGATTCGAGGCCTGTCGGCGGCAGCGAGGAAAAGGCGCTGGGCATCGAATTCTGCGGCCTTGACGAGCTTTTGGGGGCGTCCGACTTCGTCGCCCCGCTGCTTCCGCTTGCGCAGTCCACAATGCACTTGATAGGCCGCAGCGCCCTTGAGAAATTCAAGCGGGGGGCGTACCTTGTAAATGTGGGACGCGGCTCCGTGGTGGACGAGGAGGCGGTGGCGGACGCCCTGGAATCCGGCAGGCTCGCCGGTTATGCGGCGGACGTATTTGAGATGGAGGACTGGGCGAGGCCGGACAGGCCGCCTTGCGTGCCCCCGAGGCTTCTCAACCCCGAATTGAACACGCTATTTACCCCGCATCTAGGCTCGGCCACCGACGAGGCCCGCCGCGCGATAACCCGTGAGGCGATAGCCCAGGTCCGCGCCGTCCTGTCCGGGCGCACTCCGCCCAACGCCGTGAACCGCCCGCGCGCCTGACTTCCGCCGCCCGCATTGGCGCGTTCCTTCCGGTTTACTGGGGCGGGGCGGCGCGGGATTCGCGCTCTGAGCGGCGTCTCTTGCGCGCTCCGGATGATTTTCATGCCGGGGGCGGGCGCGCCCGCAGGCCCGGCTGGATTTGCGCGCTAAGCGCGCCTTAGGCCGCCCGCGCGGCATGCTGCCGCAGAATTTCCGGCGCGCGCCGCTTTCTTTTCAAAAAAAACGGGAGGGCGCCGCCCTCCCGAATGCCCCGGCTTTCGGGGTTTTACATGAAAATTTCCCGCGACCCGCCCGGGCCCGTGTCGGGGCCCACAAGGCCCTTTTCCTCCAGCTCGTCCATTATGGATGCGGCGCGGTTGTAGCCTATGCGCATCTTGCGCTGTAAAAATGATACGCTGGCGCGGTTCGATTCCCTTATTATTTTTGCGGCCTGCGGGGCCATGGAATCGTTCCATTCCCCCTCGATTCCGAGGTCTCCGTCCTCCCCTGCGGCTTCGAGCTGCTGCTGCATGTCCTCTTCAAACTCCGGTTCGCCGTTAACCTTCAGCGCTTCGAGTATCGAGGCGATTTCCTCGTCGGAAATGAACGCCCCCTGGGCGCGGATGAGGTCGGAGGAGCCGGGGGGGATGAATAGCATGTCGCCCCAGCCGATGAGGGTTTCTGCGCCCTTGCTGTCAAGGATGGTGCGGCTGTCGATGTAGGAGGCCACCTTGAAGCCGATTCGCGTCGGCAGGTTCGCCTTTATGAGGCCGGTTACGACGTTTGTCGAGGGGCGCTGGGTTGCGACCAGCAGGTGTATGCCCGCGGCGCGCGCAAGCTGCGTGAGGCGCGCGATGGCCGTCTCGACCTCCTTGCCCGCCACCATCATCAGGTCCGCGAGCTCGTCTATTATGCAGACTATGTAGGGGAGCTTCTTTTTCGGTATTTCAACGTCGCCGAAATCGGTGCGCTCCGGGTCTGCCGCGTCGAGCCCGGCCACCCTCTCTTCGGGGGACATTTCGGCCTCCATTTCGGCCGCCGCTTTCTGGGCCTCCCTGTCCTTTAGTATCTTGGCGTTGAATCCCGCGATGTTCTTTACGCCCGCCTTCTGGAATATGTCGTAGCGCTTCATCATTTCGTTGACGAGCCAGGTGAGGGCGGCCGGAACCTTTCGGGGGTCGGTTACGACAGGCACAAGCATGTGCGGGAGGGAGTTGTAGCCCTGGAGCTCGACGACCTTGGGGTCGACCATTATGAAGCGGAGGTCGTCGGGCGTGGAGTGGTAGAGCAGGGAGGCTATTATGACGTTTATGCACACGCTCTTTCCCGAGCCCGTGGAGCCGGCTATGAGCGCGTGGGGCATCTTGGCCAGGTCGAGGACCACGGGCTTCCCGGTGACGTCCTTGCCCATTACGACGGGTATCGCGGCCTTGGTCTCGTTCCATTCCTTCGATTCGAGTATCTCGCGGATGCACACGTTCTGGCGCACCTTGTTCGGAACCTCTATGCCGATTGTGCCGCGGCCGGTGCTTGCCACGCGCACGCTTGGAACCTTAAGCCCGAGCGCGATGTCCTCTTCTAGCGAGTATATGCGGCTGGCCTTTATGCCGGCGTTCAGGCGCACCTCGTAGCGGGTTATCACGGGGCCTGCGAAGGCTTCCGCAGGGGTGACCCCTATGCCGAAAGTCTGGAGGGTTTCGATTATCTGCTCCATGCGCGCCTCGTAGTCTTCCGACTGGGAGTCCTCCCTGCGCTTAGGCAGGTTGAGGGCGTCGATTGTAGGGAACACGTAGTCGCCGCGCTTTTTGTCGTGCTTGGGCGGCACGTAGGCGTCCTGCTCGATAGTCGATATTTTGAGCTTTTTAGCCTGCCCTTCGTCCGCGTCTCTCCCGAACTCCGCAACTTCCGAGAGCGGCCGGTAGGCGGGCCTCACCCCGGCTTCTCGCCCGCCCGCAAGCCCCAGCACTTCGTCGAGGGCGGCCGGGCCCGTGGCTTCAGGCTCCTCCCCTTCGGCTTCCAGCGCGGAATCCGCAGGGGGCTTCAGCACGAAATCACCGTCCCCGTCGTAGAAGTCGTCCTCTTTAGCGGGCTTTTCGGCAGCCTGCGCGGTTTCGCCGTCCGCCGGGTCGGAGTCCGGCTCGCCGCCGCGCGCCGCCTTGCGCCGGCTGCGGGGCACCCTGACGTGCTGGGTTCCCTCCGGGGAGAGGAGGGCGTCCTCGCTTTTTGCGTCTATTTCCAGGTCGCCCTGCGCCGCCTGCCCCTTCTTTCCGGAAAAAATGCGGGCGAAGAAGCCGAAGAACGCGGCGGCCGCGCGCATCGCCGCGGAGGGCGCGCCCCTGAGGCTGTCGCAAAGGTCGCGGACCAGGGCCGATGGGCTGCCTGAAAACGAGGCTATGAAGGCGAAAGAATAAAGGGCCGCAAGGAGTATCAGGCTGCCGAAAAACCTGAGGGCCGGATGCATTATCTCGGCGTACAGGAAAGTCCCGAGCTTTCCGCCCCAGCCGGATGTGAAGTATTCCGTAGAGACTATGCTGCCGTCCCTGAACATCTGGAACATCGCGCACATGGTGGAAAGCAGCACGATGCTGAAAAGCATGGAGGCCGCCTGCCCGAGAGGCAGGAGCCTGGGGCGGCGCCTGAAGCACAGGGCGGCCGCGAGGGCGAGATACGCGAGCATAAGCCATGTCGCGGCCCCTATAAGGGAAATCGACACCACGCAGAACGTGGCCCCGATTGTGCCGCACAAGTTGTCGGGGGCGGAGCTGGTGGAGTATATGAAGTCCCTCAGCAGGGACTCCCTGAAAAGCACGTTCTGGCCCGGCGCGTAGTTCACCATCGCCGCCGTGAAAATTACGGCCAGAAAGAGGGCCAGCGCGCCGAGATACGGCCTGCGCACGCCGGTCAGCTCCCCGAGCTTTTCGCCGCTTTTTTCAATCTTTTGTCTCTTCTGTTTCTTTTCCGAAGCCATGGGCAACCTGTCCGTCAAGTGTTTTGCGTGGCCAGCAGTTCGCGGGCGTGCGCCGCTGCGGATTTCGAGTTCCTGTCGCCGAGCATTCTGGCGAGCTCGCGGACGCGCTCCTGCCCGCCGGGGGCAAGCTCCTCTATTGAGACGCTCGTCTCCGTGTCAGTCTGGTCCTTTTTTACTAGAAAATGGTTCTGCCCCAGGGCCGCAACCTGCGGCAGGTGCGTCACGCAGAAAACCTGGTGCGCCCCCGCAAGCCCCGCGAGCTCGCGGCCTACCTCGGCGCCTATCTCCCCGCCGACGTTTGCGTCAACCTCGTCAAAGACAAGCAGGGCTGTGGCGTCGGCCTGCGCCATGGTGGCCTTTATGGCTAACATCACGCGCGCAAGCTCCCCCGACGAGGCTATCTTTGCAAGCGGCAGGGCGGGCTGGCCGGGGTTCGCGGAAAACATGAATTCGCACCGGCTTCCGCAGGATGCCGAAATTTCGGCAGTCCGCTCGACGTCTATCCGGAATTCCGGCTTTTTAAAGCCTATCTTTTTGAGCAGGGCGGCCGCCTTTTTTGAAAGCCTTGCGGCGGCTGCGGCGCGCGCCTGGAATATTTCGGAGGCTAGGGGGGCCATGGCGGCTTCCGCGCGGCTTGCCGCAGCTCGTTCCGCCTCGATTGCTGCGCCGACGTCGCCCTGCATGGAGATTTTTTCCGCCATCTGGGCGCGTGCGGCGGCGACGGCTTCGGGGGTTGGGCCGTACTTTCTGCGCAGTTCCATCCATGCGTCCATGCGGCCGCGTATTTCGGCCTCCTCCTCCTCGGAGAAGGCGCAGGAATCGGCGAGGCGCGCAAATTCGCCGGAAATGTCGGAGATTTCGACCGCCGCCGCGCATATCCGCGCCGCCAGGGTTTCCGCCGCCTCCCCCGTGCCGGAGAGCTCGCGGGCGAGCCTCAGGGCTGCGGCGAGCCTGTCGGCGGCCCCGCCGTCTCCCGAGAGGATTTCCGTGACGGCCCCGGATTTTTCCGTTATTTCCCTGGCTCCCTCCGCCAGCCTGTACGAGGCTTCCAGGGCGGCTATCGACTCCGCCGTGGGGTTCAGGGCGTCAATGGCTTCAATGCGCGAGCGGGCGAACTCTATTTCGTCGGGGCTCATCCGCCGCGCGGACTTCAGCTCGGCGATGCGGGCGAGCCTTTCTGCCCTTTCCGAAAGCAGGGCGCGGTATGCGGAGGCCTTTTCACCGCAGCCGGAGTAGGCATCCAGCATGTCGAGCTGGCACTTTGTGCTGAATAGCTTTTGGGGCTCGCCCGGGCCGTGGAAGTCTATCCATTCGCCCCCGAGGCGCTGGAGGGCGGCGGATGTCGCCAGGGCGCCGTTTATGAAGCATTTCCCGGCCTTGGAGCGGTGGACGCTGCGGCGCAGGACCAGCGCCCCGTCCTCGCAGGCGGGGAGGCCGCCGGATTCCAAAAGCGCGTTTATCCCGTCCGGATTCTCAAAATGCAAGACGGCCTCGACCGAGCATTCGTCCCTGCCGTTTTTTACGATTTCCCTGCCGCAGCGGTTGCCCGCGAGCATTGAAAGGGCGCCGAGCAGGACGCTCTTCCCCGCCCCGGTTTCGCCGGTGACCACGGTGAAGCCCGGGCGGAACTCAATTTCCGCCCTGTCCACCAGAGCTAGGTTTTCTATTTTCAGGAATTCGAGCATGGAATGCCGGGTTTAAAAAAAATCGCCGAAACTTTAAAGGCGGGGGGCGCGGCATGTCAAACAAAGCGTAAAAATCTTTGGAGGGCGGCTTGCGGATTTTTCCCGCAGCGGGCGGGAGGGATG
>ERZ1026946.59-NODE-59-length-57294-cov-14.059627_pt1 | contig 57294 bp, 33 predicted proteins | sample MGYA00519460_ERZ1026946 | MGnify/ENA primary metagenome ERZ1026946 (study PRJEB26926, sample SAMN06164620) | human gut metagenome | biome: ENVO:00009003; feature: ENVO:2100002; material: ENVO:00002003 | host: Homo sapiens | place: USA | collected 2012 ...
AATAAATCTGTGTGAATCTGTGTAATCTGTGGTGAGTCTTATTCATTCCTTTTCCATTATAAGTCTATTTCAACTCCTTGTTCGCAATATTAATGAATATGGGTACAAAGGTATAAAAAAACAATCCAACATAGTTAGCAGAGGCCTTTTTTCATGTTATAATAATATTATCCTTGAGTAGTTACTGATTTTTTGTCAAGAGCAGATTTATGCATTCTTAACTCTGGCAAGTGGTTTATCACTGTTGTCCTTAGTAGCATATCTCTGAAACAGATGGTCTGAATCTCCCAAACGCATCATGTATTTCATGCAAACAGATGATGCCTTTGCCACAAGTAGATGGTGTGTTTCCCACAGTTGAATGAGGCAAATGCCACACTTCAATCGGGTAAATACCACACTAATTGCCCGTTAGAGTGTGGCATTTTAGTCATTAAGATGTGGCATTCGGGAAGATCAAATGTGGCATTTCAGATGGGATAAAAAAAGAGAGGAGAAGCAATGCCCCTCCTCTTATGCTAATTTAAACTTGAATCTGAGTTAAAATTACGGTTACAAATATACTATATTGAAACACCAAAGTCAAGCTTTCGGGTCTTTATTTCTTTCCGCTTAAAGAAATTCCGCTTCTTATAGCGACAATAGGTAGTTTTTAAAATCAGCAAATTCCTTTGTCATCGACAGACTTTGCTTTTCACCTTGCATAAAAGCTTTCAGTTTCGCAGGAATCTCTACGGTTTCGCCGATAATACCTTCCACCGTTTCGAGGAATTTTGCCGGATGCGCAGTCTCCAGGAAAACACCAGTTTCACCTGGTTTCAGTCCTTCTTTCAGAGCACGGAAACCACAGGCTCCATGTGGATCAAGCAGGTAATGACATTCCTTCCACGTTTCACGCATCGTTTCGGCAATCTGTTCATTGGTATAAGTAGTACCACTGATTTCAGCAGAAATGGCCGCATGACTGCCTCCATAAAGATCGAGCACACGCGCAAAGTTGCTCGGATCGCCCACATCCATAGCATTGGCAATGGTAGCTATAGAAGGACGTGGAGTATAAACTCCGGTTTGCAAATATTGATAGAAGATATCGTTACGGTTATTGGCAGCAATGAAACGCTTCACAGGCAATCCCATACGTTTACCAAACAATCCGGCAGTGATATTTCCAAAGTTACCGCTCGGAACACAGATAACGGCATCGTTCGCCTTGCCTATTTTCTTCAGTTGAGCATAAGCATAGAAGTAATAGAAAGCCTGCGGTAAGAAGCGTGCTACATTTATGGAATTGGCACTGGTAAGTTGCAGATGCTCATTCAGTTCCTTATCCATAAAAGCAGACTTCACCAACGCCTGGCAATCATCGAATGTACCGTCTATCTCAAGGGCTGTGATATTCTGTCCGAGAGTCGTAAATTGTTTCTCCTGTATTTCGCTGACCTTCCCTTTAGGATAAAGCACATATACATGAATACCCTCCACACCGAGGAAACCATTAGCTACCGCACTTCCCGTATCACCAGAGGTAGCAACCAACACATTGACTTGTTTCTTACCTTCTTTTCTGATGAAATATCCTAAAAGACGGGCCATGAAACGTCCACCCACATCTTTGAAAGCAAGCGTCGGACCATGGAAAAGTTCGAGTGAATAAATATCTTCCGTCACCTTCACCAAAGGAACATCAAAATTCAATGTATCGTAAACGATTTGTTTCAATGTTTCGGCAGGTACATCTTCTCCAAAGAAAGCATCGGCTACGCGATAGGCAATCTCCTGAAAAGAAAGAGTATCAATACTATCATAAAAATCTTGTGGCAAAGGTTTAATGCTATATGGCATGAAAAGTCCTTTGTCGGCAGCAAGTCCCTTCACTACGGCTTCTTCCAGGCTGGCATCGGGGGCTTGTTTGTTGGTACTGTAATATTTCATAATCAGCTTTTCATAAATTCATTAATAAACTCATCTTCCTTCAATAATCCGTAACTACCTTCGCAAACAGACGCTTCATCAAAGGTTTGTACACTATCCGGTTCGATACCCGGATACCAGATGAAGAAAGGGATCGGTTCATTGGTATGTGTACGGAGCTCACATGGAGTAGGATGATCGGGCAATACGGCAATAGCTACCGGTTCCTCCCAATCTTTCACGGCTTCATATATAGGACCTACAGCACGGCTATCCAGATTCTCGATCGTCAGAAGTTTTAAATCCACATTCCCTTCATGTCCGGCCTCATCGCTGGCCTCGATATGTAGATAGACGAAATCATCCGTCTTCAGGGCTTCCAGTGCAGCAGCTACTTTATTTTCATAATTGGTATCATACAAGCCCGTTGCACCTTCCACTGTCAGGCGACGCAAGTCCGCATAATATCCGATACCATTGATCAGGTCTACAGCAGAAATCACTGCCCCCCGTTTCACTTGTGGGAACTTATCAGACAAACGTTCCATTTTAGGACGATAGCCGGGACTCCAAGGCCAAATACTGTTAGCCGGGTCTTTCCCTTCCGCCATCCGCTTCTGATTCAACGGATGATTTTCCAAAAGCTCCTGCGAACGCAGGATAAGATCATTAATCAAATCAGCAGTTTGTTGCGGAGTCAGTTCTGCACCGCCTTCGGGAACTGTTATATTCTCCGTACCCGGCATAGGTTTCACCAGTAACGGACGAAAAGGTTTCAAGGGCACATCGTGCGGTGGCGTACAATCAATACGTTTATCTCCACCTTTGATCACCAATAAATGACGATATTGCACGCCTGTATAGAAACACACCCGCTCATTGCCCAGATGTTCCTGCAAGTACTTCACCAATACATCGGCTTCTTCCGTTGTGATGTGTCCGGCAGAATGGTTTTTAATATGATCGCCTTCAATGCAAATGATGTTACAACGCATTGCCATCTCGCCCGGTTTCAGATCCACACCGATGCTGGCAGCTTCCAGAGGTCCTCGTCCTTCATAAACTTTCGGCAGGTCATAGCCCAGAACGGACATATTCGCTACCTCACTACCGGGATGGAAACCATCGGCAACAGTTTTCAACCGTCCCGTACGTCCCATGCTCGCCAGTTTATCCATATAAGGCGTCTTGGCATATTGCATCAGCGTCTTACCGCCCAATGACTCCACAGGCCAATCCGCCATTCCATCGCCTAATATGATTATATGTTTCATTTTATTAAACATTTGCAATACTCATGATATCCGCAAATACACCTGCCGCCGTTACTCCGGCACCGGCACCGTATCCTTGTATCATCATCGGATATTCTTTATAACGTTCTGTAGTCAGCAGAATAATATTGTTACTACCTTCCAAACCATAGAACGGATGATTTACACCCACTTCCTGCAGGCCGACTGATGCTTTGCCATTCTCCAGTTTAGCAACAAAACGCCAGTGCTTGTTCTCAGCTTCCAGCACCTTGCGACGGGCTTCAAAGTCCGCATCCAGGCTCGGCACTTTCTTCCAGAAATCATCCAGTGAACCTTCAAAGAAATCATCGGGTACGAACAGGTTCTTTTCTACATCCGACTGTTCCAGTCTGTAACCGGCTTCACGTGCCAGGATCACCAGTTTACGGATAACGTCCTTGCCACTCAGGTCGATACGCGGATCCGGTTCGGAGTAACGCTCTTCCTGCGCCATCTTAATGGTCTTGCTGAAAGGAATATCCGCACTGATCTTATTAAAGATATAATTCAGTGTACCACTCAGTACAGCTTCAATCTTCAATATCTTGTCACCGCTATGGATAAGGTCATTGATCGTATTGATAATCGGAAGTCCTGCACCCACATTCGTCTCAAAAAGGTACTTCACACCACGCTGGCGGGCAATCTGTTTCAATTCACGGTAGTTCTCATATTCCGAAGAAGCGGCAATCTTATTGGCAGCCACTACAGAAACGTTGTGTAACAACAAGTCTTTGTACAAGGAAGCAACTGCCGCACTTGCCGTACAGTCTACAAATACCGAGTTGAAGATATTCATGCCGATAATCTCGTCACGTAAAGTTTCCAGCGTGCTCGGTTTACCCTTCTCTGCCAGTTCTGCACGAAAATCTGTCAGGTCGAAGCCTTCACGGCTAAACATAGCCCGGTCAGCATCAGCGATACCCACAATATGTAGCTTCAATCCATTCTCCATCATCAACTTCTGCTGTTGGCAACGGATTTGTTCCACCAGGCTACCGCCTACCGTACCGATACCGCAAATAAAGAGGTTCAGCACCTGGTATTCCGACAGGAAGAATGAATCGTGGATAACGTTCAATGATTTACGCAATGATTTGGAATCCACAACAAATGAGATATTTGTTTCCGAAGCACCCTGAGCACAAGCTATCACATTGATACCGTTACGTCCCAACGTACCGAACAGCTTTCCGGCAATACCCGGCGTATGCTTCATATTTTCACCTACAATAGCTACCGTAGCCAGGTTCTTCTCCGCCTGTATCGGAGAAATCTCACCCATTTCAATCTCTTTGGCAAACTCCTCGTTCAGCACTTCACATGCCAGATCGGCATCCGCATTACGCACACCGATAGAGGTAGAATTCTCCGAAGATGCCTGAGATACAAGGAACACACTGATACCATTCTTTGCCAGTGCCTTAAAGATGCGGTAGTTCACACCAATCACACCTACCATACCCAAACCCTGCACAGTAATCAGACTGGTATCATTGATAGAAGAAATACCCTTAATCGCTTTCGTACGCGGATCGGATACTTCCTGTCTGATAATCGTTCCCGTTCCTTCGGGATTGAATGTATTCTTTATTAAAATAGGAATATTCTTGTGGCAAACCGGATAAATAGTCGGCGGATATACTACCTTGGCACCGAAGTTACAAAGCTCCGTTGCCTCTACATAACTCAGTTCGTTAATGGTATAAGCGGTAGAAATCACACGCGGATCTGCAGTCATGAAACCATCCACATCCGTCCAGATTTCCAATTGGTCGGCATCCAATGCCGCCGCAATAACCGAAGCTGTATAATCGGAACCACCACGACCCAGGTTCGTAACATCTCCCGTCACCTTATCAGTAGAGATGAAACCCGGAACCAACGCACGCTTCGGCAAAGTGCTGAATGTTTCACGAATCAATTCATTCGTCAACTCGGTATCCAACACATACTTGGAGTGCTTCTTTTCAGTTTTGATAAACTTGCGTGAATCAAACCATTTGGCTCCCGTCAACTCCGCAACGATAATGGACGATAAACGCTCGCCATAGCTGACAATCGTATCGGAAGTTTTTTGCGAAAGGTCCTTTATCAGATAAATACCCTGGAAGATATCTTTCAGTTCATTGAGCAGTTCACCAATTTGGCGTTGCAGTTCCACTTGCCCTTCACCTGCGGGAATCACTTCTTTAATCATTTCCACATGGCGGTAAACAATTTCGCGGAACTCATTTTCGTAAGCAGCATCACCGGCAGCCGCCATTTTCGACGTGTTTATCAGCTTGTCTGTGATGCCCCCCAGTGCGGAAACCACCACAATTACCGGTTCTTCTACTGCTTCTACAATTCTCTTTACGCTCAAAATACTGTTCGCGGAACCTACGGACGTTCCGCCGAATTTTATTACTTTCATATCCTTTATTACTATTGATAAGGTTGATACAATGTGTCGGGAACAGGACGTATATACCTGTATTGACTTGAATTAAATAAGAAAAACTGCTGAAAAATAGTGTAACACGTAGAAACACAAATACTATCCATTAACCCCTAAGGGTCATGGTCATGCACATGGATGTGACTGTATGTTGATAGTACTTGTTCATACTCTCTGTTTCTTTCATTATTGATAAGTGTCGCAAAAGTAATAATAAAAACATTCAATCTATCACATTTTGTGGTTTTTTTGTAATAAAAATATAGAAAGGCCTCAAAAGAGACAGAAATATGCAAAAGAGCGAAGTGTCATTTTCACACATAACCATGCAATATTCCACTACCATCGGCATAGTTTTATAACATTTTGATATTAAATTCAAGATATATCATTATATTTGCACTAAATTATCGTAAGAGAATGCGTATGAGTCCAAATATAACTTCCATTTTGCTAATCTATACCGGTGGAACCATCGGGATGATAGAAAACCCCGAAACGGGTGCTTTAGAGAATTTCAATCTCGAGCAACTGAAAAAGCACGTACCGGAGCTGCAAAATTTCACATTCCATATCGATACTTACCAGTTCGATCCTCCGATGGACTCTTCGGATATGGATCCGGAAGCCTGGCGCAAACTGGTACATATCATTAGTGACCATTACGACAGATATACAGGTTTTGTAATTCTGCACGGCACGGATACGATGGCATATACCGCATCTGCCCTTAGCTTTATGTTGGAAGGATTGAGCAAGCCTGTCATCCTCACCGGCTCACAGCTCCCTATCGGAGTACTCCGCACAGACGGAAAAGAGAATCTTCTTACCAGTCTTGAAATAGCCAGTGCACGTGATGCAAAAGGCAATCCGCTTGTACCCGAGGTCTGCATCTTTTTTGAGAATCACCTGATGCGCGGCAATCGTACCATCAAGATGAATGCAGAGAACTTCAATGCATTCCGTTCATTCAACTATCCCGTATTGGCAGAAGCAGGTATTCATATTAAATATAATAATGTGCAAATCCGCTTTAAGGAAATCGAACGGGAACTGAAGCCACATTATCTATTAGATACCAATGTTGCTGTCCTAAAGCTCTTTCCGGGTATTCAGGAGAATGTAGTATCGAGTATATTGGGCATTGAGGGATTGAAAGCTGTCGTGCTCGAAACTTACGGTTCGGGAAATGCTCCCCGCAAAGAGTGGTTCATACGCCGCTTGCGCAATGCTTGCGAGCAAGGGATAGTCATCGTCAACGTCACCCAGTGCAGTGCCGGAACCGTAGAGATGGAACGTTATGAAACGGGTTATCAGTTAATGCAGGCGGGAGTAGTTTGCGGATATGACAGTACAACAGAGTCTGCCGTTACTAAACTGATGTTTCTACTGGGCCACGGTTATACGCCCGATGAGGTACGAAAAAGAATGCGTACTCCGATGGCAGGAGAAATCACCATCTAAATATGCCTCATAATCAGTTTGTCTAAATACACCTAAGGGCCGTCTATCAGTATTCCCGATAAGTGGCCCTTATACTATAATGTATCAAATCAGGTTCTATTGCCCTTCCGTTTACTTATATTCCACAACTGTTATTGAATACTTCTTCAAAGTTATATCTTTATCTTTCACATCTCTTTGTTGCCACACAGGAGCCAAATCCTTATCATCCTTACCGAAATATTCCCAGCATTGAACTACTTTAGCATCAACCTTACCGGGGATAACAATATTCACACTCTCTTCCCTGTCGCCTCTATTAATAAGGTACACAAACAATTGATCCTTTTGCGGAGAATAACTCGCATAAGATATAATATATCCTTTTGATTCGGATTTTATCATTTTATCGCCCATAAACTTATTCCAAATCAGCAACGAATACCCTGTAGGGTTGATATTCCCATTTGAATCAATAGCGTCGTGATCTGTCTGAGGCTGTTCTTCATTATTCAACCAACGGGTATTCCAGAAACAAGAAAACTCTATCTGCGGTTCTAACAGTAATTGACCGGTCATATCAAAATTCACAATAGCATGCCCCATATCATTAGTTCCATGCCAAAGTCCGGCCCAATCAATTGTTCCATATTCAGCAACTATCAATTTCCACTTACCGAGTTGTTCCGGCGTGGCGTACTTATTCATAGCATTGAGTGCTGTTTGCGCAGGCCATATCAGACAACGAGCAGTATCTTTATAGCTTTCATATCCGGCATTGAAATTAAAAATGCCATAGTTACTCACGCATAAACGATCAATATAGTCCCCAGCCTTGGTTATAACCGCTTTAAAGAATTCATCACTATCGCCATTAGGAATAACTAAGATGGAGGGATCTACTGCCTTCATGGCTTTTGAAAAGTCAATAACATCCTGAGCATAGATATCAACAGTGGAGTTCTCATTATTCTTATTCCAACTCTCATTACCTATCATCCAATAACGCACATTGTACTTTTTCTTAATGTTGGCATACCTCACCCATTCAGCAGCATGTTTAATTAATGCCTCCCGACCGGAGACTCTTTCTCCTTTTTCAGGTTTACGCAAATAATTATCAGCAGCAACTACCAATACAGGTTCAGCGCCAACATCCCGACAAACTTTCATAAATTCATCGAAATCCAAAGGGTCATAAACAAACTCTCCATCTTTAAAAACTCCGGGATAATCATCCAACCCAATTGTTCTCGCCAATGAAGTATGTGATTCTTCATAAGGCGGTATGCTGAAAAGATATAAATCCGACTTCTCACCACCCGGATATCGTAGATATTTTGTTCCTAATTCTTTTACTGCTTCTGTTACATTCTTCTTTGCCTTAGAAAAACGCCCGCCATCCATTATAAAATTCAGATTAATTCCTACCGGATGATTTGAAATATCACTGACAATACTATCCGTATATACTGTAATAGCTATCGCATCACCCATTTTATGGGCACAAGAAGTAAATAAAGACAGAACTAAAGTTGCTGTTATCAGTAGATTCTTTTTCATGGTTTTATAGCTTAATTAATAGAATTGATTATTCAAATTCCCGATATGCTCCAAAACGCGCTAAGCGGTCTTCACCTAAATTATCCGGAGTTATATATGAAGACTCTCCTAAAGCCTTGCATATTTGATGCCACATATCCGTACGATTATAAGTTTGATGTACTTTCTGAAATTTAATAGACAACAACAAGTCTTTAGCAACCTTATATTGTTTTTTATCAATAAGCAGTTGTACCCGCCTTTCGGCAATCCATTCATCTGCAGACGCATCAACTTTACTCAGCCATTCCTCGCGTTTAGCAAGAGTCCTGCTCCCCAACTGACGCAACAATTTATCACGAGCCACAACCACCTGCGGATGCAATGCTACCCATTCTTCGCTTATGGCACCATAAGCTGCTTCCGCTTTGGTATATTCTTTATTTACTTCATACAATCTTGCCAATAAAGCCTGCGCCAACCCCAATTTTACACTACTTAAACAAGCAATAGCCTCTTTACTCCTTTCACGCCCGGCCAACCATGCACCGTAATAATACTTCCAATAATCTTGCTGATCTTTATTGCATTTTATAATAGCCCATTGAAAAGCATCATCAAGATTTTCCATCCCGGAAGGTGCCCAAAAAGTGATAGTCGGATCTATTTGAGGAATATTCGTTCCATACTCAAAAGCATTAAGCAATGCAATCCAAGGAGCAATCTCACTCTCTCTTGCCCAACCGAATAACGGCAGTTCTTCTATTGGACGCAACGCAACTTCCGGCACAGAAAGTTTATAAATGTCCATTCGTTTATCAGCAGGTATCCAGAACTCAGTATGCTCCCTATATTCACCCGGCTGCAATTCCAGCTTTATAGACTGGTCACTGATAGGTCCCCCTTGCAGTTCTGCATAAGTCTGCCTATTATTTGTACTGAGCAATGACCACTCTTTATCTTCTTTCACTCCATAACTCCATAATTTTATTCCCGGTGCACTTTGTTCCTCTGCAATATGATAAAGCCCATATCCCAATGAAGGAGTATAAGCACCAAAAGCGTTTACATCTTTCGTCTTCCAGAAATATCCGGTCATTTCTGATATATCTTTTTCTTTTTTAGGTCCCTTTTTTTTCCAGTTTATTGTATCTAATGCAGAAGCATGTACCAATACTTCTCCTTGCGGAAAGCTATATTCAGTATCAGGCATGCAAGGAATGGCAGCATTTGTCCACGACATCCAAGGATAGGCATTTGTACCCGGATTATGCATTCTGACACGTTGTGTCAGAAAGTGATCTCCTGTTCCCAAGGAATATTCAACAGAGAACTGCATGCCGTAACGCATCTCCCGCTCACCACAAGTAACATAAATCCGGTCAGCGGTCCGGTCTATCTTATAACAAACCGCCTCATTCTGAGTAGGGGTATGTGAAATAGGGAAGCTTACTTCTATACCGCCAGCCACAAAATAGAAACGTGGCAGAATACGTGTGTGACGTACGAGATGTGGATTATACAAAACCTCTTTACCACTCCCTTTATGTATCATCGACATCACCTTACCACATAAGTCCGGACAAATTACAACTTTAACAAATTCATTCTCAAGTGAAATCATTCGATAAGTTTTAGGAATCGGCCGATTGGAAGTCTCACTATAACTAATATACGGATAAACCCCGTCAGCATCCATAGCAGTCGGAACAGGCCCTGCAGGAGTTAGCACATGAGTCAGAATTATTTCATTATATTCCTTGCAGGTCACGGGAAATGCCTCTTGAGCTAAACAGACAATAGAAGAGGCGCTCACACCCAATATTAGAATTACAAACTTCAGGTAAAAATCGATTTGTTTCATTTTTTATTCTTTTTAATCTCCAATAGTAAAAGTTGCATAATATTCAGGGATAACCTGTATCTTATTCAGTTGGCATACCCCTCCTTTTGAGAAATCCAGCCTAAGCCCTTCAGGTAAATCTTGCAGGTAAGTAGCATCAGCAAACAATTGTTGCAAATAAAAATAAATACCATCGTTCTGAATAGCCTCAGCATATCGCTTCAACCCTATCCGCCACGGGCTTCCATGATAGAAATTATCCGCTACCATCTCTCCATTAATAAATGCAGCACCTGTATCTCCAATATAATCAATAGAAAGAATAAGATCACTCACATCTCTGAAAGCACCTTCCGGCAAATGAACCTGAAAACGCCTCTCACTCGCCATATAGACTTCGGGAGAAATGTGTACCCCTTCCTTGGTAAATGATATCTCACTGTAATACTTCTTTTTATTGATCTTCGCAGAAGTTTCAGTTATAAAACGACCCGTAGGAAAAGCAACAGCCTTTAATATAGTATCCGTAGATTGAATCCGTACTTTAGCATCTTCTTGCAGCACATCTGCGGAAGTTATCAGTAATTTCTCCTCCTTTCCCACCGTCACTTTACAGGCCGCCAAGGCTTGCTCCCGAGTTAAAGTTGTAATAAGAATCTCTTTTCCTGCTATAGATTTTAGTCTTACCGTACTGTTAAGTCCAGGCACTGGAATCAACTTTTTAGTCCCTCCTTGCACCGTATTCTCTGCGAATATATACTCCGGCTTCATTCCTTCGGGTGCAAAAAAGAAATAATGTTTCTTTCCTCCGGAAGTAATTCTTGCCAGCGGTTGCAAGGTAGCCGACTTCAATAAGATACCATCTAAATCCATATTAAAAGGAAGAATTATATTGGCATTCTTCACTACCGTTACGGTTCCATCCTGTGGAAAACGAACCGTTTCACTAGCCAGTTTCAAAGTAAGACTGACATCTCTCAGATCTTCTCGTTTACAATGATCCTGGAAGTTCGTAATAAAAACAAATCCAGCATTTTCTTTTTTACGCACTGCATATCGAAGGGTATGAGTATTTGAAGGAGTAATCGTATCACTGTGTTCCGGCAACACCACTCCCATAGGTGCCAACAAATGACCGAAATCATTTACAAAATGATGAATAATGCGTAATGAATGATAAGAAGCGCGCGTATGTCCGAATTCTCCGATAGGAGCTTGAAAATCATAAGACATCTTTGGCACCCCTGAAGGTTCATCACTAAAGAAACCCTTTTTTCCCTGAGGAGTAATTCCGCCATGATACATATAATAGCCTATGCCATTGGCGCCACTTCCTAACGAACGTATCATTAATCCTTCACCTGCTTCGGCCGGAATGCGTGGCCTTCTGCCATAAGTCATCTGAATACCGACTCCCATTTCTGCACAAAAAGAAGGATATCGGTATCCTTCATATCGTACCGGAGAGTAATCGGGAGTAGTGTGAATATCCCTGAATAAATAGAATGGAGACATACCTATATCCGCCCATGTCGGATAAGTATAAGCCGCCGTAACAGGAATAACTTCCTGAGGAATAATCGCAGCATTGCCCCACCCTGTAGCCGTATACAACGGAACTTCCATCCCATGAGACAGTGCTATTTCTTTCAACGTTTTCATGTGCTGATTACCAGCTTCAGGACTCTGGATATCCTGTTCTTGTACCGATACGCCAAATTTGGTATTTTGCACATCATAATCAGCAACAGTATAGTCAATTGGCTGATCAGGATAGCGAATGGTCCAAGGAGCAGCAGAGTGTTGCAACTCATTTTCCAACTGAATACCAATGATACAACCACCATCTTTATAGAAAAATCCCTCCAGTTGAGAAGCAATCGCAGCATAAAGCCGATCTACATATTTCAAATATTCCCGGTCATTGGTACGAATCAGGAACGGACGCCCATAAAGCCAATCCGGCATACCCCCATTTCTGATTTCTCCGTGACAGAAAGGTCCTATACGAACGAGCGTTTTCATATTATGCTTCTGACAAAGAGAGATAAATTTCCGAAGATCCTTATCACCGTCCCAATCAAAAACACCTTCTGTTTCCTCGTGAATATTCCAGAAAACATAAGTGCAAATAACATTCACTCCTCCCGACTTAACCTTCAGTATCTGTTCTTCCCATTGTTCATTTGGAATACGGGTATAATGTATCTCTCCCATAATAGGAATAAAAGGAGACTCATTCAATTCCATATAATAACTATTTACAGATATAGAACCTCCGTCAGGAGCCACTCCACCCAAATCCAAATAACCGGTTTCTATTATTTTATCCGGTATATCCAAATTAATCTGATATGCAGACTGTGCATTTGCCTGGTAACAATAACCACTTATAAAACTAAGCAGTGTCCACCAGAAAAAACTTCTTTTATACATAGCCCTCATTTTTTTAGGGGTATCATATCAGTTATAATTTCTTTCAACCGAAGTATATCTACACTTACAGGAAGATTATATCCAACCGCCTCATAGTTTGCTGTTGCATCCTGAGGTACCCGAGGCTGTCGTTCTCCTTTTTGTCCGGCTGTTTCAGACCAAAATCGATTACCTTTATAAATCGCCATTTCTTTCGTTTCATCTCCATGCAAATGTTCTACTCCTCCATTAGTCAGAATAAACGTATTGTTCGCAAATTCCAGTCCCGAAGAAAATCCTGTGTTAAAAGAGATAGAATACCCCTGATTACTGATAATTAAATTATCGTGTACCTTAGTTTCACATAAAGGAACATCTTTATTATACGGATCACACCAAACATAGATACCCGCATGAGAATTCTTAATCCCGTCATTAATACTCACATTATAACGTACTATATTATTATTCCATTCCGTTGCACCGCCAAACTGAAACAAGCCATAACCGGCTCCCTCATTATTCATAGCAAGATTATACTGCATTAATGAATTCGTGATTCCTCCATCAAAATCAAATCCACCTCCGTCTAATCCTTCCGGAGAAGTCTTGTTGTCATGCGAGAAACAATATTGAATAGTCAAACGATCTGATTCGTATCCCCAGATTCCAACCGGTCCATTCCCGGGCCTCGGCATATCCCACCCATTCCCCATAGCCTCACAATACTCTATTGTTGCATTGGTTACATGGCCTACCAATATCCCACTTCCGCTATGATTGTCCAGAATAGCTGGATTTCCGGCATTATTTTCGGCCACACAATGGCCTATATAAATATTATGTACAGATTTTGTTCCCCATTTACCTGTCACTTCAATACCGTTATAACCATTATCATGTACGTACGAATGAGTTATGCGCACATCGCCTCCGCCAGTTATCCCAATGCCATTCATTTGATACCCGGAAGCTTTCACTCTATCAACCTCTATAAACCTCGAATTAATCACCTCTATGCCTGTCCCCGTATTGCCCTTTTTACGCCCCGAACCTTTCACCACTACATTCTTTACATGAATATTCTCACAGGCATCTATTACAATGGCAGAACTATGGGCAGAATAAATATGTGAAACTCCCGTCCCGTATGAAGTGATAGTAAGCGGATTCTCAGACGTCGCCTTTACCCCCTTAACATGAATAGTTCCGGTCAATATCTGATTCCCTGCCAGATGAATACAATCACCCGGCAAAAATTTAATACCTTTCAAAGCATCCAGACTTTTAAATGGAGATTCCATACTACCATCAGCAACTTGACTATCGCTAAAAGAATCCACATAAAAATTTCGTATACCGTTAGCCCAACCTGTTACACAAGTCAATAGCAGTATAGACAAAAATAACAATTTATTCATAACCACACTTCTTATTAGAAAACTTCTATTTCATCTAATGCAATCGAAGGCAAAGCATTCGGATAAGGGTAACCTTCGGGTAACTCGGTTTGCCCGTTTATCACAAGCTTCAAGTATCGTCCGTCTTTCTTGTCCGTCTTCACATAATTATGATAGATCTCTTTCTCTCCTTTGTATACAGGATATGAGAAGGTACTTTCTCCTATCTGCCGGAATTCCTTACCATCTTTTGAAAGATAGCATATCATAGACTTAGCCGGAAGTGTACTGTTTATAGGAGCAACCATAGTGCCGAAGCGAACTCCGGATACTGTCGTATTCTTTTTCAGATCAATCACAATCTCTACGCCGGAGGCGATAGCAGCCCACTCGTAATTTGAAGGAGTAAAACCTTGCACACCATCCGTAAACAGAGTAGACTTTACCGGATACCAATCCAAACTCCAGGTATCGGTCGAAAGTGTATAGGTACATCCCGTTGCTTTATTCACCAGAAAGTTCTTAACCGTCGGAGCTTCCAATATCTGATTATCTTTATCTGTCACCACAGCCTTCACACAAGTATTCTCAGTCAAATAAACCGGACCTTTATAGATATCCGATTCTACCGTAGGTTCCGAACCATCCAATGTGTAGCGAATATCAGCATCAGGGCATATAGTCTCAAGTGTAACCGCATACATTCCTTTCTCACTATCCCAGCCTCCCTGAATACGAGGTCTGAAATATTCACGGCATGTATTGACATTCCTTTTCCGGAAAAAAGAAAACTCTTTCTTCAGACGAGAAATAAACAGCTCCCGGTTTTTATTCTCAGGCTGGCTCCAAGCTACTTCTGCAATGGCAAGCAGGCGGGGAAATGCCATATATTCAAATTTCTCAATAGTAGCGACATATTCTCCCCATATATTTCCCTGAATCCCCATTATATGCTTAGCTTCTTCCGCAGTAAGTGCCTCCGGAATAGGTTCGTAATCATATACCTGTTCCAATGATATAAATCCACCGATAGCTAAAGGAGCAAATTCCGGATTCTCCTGATAATAATCCAGATAACAATAAGTATTAGGAGTCATAATCACATTATTACCCAATTGAGCTGCCTTTATGCCTCCCGCTTCCCCTCTCCACGACATTACCGTAGCTTTCAGAGGAAGTCCCCCTTCCAACACCTCATCCCAACCAATTAGCTTTCGTCCAAGGCCTTCCGCAATCTTCTCAACCTGCTGAATAAAATAAGCATGAAGTTCAAACTCGTCTTTCAGATTTTCTTTCCTTATCAAGGCTTGGCAATCCTCACATTGTTCCCAGGATGTTTTAGGGCATTCATCACCGCCAATATGAATATATTCTCCGGGAAACAAGTTTGCAACTTCTGTAAGGATATCCTTTATAAACCGGAATGTCTGAGGTTTGGGACAATACACCTGGTCGGAAATGCCAGCTCCTGCCATCAAATCAAGTGAAGAATGAAAACTGCATGCATATTCCGGATAAGCGCTCAAAGCCGCCAAGGCATGTCCCGGCATTTCAATCTCAGGAACAATCGTAATTTGCCTGTCAGCTGCATATCTCACAATATCACGAATTTCATCTTGTGTATAGTATCCTGAATGTTCTTTTCCATCATAATGACGAGGATAATATTGATCCCAAGTGCCAATAGCCGAATTAGAGCGTACAGAGCCTTTTTCAGTAAGACGCGGATATTTTTTTATCTCCAACCGCCATCCCTGATCATCAGTCAGATGCCAGTGAAAACGATTCAGCTTATAATTAGCCGCCAGATCAATAGCCTTTTTCACATCTTTCAAAGGTAAATAATAGCGCCCCGCATCAACCAAGAACCCCCGGTAAGAAAAACGAGGTGCATCTTTCACAAGGATACAAGGAAGTGAAGTATGATTTTCATCCGCCAGAATCAACTGGTTAACAGTGCGGAGAGCGTAAAAAAAACCGGCAGGTGCAGATGCCTTAATTACCATTTTATTGGCAGCAACAGAAAGTTCATACGCTTCTTCACCCAGGGACTTTTTATCTTGCAGTAATATGCCGGCCTTTTTAGACTTATTTGTTTGCAAACTCAAACCATAGTCTCCCAACATCTGCTCCATAAAGTTATCAATTATCTGATTTACTTCCGGCTGTTTACCGGCATAAAGAATATTATTGTTATGAGCTAAATCGAACGTACCTTGCTTCTCTTGTATATAAGAAGGCTGAGGTATAATATTGGCACCCATGGCAGTAGGAATCACCACCCAGAATAATGCCACTAGATTTGCTACACATAATCTGAATAAATTCATATCTAAAGTATTTTAATGATTTAAGATTCTATTTTAATTCGCCCCGATGATATCAAGTACTTTCTGTTCTTTACCATTGACAGGTACAGTTTTATCCTTCAAGAAATCAAGAAGAATATCCCAATTCTTATCTCCCGCATTATACCAAAGTGATTTATTGAAAATCCCATCCTGTTTTGTAAAACCGGTGGCAGGGGTTTTCAAACTACCGACATATACATTTCCGGAATATTGGTTACCCACTGCCTTTTCTTCTTTTACAGCTACAGTCACCTCCGGAGCATAAATATAATTGTTCTTGAAGACATCTCCTTTCCCATAAGATGAATCATGCTTGGTGAAATGGAAAAGTGTACGGTCTATCTGCGGCTCCGGTTTAGGAAACAGGTAAAACAGATTATTCTCTACCAATGTGTTCTGAGTATATCCGGTGAAATGCATTGCAGGACTAAAATAAGCGTCTTTATGGCTTGCATTAGTCAGGTAATTGCGTAGTCCATCATTTATACTGACATTGTAACGTACTTTTGTTTCAATATTGCCATTCACACACCAGTCTTCAGGCCAACCATCCGTACCAATTACCAACATGAAACCGCCATCATTATTATAACTCAGATTATACTGGAATACCGAATTCCGACATCCCCAGTCCGAATCATAAGCATACCCGTCTATGATAGATTTGTGATCACTTACTACATTAAATTGTACCACTGTATTATCGCTACACCAAGGCCATATTCCATCGCAAGCTTCGGATTCAGGCAACGTTTTCGGGCAATTCTTCATCACGTTATATTCTATCAATCCACCATCACAACCAGCCAGTACAATACCGTCACCCGGCACTCCATCCAATACATTCTTCCTGATGACCACTCCCAAATTAGGATTCCATTGTTTCCTGATCCAGTATCCCTTAAACTTAATTCCATCCCTTTGACAATCTTTCAGATAGCAATTTTCAATAGTCATTCCAACAAATCTATTCAGAATACTGTCATTATCCCTGCCATTCTGAATACAAATTCCGATACCGCCACCTTTCTCTATCACCGTACTTCCATATACATCATGCACATACAAGTCATCAATGACCATATTATGTGATTCTCCAAACTTATCCAATTCAACCCATAAACCCAGCAAACCGGCTTTCGGGGCATCACCTTTATTAGAAATCTCCAGATCACGTATTACCAGATTTTCCGAATTAAAGATATGTACAGCAGCCGTATCCACACCATTTCCTTTCACATGTGGCTTTGCCATTCCGCCATATTTTCCCAATACAACGGGATTATTTTCTTCTCCACGACACGAAAGAAAGAGCTTTTCCGTAAATACAGTGCCAGATTTCAATAAAATACTATCTCCTCCTTTCAACGTTAATTCCTTAAGCTTAGCCAAAGATTTGAAAGGGGTTTGAACAGACGTTCCACTATTGGCATCATTACCATTTGCAGAGTCAAAATAGTAATTCGTATGGGTCACTTGTGAAGAACAGGAAGCCAATAATACAACCAAGCCTCCACAAAGCATTTTCATTCTATTTTTCATATTCATTCTATTTTTCATTTTTGAACTTCAGTTCTCCGTATGACAGTTTGCCAATTCGCAGTCCTCAAATTCTTGTTTTAGTTCATTACTCTATCTTTTGTAAACATTCAAAATCAAATTCAATCTTTTTCACATCAGCCTGCTCATCAGTTCCGTTTGCCGGTAAGTCAAAAAAGATTTTCTCGTCTTTATCCAGTTTATAAATCACAAGCGTCAACTCTTTCCCCTCTACAGAATGTTCCTGTCGGTTCAAACCTACTGTCCAGGTGGCATGACTGTTATAATCATCATCCGAAAGCATATATCCGTTATAGATCTCCGCCTTATCACCGGAATAGTTGATACGCATATAGATGTTATTCAAATTCTCCAATGCATCTATCGGCACTTGTATCCTCCACTCTTTGAATGTATTATAAGCAATACTTTCGGCATATCCCGGTTTATCTACTACCACCGGAGCCACCGGTTGCGGAAACACCCGTGTGAGTGAAGGGTTGGAATAATAGTCCGTCGTCAACCAGGAAGAGTCGGTACTAAATTCAGTCCTATCATACTTATAGTATTCCACAATGACACGTGCAGCAAATTGCTTCTTCCCCTCAACAAATGGAAAACTTGCAAACAACAGATTCACACCTTTTCTAGCATATCCTGTAAGGTCTATTTCATTTAACTGGTTTGGTTTTACTTCCTGATTTACCCAAGTATCATTCAGATTGAGTATACATTTCGACTCCGGATACATAAACAAAGTGACTTTCTTAATCTCTGAAGGATTATCCAGATTGAATTCCTTAAAGAAGAAACGACGATAACGCTGCTGATAAGGTTCAATCCCATGAAAGTTTGCTGTTTCCAACCATTTAGCCTCTTCCAGAATGCCCTTAGGCTGAATACGAATATCCATTTGCGGCTGATTGAAAATAACCGCTTTCTGTTCAAATCCCGGATTCATACCAGTCTTCAACTTATAATAAGCAGCCTTCTTATCAGTAGAGAAAATATAAACATCTCCAAGTGAGCTGTATAAATCCGCATCAGAGATATAGCATACTTTTCTCCCATCTTGTTCCAATAACCAACAGTTATCAGCCTCTTTTTCAGTCAGAATGACAACATACTTTTCTTCTCCATTCTGCAATTGTACTTTAAGCACACAATCTTTTCCCGGATTCAGTCCGTTAACAATCCAATTATCACTTTCTTCCTTTATCTTAGCCCGGTTTGCCTCTACTCCTTTCACAGTCGATTTATCAAAAGATAGCTCCACTGGAATTTGTCTGTTCTGGAAAAACAGATAGCAATTATCAACACTTCCCATCAATTGCGCCGTGGCATAATTCAGGCGCATAGCGTCAAGTTCCACATTCAAGGGCCAGATAAAGACCGTACTATCCTGCATTTCAATACCTTTCTGAGGAAAACGAAGCGTTTTATCTTTCAGTTTCACCTCAAACTTCACACTCCTCTGTGCCTTCTTCGGATGATAACGGGAATAATTGATTCCAAACATATAGCCAGTTTCATTATTAGAGCGTACAGCCACCTGTAATCCATCTTCTTCCCACTTCGGGATAACAGGCATCATGGGAGCCAGGTCTTTTTCAAACTCATTGACAAAGTAATGCAGCTTTTTCACCTTTTTATAAGATTCCGCTATTTCTCCTGATTCGCGGATAGCAGCCTGAAAATCATAAGATTTTACCGGTAAGCGGCTCCAATACCCAGTTTTCAATTGCTCTTCCTCAGTAGACCATAGTTTACCCGTAAACTGAGTGGCACCGGCAAAAATATAATATCCCAGCAGGTTAGACCCTGAACCAAGTTTGGCTATCATCATACCCAACCCGTCTAAAGGATCGATGCTGAGTCGCCTGTGATAGGTATTTTGTACACCCACTCCCATTTCACAAGTAAAGAAGGGATATTTTTCATACGTCATATACACATCTTGCCGCTTTATCTGATCGTTACCTATATTCTCATTATCACGGAACGAATCGAACAAGAAGTTTCCCGGCTGGTATTCTTTTCCCACATGTTCCACCCATGGAGCATCTGCATATCCTCCCCATAAAGGAATTACCTCAAAAGGAGGAACAGAACCGTCTCCCCAGCCCGTAACCGTATACATCGGGACATCAATGCCATTTTCCAGAGCCGTATCTTTCAGCCATTGGATATGTGGTTCACCCTCCTTTCCATACCAATATTCATTTTCCAACTGGATGCCTATGATATTCCCGCCATCTTTATAGTAAAGCCCTTTCAACTGGTTAGCTATTTGGGTAAAATAACGTTTTACATAATTCTGATAAACCACATCATTTGAGCGGTCTTTCAGATATTTTTTTTGTAAGATCCAGTCAGGTGTCCCGCCATTACGCGCTTCTCCATGCGACCAAGGTCCCAGTCTCGGAACTACAAACAATCCATGCTTCCGGCATAACTTAATAAAGCTGCGCAAATCCTTCTCATTCTCCCACTCAAACTGACCTTCTATCTCTTCGTGATGATTCCAGAACAAATAAGTAGAGATAATATTGATACCGCAAGCCTTCATTTTCAAGATGCGGTCTTCCCACAAATCCTTACGGATACGCGAGAAATGCAACTCTCCCATAACGGGTAGAATTGGCTTCCCGCCCATAGTCATATATAGACTATTAACTTCTATTGCTCTCTCCTTAGGCCCCGGATTTCCCATCTTCAGATGACCGCACGAAGGTGTCTCCATGACGTCCGAAGCATCCAGACTATAAACTTTCTGTGCTGATAAGTTCGTAAACAGGCAAAAACCGATAAATAAACAGGCTATTTTTTTCATTTATATTCTATCATTAGGTTAATGAACCGCTTCCATTGTCTGAGTGCTCCACTGATCCGCCCAGCGAATAAGTGGTCTGTCTCCATCGAACTCAACCGGTAACCAGACATACCGTGAATTTATTAAATCCGTTTTATTCCACCTGTCAAACATAGCGATAAATTGATCCTGCATCCCTTCAATGGGGAGTACGTAGGTACTTTGGGCATAAAATGTCTTATCGGCATCACGCCCCAGACAGGGGTTATCTTTCAGTTCCCACACTCCCATCATTGAATCGGATACAGCCCATTTGGCTTTATTCGGATCCCAACCGGTGCAACCGGATGAGAGCATATAATAATGACCGTTTCGTTTAAAGACCGCAGGAGCTTCCCGGGATTGCCCGATAAATCTCCGGACATAAGTTCCTGAAGGTTTTGTATAATCATCAGTCAGCAAACTGATATATAAGGTACTGTTCCATTCTGACGAGCAGATATGATAAGCCTTTCCATCATCATCCTTGAAGATAGTCTGATCACGGCTATCTGCCCCATTCGGTTTAAAAGACCCCAAATAAGTGAAAGTACCTGTCGGTGAGTCGCAGACCGCTACCCCGGCATGTGCCTTTTCATAATCAGGGCTTTCAATATGCATCCACATCACAAACTTACCGGTTTTCTCATTATAGATAACCTTCGGACGCTCTATCACTTGCGAAGGGTGAAGATCTGAAGTCGGATCATCATCTACCGTAGGCAGAACCTTACCCTCAAATTTCCAGTCTGTCAGATTCTTGGATGAATAGCAAGCCACCCCTCCGGCTTCAGCCCGCCAGCACTCCCAGGTTTTAACCCAATCCAGGCGATAAGTGGAATCACCTTTAAATTCACCATACCAATAATAAGTACCTTCATGGTAGAGAATACCTCCCCCATGTGCATTTATCGGATTTCCATCCGTATCTTTCCAGATACTGCCAGGAGTCACGATATCTTTCCCCTGTTGCTTAACCAATATCCGATCCACCGTTCTGATTGTAACCGATGCTCCTTTCATCCCCTCTGCTGAAACATTCAAGGTTATCTCACCCGTATTTCCATCCGGTTGCAATATAGCCATTGCTTTACCTTTAAAAGTTTTAGGTGATAAGGAGCGGAAACTTTCCATATCTGTAGGACATGCATTTCCTGATCCCCTGATAATACCATTCCCCACAACACTTAAAGTCACTTTCATATCAGCATCAGGTACTACCCTGCCTTCTTTATCAATCAATTCAACAGTAACATAAGCCAGATCGTCCCTATCCGCTTTAATCACCTTGCGGTCTGCGATTAAACGTATCTGTACCGGAGCACCTGTGGTTCTTAAAATAGCGCATGAAGATTCACTGCTGTCATAGGTAGCCACTGCTTTCAATTCACCCGGCTGATAGTTGACTATGAACGTAGCCGTATAGTCTTTCTTTGAAACTTCTTGCTCACCCAGCAATTCATTATTAAGATAGAGCCTTGCCTTAGGTGCCCGACTATAAACATTCACTTTTACCGGTTTGCCTTCCAACCCTTTCCAGTTCCAGCTAAGAGATTCGTTCTTCCACCCCCAATAGCTCACATCTTCTGTTTTCCCGGCAGCCGGCAAAGACTGTACAGCCATTGTTATTTCCCTTTCCTTCCAGATAATATCCCGGTAATAGGATTGCGGTTTCTTTTCTCCACAGATATCAATATCTCCACACCAGGCGTTATACCAGGGCCAACCCATAAACTGAGGATTCTTCTCGCCTTTACTCAGTTCCAGTGTATGCCCTATTCCCGCTTCACCCAGATAATCAAGGGCGGTCCATACAAAATCACCAATGATATACGGATGCTTTTCCACCAGATTCCAGTTTACAGCCGCTTCCTGCGCAACAGTCTCACTGCCATATATGATACGTGAGGGATCTTTCTGATGATCATTCTCATATTCGTACCACATATAATTGTATCCTGCCACATCCAGATGTTGCATGGCTTTTGCAGCATCTTCCTTCCACTTCAGCTGCGGATTATCCCAATAATCGTTGATAGCAGCAGTTACCGGACGTGAAGGGTCCAATTTCTTCACTATATTCCTCAATCTTTCAGCAATCTCTATACCGGCATCATCCGAACGTTCCTGAATTTCATTTCCGATACTCCACATGATGACAGACGGATGATTCCGGTCTCTCAGCACCATTGCCGAAATATCTGTTTCATTCCAGTCATCAAAGAAACGATGATAGTCTTGAGGATTCTTTTCTTTTTGCCAATGATCAAAGGCCTCATCAATCACCAACATACCTTGTTCATCGCAAGCTCTGAGAAAAGCTTCTGCCGGAGGATTATGAGCACATCTGACTGCATTATATCCATTTGCCTTCAACAATTCTATTTTACGCGCCTCCGCCCTATCCAACGAAGCCGCCCCCAACAAACCATTATCATGGTGTACACAGCCACCTTTCAGTTTCAGAGGCAAATTATTCAACTTAAATCCTTCCTTCGCACTGAAAGATATAGTACGGATGCCAAAAGGAACAGATATTTGATCCAACACTTCATGCCCAGAACGAATTAAAATTTTCGCTTCATACAAATGCGGAGTATCAACCGACCATAGCTTTGCCTGTTTCACCGGCAAAGAGAAAGCAACGGTCTGCTTACCAGCTGCGTCAATACTCACTGTCTGCTCTTTCATTCCTACCTCTTCACCATCAGGAGAAATAATCGTAACCATCATATTTACTCCTGCCTTCTCCGCCTTTTCATTAAGCACATCCGCCTCTATAGCCACTGTAGCCTCATCACCAGTCATCTTTGCAGTACGTACGGCAACCGCCCATTCATCCAAATGGACAGAATCGGTCTTTATGAACCATACATGCCGGTAGATACCTGAACCGGCATACCAACGGGAATTTTTCCCCTCATTCGTTACCTTCACAGCAATGGTGTTCACTTCACCTGCCGGATGACAATATGAAGTAATATCACATTTGAAGGACGAATATCCATACGCATTGAAATTCACTTTTTGTCCGTTCACCCATACTTCGGACTGCGCATAGACTCCTTCAAAATAAAGAGAATGAAGTTTATGAGCATCTTTACGGTCAATAGTAAATGATTTTCTATACCAGCCTTCACCACCTACGGTTTGTCCGGTGGCAAAACCTCCGGCACTTTCTTTGGAGAAAGGTCCTACCGATAAGCCATCCGAACCGGCAAGAGGCTCTACACTCCAGTCATGTGGCAGATTTAATACCCGCCACTCCGAATCATCGTAAGATTCTTTTGCAGCATCTTCCATTTGGCCAAGATGGAACTTCCAATCCTGATCAAATTTAATCTTTCGTACGGAACAATCCGTGCCCTGACTGCATGCTGTGACAATCAACGAGCTTATGATGACAAATATAGATCGTTTTAATAATGCTCTCAACTTCATACTTCTTTTAAATTTGATTTTTAGGCAGTCTCTATTTTTTCTGAGTTATAGTAATACTCGCAACCGGCAGTGCCTTTACCTTTGCTGTTACAATAATCCGTCCTGAAGATTTCCCGGAACGAACAACCAATAAGTTACTTCCGCGCCACGTCTTCCGGCTATTAGCAACGAAACTTTCTATGCTCATAGGGTTGGCATTACCTACTCCTTCAATCGTAGCATCTCCTTCTATAGAAAATTCTACCAATTCTTCAGCCAACTGATTTCTAATGCCTTTACTATCTACCAATTCTAATGTGATATAGCTTAGATCATTACCATCAGCTACGATTTCCGTTCTGTCCGCAGATAATCTGATCTTTTCAACCTTACCGGCACTTTCCAACGTTGCAGTGCCCACTTCACCGCCTTTATTATAACTTACGACTTTCAATATTCCATGAGCATAAGGCACTTCCCAGGCAAGCGTATTTTTCTTATCGGCAGTATTTTCTTGTTTTCCTAAAGATTCCCCATTCAAGAACAGTTCAACCTGTTCACAATTGGAGTATACAGATACTGTCATCTTTTTCCCCTCATATCCCGGGAAATTCCAATGATCCACAACATCCGGAAAATCCCATACACTCCAATCCGCCTTATCCGGATTCAGAGGGAAAGAAGGAACAGGAGGCGTCACAACAATATGGGATACCGGTGTCTCACTCCATAACGTTTCACGCAAATAGGACTGGGGACGACGTTCGCCCGAAAGATTCAAATCACCACAATTGGCATGATTCCAAGGAAAAATACGTTTATCAAGCGGATACCCACACCAGCCTATACTTGCCTCACCAATATAGTCAAAAGCAGTCCAGATAAAATCACCGATCACCCATGAATGATCTTCTACTCCTTTCCAATAATCATAGGCCTGAGATGCGTAGGACTCCGAAGCATAGATAATGCGGTCCGAGTGACGTTTGGCATCCGATTCATAACGGTTTAAACAGTAATTATAACCACAAACATCCAGAGGAGCCAGAAAATCATCCGTTGCATCAACAATAGAATTAACTCCCGCCGTAACAGGCCGCGTTGTATCAAGCGCCTTCACAAAACCTGTCAACTCCCTGCATACCTCTACCACTTCAGCAGTTTCTTTGTCTTTGATTTCGTTGCCGATACTCCACATTATGACACAAGGGTGATTTCTATCCCGCGCAACCATGCTATACAGATCTTCTTTCCACAACTTATCAAAATACTGTCCGTAATCATCCTTGAAATGACCTTGTCGCCACATATCAAAAGCCTCATCTATCACCAACATACCTAAACGGTCGCAGGCATTGAGTAAAGCAGTTGAGGGGGGATTGTGGGATAAACGCAGCGCATTGAAACCAGCCGCTTTCAGTAGTTCTATTTTCCTTTCCTCTGCCCGGTCAAAAGCCTTTGCACCCAAAAGGCCATTGTCATGATGGATACATCCGCCTTTTAGTTTCATGGATTTACCATTCAGTTGGAAACCATTCTCTGCGCTAAATGCAATATTGCGTATACCTATTGAAATACATTCTTCATCTATAATTTTATTGTCTTGCAGAAGACGGTTTACAACTTTATATAAGTAGGGGTTGTCTGTAGACCATAATTGCGGAGAAGCCACTTCTAATGTATGGCCAACCTCTGTTTTTTCTTTGTTATCCAATGTTATCTGTTGCTCTTTCCGAGCTACAGTACGATTCTCCTTATCTACAATCTGCGTTTCCAGAATCACTTTTCCGTTTGCTTTCTCAATATTTGCCAGAATACTCTGTACATGTACCTCCGCTTTATTTGTTGTGGCAACAGGTGTAGTGATAAATGTTCCCCAAGTTTCAAAATGCAGCGGATTGGTTATCCTCAAGAAAGTATGCCTGTAGATCCCCGAACCTGTATACCAACGACAGTTCAGACCTTCATTCTTTACACGAACAGCTATCAGATTTTTTTCTCCAAATCGCACATAGTCTGTTATATCCAGCTCGAATGCAGTATATCCATAAACATGATCGGCTACATGGTGATCATTCACCCAAATGTCTGCATTCATATAAATTCCATCGAAAGCGACAGCAATACATCTCCCTTTCTCAGCTGCATCCACATAAAAATGTTTTCTATACCAGCCAGTTCCACCCACAGTAAAACCTCCCGAAACCTCGGTGACAGCATCTGCAGTAAAAGGAGAATTTGTTCCAGGGATATCTTCAATACTCCAATCGTGCGGGAGGTTCACCTGACGCCATTGTGAGTCATCTAAATCTGATCTCTCACCTTCAACAATATCCCCACGATGGAACAACCACTCCTCATCGAAAGATTGTTCCCGAAGGGTGGGCTTCTTTTCACTACAACTACTCAATCCCAACGTTATTAACAAAAACAATAGGCTGTATATACTTCTCATATCATTATATTTAGCAGAGCAAAGGCCGGCCTTCTGACAGGATTTTCATCCGGCCAGCCTCTATCTGGAATTTATTTCAATTATTTACCACCCCATTCCGGTGCCTGAACCAAAGCTCTGTTGTTGTCTAACTCTGATTGAGGTATAGGCCATACATATCCTTTTGACGAATCGAAGATATGAGAACCTGCCCCACCGTCTGCCCGGCATCTTTCATATGCTTTATCCATTTCTTTCCAGCGCATAAGATCAAAATAACGGGTACCTTCCAAAGCCAGTTCCACTCTTCTTTCATGCTTCACCACGTCGAGCAATTGATCATAAGAGAGATTAGAACCTTCGGCATCTTCCACCTTCGGCATCATCACATCGGCACGCTGGCGCACCTGGTTCACCATTGACATAATTTCGTCTTTACCCGTATTTTGCTTAGCCAAAGCTTCAGCACGCATTAACAGTACATCAGCGTAGCGAATGACATACATATCCTGATTATCGGCAGTCCATGTAGTAGGCTGATTCTGATATTTACGCATGAACAACTGGAATGGACTGTTCCAGGACCACCATGCATCACTTACCTTGCCGTCATACGTATCACCATTCTTCGTCATCAATGTATACGTCAGACGCGGGTCGCGAGTTGAATCATCATCCGGATCATAGATTCCCGAAGAGGTAATAGGTTTGCCATCCTTGCAATAAAAATCGTTTGCTAAATTCGGATAAGGCAACTGCCATTCCATCGGATAACCGTAGTTATAAGCTAAGAAACCACCCTCACCATTTTGTTGGTCGGTATTTTTAAAGCGAATGGCAAATACTATTTCTTTGCTGGCACCACCAGCTTCCGTAAACAGGGTACTGTAATTCGGGTCTATCTCATATTGGCTCAGGTTAATAACCTGTAAAGCAGCATCGGCAGCCTCCTTATACATCTCGTTGTACAGGTATACACGGGTCAGTAAGCCCAATGCAGCACCTCTGGTAGCACGGCCTCTATCAGCCGTAACAGGTAACATTCCTTCGGCAGTAATGTCCTTCAGATCCTTGATTATGTCAGCTACAATTTCTGATTTCTGCGACTTAGGTACCTGGCTCGTTTCAGTAGTCAACACATTAAACACCTTCGGAACATCACGGTACAGACTGGTCAGGTGATTATAAAACAACGCTCTGATGAACTTAGCCTCACAAACGATTCTTGTACCTGCTTCTTCACCTATTTTACCGTTCTCCAGCATTTGCGGTACTTTTTCAATAACATTATTGCATCGTGCAATACCTGCATAAGAAGCATTCCATACAGCCTTAGTAACAGCTGCTGTGGGGCTCATGGTATTGGTAGTGATCACATCGGGACCCACCCACGGAATCCAGGCAAAATAGCCGTTATCCGTAGCAAATTCCAATTCACGCAAACTACAAGTATTTCCACCCGGCCAGCAAAATCCCAAGCTACCTTCACTTTGCAAAGCATCGTAGCAACCTACCAACGCTTTAGTCGCATCAGCCTCTGTATTCCAAAAATTACCGTTAGACAACTCTGACAAAGATTCACGATCCAGGAAGTCTGAACAAGAAAAGAGGGAAAAGGCTAATGACAAAATAACTGAATAATATATTTTTTTCATGATCTTCTTTATTTTAAATTATAATGTAATGTTTAAGCCCACAGAGAATGTCTTGGCATTGGGATAAGCATGACCGCGAGTATCAGTTCCATACTTTTCAGGATCGTAATCGTCAATGCCGGTAATAGTCAGGATATTCTGTGCAGAAACATATATTCTTAAGCGTTCCAGTTTCGCCTTGCGAATCCATTCTTGTTTGAAAGAGTATCCCAATTCGATGTTCTTCAGACGAAGGTAAGAAGCATCTTTCAACCAGAATGAAGAGGGTTGGCTGTTATAGTCACCATTACCCAGACGCGGGAAGTTCCCATTAGGGTTAGCACTTTCAGAATAACGGTCCAGGAATGCCGTCGTAACGTTACCCGAAACGGTAGGATAATCCATCACAATACGGTCCACACCGGCTACACCCTGGAAGAAAGCAGAGAAATCAAATCCTTTGTAAGCAGCATTCAAACCGAAACCGTAAGTAAAATCAGGGAACGGATTACCGATCACTGTACGGTCGTAAGTATCCACTACTCCATCCGGCTTGCCTTCCGGACCGCTGACATCCTTGTAACGGACATCACCCAACTTCAAAGCACCACCGCCAACAGAATTCTTTTCATTAGCTTCATCCACTTCAGCCTGTGTGCGATACAATCCATCGGCTACATAACCATAATAAGAATTGATAGGATACCCTTCCAGATTGATAGACCAGTCTGTAATCCATGAATCTTTACCGTGCAGGTCGAGAATTTCATTCTTCACCTTACTGAAGTTGACATTTGCACCGAATTTCCAGTCACCCCATTGATCATTATAACCTAAAGCGAATTCCCAACCTTCATTCTTTACCGATGCAGCATTCACATAAGGTTCAGTAGAAATACCCACAATTCCGGGGATGGGCAATTGCAGCAAAATATCAGAAGTCTTCTTGTAGAAATAGTCAGCAGTAAGGGTAATCTTGTTGTTCAGGAAAGCGGCATCTATACCTATATCCGTAGTAGCGGTTGTTTCCCATTTAATGTCAGGATTAGCCAATGAGGAAATAGCCACACCCGAAACTTTGTTGTCACCCCATACATAGTTATTACCCAAACCGATATATTGTGCAAACGGATAGTAACCGATCTCCTGGTTACCCAGTTCACCCCAGCTACCTCTTAGTTTCAACTGGCTGATAAAGCTATATTTCTCCATGAAAGCCTCTTGAGCAATGTTCCAGCCCACAGATACAGAAGGGAAATAACCGGTACGGTTCTTTTTAGGTATTCTGGAAGACTCATCACGACGGAGGTTGAATTCAGCCAAATAACGATCCTTGTAATTGTAGTTCACACGGCCAAAGAATGATCTCAAAGCAGCTTCGGCAGCATCTCCCTTAGCAGAAGTACTTAAAGCACCGTTCAATACGGCGATATTGTCGCTCGGAAGATCTTCACCTGTTGCCGTGGTAGAACGGAAATTATTATATTGGTTAGACTGCCCCAGCAAGAAGTTGAAAGCATGGCCGTTCACATCAAAGTGATAAGTAATAATGTTTTCGTTGATCCACTGAGTTTCGGAATAATAAGCATCGGTCAGGTAATTCTTACCACTACCTCCCACAGGGTTACCATACGAATCCTGAGGAATATAAGCAGGTTCAGCACCAATACTGTTCCATTGGTTATATTGATAAGCAAAGCTGGTCTTGATAGACAGGTTCTTGATCGGTTCTATTTCCAGGAAAGCCTTACCGTCGAAACGGCTGTATTTCTTCTTTGAGGTTATGGTAGTGGCATAAGCCGGGTTTTTAATAGCCTGCATTTTATCATTACCATCCACAAATCCCCATTCACCATTGCTGTATTTATAAGGTACCGAAGGACGGGAATGCCATTTCATCTGTTCGAATACATAGTAAGTACCAATGGTAGGTTCCTCTACTTCTTCATGGTTACCAGAAACATTCAGTCCTAAAGTGATTATATCAATGAACTTGCTGTCAGCATTCAGACGGAAATTAAAACGGTCAGTACTTGTACCTTCCATGATACCATCCTGTCCCATATATCCTACCGAACCCATATAATGAGAAGTGGCATTACCACCCGACATAGACAAATGGTGGGTCTGGATAGGAGCAGAACGGAATATTTTGTCCGACCAGCGGGTATTGGCAAACAAATCCGGTCTCGATCCATCCTTCATTTGCTGAATCATTTCAGGAGTAAAATTCGTAGTTACATCTCCCATTGCCTCATTCTGCTCATTATAAAGAGTAGCCCAATCCCATGAATTAATATATGTGGGCAGAACCGTAGCTTTCTGTACACCATAGGATCCGCTGTAAGATAATGTCTTCTTGTCTGCATTTCCCCGTTTCGTTGTAACCAGAACTACACCGTTGGCAGCACGTACACCATATATAGAAGCGGAAGCCGCATCCTTCAATACTGATATGTTTTCAATATCATTCGGAGAAACACTGTTGAGGCTTCCTTCCACACCGTCAATCAGCACCATAGGATTACTGTCACCAAAAGTGTTTATACCGCGGATACGGATTTCCACATCTCCCTCAGCACCGGGTTGCGCAGAGAAAGAGCTCACGGTAACACCACTCATTCGTCCTTGCAGCAAACTGGAAGTATTGGATACCGGAATGTCTTTAATATCATTGACCTTTACAGAAGATACCGCCCCCGTCAGATTGGCTTTTTTCTGCGTACCATAGGCTACAACCACAACTTCGTCGATCAACTCCGAGCTTTCTTTCAATACAATATTGATTTGCTGGTTTGCCCGGGCTATTTTCACGACTTGCGTTTCATAACCTATATAAGAAATCACGAGATTTTGTCCTACTGATGCCTGAATAGAGAAATGTCCGTCTACATCTGTAATCAGACCATTCGTAGTACCTTCTACTACTACAGAAGCTCCAATTATCGCTTCACCGGCAGCATCCTTCACAGAACCTTTTACAGTTACAGCCTGTTGTGTAATGGCTGATGTTGAAGAACCGAGATCTTTTTCCGTTGATGCATAGGAGAAAGTTACTCCACCAAGGAATAGCAATCCGAAGATGATTCGTCTTTGCAAAACATGTTGTTTATTCATAATATTTTAAATTAAAAAGTTACTGATGCAAAAGTCCCTGTTTCTTTATAAACAAGATAACAGAAAAGCACAAAAGAATAACAAATTCCTGTATCCGCTATCAAAAACAGGAATTTGTTATCAATCGGCACGATTCTTATATTTTTAAGCGTCTTCAAAAAGAAGGGAATCGCTTATTTTTTCCTACTTTTGAATATTGAATTTTAATCAGTATGCTATGAATAGAATGAGATTTATTTTATACTCTTTCTTATTGCTTCTCCTTTGTGGATGCAGCCCTTCAAATATAACTAATGCTGATAAGGTCCGATTGATTTTAGATACGGACTTGGGACCTGACTACGATGACGTGGGTGCCATGGCAGTGATGCATGCCTTAGCTGATAGTGGATATGTAGATATACTGGCTACTGTATCTTCTAATAAGTCCGAATTAACAATTCCTTGCATTGAAATCATTAATACATACTTCAAGCGACCTGATATTCCTCTTGGCGTTGCCAAAGGAGAAAGTGCAGTCACATTGGAATGCCCGCACAACAAGAAATGGACTGAAGTTTTGCCTCAGAAATATCCCCACCGAATAGCCAAATCATCAGATGCCCCCAATGCTGTCAAGGTATATCGCTCTGTTTTATGCACGCAACCGGATAATAGTGTCACAATCTGCACCATCGGAGCTTTCTCCAACCTAAAAGAACTACTACAATCAAAAGGAGACGAATTTTCACCGGAAACAGGAGCAGAACTTGTACGCAGAAAGGTTAAAAAGTTAGTTTCCATGGCAGGGATATTCCCCGAAGGACGAGAATATAATGTATATTGTGACGCTTCCTCCTCCTCTTTCGTTATGAACCATTGGCCTACAGAAATTATTTTCTGTGGATTCGAGATTGGCTACAACATAATAACCGGTCGCCGGGTTAGCCGGATGCCTGTAGAAAATCATCCTATAAAAGATGTGTTTTTACTAAGCATGTCGCAGGGAGAACCACAAGGTAGATGGAGTTGGGATCAGGCAACTGTTTGGGTAGCCATAAAAGGCTATACTCCTTATTATATCAGTGAACGGGGAATTATATCTGTAGACTCTGAGGGTAATAATACATGGAGAGCTACAAAAACTGGAAAGCATATCCGTTTAATAGAGTCTTTACCTGCAAAAGAAATGGAGGATTTACTCGAACAATATATGATGCATTGCCCTAAACATTAAAATTATGAGAAAGCTATTATTTATATTCGTACTCTTTTTAGCTTCCACTGCCGGAGCACAGAAGCTATTGCATTATGATTTAGCAGATGGATTATCAAGTTCTGAAATCACTTCTATCTGTGAAAATGACTATTATATGTGGATTGCCACAGAAGATGGGCTTAACCGTTTTGACGGACATCGGTTTAAAGTCTATAAATCGGGGAAAGCAACAAACAACAGTCTTAAGAATAATAATATAGAAACCTTGTTCCTTGATTCCAAAGGCTTGTTATGGATTGGCTTTAAGACCGGAGGAGTAGATATATACAATCCGCGGACCGACCTGTTCATTCACCTCAATGAACAGGTTTCCGAACCCATCCCTAACCGGATTGTTTCCATATTCGAAGACTCTGATCATAACATCTGGTTGGGAAGCTGGGAAGAAGGTATATGCAAATTAACTCCCAAAAATACAGAACGTACCAGTTTCACAGCCGAACGCAGCCATTCAGGAGCCATTGTCTCCAGTTTTGTGGAAAAGCCTAAAGGACATATATGGATCAGCACCTATACAGGACTTGTGATGTACAACTCCCGAAAACAAACATGGGCAGACATTACTCCCAAGAACCAGACCATCACACAACTACACGACACCGGAGAAGACAATACACTGTATTACTCTTCATGGGATAATGCGCTCTATGAATTAACCTGGAGCCAACAACCCGAACAAGCCCGGACCATCCATCTGCATAACAGCAATACCCCCATATACCGCATAGAAGGAGAAGCAAACAAACTTTTGATCGGTACCTGGGGAGAAGGAATAAAAGTATATGATAAAGAACAAGAGCGTATTTATCCACTACCCGGCACAGAACATCTGGGTACCACTTTTATCAATGCCATTTATAAAGATAGCCTTGATAACATCTGGATAGGTTCATACGGAAAAGGACTCTATAAATACTCCTCCTCAGACAGGGGAATCAACCAATTACTCTCAATTCGTAAAACGCATTCTCCCATCACTTCTATCGCCCTTTTACAAGACAAAATACTGTTGGGAACCTTAGGCGACGGTATGTATCATTTCAATATGCGTACTTCTACCGAAAAGGAGAACTATAAAAGTAAAGACAAATTCAAGGACCATATCTTATCTATCGGGCAAAATAAGGATATTACGTTAGTGGGGCACGATGGCATAGGATTATTATATTCTTTCCAGAATAATAATTCGCAGGAAATTCAATGGAAAGAATTTACGGCAAGCACTGAATTAGAAAAGATTACGACTTTCTATATAAAAGACAATAAAGTGTGGATAGGCACCAAACAAAACGGTTTGATGTCCGTATGCCTGGACAAGAAGAACCGGCAAATAAAAGATTATATCCATTATGACTATTTCAGTCGGGACAGGATAAACGCTATCATACCTTATCGTGACAATCAATTGTTTATAGCTTCACACAATGGGCTCTCTATCTTCAATGCATCAGGCCAGGTCACTCTAAAAGACAAAATCATCGACCAGGAGATTGTTTACTCTATCATAGAAGATAAAAGTAATAAATGCTGGTGGATAGGAACATCAAACAATCTGTTGAAGATGGAAGTAGCCAATGATTCACTGCAAGTTTCTACCGCATTCCCTACATACCCATTGCCGCAAGGAGCCATCAAGTCATTGTTGCTCGATGACAACCAGAATCTATGGTTCTTCATCGGTGAGAAGATATTCTGCTATATAAACAGTGAACAGCGCATCTGCGAACCGAATATCAGCTATTGGGGCAACTCTTCTATCCTTTCAGCCGAAAAAATAACCTATGAAAACAAAGAATATATCCTGTTCGGCAATACCGAACAACTCATGGTTGTGGATGTGGAAAAGGCACTGCATCAGTATGATAAGACCAAACTCATATTGACCGATCTGGAGATCAACCACCAAAAGATACAGGTAGGCGATACGATAAACAACCGGGTGATTTTAAAAGAGAATACCGAATATATTCCTTCCATCACCCTGTCTTATGCCTCCAAATGGATATCCCTGTCCTTTACTGAAATAGGGGAAGCCAACTACTGCAACAAATACCTATACAGGATGATCGGTTTTACCGACAGTTGGCAATATCTCGATATGTCCGTACCTCTGACCTTCTCACAACTTAACCCCGGCACATATACTCTGGAAATTATGAAATATAACGAAGAGTCAGGCACCAAGCCATGCTGGTCCATGAGTATTATTGTCGCTCCGCCCTGGTGGAAAACACCTTTGTTCTATTTCATTTCCTTCCTGATTATCCTGTTGAGCATCGCACTCATAATATATATGATTATCAGACACTACAGAAGAAAGAGTATACAAAAGATACAGGAGATGGAGACATTGAAAAAAGAAGAACTATTAAAAGAAAAGGAAAGTTTCTTCGAAAGTCTCGGGCACGACCTGATTACGCCTTTATCTTTGATACTGGCACCTGCCAATGATATGTTGCGTGAAACCAAAGAAGATGATATTCAGTATGAAAGGCTGTCCATTATCACCAAGAATGCTGCATTCTTATCCGATCTGTTTTCTACAATCCTTGACTTCAAGCGAGTGGAATTCTCTGAAGTAAAGATAAACAATAGAAACATAGAAATCGTATCATTCTGCCGCATCATAGTGAATGCATTCAATTATCTGGCAAGCTCTAAAAAAATCCAGCTATCCTATCAGGCCAACATCCCCTCCATACATATATGGATTGACAGTGTGAAGTTTGAAAGGATTTTATATAACTTACTGAGTAACGCCATTAAGTACACCCCCGATCAAGGCAGTGTATCGGTGGCACTGGAATATATAGATGGACAATTGAGTGTATTCATAAAAGATACGGGACCGGGTATCAATCAGTTATACCAGGCAACCGTATTCAATAAATTCTACCGGGAACCCCAATACAATAAGGAAAACACTCCCAACGGATTGGGCATAGGATTATATGTCGTGAAGAAATTCGTATCAGTAATGAACGGCACAGTTTCTATTGACTCACAACCCGGACAAGGCACCACACTGTGCATCAAACTACCGGTAGAGAACTCAGAAGAATATCAGGAAACAACTGATATTAGCGAATTTAAAGCACAGGCAACCAATATAGAGAACAGTGCCACCATATTACTGGTAGAAGATAACGAACAGATACTTAAATACCTTGCGGGCAAATTGGCGGAGCACTTCAACGTAGTGACAGCCACCCATGGAGAAGAAGCCTTGAAATTAGTGGGTGAGTATCTTCCTGAAATCGTAATATCGGACATCATGATGCCCGGTATGGACGGTCTGACACTGTGCCGCCATATAAAGGAAAATTCCCTTTATGCCGATATATTCGTTATATTACTGACTGCCAAAACTTCATCTGAAGATGAACTAAGGGGTTATAAAGAAGGCGCTGACATCTATATCAAGAAACCTTTTGATACGGAAGCATTGATCAATCAGATTATGAATATCCTGAATACGCGCCAGAAACGAAAAGAACAACTCCTAAAGAACCTGATAGCCAAAGACAGTGATACTATTGAGTTCAATTCCAAGGAAGTATTCCTGCAACAGGCCATGAAGGTGATAGAAGAGAATCTGGATAAGGCGGACTTCAACATTGAGGAATTCTCAATAGCCATGAATATCAGTAAGACAGTGCTTCATAAGAAGTTCAGAATGCTTATCGGGCAGACACCCAATCAGTTTATCCGGGCTATCCGGCTTCGAAAAGCATCCGAGCTATTGATAAACAGTGATTTGTCAATAGCGGAAATAGCCTACCTGACCGGCTTTAACCAAGCACATTATTTCATCAAGTGCTTTAAGGAAGTATATAATGAAACACCAAAAAATTTCAGGGATCTGAAAAAAGGAGACCGATAACCTCAAGAAAGGGATGACTGTGAAACTGTTCCAGTCATCCCTTTTCCAATCTTATTTCTTTTCAGCAGAATATTCAACCTCGTAAACTTCCAATAAGCAGTGTTCGCTATTCCCATCTATAGCGGTACAACTTATTTCCAACGGACGTCCTTCTTTTATGTCGTCAGCAGAAACCTCTCCTACCGCCCATGACAAGCCGCACCAGATCATCTTATCATGCGATTTCTTTATCGGAACAGAACGCTTGCCCTGCTTTACTTCTATATTGAAGAAATGGTCCATTTTAATCCCGGTAGGAGGAGCACCGCCCCACGAACGGAATGCTTTTCCATGCTCATCCAATTGCTGAAAGAGAATCCGTACAGTTTTCCCTTTCGAAGGGGTGTAATGTGCCTGCAAGGTATGCTCATTTTTCTTTTGCACATCTATTTTTACCTTTTGAATTGTTGCAGGGATAACGATATCTTTCTCAATACCTAAATCATACTCCCGGGTACTGAACTTGCCGTATCCGACAACAACCATCTGTTCCGGCCCCAATTCCACAATATTCTTTTCTAAAACAGGCATAAAACCACTGTCCGTAAAAAGCACCCTCCCCGTTCCTGTCGCTTCAGGCAACATTACTTTGGCTTTCTCTTGTGATGCGTTTACCACAGTATAAAGATTTCCTCCTTCAGCGGAAGCCATGTATCCGTATGGCAGCGCTTTGCCGGGGATAGCCCCGAATGCTGAAATACTTCCATACTGCTGTACCTTCATATACAATTGCTGCACTTTAGCCATCCAGCGGGCATCATCATCACTTAGCAAATCAATATTTCCATGACAGACATTCAGCCAGCCCCCGCGTGCCATCGTCAGAATCATCATGCCTTTCCAAGCATTTAAAGCCCTGTTATAACAAGTACCCGTGGTACCAATCATAAAAGCACAGTTGTCAATGCGCCGGACCGGTACTCCGTTAAACAAGTATTGAAAGGTCATGTGATCCGAATACAAATCCTGTGAACGCCAGAAGTTCATCATCGGCACATCGGATAAGCGGGGATCACCGCAATACATCGTATCAAATATTTCCAGCCAACGCAGGTCTACCGTTTTTCGAAACGGGGTAACCGTATTTTCCATATCACCCCCAAAACCATTGTAGCCAATAAAAAGTACATCCGGATTCCTATAACGAAATTCTTTTATGGCAGAAATAAAGGCATTTTTATTCTGTTCCTCAATATCAGTAGGCAACATCGTACATTTGGCATCAGGAGTTGCCGCATCAAAATAAGCAAAATCAAATTTGAACATCTTAATACCCATATCCACGTACATTTGCAGGGTCTGCATAAGATGGTGCAAATATCCTCCCCTGAACAGACAAAGAGTTGTTCCGTCTTCCGCCACAGAACTTTCCCATTCCGGAATAATCCTCATCGTATTTGCCTCTCCACCTATGCGCAGCAGGTTCGTAGAAAACCACAATCCGGGCTTTATTCCTTCTCTTTTACACGCATCCAGCCAACGTTTGGGACCTTCCGGCCAACAGTCCGGCCTCCACTTACGATATCCTTCATTCACATCAAACCAGAATGCGTCCATCATATAATAATCCACCTGTACACCCAATTTTTTCAAACGCACAATGTGATCCAACTCTTTCATAGCCAATGCCTCATCCAGAGGAATGTTATCAGACAATTCATCATAGGCGGACCAATTGTTATAGACAAATACAGGTTTGGTCAATCTTGCCGTTCTATTTTTATTCCATCCGTCAGATACATTCTGCGCCACTCCCGGAAGGAATATGCACAACAACAGCAACAGAGTATTTATTCTTATTCTATTCATAAGTCATATCTATTTTTATCAAAGACTGTTTATTCACCGGAAAACTTAGTCCACTACTTCAAAAGTCAGTTTCCGACCACCTACCGACACTATAAATTCACCCGCCTCCAAAAAGCATTTGCCCGTTGCATCCGTATAGCTCAAATCTCTCATAGGGTCAATCTCAAACCGAAAGACTCTGCTTTCACCGGACTTCAACGATTGTTTCTCGAAGAATTTCAGCTCTTTCATAGGACGGGAAATGCTACAAAACGGATCGGACACATACCACAGCACGGTTTCTTTTCCTTCCACCTTACCCGAATTAGTCACTGTAACCTCGGCTGTTATCTTCTGATTCTTCTTGATTTTCAAGGAAGAAAGTTTTGCATCAGAGTAAGTAAAGGTAGTATAACTCAATCCATACCCGAACGGATACAAAGGTTCGGTAGGAATATCCTGATAATCCCCCATCGCATCGAACGGACGGGCAGACTGCCGCATATTATAGTAGACCGGTATCTGACCTGTAGACAACGGGAATGTCACTGACAACTTTCCGGAAGGATTCACCCTGCCCGATAAAATGCCTGCCAAGGGAGTTCCTCCCGCAACACCGGGCTGCCACATCTCAATGATAGCTTCTACCTGAGGTTCCAATCTGATCAATTCAAGAGGGCGACCACTGGAAAGCACAAGTACAATGGGCTTATTCGCCTGCTTCAAATGCAAAAGCAACTTTTCCTGAATATCGGGCAAAGCAATTGTAGAGCGTGAAGCATTCTCTCCACTCCACTGTTTGGACTCACCTAAACATACCACCACTACGTCGGATGCCTCAGCCGTTTTCAAGGCAGCGGAGAAACCCGATTCATCATTTCCATCCAATGCACAACCCTGCTCATAATCCAGCCGCACTTTATCACCAAATTCTTTCTGCATTCCTTCATAAATGGTCTCCACATCTTCGGCCTGACCTTTAAAAGCCCAAGCACCCAACAAATCGGAACGATCCTTGACCATAGGTCCTATCAACGCAACTCTTTTAACCGTTGAAGAAAGAGGCAACAAATTCTTTTCATTCTTCAACAGCACCATTGATTCTTCTGCCAGACGCGCTGCCAAAGCAATATCCTCTTTTTGCAAATAACGTTCCTGCTCGGTCAGCTCTTCCGTATAAGGTTCATCAAATAAGCCTAGGCGAAATTTGACTCGAAGTATACGGGCAACCGCATCATCTATCTGCGAAATTTCTATCTTCTTTTCAGCAACCAACTGCTCTAAATATTCATAATAAACATTGTCACGCATATCCATCTCCACACCGGCATGGAAAGCCTTATACGCAGCTTCTTTGCGATCCTTGGCAACACCCTGATAAATCAGCTGCTCTATTGCATTCCAGTCGGATACGACAAAACCGTCATGCCGCCACTTATTCTTCAGTATTTCAGTTAAGATGTAATGGTTTGAGGTAGCCGGTACTCCGCTAATGTCATTAAAACTGCTCATAAGCGTGGCGGCACCTGCTTTCACACAGGCCTCATAAGGCGGCAGATAAGTTTCCCATAAGGCTTGGGGTGATATATCCGTATACCTGTAATCCCGTCCGCCTTCGGATGCACCATAACCTACATAATGTTTCAGGCAAGCTGCGATAGAATACGAATCAGACAGTTTCTCGCCCTGGTAACCTTTTACCGATGCTACACCAAAGACTGTGTTCAGGTAAGGATCTTCTCCATAACATTCGGAAATACGTCCCCAACGGGGATCTCTCGCCACATCAATCATAGGCGAAAATGTCCAGTCGATACCCGACAATACAGATTCCTTAGCGGCCATCCCGCAAGCCTGAGTCACTAAATCAGGATTAAAGCTACAAGCCTGTGCCAATGAAATCGGATACACCGTACGCAACCCGTGAATCACATCAAATCCAAAGAGAATGGGTATCCCCAGACGAGATTCTTCCATTGCCTTACGCTGAATCCGGTTACGCAACTTCGGATCGGTATGGAGATAAATCAGCGAACCAATCTCCGCCGGAAGATTTTTCACCTCCGTACCTATATTATTGGGATTATCATTCTCCCCAAATGTATATTGATTCAGTTGAAGCACCTTTTCATGCAATGTCATCCGATTCAGCAAATCTTTCACTCTGGTTTCAACAGGCTGTCCCGCATCTTTATAAACCGGTTTCTGCGACCGGGCAGATAACCACGGGAACAAAGCCGATACTAATAAAATCAATAGTTTTCGCATAGTATCATGTTATTAATTAATCCCAATCATCAGTGCGGAAGGAGGATACCGGCAGACCGCCCGTACCAAATAATTCCGCCTTTACAAAATCCTTAAATGCATATCTCACAGCTTTAGGCTCTGCCACATACTTGCATGTGACTACCACAGTGCCTTTTTCTTCATCAATATAGGCGTCCGCCTTATGGAATACCTTATTGTCTCCGGATATCTCAAACAGTTCCAAAGTCTTTCCATAGCTGGTAAGCCCATTAAATTGATTGTCAAAATGAATAATAGCCTTATTTCCCTCAACCTCCATTTTGCTGAAAGTCGGACTTTCCGCTTCAAATCCTTTCATTCCATAGGTTTTAGAGAGTGCCAGCATGCCCAAACGGTCGCCTACTTCTTTTTTCCTTCTCGGATGGATCAGATATCGCTCTCCTACATCCAACAGTACTGCCATTGCAGAGTTTGGAATTAACGTTAGGCACTGTCTTTGCGCTTCCCGTTGATAAGCCGAAACTTCCGGCCATTGAGGTGTGAAAAAGTTCCACTCTTTATAATCGTAAGGGGCAATCTGTGCATAATAAAAAGGTACTTCTCCCAATCCCCAGGCTTCGCGCCATTTACCTACCATGGCAGCAACCGAGGGAGCATAACGGGGCACATTGAAAATATTAGACTCACCCTGATACCAGATAATACCTTTTATGCCATATCCCACCAGTGGGTGAATCATACCATTGTACAAAACCGTAGGCACATTGCTAATCCACGGAGAAGTTTCATCACTCAATGGCGGTACGGGGATATCATCAAATTGTTTACAAGCTTCCGCATTCATCCATGCTTCGATGTTGGAGCCTCCATAACTGGCATTGATAATACCGACCGGCACATCCATATTGCGCTGTAAGAAATCTGCAAAGAACCATCCCACAGCCGTACATTCCGCTACATTCTCCGGAGAAGCCTTCACCCATTCGGCCTCAAAATGTTCCAATGGTTTATAGGCCGCTAAAGTAGGTATATTAATGAAATGTATTTGCTTTTTTGCTGAAGACAATATGGCCTCTGTAGATCCCAGTACCGGCTGGCAATAATATCCTTTCAGCGGCATACTCATGTTGGACTGTCCGCTTGCCAACCATACTTCTCCCACAAACACATTCTGAAAGACTTTTTTCTTATTGGCAGTGACTGTCACCTCATAAGGTCCTCCGGCAGCAGGCGTAGGTACGGCTATCTTCCAGGTACCTTTAGAATTAACAACTCCCGTATATTCTTTATCCGGATTCCATGAAGTGGAAATAGTCACTTTCGTTCCCGGTTTTCCCCAACCCCAGAACGGATTATTTATTTTTTGCTGCAACACCATATTGTCACTGAAAATATCAGCAACCTTAAACTCCTGTGCCTCAGCAAAACATACCAAAGCAAAAAGGAATACCAGATTTAATAATACTTTTTTCATCTATCGGATTTCTATTTATTTATGAATATAATTCTTTCGTAAGTCCACGCAAATATAGCGCTATAGGGTAAGAAGTGATAACATAAAACCACCCAATAATAACACAATACTCCACAATATGCTTTCTCACTGTTTTAATCTGTTATAATCCACAATTTAAGCTCTACAAATACTCTGTCAGACTGGAAGATTTTCGGACTATTCATAAAACTTGATGCCTGAACAGTTCTGGTCAAAAGCTCTTTTCAGCCGTACCCGGTTCGCATTTCCTTCGCTTCTATAGAAGGATGAAAATAGCGAAGCAGATACGAAGAGGGTACGAAGGAGGTATAAAGGAGGCACGAGGTGGAATAAATTGTCCTGTTTTTCTGCCTCGTAAACAGCTAAATTCGTATCTTTGACAAATCATTCAGCAAGTAGATTTCCTTATGGCAAAAGAAAAAACGGTTTATGTGTGCAGCAACTGCGGACAGGAGTCTCCGAAGTGGGTAGGCAAATGTCCGTCGTGCGGAGAGTGGAACACGTATGTGGAAGAAGTGATACGAAAAGAAGTCGTAAACAAACGTCCGGTATCCGGGATTGAGACAGAAAAGCCAAAACCCATCGTTCTCAGTGAAATAGAAGCGGATGATGAACCGCGTATCGACTTGCATGATGAAGAGTTGAACCGGGTGCTGGGAGGCGGATTGGTTCCGGGTTCTCTGGTGTTGATTGGCGGGGAACCGGGAATCGGTAAATCTACTTTGGTACTACAAACTGTGCTTCATATCCCTGAAAAGCGCGTTCTTTATGTATCGGGTGAGGAAAGTGCCCGTCAGTTGAAATTGCGTGCGGACCGGTTATCGCACAATTCCACAAATTGCCTCATCGTTTGCGAAACGTCATTGGAACAGATTTTTGTTCACATCAAAAATACCCGGCCGGAGCTGGTGATCATCGACTCTATACAGACTATCTCTACAGAAAGCATTGAATCCTCCCCGGGAAGCATTGCACAAGTACGCGAATGCTCGGCAAGTATCTTGCGCTTTGCCAAAGAAACGCACACACCGGTATTGCTTATCGGGCATATTAATAAGGAAGGCAGCATTGCCGGACCGAAAGTTCTGGAACATATCGTAGATACGGTGTTGCAATTTGAGGGTGACCAGCATTATATGTATCGTATCCTGCGTAGTATCAAGAATCGTTTCGGCAGTACAGCGGAATTGGGTATTTATGAAATGCGACAGGATGGATTACGGCAAGTCAGCAATCCGTCGGAATTACTGTTAAGTCAGGATCACGAAGGAATGAGCGGGGTAGCCATCGCCTCAGCCATAGAAGGGATACGCCCGTTCTTGATTGAAACTCAGGCATTGGTGAGCAGTGCGGTATATGGTAATCCGCAACGTTCGGCTACCGGATTCGACCTAAGGAGAATGAATATGCTGCTGGCTGTGCTGGAGAAACGGGTAGGTTTCAAGTTGGCACAGAAGGATGTATTCCTTAATATTGCCGGAGGATTGAAGGTGAATGATCCGGCAATAGACCTGGCGGTTATCAGTGCTATACTTTCCAGCAATATGGACACGGCTATCGAACCGGAAGTTTGCATGGCAGGGGAAATAGGTTTGTCCGGAGAAATACGGCCGGTGAACCGGATTGAGCAAAGGATCGGTGAGGCAGAGAAACTGGGATTCAAACGGTTCGTGCTGCCGAAATACAATTTACAAGGAATTGATACGAAGAAAATTAAAATAGAACTGATACCGGTACGGAAAGTGGAAGAAGCATTCCGGACACTATTTGGATAACAAACTTTATAAATATGAGAAAACGATTGAAATCTTATGCGTGCATGCTATTCACAGTCCTGCTGGCGGCATGCGAACTCCCATTAAGCGATGACTACTATCAAGACATTCCTCACGAAGAGAACATCCCAATGGGAATTGACCTGAACGCCCTCACCGACGGGCACTCCATCCTTATTACCCAAGCAACCAATCTGAACTATGCGCTTTCCGCTTTCGGAAAAAAAATCAATAAGGTTTGGTTTACAATGGGAAACAAAGAGTGGGAATTGAGCGACCAGCCGACAGGAAGTCTCAGCATTACCCCGGAAGAGTTTCCTGCTGGACGTTATACGCTGACTTGCAACATGTACGTCAAAAGCAATAGCGGCAGTATAGCCGACCAGTTTGACAATGAATATTATGGAGGCAGTCTCTCATGGCCCGTACTGATTGACTATAGTATGGAAGCGCCTCAGTTGCTTGTCTCACAAATCACCGCCGAACGCCAGATTCAGCTGCAATGGGCGCCGCCGGTTCTTTCCCATCTTGATATAGTAAACTATCAATTGGATTACTACCGCCACGGCTCGTTTGAACGCTCCATACAGATAGCGACCGGGGAGACAAGCTACATCGACCCGCTGTATGCAGGCGAAAAGGGCGAGTATTACATAGGCGTCATTTTGAAGGACCCCGCATTGAGCGGAAATCTCCATTGGCCCATCGGTTCTCTCTCATTAGAAAATTCGATAAGCAGCGCTTCCTCGATTTCTCCTACGGGAGAAACAATCTTCAGTTGGGAGTGCCCCTACCGAAACAAAATCAGCGTCCAGATAGACGGACAAGCCATTCAAACGACTGAAGGACAAACGAGCGTCGTCATTCCTCATAAAGCCTTCGGCAGTGATTTCTGGGAGCAAAGATCGGACATCAGCTTCTCTGTATTTCCTTATAATACGACTACTATGTCGGCTGTTTATAGCACTGAAGAAAAGACTTATCATTACGCGACCTGTCTTTCAAGCTACAACAGCTATCACACCTGGAACAAAACCGAAAACCAACTTTATGTACTTAATGATCAAAAGTTGCGCAGTTATCAATTACCAGGTTACGGCCTGACCGCGGAAGCAACCATTGCCTCGAGTTATTTATATGAAATATGCGCCGCTCCCAACCACGCCACAATAGCAGTTTCCTGCGGCCCCCTCGTTGCCGAAACAGGCGACTACATCTATCTTTTCGGAGGAAAGGAACTGAATCAAATAGCCCGTATATCCTGCGAAGGCTCCATGTTCACGGGCAGTGTCCGAAACCACCGGGTATTCCTGACTTCAGACCATAAATTAGTTTATTTCTTGAGACAAGGCAGTAAAACGACCGGCATAGTATGCAATGCCAGCAACGGCAAGCAAGAGAAGACTTTCGAGATAGACACTCCCTCTGATTATTGGTATCTGACCCTCTCGGAAGATGGAAAATGGTTAGTCTACACATTGGGAAATCAAACATTCGTCGCAGAGCTTGATAACTATGAAGTCCAAAGCCAGCATGCCATCAATAACTCCATCAATAATGAATACTATTTCTTTAATCCGAAAGATATCCATGAATTAGGTATCGCAACCAGCGGTCGGATAAGCTTCAGGAATCTGGACACTCAGCGGGATACCCGTACTATCACCTTGCCCAATTTCGCTGACTGCTACAGTGTAGACCCATTGAACGGTAACATCAGTTCGATGTCTGGTTCAGAACTTTATATTCAGAATCAAGAAGGTGAAGTCCTCTTTCAGGTGCCCTCCTCCTATACATACTCTCAACTGATGGGGAATATCCTCGTCAACAGCGACGGATTAGTGCTCAACCTTACTAACTACTTGAAACCATGAAACGAATTTATACTGTTTTACTCTGCCTCATCCTGCTGTCGGACTTGGCAAACGCCCAACGATTGCTCGTAGAATATAATCTGGGGTATGGAGCATTCGGAATGTCCGATTTAAAAGGCTTGCTGAAAGAAAGCAACCAACTTAAAGGAATGAAAACCACCGAGAATTTTCCCGGATACGCCATCCACGAAGTGAAAGCGGGAATTGAAACCGGACGCGTTTCTTCCGGACTGTTGTTGGGGTATCAAAATACAGCGGGACAAAAAGCGCTTGCCGACTACTCAGGAGAATATAAAGACATTATCAGAGTGAAAGGATATAAAACCGGGCTGTTCGTCCGCTTCCTGTTGACGGAAAGGAACGCTCCATTGTCGCTGTTCGCCCAACTGTCGGCTGGCGCCATTTTCAACAAGGTAAACATCAAGAGTCAACTCTCACTGCCGTCTTCGGGCGTCAATGAAAAGGAAAAGATCGACCTGAACGGCATTGACATCTTTGTTCAACCAACTCTTATCCTGCAATATTCCCTGTCCAAAGCAGTCGCCCTACAGGCTTTTGCCGGATATGAATGGTCGCCATTGAAAGCATCCTTGAAGTACAAAGGCGACAAGACGAATCTCCAATCCGACTGGGACGGACTACGGATAGGCATGGGTATCGTCACTTATTTCAAACTCCAATAAACACTATTTATGATACAAGAATACCAACTACGCGTGCTACCCGAAGTAGCCGCCAATGAACAACAATTAAAAGAGTACCTCGTACAGGAAAAAGGCCTGAATGTGCGGAATATTAATGCGACACGCATCCTGAAGCGCAGTATTGATGCCCGGCAACGAACCATCTTCGTCAATCTGAATGTCCGGGTATATCTGAACGAAATGCCCAAAGACGATGAATACCAGCCTACAGTATATAAAAATGTAGAAGGAAAACCGCAGGTTGTTGTGGTGGGTGCCGGTCCCGGTGGACTGTTTGCCGCGCTGAGATTAATAGAATTAGGACTCCGCCCAATCATCGTAGAGCGTGGAAAAAATGTACGCGACCGGAAGAAAGATCTGGCTCAAATCAGCCGGGAACACACTGTGAATCCGGAATCTAATTATAGTTTCGGTGAAGGAGGTGCAGGCGCTTATTCGGATGGAAAGCTTTATACCCGTAGCAAAAAACGCGGGAATGTGGACAAGATACTGAATGTATTCTGCCAGCATGGTGCCTCTACAGCTATATTAGTGGATGCACATCCGCATATCGGAACGGATAAACTGCCGCGTGTGATAGAGAATATGCGGAATACGATTCTCGAATGTGGCGGAGAAGTGCACTTTGAGACGCGTATGGAAGCTTTAATTATTGAGGAAGATGAAATAAAAGGTATCGAAACCCATACAGGACAAACGATTCTGGGTCCGGTGATCCTGGCAACAGGGCATTCGGCACGGGATGTATATCGTTGGTTAGCGGACAATAATGTAGAGATTGAGGCAAAAGGTATTGCAGTAGGAGTACGTCTTGAACACCCTTCAGAACTAATCGACCAGATACAGTATCATAACAGAAACGGACGGGGTAAATATTTGCCTGCCGCCGAATACAGTTTTGTGACACAGGTAGACGGACGAGGGGTATATAGTTTCTGTATGTGCCCGGGTGGTTTCGTTGTACCCGCCGCCAGTGGGCCGCAACAGATTGTAGTCAACGGAATGAGTCCCAGCAACCGTGGGTCGCATTGGAGCAACTCTGGAATGGTGGTAGAATTGAGGCCGGAAGACCTGGAAAATGAGAAATTAGTAATGCAGAACAACTGCGGTGCGGATTCTTCATCCCCTATTCTTCATCCTTCATTAAGCATGATGTATTTTCAGGAAACTTTAGAGTCCGCCTGCTGGCAGCAAGGCAATATGCGACAAACAGCACCTGCACAACGTATGCTGGACTTTACACGTAAAAAGCTGAGCTATGACCTTCCCCAAAGTTCATATGCCCCGGGATTAATATCTTCTCCGCTTCACTTCTGGATGCCCTCATTTCTGACCGAAAGACTCAGCAAAGGTTTCCAGCAATTCGGGCAGTACAGTCATGGATTCCTTACAAACGAGGCCGTCATGATTGGCGTAGAAACACGCACATCTGCTCCTGTACGGATCATAAGAGACAAGGTTACATTGCAGCACGTCAGAATAAAGGGACTGTTTCCTTGTGGAGAAGGAGCCGGATATGCAGGTGGAATCGTATCGGCAGGCATAGACGGAGAACGATGCGCAGAAGCAGTAGCCAATTATTTCAAGTTATAGAGCTTGATAAGAATTATTCGTCAGAATCTTACTTTTCTCAGAAGGATACCTCTATTAATAATTGATTGGAGCACCCTTAGAGCTTATTTAAATTTTACTAAGTATTCTTTTGAGAGTTATTTGTGAGGGCATTTTTTCATTTTAATGAGGAGGATAGCGGGCTATCTGAAAAGAAGCTGATAGCTACATCCGGTAGTAAATGCTTTTACATCAACAGGTAAATGTAGTGTTCTGATTATAAAAATACTTCGCAGTACATATTTATTTCAATTAATTGATTAACTTTCGAACATAAAACTAAAAAAGCTCATGAAAACACATCTGATAACAGGAGGACTTCTGGCTATTATGCTTGCCGTAAGTTCTTGTACATCAAAAAAGGAAAAGGCAACCTCAGACCCTTTCCTACCTCCCTTGATGGGATGGAGTTCCTGGAATACCTACCATGTAGATATCAATGAAAAACTGATAAAAAAGCAGGCTGATGCTTTAATAGCACATGGTCTGAAAGATGTAGGTTATCTATATATCAATGTAGATGATGGTTTCTTCGGTTGGCGAGATGAAACCGGAAAGATGCATGCACATCCTGAACGTTTTCCTAACGGGATGAGACCTATATCCGACTACATCCATTCATTAGGTCTGAAAGCAGGTATTTATTCGGATGCAGGCGACAATACTTGTGGTTCTATCTATGATAATGATGCCAATGGCGTAGGATCAGGACTTTACGGACACGAGCAGCAGGACATGGACCTTTATCTGAAAGAATGGAACTATGACTTCATCAAGATAGATTATTGCGGTGGCAGAGAGTTAGGACTCGATGAAGAAAAACGTTACGCAACCATTTGCGAGGCTATCAAGAATACCGGACGCACCGATGTTTCCATTAATATTTGTCGATGGGCTTTCCCAGGTACCTGGGCCAAAAGCATGGCGCGTTCCTGGCGTATCAGCCCGGATGTACGCCCTCGTTGGGAAGCCATAAAGACCATTATCCGGAAAAATCTCTACCTATCAGCTTATGCCGGTGAAGGACATTACAATGATATGGATATGCTGGAAATCGGTCGTGGATTGAAACAGGAAGAGGAAGAAGTACATTTTGGGATGTGGTGTATCATGAGTTCGCCGCTACTTATCGGTTGCGATATGACAACCATCCCCGAACCATCTCTGGCTTTGCTGAAAAACAAGGAGTTGATAGCTCTGAACCAAGATCCGCTGGGATTGCAGGCTTATGTGGTGCAGCACGAAGATAAAGAATATGTATTAGTGAAGGATATTGAGCAAAAACGCGGACTTGTGCGTGCCGTGGCTTTGTACAACCCATCAGATACAATATATGACTTCAATGTCCCCTTTGAAAAGCTTGAATTGGGCGGAAAGATTAAAGTCCGCGATGTGATAAAAGGTGAGGATTTGGAAGAGATGACAGACTATATCCGGTTATCACTACCGCCACATAGCGTTGCAATATGGAGACTGGAAGCAGAAAAGCGCCTTGAACCTGCTTTTTATGAAGCAGAGTGGGCTTATTTACCTTGCTACGATGATTTAGGCAAAAATCCCAAACAGATATTCTACGCTGCATCTCCGGCCTGTTCCGGCAAAATGAAAGTATCGAATATCGGAGGCAGTGAAGAGAACATAGCCGAGTGGAAAGAAGTGTACAGTGAAGAAGGAGGTGAATATGACATGACCGTATATTATAGCTGTAATAAGAGCAGAAAGCTGGAAGTATCTGTTAATGGAACTAAGACGGAAATAAAAGACCTGAATAGCGGTGACAAAGAAAAAGTTGCATCGATTACCATTCCTGTGACTTTGGCAACCGGCAATAACGTAATCCGTATGGGAAACAGCTTCGGCTGGGCACCGGATATCGATTGCTTCAAGTTAACTAAGCGACACTAATAAAGAATTGTCTGATAAGAATTGAGGTTGTGCCTTTATTTGACACAACCTCATTCACCATATTACAGGAATTCTTTTTTCAACTGCTCACACCAGTCCGCTATACGTTTATCCGTGAGTTTCGACTGGTTCTCTATATCAATCACCAGTCCACACCATTTACCATCCCGCAAGGCCCTTGATTGATTAAATGAATAGTTTTCAGTAGAAGTGAATCCTACAAGGGTAGCTCCTGCCTTTTCAAAGGCATCAGCCAGTATTCCCAGTCCGTCGACGAAGTTATCAGGATAACCGATCTGGTCACCCAGCCCGAAGAGGGCGACTTTCTTATCTTTCAGGTCGAGACTTTCTATCTCCGGTATCATTTCATCCCAATAGGTAGGCAATTCACCATCAAACCAGGTGGAGGCACCCACAATCAGTTTGTCATAAGCCTGAAAATCATTCTGCCAGGCTTTTTCTATCATAATCATTTCTACTTCTTTGTGTCCGAGCTTCTCACGTATTTTCTCTGCGATATGAGAAGTTTTGGCAGCATTCATTGCATAAAATAATCCTATCTCTTTCATAATGACTTATTATTAAATTAATATTCCAACAGCTTCTTGGCTGCTTCATAAATTCTATCTGCACCCGGCAGAATGGCACGTTCCAGTATCGGATTAAAGCCTACAGGAGTAAAGGTAGAGCCTACACGCTGCACCGGTGCATCCAGGTAACGGAACAAGTCTGTACCAATACTGGCTGCTATCTCACCACCGAAGCCACCAAAGACTTTGTCTTCATGAACCACCAAGGCTTTACTGGTCTTCTTTACAGACTCATAAATGGTTTCTTTATCCAACGGTATCAAAGAACGGATATCAATTACTTCCACACTCCAACCGCCTTCTTTTTCCAAACGTTCGGCAACGTTCAGGCAGAAATGCGTTGTATTGCCATAGGTGATAATACTCAGATCACTGCCCTCACGACGAATACGAGCTTTCCCAAAAGGAACTTCAAAATCATCAGGGACGATGGTGGCTGCTTCTACGGAGTTATATAATGCTTTCGGTTCAATAAACAGCGTAAACCCACGGGAACGTATACTTGTACGGAGTAATCCGGCAGCATCATCGGCAAAGGATGGACAAACAATCCGCGCTCCGGGCAAAGTAGCCAAAGCGCCCTCCAGATTTTGCGAGTGATAGAGTCCACCACCGATATAACCACCGGAAGCCAGACGTAAAGTTACATTAGGAACGAACTGTCCGTTGCTGCGCCAATACTCATGGGTACATTCCACATATTGTTCTACGGCAGGCCAGAAATAGTCGGCAAATTCCGCACCCTCTATCACTACCCGGATTTTAGGATCAAAACGGCTCATACCATTTGCTGTGCCGACAATATAATCTTCGGCAATAGGTGCACTGAATACACGAGCTTCACCAAATTCCTGTTGCATTCCTTTGGTTACATTGAACACGCCCCCTTTATCCCGGTTGGCAACATCCTGACCCCAGATGAAGGTATTAGGATTATGGCGGAACTCTGCCTTCAGCGTCTCATTGATGGCAGTTACAAAGAATTTCTTCTCTCCTTCTGTCTCACGATGTGTTCCATCTTTATATTTTTCCGGTTCGTAAGGTTCCGGCAATACATAGTTGAAAATGGTTTTAGGATCGGGATCGGGAGCTGTCAGCGCCTTACGATTGGCAGCAGCCAGGTCTTTCTTCGCTTTCTCTTCTATTTCTTTCAGCTCTTCTTCGGTGAGACGCTTGTAACGCAACAGCATCCGGCGGAACTTCAGCAACGGATCAGCCTCTTTCACATAAGCCAGTTCATTTTCATCCCTGTACAAAGTATCTTTGTCAGAGTTGGAATGGGAACCGATACGGACACAATTGGCATGTACGATTACCGGATTCCGGTTCAGCAATGCATACTCACGAGCCTCAGTCATGGCATTCATGGAGTCGAACACATCTTTTCCATTACAATGGATAATCTTCAGATTCTTGAATCCGGAGAAGTTATCCGCCACTTTACGGGCTGCCGTCTGGTCTTTCTTCGGAACAGATATACCATATCCATTATCCTGCCATACAAAAATAACGGGCAGGCGTTCAAGGCTGGCACCATTGACAGCTTCGTAGACAAAGCCTTCGGATGAAGCAGATTCGCCGTGTGAAGTAATAACGACTCCTTTATGGTCATAATATACCATTGCACGTGCCACACCGGCTGCATGAAGATCATGCGTACCTGTAGCCGAAGATATATTCTCGATATGCCATTCGGGTTTGGCAAAGTGATTGGACATATGGCGTCCGCCACTTCCCGGATCAGTAGCTTTGGAGATACCATTCAGTATAAGTTCTTCTGCCGTCATTCCGGCGGAAAGGGCAGTCAGCATATCACGGTAGTAAGGGAAAAGGAAGTCTTCTCCTTTGGTAAATACCTGTCCGATGGCCAACTGTATCCCGTCATGTCCGGCATACGGAGCGTGAAAGGACCAGCCAAGGGACTGCAACAGGTAAGCGGGCGCCTTTTCATCGAGCGCACGCCCCAGCGTCATCAGGTAATACCATTTCTTCAGCAGTTCCACATCTGTGGTTTTTATATTGTACTTTTTCATACTTATCAAGGTATTAAGTTATTCTTTCCAGTTTTCCAGATAATCTTTAATAAAATAGAGGAAGTTGCCACCTAATGAACCATCCACGACTCTATGGTCATAAGAAAGGGACAGATACATCTTATGACGGATGGCAATCACATCCCCTTCCGGGGTCTCTATTACGGCAGGCTTCTTCTCGATGTATCCTACTCCCAGGATAGCTACCTGAGGCTGATTGATGATAGGTGTACCGAACAAAGACTTGAATGTACCGAAGTTCGTAATCGTAAAAGTGCCACCGGAAATATCATCGGGCATCAGCTTATTATCACGAGCCTTGAGTGCCAGTGAATCAATGGCTACGGCAAGTCCGTTCAGATTCAGACGATCGGCATCACGAACCACCGGAACAATCAGATTGCCATCATTCAGAGAAACGGCAATACCGACATTGATATGTTTCTTGAACAGGATATTATATCCCTCTACCGATACATTCACTTGCGGGTAAGCAGCCAGCGCCTTCGCCACAGCTTCTGTGATGGCAGGCATATACGTAAGTTTCACTCCCTCACGACGGAAGAAAGCATCTTTATTCTTATCACGCCACTTCACAAGTTTCGTTACATCCACTTCCACAACATTGGTTACGTGCGGGGAAGTATGTTTAGACATTACCATGTGGTCGGCTATCACCTTGCGTACACGATCCATCTCTTTTACTTCAACACCTTCTGTTGAGAATATGCCGGAAGCTGGTGTAGTACGTTGTACTTCAGGAGTTGCAGCAGGTTTAGCAGACGACTGGGCAGGTGCTGTAGTTACCGGTTGCGGTGCAACGCTTGCAACAGGTTGCGGACTTGGTTTAGCAGCAGGTTGTGCCGTGATGGTACCGCCACTTTGTTTCCGGACAATGTAACTCTTGATGTCCTTCTTGCTCACCCGTCCCTGATATCCGGTACCCGGAATAGTATCCAGTTCTTTAGGCTGAATGCCGGCCTCACGAGCCAACTGAAGAACTACAGGCGAATACCAACGTTCTTCTTCCGATTTTACAGCCTTGACTTGAGGAGTTTCCTCAGAGACAGCCTTAGAAATAACCGCAACACTCTCATCAGTGGCGGAACTTTGGAGAACCTCTACGCTATCCTCATCCTCGGAGTTTTCACCTCCGATATCGACAATAGCCACCACCGTACCCACAGCTACGGTATCTCCTTCCTTAAATAAAATTTCCACGACTTTACCTTCTACCGGAGATGGTATTTCGGCACTAACCTTAGCGGTATTTACTTCAAACAACACATCATCTTCTTTAATGATGTCTCCTACTTGTACCGACCATGAGATGATGGTACCTTCGGTTATACTTTCACCCAATTTGGGCATCTTTATTTCAAATCTTGACATATAGTTAAGTTTTAGGTTCTCGGTTTATTATATATACAACAAACAACTGAGTAGTAAGTTTTTAACTTAAGTAAAAGTTAATGCGGATTTATGATATATCCACTCTTTGCAAGCATACTTTTCCGCTTTCAACCGTTCGATGGCTTCCATATCTCCGGCAGAGAAGCGGTAAATCCGGTTATCGTCATCATCCACAAAAGAGTGAAAGAGCAAATGCATGAAACGCTTGATGTCCATAGGCTCAGACAAAAACTCTTTTATATTAGCAACTTCACTCCGTACGGAAGGTACTGCACGCATAGTACGAGAGCCCGGTAAACGGCTTTCCACATCCGGATCGCCATTCAATGCCGCATTCAACGTATCCAGATCAGTGGAAAACAACAAAGTACAATGATACATCACACGATCTTTGTGTATGCACTGCGCACTACCTGATATTTTCCGTTCGTCCACATAAATACCCAGACGCTGGTCAGCATAAGCTGAGATGCCTACCTTTTCGAGGAAATCGACGACCTGTTGCAGGTAATATCCAAAGTCCGGCTGTTTTACGGTTTCAATAAAACTCAGGTTAATATTTCCCCTGTCATGATATACAGCACCTCCACCGGAGAAACGGCGTGCCAGGGTTATTCCCTTTTCATCCAGAAACCTCTTGTCCGCTTCCGCCGCCACACTCTGATGTTTCCCTATCACTACGGAAGGTTCCGACTGCCAAAGCATAAAGAAGTTACCTCGCTTCTGCTTCAACAAATATTCTTCTGCTGCCAGATTAAAATAAATATCCGTACAGCGATTATCAATACAGAACATTACGCAAACAAAGTTTCATGGAAGATTTCACCGACCGTCGGATGCGGAAAAACAGTCTTTTGAAACTCTTCCACCGTATATCCGTGCTGCACGGCAAGTCCGGCAAGAACAATCAATTCGGAAACAGGGTTTCCCAGCATATGGCAGCCTATCACCCGATCATCATCGTCCAATATCAACTTACAAAGCCCGTTCACCAATTCATTCTCGGCTACAAAACGACCGGAATAGGCCATCGGTAGCTTCTGTACATGATAACTGATACCGGATGCTTTCAGTTCTTCCTCAGTCTTACCTACTCCCGCTACTTCGGGATTGGTATACACCACACCGGGTACACAATCGTAATTCATACGGTCTTCCACCCCCAGGATATGATTGACAGCAACTTCACTTTCACGAATGGCAGTATGTGCCAGCATAGAGTGTCCGGTAATATCACCACAGGCATAAACACGAGGATGGGAAGTCTGCATATGTTCATCCACCTTCACACCGTTGCGCAGCAGTTCAATGTTCAGTTTATCCAAACCGACCTGGGACAAGTTAGCTTTCCTACCCACACTGACGAGTACCTTTTCGGCTTCGATACGTGCAGTCTTACCTTCTTTTTCAATAGTGACACCCTCTTTACCGACTTCAATTACTTTGGCATTCAAATGGAAATTAACCCCACGCTTCTGGTATTCCGAACGCAGCATGCCACTGGTTTCCTTATCCATGGCGCCCAATACTTCGGGCATCATTTCAACAACATGCACCTGCACACCCATGCTATTGAAAAAAGAAGCAAATTCCATTCCGATAACACCACCGCCGATAATGACAAGTGAACGGGGCAAAGTTGTGATCTCCAATGCTTCCTTTGATGTCCAATAATCAATTTCAGATAATCCTTTAATGGGAGGGATCAATGTATCGGAACCTGTACATACCAACAGATAGGTTACTTCATATGCTTCGCCGGCAGCCGAAAGCTGGAAACGTCCGTCCGCCTCACCCATAATAACAGCTTCCTGCGGTACTATAACAGCACCGTAAGAACTGACGGTCATCTTCACACCACCAGTCAGCTTTTTCACAATCTTATCTTTACGGTCGATAATCTTTTTCATATCGAATGACGAACCATCGGGCACAGAGATGCCATACTTGAACGCGCCTTTCATATTGTCCCACAACTTGGCGGAATAAAGCAGAGTTTTGGTAGGGATACACCCCTCATTGAGACAAACACCGCCAATAGCTTTCTTTTCAAACAAAACAGTTTGCAGCCCGTTTGCAGCCGCTCTTTCGGCTGCCGTATATCCGGCAGGGCCACCGCCGATGATAGCTATATCATATTTCATAAATCAGTAGTATTAAGTAAATTATATACTTAACAACAAAAGAGAAGAGCGCAAAGTTCTATGACAACCTATTAAGGAAAGTTACTGTTTTTCAATCACAATAGCCTACATCCTAAAATTTATCTGTACTTTTGCAGAAATTTAAGAAATACTATGGTAGCTCCCGAAATAGCAATTGCTGACTCCAACACCTTATCATGTATGGGATTGCAAAGCCTTCTAGAAGAAATTATCCCGATGGCCGTCATCCGTGTATTCAGTTCGTTCGAGGAACTGATGGACGATACTCCCGATATGTACGCGCATTATTTCGTTTCAGCACAGATATATTTTGAGCATACCGCTTTTTTCCTACCGCGCAAGCCCAAGACCATTGTATTGGCAAACGGTGACAATCAGCCTCAACTGGCAGGAATACCGACCTTGAATATTTATCAGGACGAGAAAACACTGATCAGAAACATCCTGCAACTGCATCAGTTCGGACACAAAGGCGGACATCCTCATAGCCACCCCCACGGACATCCCCATGGTGCAACAGCGCATCCGTGCGGTAATCCTCATGCCGACAGCGAACATGATCTTTCTCCCCGCGAAATAGAAGTACTGGTACTGATAACCAAAGGACTTATCAATAAAGAAATAGCCGATAAACTGAATATCAGCCTGACTACCGTCATCTCCCACCGAAAGAATATTACGGAGAAACTGGGCATTAAATCAGTGGCCGGACTGACGATTTATGCTGTAATGCACGGGTACGTTGAAGCAGACCGTATCTAAATCCTAATAAATGAGGATTGCGGAGACAGGGGAAATGCCCTTACTTTGCAACCAGAAACCTATAAATGATAATTTAGCGGCGAGGGAATGGGTACGCGGACTACGCGGATAAGG